>LXNI01000500.1_pt1 | contig 44253 bp, 33 predicted proteins | sample 809091 | NCBI WGS metagenome assembly LXNI01 (sample SAMN04870527, study PRJNA318959) | sponge metagenome | biome: 01000161; feature: marine sponge reef; material: water | host: Sarcotragus foetidus | place: Greece: Milos, Mediterranean Sea | collected 2013-05-29 | depth 5-7 m
GGCGTGCTCTGACCGGGACCAGCGCGAATCGATCCGGGCGGCAGGGGGCGCGCAGCGCCGACGAAGTGGTTGCGCAGCTGCGGTTTCGCGTACCGCTCGTGTTGGATTCGGGCCACGTGAGCAGGTCGGATCCATCGACCATTGTCGACCTGACTGGCGACGTTCCTCGGATTCTGAGGCGGGGGCGGGTAAGCCGAGCCGCCATCGAAAGTGCGCTGTGTACGCGCGTCGTGCAACCTTAACGCTGAGTGAGCGTCTATACATTTGAGACCTGGGAGGGCTCCTAGCATGATTTCGAGGAGAGCATTTGCGCTGGCAGTTCCGGCAGTGGCCACGATGGTGCGCGGTCTGCGCGCGGCGGAAGTGGACGGCAAGTGGGAAGCGGAGATCGAGGGGCCACAAGGTCCGATGGTCATGATTATTGACCTAAGGGCCGATGGCGAGATGCTGACCGGCACGGTTGGCAACGACATGATGGGAGCCGCCGAGATACAAGACGGCAAGATCTCCGGGGATGAAGTCGAGTTCGTTCAAGTGATGCAGCGAGGTGACTTCCAGATGCGCTTCACCTACTCCGGCAAGGTATCAGGCGACGAGATGGAGCTCACGCGCACGGTACAGCGTCCGGGCGGTCCCGGTGGTGGCCAGGGCCAGGGAGGCGGACGTGGTCCCGGCGGCGGTCGGCCCGGCGGTGCTCAAGGCGGTGCTCGGCCGGGCGGAGGCCAGGGTGGCGGTCGCGGAGCTGGAGGCCAGGGAGGCCCAGGTGGCGGTCGCGGTGCTGGGGGCCAAGGTGGTGCCGGTGGCGCGCGCCGCGGCATGGGTCGCGCACTGACCTTCACGGCCAAACGAGTCATGTAGGCTGGCCCGCTCCGCCGGCGTTGCTTGGCGGTCTTTCCGGTCTTGCCCACGAGCGTGCACTCGGACGGTGCGAGGCCCTCGATTCGCGATACCATCTAGTGCATCGTGGACTGGCCAACATCAGCCGCCTATGTTGCGATCGTGGTGTTGGCCTTGCTGAACGCCTGGGCAGTCACCCGCCTTGACGTGACTGTGCGTCGAGAGGACGACGACTAGCGCCGATGCAGCTCTTGGCAGCCCATTGGCCAGTCCTGCTGTGTCTGCTCGTCTACCTCGCAGCCTGCTTTGCGATCGGCTGGCACTTCAGCCAGCGCGCATCGCGCGGAGTCGCTGACTTCTATATCGCCAAGCGCAGTGTGCCCGGGTGGGTCGTGTCGCTGGCCTTTTTCTCGACGTTCGCCAGCACGAACACGTACATCGGTCAAGCCGGCCAGGCGTTCGCCTCCGGCTTGAGCTGGGCTTGGGTCGGGGTGCTGTGGACCGTGTTCTGCATGGTCTCGTGGCTGCTGCTGGGGCCCCGCCTGCGCAATCAGACTGTCGGTCTGAAGTCCGTAACGGTCCCGGATTACTTCGATTTCCGCTACCGCAGCCCGCTTTCTCGGCCGACTCGGGTGCTGTCGGCACTCACGATCCTATTCGCCACCTTGTGGTACATGGCTGGCATCGCCAAGGGCTGCGCACACCTGTTGGAGACGGTGCTAGACGTGCCGTATGGCTGGGGCGTGCTGGCAATCTTGGGATTCACCTGCGTCTACACCGTTATGGGCGGCATGTACAGCGTGCTGTGGACCGACGCGCTCCAAGGAGTGATGATGCTGCTGGTGGCGGTGGTCATGGCAGCGATTCCCTTCGTATACGCCGGCGGAGTGGGGCCGCTCTTCGAGCGCATCGCGCAGACGAGCCATGTATCGGCGGTCGGCACTCCGATTGGCGACGGCTTGGTGACGTTCGGCGCGCTCGTCTCGGTAACGTACATCGTGGGCATCGGCCTGTCGGTCGGCATGAAGCAAATTGCCGAACCGCGCTGCTTGGTGCGCTTCTATTCGATTGACAGCGCGGCCGGGATGCGCTTCGCCATGATTTGGACTCCAGTCTTCTTGGGCGTGTCTCTGGTTTGCGTGATGGGGCTGGGGGCGCTCGTGCACGGCATGGCAAGTGACCATGAGGCAGCCGCCCTGATCGCCAATACGGACCAAGTCGTAGGCTTCATGCTCGCCAAGTTTGACAACACTGCGGTGAGTGCGTTCTGCATCACCGGACTGTTCGCCGCGGGCATGTCATCGCTGGCTTCGGTCATGCTGATCGTTGGCACGGCGGCCGTGGGCGACATCCGCAACCTGTGGGTGCGCTCCGATCCGCTCTCGACGGTGCGCTGGACGCGGGTCGCGATCGTCGTCTACTCCGGGGTGGTCGCGCTGATCACCTTGTTCCCTCCGGCGGGGGTGGTCGAGTTGACCAGCTTCTCGGGAGCCGTATTCGCTGCTGGCTTCTTCCCGGCGGTGTTTGGCGGCCTGTACTTGCGCTGGGGCACCGGGCACGGAGCGTTCTGGTCGATGCTAGCAGGGATGGCAGCGACGCTGCTGTGGCGGTTTGGGGTCCGATTCAACGTCGAGGGGCTGCAAGACGTGCATGAGATCATCCCGGCGTTCTGCCTGTCGCTGGCTGTCTATGTGGTGGTGAGCCGCATGACTCATCGGCACCAGCCGCCCGAGGATCACGTGGCGCGAGTGTTCGGCGACTGAGGGGATCGGCCTTGACGGACGGTCCCGGCGGGCCGTGGGTAGCTGGCCAGCGGTGCGCCGGATGGGCGGGAGCCAGCGGGCAGGTCGAAGACCGGTATCGGAAGGCTACGCGGAGTCCACAACCGAAGCTATTCTCCATCCGTGTTGGGCAGCGCCAATGCCCGGGCGCTTCTCGGCCGACCACTCGAACACGGTGTCAGCAGCCACTCGTGACGCTGCACCGCTTTCCCCCAAGGGAACCCTCGGGCCTGACCTATACTTGGGAGTCGGAATTCCGATGGCGTCGCCGTTCGTCCACCTGCACTGCCACACCGATTATTCCCTCCTCGACGGGGCTTGCCACATCCCGCGTCTGATGAAGATCGCCGCCGAGCAGGAGTGGCGGGCTGTGGCGATCACGGACCACGGCAACCTCTTCGGCGCTGTCAACTTCTACTCGGCGGCCGAGAAGATCGGCGTCAAGCCGATCATCGGTTGCGAGATCTACACCGTCGCCGGCGACCACAGGCTGCACGACGCCAGCATGCGCTACCACCACTTGCTGCTGCTGTGCAAGAACGAAACAGGCTACCGCAACCTCATCGATCTCGTCTCCACGGCGTATACCGAAGGTTTCTACTACAAGCCGCGGATCAGCAAGGACCTGCTAGCGCGCTACGCGGACGGCCTGATTTGCCTGTCGGCCTGCCTGCGAGGCGACTTGCAAGAGGCATTGTTGCAGCAGGGCTACGAGGAAGGCCGCAAGCTGGCCTACGAGTACCAAGACATCTTCGGCAAGGAAAACTTTTTCTTGGAGATCCAAGACCACGGCCTTGAACTCGACAAGCAACTGATCCCGCTCCAACTGCGCTTGGCGCGTGAGACAGGCATTCCGCTGGTAGCGACCAACGACGCGCATTATCTGACGAAGGAGGACGCCGGGGCCCACGAGGCATTGCTCTGCGTCCAGACCGGCAAGACGCTCAGCGACAAGAACCGGATGCGCTTTGAGACCAAGGAGTTCTATCTCAAGAGCCGCGCAGAGATGGCGGCGCTGTTCGATGGCGACGAGGGCCCGCTGGACCGCACCTGGGAGATCGCCCAGATGTGCGACCTCAAGCTCCAGCCGATCGCGAACCCGTTCCCCAAGTTCGAGGTGCCGTCCGGCCAGACCATCGAAACCTACTTCGAGTACGTCGCCAGGCAGGGCTTCGAGGTGCGCCGGGCCCGCTTGGAGGCGCTGGCCGCCAAGGGGCTGCTGCGCAGGCCGCTGGAAGAGTACGCCGAACGGCTGGATTACGAGATCAAAGTTATCCAGAAGATGCAGTATTCCGGATATTTCCTGATCGTCTGGGACTTCATCCGCTATGCCCGGCACAAAAAGATCCCGGTCGGCCCCGGACGCGGCTCTGCGGCAGGTTCGCTGGTCGCTTACGCGATGTCGATCACTGACATCGATCCGCTGCAATACGGCCTGCTCTTCGAGCGCTTCCTGAACATCGAGCGGAAGTCGATGCCCGACGTGGACATCGATTTCTGCATGAATCGGCGGGGGGAGGTCATCCAGTACGTCACCGAGAAGTACGGACGCGAGCAGGTCTCCCAGATCATCACTTTCAACACCATGGCGACCAAGGCCGCCATCAAGGACGTCGGGCGGGTGATGGACCTGAGCTTCGGGCAGGTCGACCGGCTCACCAAGATGGTGCCCAACGTCCTCAAGATCACCTTGGACCAGGCGATCGAGCAGGAGCCCAAGCTCAGGTCTGCGATGGCCGAGGACCCGCGCGTCAACGAAGTGGTTCAGACAGCCAAGCGTCTGGAAGGCGTGGCCCGCAACCCGTCTGTGCATGCCGCGGGCGTAGTGATCGCCCCCCAGCCTCTCAAGACACTGATTCCGATTTACAAGACGAATAAGGACGAAATCGTCACGCAGTACGACATGAACAGCCTCGAGGCGATGGGGCTGCTCAAGATGGACTTCCTGGGACTGACGACGCTGACGATCATCGAAGACGCGTTTGGCTGGATCGAGAAGCGCACAGGCAAGCGCCTCAGCCAGGACAGCATCCCGCTGGATGATGCCGAGACTTACAAGCTCTTGTCCGAAGGCCTGACCAGCGGCGTGTTCCAGTTCGAATCCAAGGGCATGCGCGATATCTGCCGCCGCTACAAGCCGGAGCGCTTGGAGGACCTGTGCGCGCTCAACGCGCTGTATCGGCCGGGCCCGATCCAGGGCGGCATGATTCCCGACTTCATCGACCGCAAGCATGGTCGCAAGCCGGTCAAGTACCTGCTGCCGGAGATCGAGCCCCTGCTCAAGGAGACCTACGGGGTCATCGTCTACCAAGAGCAAGTCATGCAGATTGCCAACCTCGTGGCGGGCTACTCGCTTGGAGAGGCGGACCTGCTCCGTCGGGCAATGGGTAAGAAGAAGGCGAGGGAGATGGCCGAGCATCGCGCCAAGTTCCTCAGCGGTGCCGGCGAGCGCGGCTTTCCCGAAGCGGCCACCTCCAAGCTGTTCGACCTCATGGAGCAGTTCGCAGGCTATGGCTTCAACAAGTCGCATTCGGCCGCCTACGGCTTTCTCGCATACATCACCGCGTTCCTCAAGACGCACTACACGGTCGAGTTCATGGCGGCCCTGCTGACGGCGGAATTGCACAACGCGGAGAAGGTGCGGCTGTACCTCAACGAGTGCCGCGACATGGGCATCCGCATCCTGCCGCCCGACATCGAGGCCTCATTCTGGGATTTCACCCCCGCCGGCGACAAGCAGATCCGCTTCGGTCTCGGTGCCATAAAGAACGTCGGCAAGGCTGCCGTCGAGTCCGTCAGCGAAGTGCGGCAGCACCGGGACAGCGGTTTCGAGTCTCTGTTCGAGTTCTGCAAGGCGGTTGATTGGGGCAAGATCAACAAGCGCATGATGGAAAGCGCCATCAAGGCTGGGGCCATGGACAGCTTGGGCGGGCACCGGGCGCAGATGGTAGCCGGGCTGGACGCCGTGATCGAGAGCAGCCAGCGCGCCCAGCGCGACGAGGAACTTGGGCAGGAATCGCTGTTCGGGGGTCCGGCGGTTAGCGACGAGAGCAACCTTGTCAGGCTCCCCGACGTGGAGGAATGGCCTGCCTCGGAGCGGCTCGCCCACGAAAAGGAGATGCTCGGCTTTTATGTGACGGGCCACCCCTTGGATTCTTTCGAAGAAGCTGTCGAGGAAGTCGGCACCCACACCACGACCTCGCTCGACAAGGTCGACAGCGGGCATTCGGTATCGATCTGCGGCATGTTGCACAGTGTCCAGCGCCGAAGGAACAAAGACGGCCGCCCGTGGGCGTCGGCGGTCTTGGAAGACCGCGACGGCAGCGTTGAGCTACTCGTGTTCGCGAACCAATTCGAGCGAGTGGAACATAGGCTGGCCCAAGATCAGCCCGTGCTCGTGGCCGGTGCCGTCCGCGCCGAGGACGAGTCCGGCCGCAGAGTGTCGGTCGAAGATATCACGCTCCTCAAGGATGCCCGCGCTCCCCGGCCTGAACAGGCATCCCTGACCCTGAAATTGAACGGCGACAGTGAGATATCCTCAGTTGCGAGCCGCCTCCGTGACTTGGTCGACGGCCATCCCGGGCAGACCAACTTGCGCATTCGCCTGGAGCGACCTCGCCAGTACTTGGTGGTCTTCGATATTGACGCCCGCGTCGACCCAAACCGGCGATTCCGCGAGGAGGTCGCGGGACTCTGCGGCCAAAATGCCCTCGAGCTGGTCGGCTAGACCCTAACGAGCCGGGACTTGTTCCGCGTTGCCCGCTAGGCCGGTATAGACTGAAAGCAAGGGAGATTCCCGATGAAGTCCGTTCCGTTGCTCGTATCGATGCTCGCTACGCTGCCTCTGTGGGCCGGTGAAGCGGTCACTTTTCACCGAGATGTCGAGCCAGTGCTGCAAGCCAACTGCCAGCAGTGCCACCGTCCCGGGGAAGCGGCCCCGATGTCGTTGCTCACCTACGAGGAGACTCGACCTTGGGCGCGGGCTATCCACGAGGCTGTGGCGTTGGATCGGATGCCGCCGTGGTTTGCTGATCCTCGTTTCGGCGAGTGGTCGAACACTCACGTGCTCTCCGCCGAAGAGAAGCGGGTGCTCATCGAATGGGCCGAGAGCGGGGCTCAGCGCGGAAATCCTGCCGACGCACCGTCTCCTGTTGAATTCCTCGAGGGATGGAACATCGGCGAGCCCGATGTCGTGCTCGAGATGCCCGCTCCGTTCCGGGTTCCTGCGGATGGCACGATTGACTACCAATACCTAGTGATCCCGACAGGCTTCGACGAGGACAAATGGGTTAGCGCCGCCGAGGTTCGCCCCGGCAACCGAGCGGTGGTGCATCACGTGCTCGCCTACATTCGCCCCAAGGGGTCCCACTGGCTGGAAGGGGCCGAGCCGGGCAAGATCTTTGTGCCCCGAGCGACCACCAAAGAGCAGCGCAAGCGAGCCCGCAGCGAGTTTCGTGACATCTTGGTCGGGTTCGCGCCAGGCACCGAAGCGGTGTCTTACGAGGGGACCGACACCGCCCGGCTCCTGCCGGCCGGAGCTGACATCGTGCTCCAGTTGCACTACACCGCTGCGGGCAAGGAAGAGTTCGACCGCAGTCGAATCGGTCTGCGCTTCCAGGACGCGCCCCCGGCCAAGCGCCTCGTGACGCTGATGGCTTCCAACACCAAGTTCGTCATTCCGCCCGGTGCCGCCGCGCATCCGGTCACATCCAAGTGGGTTCTCAGCAAGGACATCGAATTGACGGGTGTAATGCCGCACATGCACCTGCGTGGCAACGATTTCCGCTTCGAATTGCGCCACCCCGACGGGCGCCGCGAGACATTGCTGAACGTGCCCGAGTATGACTTCGACTGGCAGCTCTTCTACTACCTCAAGCAGCCGATGCAGTTGGCCGCGGGCACTGTCATCGAGTGCTTCGCGCACTTTGACAATTCCCCGAACAACCCGGACAATCCAGACCCGTCCGAAGAGGTTCGCTGGGGCGACCAGAGTTGGGAGGAGATGATGATCGGGTTTTTCGAGATCGCGATCGAATCCGATTCCAGCCTGCGGCCTTACCTTACGCAGGGCAAGCAGACCCGATTGAGCGGCGATTGATTCGGCGCTTGTGCGAGGCCGCGGTGCAGCGCCGGTGCCGAGACAGCCGGACTCGCCTGGGCTGGTGGGTGGGCCGTGCTTGGGTAGCTTGTGCAGTGCTGACCCTAGCTTGGTTTTCGGGACGCAGCCTCGGGCACGAAGCCATCAGCACGGAGCTGACTTGGACGCGCGATGTGTCGCGTGTTTTCTACAACCGCTGCTCCGGCTGTCACCGCGACGGAGGGGCCGGGCCAATGCCGCTGACCACGTATGCCGAGGTGCGCCCGTGGGCCAAGGCCATCAAGCATCAGGTGTTGACCCGCGGCATGCCGCCTTGGGGGGCTGTGAAGGGGTTTGGCGCCTTTCGCAATGACCGCAGCCTGTCGCTGCCGGAGATCGCCCTGATCTCCAGCTGGGTCGAGGGCGGGGCTCCCGAAGGGGATCCCGCATTCACTGCGCCATTCCATGCCCACGCAGCCGATGAGGATCAGGCAGCGCCGAACGCAGGTCGCCTGACGGTGCGTGGGACGTTGGCGCTGGAGCGGGCCTTGGTTGCGGCTGGCGTCAGCGTCGGTGGCGCCGTCAAGGCAAGCTGGCTGCAATTCACCGCGCATCGGCCGGACGGCGGTGTCGAGCACTTGCTCTGGCTGCGCGATCCGCGGCCTCCGGGGAATGCGGACTACTGGTTCCTGCGGGAGGTTTCCCTGCCGGCTGGCACGCGCTTGGTTTGCCGACCAGAGACCGTCGAGGTGGACCTCAGGCTCGCCCCCGAACCAGTTGATTCGGGCCGCTAGGCGGAGGACAGCCGCCGCCATCTCCGACTCCGTGGCGGCGTGCGTCAGGGCGCATGCGGGGCGTTTAGGGAAGCCATTTACGCCAGAGCGCGCTGGATGCCTCGGCGCGGCTACGTCCGGCTTAGGTCAGTGTCGGCCAAGCGGTGTTGGTCAGGCCCCGAAGAGACCTTGGAGGCTTCGCGGGCAGTACCCTTCAACCCTGCTCGACGAGCAGTCCGGCAGCTTTCCAGGCGCGCCAGCCTCCGGCGAGCGAGTAGACGTTCCTGTAGCCCATCTCTTGCAGGGCATCGGCGGCCAATGCCGAGCGGTAGCCGCCTCCGCAATAGAGCACGATCTTGGCATCGACGTCCGGGATTGCCGCTTCGATGTCGCGCTCGATGATGCCCTTGCCCATGTGTCGGGCACCGGCCGCGTGCGCGGCGTTCCACTCGGATTCCTCGCGGGTGTCGATCAGCGCGAACTCGTTTCCGTCCGCAATGTCGGTGGCGACTTCGCCCACCGTGATTTCGCGAATGCGCGCCTTGGCGTCGTTGACCAGCGCGAGAAACCGCTGCGAGTGCTGCATGCGCTGACTGCCAGACTCTAGAACTCGTACTTGACCCCGAGCTTAGCTTCAACTTCGGCCACGGGCACCATGTCGATCGCGTCCCACGGGCAGCCGTCAAGGAAGGTTCCGTCGGGGCCCTTGGAGATGCACTGCTTGCAACCGATGCAGGTCTGACCGTCAACCTCGATGCGCCCGAACGGCGGGTGGTCTTCGTCAGGAATCCAGTACATGCACTCGTCCACCGGGCAGTAGTTGATGCAGACCGGCGAGCCGGCGCAACCGGTGCAGTTCTCGTTAGTGATGGCTAGGATCGCGGGTTTCTTCTTGCGGTTGCCCGTCATGCCGCCCTCCGACCACGGCCAGCCCTTTTCGTGGGGGGCGGGCAGAGGCTCTAAGGCTGCGATGCGCGCCGCCTCTTCGCGGGCTTTGCGACGGCGTTCCTCCGCAGCGGCCTTGCGGCGGTCGGCCGCGCCCGCCGCGGCAGCCTTGGCTTTGGCCGCCGGGGGCGCCGCAGTCTTGGTCGGATCTTCGTTGGGCTCGTCTGGCATGGCGCTGTCGGACTGGGACTCCTACTATAGCGCGCTGGCGCACGACAGCTCCGCAGGCCGGTGTCGCTCCGGGCAATGCGCCACACTGAAGAGTGGATCTGGGCTGTGACAGGTCGTTTCGAGATCGTAGCCGAATGCCCCCACTCGCGGGCGCGCGCCGGTGTGCTGCACACAGCGCACGGGCCGATCGAAACTCCCGTCTTCATGCCGGTGGGCACCCAGGCGAGCGTCAAGGGGCTGACGCCGCAGCAACTGCAGCAAGATCTCTCCGCCAGCATGGTGCTGGCGAACACCTACCATCTGTGGCTGCGCCCCGGGGAAGCCACCGTGCGCAGCGCCGGCGGGCTGCACAAGTTCATGGGCTGGAGCGGCGGGATTCTCACCGATTCCGGCGGATACCAAGTCTTCAGCCTGGCCAAGCTCCGCCGCATTCGCGAGGAGGGAATCGAATTCCGGTCGCACCTCGATGGCGAGCGGCGCTTCCTGAGCCCCGAAGCGGCCATCGACATCCAGGGCTGCCTCGGCAGCGACGTGATGATGGTGCTGGACGAATGCACTCCGTACCCCTGCGGGGAAGCTGACGCCCGCGCTTCCATGGAACTGACGCTGAGCTGGGCGGCCCGCTCGTTCGCCCGCTGGAAGCGAGATAAGGCACCGGCCCCGGGGATGCTGTTCCCCATCGTGCAAGGGTCCATGCATGCCGGTCTGCGCCGCGAATGCGCGCGGCGGCTGGTCGAATTGGACGCGCCGGGCTACGCGGTTGGAGGGCTTTCCGTCGGCGAGCCTCGGCCGCTTAGCTATGAGATGACCGCCTCGTGCGAGCGCGAACTGCCCCGGCACAAGCCGCGCTACGCCATGGGAGTGGGCATGCCGCACGAAATCGGCGAGTACGTCGCGCTAGGCATCGACATGATGGATTGCGTGCTTCCCACGCGCAACGCGCGCAGCGGCTGCTTGTTCACGGCCAGCGGGAAGCTCATGATCAAGAACGCGATCCACGCGCAATCCCACGTGCCCGTTGACGAGGGCTGCCGCTGTTACACGTGCCGGAATTTCACACGCGCCTACCTGCGCCACTTATTCCTGGCTAGGGAAATGCTCTACGGCACCTTGGCCACGCTGCACAATCTGTGGCTCTACCTTGACAGGATGCGGCAGCTTCGGCAAGCTATTATTGAAGGGAGCCTGCCGCAGTGTTTGCGGCGGTTCTCGGCAAGTCTGGAACCCGGCGGCTGATCAAGCTGTGGATTTGGCATTGCGCCCGAGCAGGCACACGCATTTTCGCTATAGTGGTTGTTTGCTTCGGGCGACGCGCCCGGTTGCCTGTTCCCCCCTCGACTGATCCCAGTGCACGTGCTCTTTGCGGAACAACTTGCCTCGTGGCAACCCTCGCCCGCGCTGCTGCTGCAGCAGTCGGGGTTCGGGTCCCTGATGCCCATCCTCCTGATGGTCGTCATCTTCGTCGTGTTGGTCATCTTGCCCGCCCGCAAGCGCCAGAAGAAGCTCGACGAGATGCTGGCCAACTTGACGACGGGCGACAAGGTCGTTACGAACGGCGGACTCACCGGCACGGTCGTCGGGTTGGCCGAGGGCCGTGTCACGCTGCGCATCCCGCCGGACGGCTTGAAACTTGAATTTGCTCGCACCGCAGTGGTCGGAATGGCGGAGAAGACCGACGGCTAGGTCCGCTCGCAACGAAGGGTCGAGATGAAAAGTCGCTTCGGACTCAAGATCGCCATAGTGGTCGCGGTATTTGTGCTCTGCTTCTGGCGCGTGATAGGCCTTTCGCCGAGCCTTGACGCGGTCAAGCAGAACTTGGGGGACAACATCGCCCTCGGCTTGGACCTCAAGGGCGGCACGCATCTGATCCTGCAGGTGCAGGTGCAGGACGCCCTCAAGTCCGAGGCAGACCAGACGATCGATCGGATCAGGACACGGCTGGCGCGGGCTGAAATCTCCTACACCGATATTCGGCGCAACGATCCCGCCTCGATCGAGGCGGCGGATTCGATCGAGATCCAAGTCGAAGGCACGCCCACAGACCGGGTCAGCGATGTCCGGGCCATCTTCGAGGAAGAAGCGCCCAGCTGGCTGCCGGCCTCTTCCGGCGGCAGCTCCTTTGCGCTCACGCTGCGCCCCAGCGAGCTGTTGCGGCTGAAATCGGAGACGTTGCAGCAGTCGATGTCGACGATCGAGAATCGGATCAACGGGCTAGGCCTGACCGAGCCGGTGATCCAGCAGCACGGCCGCGCCGAAGCCGAGCACGAGATCTTGGTCCAACTGCCAGGTGTCAGCGACCCGGCGCGCGTGATGAACCTGCTGCAAATGTCGGCGCAGCTGGAAATCAAGAAAGAGGTCGGCGGCCCGTTCGGCTCGCCCGAGGCGGCCCGCTCGCAGAACAACGGCATCCTGCCGGCCAACAGCGAACTTGCGCGGTACACGGATCGCGGACGAAACGATTGGTACCTGCTGGAGCGCAATCCCATCGTGACCGGTCGCGACCTGCGCGGCGCTACCGCCGGGCGCGACACCCAGAACCCGGGTGCCTGGCAGGTCGGATTCAGCCTTTCGCGCCAGGCTGGCCAGCGTTTCGGGATCTTCACCGCAGCCAACATCGGACAGAATCTAGCCGTGGTGCTGGACGACAACATTCAAAGCGTGGCTTCGATTGAATCGCGCATCGAGTCCGAGGGTGTCATCAACAACATCGATTCGCAGACCGAGGCGCTTGACCTGGCACTGGTGTTGCGCGCCGGCGCCCTGCCGGCCTCGGTGGTCTATCTCGAGGAGCGCACGGTTGGCGCGTCGCTGGGGGCGGATTCGATCCGCCAGGGCGTGCGCAGCGCGCTGTACGGCGTGGCCATCATCGTGCTGATGATGCTGGTCTATTACAAGGCGGCCGGGATCAATGCGAACGTGGCGCTGTTCTTCAACCTGCTGATCCTGCTCGCCGTGCTCAGCGCCTTCGGGTTTACGTTGACGCTGCCCGGCATTGCGGGCATCATCCTGACGATCGGCATGGCGGTGGACGCCAACGTCTTGATTTTCGAGCGCATTCGCGAGGAGTTGCGCGAGGGCAAGGCAGTCGTCGCCGCGCTCAATGCCGGCTTCGGCAAGGCGTTCCTGACGATCATTGACACCAACCTCACGACGATCATCGCGGCCGCCTTCCTGTTCCTGTTCGGGCGCGGGCCGGTGCGCGGATTCGCCGTGACGCTGGCGATCGGCCTGCTCGCCAACCTGTTCACCTCGGTATTTGTCTCGCGGCTGATTTTTGACCTCACGCTGTGGCGCAAGCAGCAGGTCAAGGAGATGAGCATATAGGGGCCGGGAACTTCCCGGTGCGGGCCGGTGTCTAGGGGAACCGAGACAGGCAGCGGCGCAACGTACTTGTCATGCAACTGATCGGCCAGACCAATATCGACTTCTTGGGGCGTCGCCACACCTTCATCGCCCTGTCTCTCGTCCTGCTGCTGGCGGGCGCGGCCAGCGCGGTGGTCCGTGGCGGTCTCAAGTTCGGGATCGATTTCAAGGGCGGCACGCTCGTGTACGCAAAGTTCCGGGAGGCGCCGGACCCCGAGCGCATCCGCGCGGTGCTGCAGGGCAAGGGGCTGAACGTGGCGACCCTGCAGCCGTTTCAGGACAGCCCCGACAGCCATGAGCTCAAGATCGACCTGGACCTGGCGGGCGACGTGGTCGAGACCTCGGGCAAGGCCCAGGTGATCGAGACTCTGCGCGAGATCTATCCGATCGCGGCGGGCAATCTGGATTTCAACAACACCAGCTCCGATGCCTTGGGCCAGCGACTGATGGCGAACCAAGCCCTGCGCGACGCCGGGCACAGCAGCCAGGAGCTGTCCGACGCAGCCGCAACGCTCGTCGCCTGGCGCGACCAAGCGCCGCGCTCGGGCCTAGTGCGCGACGCTTCCGAGTTTGCCGCGGTGCCGGACGTGCCCGAGAGTGTTCTTGCCGCGGTGGGGCAGGAAACGGAGCTGGGAGCGTTCCATATCGGCGGCGTTGAGGTCGTTGGACCGAAAATCGGGGCAGAATTGCAGTGGCAGGCCATCAAAGCTACCCTATTCGCACTTGCGGGTATGCTAGTCTACATTGCATTCCGGTTCGAGTGGATCTACGGCGTCGCCGCCGTGATTGCCGTCTTTCATGACGTTTTTATTACCATCGGGTTCTTCTCGCTGTTCGGGCGGGAGATCGAGTTGACAGTAGTGGCAGCATTGTTGACACTAGTTGGCTACTCGATGAATGATACGATCGTGATCTTCGACCGTGTCCGCGAGAACCGCAATGCGATTCGGAGGTCGAGCTTGACCGAACTGCTGAATCTCAGCATCAACCAGACGCTCAGCCGCACCGTGCTGACGTCGGGCTTGACATTGGTCGCTGTGGTGTGTCTGTTTGTCTTTGGGGGGGAGGTCCTGCGCAGCTTCTCGTTCGCCCTAGTGGTGGGCGTGCTGGTGGGCACCTACTCCTCGATCTTCATCGCCAGCCCAGTGCTGCTGTGGGGCCAAGGTCTGCTGACCGCGCGGGCCCCGGGCGTGCGGGTGGGCCGGCGAGCTTGAGTATGGCAAGGTATCTTGGGAGGAACTTGCAACCATGTTTGAAGACGCCTTAATGGAAAACGTTCAGAAAGGGACTTCGCGCTGGTCGGTAATACTGTCTACCGTGCTGCAGTTGGCGTTGGTCGGGATCGTGCTGTTGATCCCGCTGATCAACTACTACGAGTTGCCGGACGCCGACTTCATGACGTTCTTGACGGCGCCTCCGCCGCCGCCCCCGCCGCCGCCCCCGCCTGCCGCCGTGGTGCAGGTGAAGGCGGTCCCGAAGGAATTCGACAGCGGTGCACTGACGCAGCCGGTCGCCATCCCCGACAAGGTTGCCATCATCGAAGAGGACATCGCTGCGCCTAGCGCCGGCATCGCCGGCGTGGTTGGAGGCGTCCCCGGCGGCAGCGTCGGCGGGCAGCTCGGAGGCGTGCTGGGTGGCATCATCACGGCCGCGGCTTCGAACGCGCCGCCCCCGCCGCCCCCGCCGCCAGTCAAGAAGAAGGCGCCTCCGAAGCGCATTCGCGTGGGTGGCAACGTCGCCAAGGCGCGCCTGACGCGCCAAGTGCGCCCGCAGTACCCGCCGCTGGCCCGCCAGGCGCGCATCCAGGGCACTGTCAAGCTGTCGGCGGTGATTTCCAAGGACGGCTCGATCCAGAAGCTGGAGGTGATGTCGGGCCATCCGCTCTTGGTCCCGTCCGCGCTGGCGGCTGTGAAGCAGTGGCGCTACAAGCCGACGCTGCTGAACGGCGAGGCGGTCGAGGTGCTGACAAATATCGACGTGAACTTCACCCTAAGCGGCTGAGGCTAGCGTCCTAGATCTCCCCTCGGGGGAGTCGGGCTGACCGGGCGGCGCAGAGGCGCTGTCCGCCAGGCTCGGCACGAACAGTTGGTCAACGGAATCCGTTGTTTCTTTAGGAGGAAAAACAAGCAACATGCTTTCGCAATTCGCAACCACCGCCTTCTTGCTCCAGCAGGAAGTCGGATTTGACATGATGTCGATGTGGAACCAGATGGGGTTTGCGGCCAAGGCCGTCGTCATCGTCATGTTCCTGATGTCGGCGTGGTCGATCGGAGTGATGATCGACCGTGGATTGGCGTACTTCGCCGCCAAGAAGCAGTCCAAGGAGTTCGCCCCGGCTGTCGCTGGCGCCTTGCGCAGCGGCAAGCTGGACGAGGCTATCAAGCTCTCGGAAGGCTTCAAGAAGAGCCACCTCGCGAAGGTCGTCTCCGCCGGCTTGTCTGAGTTCAAGTCGCACGACGCGGGCAGCGATGTCCCGGGTCGCACGGTCGACGCTTCCAAGCGGGCCTTGGAGCGGGCGCAGGCGATCACGCACGCCGAGCTGAACCGCGGTCTCAGCGGACTGGCCACGATCGGCTCGACAGCGCCGTTCGTCGGGCTGTTCGGCACCGTGGTCGGCATCATCAACGCGTTCCAGGGCATTTCCCAGGAGCGGTCCACCGGACTGGGCGCCGTCGCCGGCGGCATCTCGGAGGCGCTGGTCGCCACCGCGATCGGCCTGTTTGTCGCGCTTCCGGCCGTGTGGATGTTTAACTACTTCAACTCGAAGGTCGAGGGTTTCGACGTCGAGATGGAGAATGCCAGCTCTGAGCTGATCGACTACTTCCTGAAGAGGAGCGGTTGAGCTTCGCTGGGCGCAAGGCCGCAGCGGATTGACCGGCTGTAGTATCGTGTAGTGGTCGGTTGGCGGCGACCCCGGAGGGAGCGCTGCCGACCGATCGCGCGGGAAAGAGGGAACCAGCATGGCGGAAGAAGAAAAGGGCCTGATCGAGCTCGAAGAGGAAGACGTCAGGAAAGGCACCCGTGGCGGCATGGCCGCCATCAACGAGATCAACGTCACGCCGATGGTGGACGTGATGCTCGTGCTGCTGATCATCTTCATGGTGATCACGCCCATGCTCAGCAAGGGCGTCAGCGTCGACTTGGTGCGCACGCGCAACCCGGTCGCGATGGACGAAGCGGATGCAGAGGATGCCGTCGTCGTGGCGGTGACTCGCGACGGCCAGGTTTTCCTAGGCACGTCCAAACTAGAGGCGCTGGATGAGCTGACGTCGCGCGTCAGCGACGTCGTCAGCAATCGCATCGACAAGACGGTGTACATCAAGTGCGATGCGCGATCGCGCTATGAGCGCGTCGTGGAAGTGGTCAACGCCGTGCGTACGTCCGGCGTCGACCAAGTCGGGTTGCTGACAGAGAAGGAAGAGAGTTCCGGGGGCTTCTCCGGCTGACGCCGGGGACTTTCGGTCGCGCTCTCACACAGGAGGAAATTCACCATGGGAATGGCGGTTGGCGGGTCGGGCTCAAAGTCTGTCCCCTACATCAACATGACACCCTTGATCGACGTGCTTTTGGTTCTGTTGATCATCTTCATGGTCATCACGCCGATCACCCCCAAGGGGTTGGAGGCGCTGGTGCCGCAGCCCAGCGAGGGCGAGCAGCAGGCTCAGCCCAACGCGCGCACGGTCGTGGTCTCGGTCAATGCGGATCGCACCATCATGATTAATCGTGATCCCTCGACGCTGGACACACTCGAAGACAACCTGAGGGACATCTTCAAGACGCGCGCCGAGCGGGTCATGTTCGTGCGCGGCGCGCCGCAGCTGGACTACCAGGACATTGCCAAGATCATTGACCTTGGCAAGGGTGCTGGCGTGGACAAGATCGGGCTGCTGACGGAGCAGATCGAGTAGGCTGGGGCTTGCGGCACGGCGCAGGGCCTCGGTGCCCGGCGATGGTCGCGCCACCCGGTTAACGGAGTCAACAATGGATATCGACAAGCAAAAAGTAATGAAGATTGCGGGCATCGTGTTGGTCGTGGTGCTCGTCTTGCTAGGCGGGCTGCTGTTCCTGATGCAGCAGTACGGGGTGACCAGCATCGCGGCGTTAGAGGCGAGAAACTCGCTGAACAAGGGCGTGGGCGCGTTCTCGGCGGGCGATTTTGTCCGCGCCGGCGATTACTTCGAGGCCGCGGCCGACCTTGATCCAGAACTGAAGGCGGCGCGCGTGTACAGCGCCTACTCGGTGATGATGCAGTACCAGCCCGGTGCTGAGTACCAAGAGAACATCGACATCGCGAACAGGGCCTTGGACGGGTTCAAGGCGGTGCTGGCGGACGATCCCGAGAATTCGACCGCCCTGCAGAGCATCGCGTCGCTCTACTTCAACATGAAGAAGATGGACCTGGCCAAGGAGTGGCATGGCAAGGTGCTAGAGCTGGAGCCTGACCGCAAGGAGTCGCATTACACCATTGGCGTCATCTCGTGGACGCAGTCTTACGAGCCGCGCTTGGAGTTCCGCGCCAATGTGGGCATGAAGCAGGAAGACGAGGGGCCTATCGTGCTCAAGGGACGCTTGAACCGCACGCAGCGCGAGGAGTATGCGGGCCTCAGCGAGGAGATCATGCCCACCATCGACGAGGGCTTGGCAGCGTTGGAGAAGGCGATCGAGATCGATCCCGATTATGACGACGCAATGGCCTACGTGAATCTGCTCTACCGCGAGAAGGCGGACTTAGTCGAGAGCCAGGAAGAGCACGACGAGCTGCTGATGCAGGCCGACGAGTGGGTGCAGACCGCTCTGGACACGCGCAAGCGCAAGGCCGAGGAGAGCACGATCGAGACTTTCACCACGGACGAATAGGCGCCGCTGCGGCAACGCGCGGCGCACGCCTTATAATTCGGCCTGAGGCCCATTGGGTCTCAGGCCCTTTTAGTGCTCGGAAATCACCGAGCCGGATCGTGAGCATGCCGGCCAAGAATCAGACGAAGTCGACGGGGGGACAGGTCCCCGCGGCGATGTTGAGGCGTTACGGGGAACTGGAGCGCAAACTGCTAGACCAGCGGCCCGGCCAAGATCCGGAATTGCTCCAGCGCGCCTTCGCTTTTGCCGCCGAGTCGCATCGCGGCCAGAAGCGCAAGAGCGGCGATCCCTACTTGCTGCATCTGCTCGAAGTGGCGCACATGCTGGCTGACATGCGGTTGGACCAAGCCGCGCTCGCCAGCGGTTTGCTGCACGACATCGTGGAGGACACACCGGTGACCGTGACGCAACTGCGCCGCGAATTTGGCGCCGGCGTGGCGCGCTGTGTGGACGGCGTGACCAAGATCGGGCGGCTACGCTACCACTCCTCCGAAGCTCGCCAGGCGGAAACGTTCCGCAAGATGCTACTGGCCATGGTCAAGGATATCCGCGTGATCCTGATCAAGCTGGCTGACCGAACCCACAACATGCGGACGCTGCACGCGCTCGACCCCGAGCGGCAGCAGCGGATTGCGCTCGAGACGCGGGAGATCTACGCTCCGGTGGCGTTGCGGCTGGGCATGGGCAAGATCCGCAGCGAGTTGGAGGATTTGGCGTTCGGATACCTAGAGCCGCGCGCCTATGAGACGATCGTGGCCCAAATCGAGTCGCGGCGCGAATCTAGCGAGGAGTTTCTCACCGAGACGCAGGCGGCTTTGGCGCAGAAGCTCGAACAGGCAGGAATCCCGGCGCGCGTGGAGGGCCGCATCAAGCGCCCCTATTCGATCCACCAGAAGTTGAAGCGCCAGAACGTAACGTTCGACATGGTTTACGACCTGCTAGCCCTGCGCGTGATCACAGATACCAAGACGCATTGCTACGCGGCAATGGGTGTGATCCACGGGCAGTGGCAACCGGTGCCGGGCCGGATCAAGGATTTTGTCGCGTTGCCGCGCCCCAATCTCTACCAGTCCCTGCACACGTCGGTGGTCACGCAGGCCGGCCAGCGCTTTGAGGTTCAGATTCGAACCCAAGAGATGCACGCAATGGCAGAGGAAGGCATTTGCGCTCATTGGAAGTACAAGGAGGGCCGCCGCGGACCAGATACCAGCGACGGCCAGATGGCTTGGCTGCGGCGGCTGGTGGAGTGGCAGCGCGAGATGCGCGACTCCACGGATTTCCTGTCTACACTCAAGATCGAGCTCTATCCCGAGGAAGTCTACGTGTTCACGCCACAAGGCAAGGTCATCACTTTGCCGCGGGATGCGACGCCAGTCGATTTCGCATACGCCATCCACACAGAGGTCGGCCACACCTGCGCAGGGGCAAAGGTGGACGGGCAGATTGCGCAACTAAAGCGCCCGCTCACCAACGGTGAGATCGTGGAAGTGTTGACCAAGCCGGGCAGCCATCCCGCGCAGGACTGGCTGTCCTTTGTGAAGACTTCGCGGGCACGCAACAAGATCAAGCAGTGGCTGAATGCCGAGCGTCGCCAGCAAGCGATCGAGATTGGCCAGCGGCTGTTGGAGAAAGAGGCGCGAGCGGTCAAGGTGCCGTTGAGACGTGTCACTGCCGAGCGGCTAGAGTCCGTGTGCCGCGAATACGGCTGTTCCAACACTGACGCGCTGTACGCGCGGCTGGGCTTCGGTCGCTTCTCGGTGCGCCAGGTTCTGCGCAAGCTTTTCCCGGAGGGCGCAGTGCCCGACCCCGCGCAATTGCGCAAGAAGCCGCCGTTTCCCGAAGATGTCGATGCCAGTCTGGCCCTGCAAGGCGACGGTACGCTCGAAGTTCACGGGGTCGACGATGTGCTGATTTATCGGGCACGCTGTTGCAATCCGATCCCGGGCGAGCCGATTGTTGGCTATGTGACGCGAGGCAAGGGCGTCGGCGTGCACTCGCAAGCGTGCGCCAATGTCCAGAACCTGATGTTCGATGCCGAGCGGCGGATCGATGTGCGGTGGGCGCCCAAAGAAGGTGCGATGTACCAGGCGCGGCTGACCGCCTTTGTCGATGATCGCCAGGGGATCCTCAAGGATCTGACCAGCATCGTCGCGAATGAAGGGCTGAACATCGTCAAGATCGAATCCCGCAACGGCCGGCGCGACGACCAAGTGGCGATCGCGTTCGTGGTGGAGGTTGCCGACAAGGGGCAACTCGACAAAGTTGAGTCGGCGTTGTCCGACACTGCCTCGGTCCGCGCTGTCGAACGCAGCAGCAAGTTCTAGCCGGGGCGCTACAAGTCGGCCTAGGCGTGCTTGCCGACGACACGAACGCGTCTTGGTTGGCTTGCGATTCTGCGGTAGACTTTGAGCGTTTAGCGGGTGAACGCCCGCTTCAGGCCGGAGGGCACTTTACATGCGCCGTAACTTCTTGATCGTGCTTGCAGCCGTCGTGTGGGGTGCTGCCGCGATTCCCCTTGGGGCACAAGATATGACAGACGTCACGATGGCCGGGACGCAGATGCGCGAAGACGACCTGCCCTCTCTGGCGGCCGCTCCTGATGGCTCGCTCTGGTTGGCTTGGCTGGCCTATGCGGACCGGCGCGACGAGATCGCAATCCGGCAGTGGAAGGACGGAACTTGGGGCAACCTGCGCTACGTGCCCAACACCAGCGGCGATGTCTGGTTGCCGCAAGCCGGCGTCGACGGAGCTGGCCGCCTGTGGGTCGCGTGGACGCAAATGCTCGACGGAAACTGGGACATGTATGCTCGTTCCTACGATCCGAACGAGCAGGCTTGGGGGCGGCTGGTCCGGCTGACCGACCATCCGCTGCCGGACATAAATCCTCGCATGGTCACCGATGGCAGCGGCAAGCTTGCGCTGGCGTGGCAGGGGTTCCGCGGCAGGCACTCGAATATCTATCTCAAGACGTACTCCAGCGATGGCGGCTGGTCCGATCCGATCCAAGTCACGGGACGCCCTGCAAATGACTGGGAACCGGCGGTCGCGTTTGGTTCCGGCGGGACGATTTGGGTTGCCTATGACAGCTATGCGAATGACAACTACGACGTATTTCTGGCCGGTGTCCGTGACGGTGCGGTCGCCGTCCCGGAAATCGCGGTGGCAGCTAGTGGCCGCCACGAGGCCAAGGCCACCGTGGCAGTCGATGGCGAGGACCGCGTTTGGGTAGCTTGGGAATCGGGCGGTGCAAATTGGGGCAAGGACACGGGTTACAACATCCGGCCGCGCCAGCCTGGAGTTGTCATCGGAGCTGACCGCGAGGTGAATATTGCAGCCTACAGCGGCGGAATGCTGCAGGCCACTGCCGAGCCGCTGCAGGCGGTGTTCGCGCAGGGCGAGGGCACGCCGAAGTGGACCTACCATCCGCATGTGTTCGTGGATGCGCGGGGGCACGTGAGGGTGGCTGCCAAGCGCTTGATACGTCACCGCGGGGAGCGGACTGGCACCCGGGGCTACTGGGAATACTGGCTGACCCGTCTCGATGGCTCGTCTTGGGCAGAGGCGGCGCCGATTCCGCACAGCTACGGGCGATCCAGCACCCGCATCAGCTTGGCCAACGCCGCCGATGGCGGGTTGTGGCTGGCGTGGCCCACCGACAACCGCACGACTGCTTACGCGCACAGGCCGATTCGCGGGGAGGCTTGGGTCGGGCGGATCGAACCGGCAGGGTCCGCAGCTGCCCCGAGCTTGGTCGGATTTGACCTAGATCCCGTCGAAATCAAGCCTTGGCACCCAAACGAGGCCGCCGACTTGGCCGCGATTCGCGGGTATCGCACAACGGTCGGAGGGCGTTCCGTGCAGATTGTCAGGGGCGACTTCCACCGCCACACCGAACTGAGCTGGGACGGGGGCGGCGGCAATGACGGGAACCTGCAAGAGTTCTATCGCTACATGATTGACGCCGCTGCGATGGACTTCGGCGCGTCCACGGATCACCAGGGCGGAGCCTACGACTATTGGTGGTGGTATTCGCAGAAGATGACCGACATGCACCACGTGCCCGGGGCTTACACGAGCATCTTTGGCTACGAGCGCAGCATTACGCAGCCCAATGGACATCGCAATATCTTCTTCGCTGACCGCACCGGAGCTGTCACGCCGTTCTTCATGCGCGATCAGGACAGCTATGCCTTGGGGCGGAACCCGATCGGCGACATGCCGGGCGTCGCCACGGGCAATGTTGTGCGGGATGACACAAAGCACCTTTACGAAGACGTTCGGCGCATGGGCGGAATTGCGATCTCGCACACGTCGGGCACCCGGATGGGCACAGACTGGCGCGACAACGACCCTGAGATTGAACCGGTCGTGGAGATCATGCAAGGGGCTCGCACAAATTACGAATACCTCGGGGCGCCACTGTCGGCCAAGAGCGGCGAGCCGCAGGATGCCCCGGGCGGCTATGAGCCGATCGGTATGGTTCGCAACGCATGGAACAAGGGATACCGGCTGGGCATCACTGTCAGCTCGGATCACGGCTCGACGCACTATTCGTACACCATGGTTTATACGGACCGAGTCACGCGGGAAGGCATCCTCGACTCGATCCGCCGCCGCCACACGTACGGGGCCACGGACAACATCGTGCTTGACGTACGCATGGGTGAGCGCTTCATGGGTGACGAGTTCCACGCGTCCGAGCCTCTGCCAATTGCTGTAAAAGTGCGCGGCACGAACGACATTGCCAAGGTCAACGTGCTGCGCGACGGCGAGGTAGTGTACGTGCATGAGCCGGACGGGCAGGCGGCCGAGTTCCAGTACCTGGACCAAGACACGCGCGCTGGGCACGGGATGCGGTACTACTACGTACGGGTCGAGCAGGAAGATGGCAACGTAGCTTGGGGCAGTCCGATCTGGGTGAACTATTGACGGCCGGCGGTGGGCGCTTACCGACAGTTTGCGAGGCTGCCGGAGTGTGAGGCAGCCTCTGGCCGACTGCTCGCTGCGGCTGTAAACTGACCGAAGCTGGAGTCAGGAAAGGACTTCTTCCATCAGCACACCACCGTTGATGGTCGGGCGCTCGGCACGGCCATTGTGCAGATACGTCAGGCTCAGGTGGTTCAGGCCTAGCATGTGCAGCATCGTGGCATGAATGTCGTGGACGTGGTGCGGCTTGTCGACTGCGCGGAAGCCGATCTCGTCAGTCGCGCCGATCGTTCGCCCACCGCGGATCCCGCCGCCGGCCATCCAGATGGTAAAGCCCCACGGGTTGTGATCGCGACCGTATTCTTCCGGCGCTGCGACGAGGGAATTCGTGTCGCTAAACGGCGTTCGCCCGAACTCCCCGCCCCACACTACCAAGGTGTCCTGCAGCAGCCCCCGAGCCTTCAAGTCCGCGAGCAGGGCCGCGATCGGCTTGTCCGACACGTTGCACCATTTCTCGTGGTTAGCTTCGAGGCCGGAGTGCGCGTCCCAGCCGCTACCACTGCCGCAATACACTTCCACGAATCGGACGCCGTGCTCGACCAAGCGTCGCGCGAGCAGGCAATTGGTGCCAAACTGGCGCGTCGCATCCTCGTCAACGCCGTAGAGGCGCTTGGTCGCTTCGGACTCCTTGTCCAAATCGATGGCATTCGGGGCGGCTGCCTGCATCCGGTAGGCAAGTTCGTACGACTGGATGCGAGATTCCAACTCGTCCTCCGCCGGCCAGCTGTCCGCGTGGATACCGTTGAGTTCCCGCAACAGGTCCAGTCGGCTGCGCTGCTGCGCATCCGTGACATTGCTCGGAGGCTGCAAGTGCAGGATCGGAGGGCCTTGAGTGCGGAACCGCGTGCCTTGGTAGGTCCCGGGCAGGAATCCCGAGCCCCAATTCGTCGAACCTCCTCTGACGGTCTTGTCGTCCGTCAGCACGACAAAGGCCGGAAGGTCGCTGTTGGCGGAGCCCAACCCGTATGTCGTCCATGCTCCCAAGGAGGGCCTCCCCCCGAGTATCGAACCGGTGTTCATCTGCCGGTTGGCCCCCACATGGTTCACGCCGTCCGACCAGCAGGACCGGATTACCGCCAGCTCGTCCACATGCTCAGCGATATGCGGGTACCAGTCCGAAACCCACAGCCCGCTCCCGCCGTGCTGCTTCCATTTGCGCTGAGAGGCTACGAGCGGCATGCGATGCGATCCCGTTGCGCTCGTCACGGGCAGGTTGAAGGACGGCGGAGTGACCTGACCGGCGAGTTTCTCGAGTTCGGGCTTCGGGTCGAAAAGGTCGATGTGGCTGGGGCCGCCTTCCATGAAGAGCCAGATAATGGCCCTTGCCCGGGGTGGGTGATGCGGCGGCTTCGCCGCCAGCGAATTCGTCGGGGCTGCCAGGGCTGGCGATAGCGCGCCTTCGGAATTGAGCAGGTGCGCCAGCGCGATGCTGCCCAAGCCGCTCCCAGTTCTGGAAAGGAATGTGCGCCGCGAGGGCTGGGCAGGCTTTGCTCGCCGGCGAACTGTCTTAGAGGGTGCCATCGTCATCAGAGACTGTAGACGAACTCGTTTGAGTTCAGCAACATCAAGCAGTAATCGACAAGCGCGGCGGCGTGCTGCGGTGACACTCCCGGGGGCAGCGAGTCGGGTACTGACGCGGGCTGGGCGTCTTCGAGCCGGTCAGCCACGATCCGCGCTTGGCGCTCCAAGAAAGTGAGCGCGACATCTTCCTCGCGGGGGCTTGGAGCGCGCCCGTAGGCCAGTCGGTGCGCCAGATCGACCTGCCTGGTCAGGTTGGAGCCGGCAGATTCCAAGACGCGCCCGGCGAATGCCCGCGCCCACTGGGCTGGCTCGTGGCCGTTCAGCAGTGACAGCGCTTGGGGAGCCGTCGTGGTGCGGTCGCGCCTAGCGCAGGATTCGTGAGTGTCCGGGAAATCTAAGGTCGCGAGCAGCGGTAGGGGCATGTTCCTGCGGACGAAGACATAGACACTGCGCCTGCGGTGGTCGGCAGACGATTTGGCCACGTCCCAGCCACCGGCCGGTCTGGGCACTCCTTCTGGCAAAGGAGGAAAGACGCTGGGGCCGCCGACAGTGGGATTCAGCAGACCGGCGACAGATAGCGCTGCGTCCCGGACGACCTCGCCTTCCAAGCGCCGGGCGGGGAACTTCCAGAGCAGGTCGTTGGAGGGGTCTACCCGTAGGGCCCGGACCGATGCGGGCCCCGCCGCCGCAGGTTTCGCGGCTTGGCGATACGTGTTCGAATGCATGATTAGCCGGTGGATGTGTTTGATGCTCCAGTCGCTCTCCATGAATTCCGTGGCCAGCCAGTCGAGCAGTTCGGGATGCGTCGGCCGCTCGCCCATCATCCCAAAGTCGCTGGGGGTCGCGACGATCCCGCGCCCGAAGTGATAGTGCCAAATGCGGTTCACCATCACACGGGCAACCAGAGGGTTGGCGCGGTCTGTCAGCCATCTGGCAAGGGCGGAGCGTCGGCCCGTAGACCGACCATCCGGTGGCGGCACGATGGTAGCGGGCGCGGGATCGAGAATCGCAGGGAACCCGGGCTGCACCTCCTCGCCGGGATTGGTGTAAAGCCCAGCACCAAGGACGTACGTCGCCGGTGGGTTCGGACTGACGTCGTAGATCCCGCTTCCGCGGGGCACATCGTCCGGCTTGAGGTGGGCGAATTTCGCCAGTTCTGCCTCAAGTTCCTCGAATCGCCGCTTGGCCTCGCCCTTAACTCTCCTCGCTCGGCCCTGAAAGCCGGGATCTAGGTAGGGCTTGGGCTCGATCGGGCAGGTACCGCAGACCTTTGTCCGGAGAAGGCTGGCCATCCATTCCTGGTTCGGGTCCCGCTGGTCCGCCGGAGTCTTGACGGCCTCGATGACGAAATCCGGGTAGCGATGGAGCAACTGCTCTGGAGTGAATTTCCGCAGAGGCTCGAGAAGATCGTACATTTCCCGCCAGATCGCTGCTGTCTTCTCCTCCCAGATCGCCAGCTTGCGCTCGTACTCCTTGTATTCGGCCGCGCGGACCATCGGTAAGGAATCGTCGTGATTGACACTCGCGAAAAAGGCCTGCAGGCGGTAGTAGTCTCGCTGCGTGATTGGGTCGAACTTGTGATCGTGGCACTGGGCGCAATTGAACGTCAGGCCCAAGAAGGTGGATCCGACAACGCTGGTGATGTCGTGTAGCGTTTCCTGCCGTGCTAGCTGGAGGTCCTTCTGGTTCGGTTCCTCTGGATAGTGCCGGTTGAATGCCGTGGCGATGCGAGCAGCGGGGCTCTCCGGCCAAAGCTCGTCCCCGGCGATTTGCTCTTGGACAAATCTGTCGTAGGGTTTATCGGCATTGAAAGCATCACTGACGTAGTCCCTGTAGCGCCAGGCGTTAGGCCGAGTGATGTCCTGCTCGAAACCCCCGCTCTCCGCGTAGCGAGCAAGGTCGAGCCAATGTCGGCCCCAACGCTCCCCATAGTGGGGCGACGCCAATAGGCGCTCAACGAGCCTCTCGTAAGCGTCCGGGGATTCGTCCGTGACGAATGCGGATACCTCTGCGGGTGAGGGTGGCAGGCCGGTGAGGTCGAAGAAGACCCTTCGAACGAGGGCCACTCTTCCGGCTTGGGGAGACGGCGCCAAGCTCTCACGGGAGAGCTTGGCCAGCACGAACGAGTCCACCGGATTGCGGGCCCACGCAATTTCGGAAATCGCTGGTGTACTTGGACGCTCTATCGGCTGGAGCGCCCAGTACGCACGCTGCTCGGCCGAGAACGACCCACTGTGAGCGGGCTCAGCGTGGACGAGCGGCGCTGCCACGATCAGCAGCGCAAGCGCGCGAATGGGGAACCGCGCATGTCTGAGGCCCGCGCCGGACAACTCACTCACGGGAATACCGCCAGCCCTCGAGCCGAGCCCGGAGGCCGAATGCGCCCATTGTATACCAAGCGGTTCGGGAATTTGCGGTGTCAGATTGCGATTCTTGCGTGGGCGGACCTGAGCTTGCAGCTAGCGTGGTCGACCACCATTCGCCATGCGACACGGCGCTGGCGAGCATGGACATCAGTTGCCCAAAGTGGAACAAACAAACTGCGGGCGATTCGTGTGGCCACTGGCCTCCCCCGAAATTGGAGGGGAGCGCGAAAGATTCGTCGTCTCCGCGCTGCAGCCCCCGGCCGCCGGACGAACCCTCGCTGGCACGGGAGCCAGGCCACCGGTCAGGTGTTGATCGAGCCGCCATCCACGGCAATCGTTTGACCGGTCACGAAGTCGCTGTCCGAAGAAGCGAGAAAGAGGAGCGCTCCGATCAAGTCGCTTGGGTAGCCGTGGCGTCGCAGGGCGCGGCTGGCGATCACGGATTCGCTCGCGCCGTCAAGATGGGCTTGGTTTTCCAAGATGCTGTCGCTCAGGATCAAGCCGGGCGCCAAGGTGTTCACACAGATGCCGGACTCGCCTAGCTCACGCGAGAGCGCCCGTGTCAGGGCGATCACGGCACCCTTGGAAGTAATGTAGTGCGCCATCCGCGTCGGCTGGCCCTTATATGCCGTGCCGGACGAGATGTTGATGATCTTGCCGCTACCGCGCGTAGCCATTTGGGGGGCGAAATGCTTGGCGGCAAGGAAACTGCCGCGCACGTTGACGGCCATCACCCGATCCCACAGTTCGGCTTCGATGTCAAGGCAATTGACTGGTGGCAGGGAGGAGTAGAGGGCCGCGTTGTTGACTAGGATATCCGCGCCGCCATGCCGGGCTAGGACCTGCCCTGCGAGGTCCTTCACTTGGGCCTCGTCGCTGACGTCAGTTGCCAGGCTCTCGGCCTGTCCCCCGGCAGCGCAGATTGCGGATACGACGTCTTCCCCGCTGGCGACGTCGGCTATGACACACGCCGAGCCCTCCGATGCCAGCGCCCGAGCGTATGCCGCGCCCAAACCCTTAGCACCGCCCGTGATTACGGCGACCTTGCCTGCCAGCCTCTCCATCCCGATCAAGCGCGGCGGCTCCAGTCGTCGTCAATCGCCATTCCTCGATTCTAGTGGACTGCGCGTGCGCTTTCTCTGAAGGCAGTTCGCACCCGTCGGAGCGCAATTGCGCGACTGCCGTCGGCTCACAATCTGGCCGGTGGCCATTAACCCCGTAAGGTAGGGTGAAGTATGCGCCGCGCCGCCTTCATCCTCGCGCTTTGCCTGCCGTTGCTCGCCCAGACTCGCAATGACGAGCTACACGAGTTGTTCGAAGACTACTACGAGGAGTACTTGCGCGAGAACCCTGAAGTAGCGACGTCTGTGGGGCGTGGCGAGCACAACGACAGGTGGCGTGATTGGTCGCGTCCGGCCCGTCAGCGATGGACGGAGCGCGTCGAGCACTATCGCTCGCAGCTGGACAGATTCAACCCGGAAGACTTGAATCTGCAGGACGGCATCAGCTGGCGGTTGCTGCGCAGGCAACTCGAGTTGGAACTCGCGGGCATTGACTACGACGCCCATCTGATCCGGTTGAACCAGCTATTCGGGTTGCACACCAGCGTGCTGCTGACGATGCGAGAAATGCCGGCCCGCACACATGCCGACTACGAAGACATGATTGCCCGCCTGCGCGCGGTTCCTGCCTACATCGAGCAGAACATCGCCGCCTTGCGCGAGGCGATCAAGACGGGTCACGTGCAGCCTCGGCGGACTGCCGACTTGATCATCGGCCAATTGGAAGCGCAGGCGGCCCCGTCGGCCGCAGACTCGCCCCTGCTGGGTGCGTTTCGAGAGTTCCCGGCAAGTATTCCCGAGGCTCGCCGGGAAGCCTTGCTCGACCGAGCCGAGGATGCCTATGTGCAGGCGTTCCAGCCCGCTTGGCACCGCCTCAGGGATTTCTTGTCCGCCGAGTATGTTCCCGCGGCGCGAACCTCTCCGGCCGTGAGTGCTCTGGCGGACGGCGAGGACATCTACCGCTATTTCATCGGTTTCCACACCACATTGCCGCTGACCGCGGCCGAGATCCACGAGATCGGCAAGCGGGAGGTCGAGCGGATCGACCGCGCCATGCAAGCGATCGTGCACGAGGCTGGATTCGATGGCACTTCGGCTGAATACGAGCAGCACCTGCTCTCTGCTCCGGAGTATCTCTTTAAGGACAAGGAGGCGATGCTCGCCTACCACCGCGATCTGGCCATGCGTGTGGCTCCCGGGCTGCCGGGCCTGTTCCGCAAGCTGCCCCGGCATCGTGTCGGAATTCGCGCGATTCCTCCCGATCGCGAGGCCGTGTCGGCATCCAACTACAACTCTCCCTCTGCGGACGGCACCCGGCCCGGCTGGTTCAATCTCAAGGCCTACATGGCCGAAAAGCAATCGAGGTTCGACAAGCCAGCGCTGGTCCTGCACGAGACCAATCCGGGCCACCACCTGCAGATCGCCCTACAACTGGAGTTGGAAGGCTTGCCTGAGTTTCGCAAGATCTACCACTCCACTGCCTATATCGAAGGATGGGCATTGTATGCCGAATCGCTCGGCAGCGCACTCGGCGTCTATGACGACCCGGCCAGCCGGTTTGGCGCCTTGGAGAGCGAACGGTTCCGCGCCCGGCGGCTGGTGGTGGATACCGGCCTGCACGCCATGGGCTGGAGTCGGCAGCGGGCAATTGACTTTCTCGGTGATGAGAGCGAGGTCGATCGCTACATCGCTTGGCCGGGCCAAGCGCTGGCCTACAAGATCGGCCAGCTCAAGATCATGGAGTTGAAAGCGGCCGCCTGCGAGGCTTACGGGGCCGACTTCGACGTGCGCGACTTCCACGATGCAGTCTTGCGGAACGGCCCGCTGCCCTTGGAGATGCTGCAAGAACAGGTGGGCGACTACATCGGGAACGCCTCGGGCGAAGCATCCGAAGGCTGCCCGGGGGTGTAACGGCACCGGCGGAACCCCCTGTGCCAGAAGCCGTGCAAAGATAGATGGACAGGTGTAGAGGAGTGTCCCTGATATGGAACAGGTAGCCGACTTGCAAGGCATGCTGGCAGGTCAGGACTCCACGCATGCGGGCAACTACTTCGTCTCGAACTACCCCCCGTTTTCGGCTTGGAACGAGGGCGAAGTGGCCAGTGCGACCAAGCGCCTGCGGCGGCCGGGCGATCCGCGCACTCCGCTTGGCCTCTACATCCACTTGCCGTTTTGCCGGAAGCGCTGTGATTTCTGCTACTTCCGGGTCTACACCGACAAGAACCATAGTGAGATCGAAGCCTACCTAGACGCGGTGGTGTCGGAGGCGTCCCTGCTCGCGAGCCAGAGCTTCCTAGAAGGCCGGACGCTGGACTTCGTTTACTTTGGGGGCGGGACGCCCTCCTACCTGTCGGGTCGGCAGTTGACGCGCCTGATGGAGGGCCTGCGTGGCGTGCTGCCGTGGAATACACCCAGCGAGGTCGCGTTCGAGTGCGAGCCCGGCACATTGAGCGAGCGCAAGCTCGAAGTGATCAGGGGTTTCGGCGTCAATCGGCTCAGCCTGGGAGTCGAAAACTTCGACGACGACATCCTGGCAGGCAACAACCGTGCGCACCGGTCGATGGAGGTTTACCGGGCGTGGGAGTGGATCGAGCGTGTCGGCTTCGCACAGGTCAACCTTGACCTCATCGCCGGCATGATCGGAGAGACCGACGCAAAATGGGCGCATAGCGTGGCAGAGACCGCTCGGCTGGGACCGGACGCGGTAACTGTCTACCAAATGGAGATCCCGTTCAATACGACGATCTACAAGGGCATGCGGGAAGGGGGCGAAGCGACCGCTCCCGTGGCCGACTGGCCCACCAAACGCCGCTGGACTCGCGAGGCCTTTGAAGCCTTGGAATCCAAAGGCTATACGGTAGGCAGCGCTTACACCGCCGTGCGGGATTCCTCGCAGATTCGGTTCGTGTACCGCGATCAGCTCTGGGACGGCGCGGACATGCTGGCTCTCGGGGTGTCTGCCTTCGGCTACTTGGATGGCGTGCATTACCAAAACCAGCCCCACATGCAGCCCTACCTAGACAGTGTGGCCAGCGGGCTGCTGCCGGTTTCGCGCGCACTGCCGATCACGGCGCAGGAGGCGATGATCCGGCAGTTCGTGCTCAAGATGAAGCTCGGGCGCTTGGAAGCCGAGCCCTTCCGCCGACGATTCGGCGTGGATGTGACGAGCCGATGGGCGAGCGAGCTAAGCCTGTTCCAAGCCCACGGACTGCTAAACTTCGACAAGGAGAGCATCGAGTTGACTCGCGAGGGGTTGCTTCAGGTCGATCGGCTGCTCCATGCGTTTTTCCTCCCAGAGCACACCACCACGCGCTATGCGTGAGCACGGCGGCGCAGAGCCGTACGGAGACTTGGACGCGCTGATCCTGGGTGGCGGCCCGGCAGGCGCTACGGCCGCAGCCGTCTTAGCCGACAAGGGGCGCAACGTGCTTGTGCTGGAGCGGGAGCAGTTCCCGCGCTACAAAGTCGGCGAGTCGCTGTTGCCATATTGCTACTTCCCGCTGGAGCGGATCGGGATGATCGACAAGCTGCGCGCCTCCAGCTTTGTCAAGAAGTACAGCGTGCAGTTCGCCGCCATGGACGGCCGAGTTTCGGCGCCGTTTTATTTCTTCCAGCATTTTGACCACGCGGCCTCACAGACCTGGCAGGTGGTGCGCAGCGAATTCGACCAGATGATGTTGGATAACGCGGTCGAGAAGGGTGCGCGCGTGCTGATGGGGGCTACCGCCAAGCGCCTGCTGATGAATGGCGTGCGATGCGAGGGCTTGGTGGTGGAGAGCGGGGGCGAGACTTTTTCGATCCGCTCTCCGGTCACCATCGACTGTGGTGGCCGGCACGGTTTCGCGGCTACGGAACTGGGCTGGATCGTTCCCGACCCGCGGCTGAACAAGGTCGCGATTTGGACCTACTACAGGGGCGCTCTCAGGGACGCGGGCCATGACGAAGGTGCGACCACCGTGGCCTACCTGCCTGGCAAGGGCTGGTTTTGGTACATTCCCCTGCCGGAGGATACTGTCAGCGTGGGGGTGGTGGCCGAGCGCGACTACCTGTATCGCGAGGGCAAGGGTCTAGAGGCCGTGTTCGACCGCGAAGTGACAGCGAACCGCTGGATCGCCGAGCACCTGGCCCCAGGCGTGCGTTGCGAGCCGATCCGTGTCACGGCGGAGTACTCCTACCGCTCGAGATACTGCGCCGGCGATGGCCTAGTGCTGGCCGGCGATGCCTTCACCTTTCTAGATCCGGTGTTCTCGTCCGGCGTCTTGCTTGCGCTGCTGGGCGGCGAGCGGGCCGCCCACGCGGTTGATGCCGCGTTGGGGAAAGGGGATTTTCGAGCCGAGCGATTTGCAGACTACGGTGCGGAATTGTGTGAGGGCGTGGAGGCGATGCGCAAGCTGGTGTATGCCTTCTACGAAGAGACGTTCAGTTTCGGGCGGCTGCTGAAGAGCCGTCCTGACCTGCGGGGAGATCTCACGGACTGCCTGATCGGGAACCTCGACAGGGACTTCCGGCCATTATTTGAAGCGGTCGGCAAGTTCGCTCGCGTCCCCGAACCCCTGTCCTACGGCAGTAGCGTAGCGTCGGCCGCCGCGCCTGCACTGGCTGGCTAGGCCGAGCCAAGCTTGCGCTCCCTAGCCGTGCGCTTTGCGTGCATGTGGGGCCGCATGTGTTGGCTGTGCCAAGATGTGTGCGGGGGATCCTATTGCATGAAGCTCGCTCAGGTGCGTGACGGCGCCACCGTCGCGGTCGCGATTCAGGAAGCCGAAGGCTACCGCTTGCTGCGAGGTGTGTCGATGAACTCCCTGCTTGCGTCGGCTGACGCTTCGGGGAGGCTGTTAGCGGAAATGGCGGCCGAGGCCGCTTCCGATCGCTGGCGTGAGAGCGTCGACGTGCTGATGCCGCTGGAGCCGGCCGAGGTCTGGGCCTGTGGCTGTACCTATGCCCCTAGCGCGGACTTCCGAGACGGGGAGCTCGGCACCCGGGACGGCATGTATTCCTATGTCCACAAGCCAGAAAACCGCCCTGAGATATTCTTCAAGGGCACTTCGCGCGTTTGCGTCGGTTCGGGCGAGCCTATCGGGATTCGGGGCGACTCGAGCTTTACCGCACCTGAGCCGGAGCTTGGAATCGTGATCGGGGCCAGCGGCACGATTCTCGCGTACACGCTCGGCAACGACGTGTCGGCGTGGGACATCGAGCGCGAGAATGCGCTGTACTTGCCACAGTCCAAGGTCTACGACGCGTGCTGCTCGCTGGGGCCGGTATTGGTCACCCCCGACGAAGTGCCCGATCCTTACGCTTTGCAGATGAGTTGCCAGATCACGCGCGATGGCCGGGTTACTTTCAGGGGCAGCGTCTCGACCTCTAAGCTGCGCCGCACGTTCGAGGAACTCGTAGATTACCTCACGCGGAGCAACAAGGTGCCTACGCCCACCGTGATTCTGACCGGCACGGGCATCATTGTGGAGCAGGAGGCAGCGTTGAAGCCTGGCGACGTGTGCTCCCTCAACGTCCCCCAGATCGGCACGCTGACAAATCCAGCCGCTCTGGTCTAGGCCGACTGTCCGGGTTCGGCTGCCGACTCGACTTCTCGCAGGACGCGCAGCGAGTTCGCACCAAGCACCTTGTCGATTTGATCCTCGCTGTAGTTCCGTTTGGCAAGGCCGTCAGCGATATTGGGAACTTGCGAAATGTCCTCCATTCCTTCCGGCAACTCTCCGTCAACGCCGTCGAAGTCCGATCCGAGCCCCACCGACTCGATGCCGCCGACTTGGATGGCATGTTCGAAGTGGTCCAGCAGCGTGTCCAACGGAGGGCGCCCGATCGCCGCGAGCTTGGCTTGCGTACGGGCATTGCCGTCGTCCCACTCGGAGGCGGGGTTGGCCTCGTTCCAGGCGCGGCTGCGCTGCGCATAGGCATCGTCGATGAAGACGTTGTAGTAGTTGATATGGATCACGCCGCCCTTGTCGGCCATGGAGCGGATCATCTCGTCGGTCATATTGCGCTTGTGCGTGGCCAGGGCGCGGGCGGAGGAATGCGATGCGATCAGCGGGGCTTCGGAAGTGCCGAGCGTGTCCCAGAATGTCTGGTCGGATACGTGCGAGACGTCCACCACCATGCCTAGGCGGTTCATTTCCGTGATCACCGAGCGACCGAAGTCCGACAGCCCGAGATTGGCATCGCTGCCGGAAGACCCCGCCCAAGGGGTGTCCTTGCTGTGGGTCAGGGTCAAGTAGCGCACGCCCAGTGTGTACAGCATCCGTAGCACGGCCAGCGATGAATTGATCATATGGCCGCCCTCAACGCCCATCAGGATCGCGATTCGACCGCTCCGCTTGGCCGCGTCGATTTCAACGCTCGACGCCGCAAGAGCCAAATCGCGGGGGAAACGGCTGACCTCACGGAGGATGGCGTCTATGATCTCGAGCGCTCGCTGTACGGCTTCCAGCTCGGTGTTGCGCGTGGCGCTGGTATAGACCGAGAAGAACACTCCGGTAATGCCGCCAGCCCGCATGCGCGGGAGGTCGACCTCGCCTAGGTCGTTGTGCACTCCGAGATCGTAGGATCCGTCGCGCAGCAGCATCGGAGTATCGCAGTGCAGGTCGATCACATGGCCCCGGACCACTTCGCCCTGATGGCCCGGGAGCGTCGCGGAAGGCGCAGGTTCGCTGCCAGAATCGCAGCCCATGGCGACCGCTAGGCTGGCCAGCGCCCATTGCCGACGGGTAATGTCCATACTGGAATTGTAGCCAGCGAGTCGATGACCGAACGTTTTTCCGCAGCCCTTGCCTATGCGAATGACTTGCATCGCTATCAGCGCCGCAAGGGGAGCGGCGTCCCTTATGTCTCCCATCTGTTGTCAGTGACCGCCTTGGTCATGGAAGCCGGGGGCAGCGAAGACGAGTGCATCGCGGCGCTCTTACATGACGCGGTTGAGGATCAAGGCGGGGAGTCGACGGCTGACGAGATTCGCCTTCGTTTCGGTGGCGAGGTGGCCCGGATCGTTGGCGCATGCAGCGAAGACAAGTCCGCCGGGCGTACTTGGATTGAGCGCAAGCGCTCCGCTGTGAGCAAGGTTGCTGGGACGGACGCTTCGGTGCGCTTGGTGTTGACGGCTGACAAGTTGCACAATATCCGCTCGGTCATCGCCGAGCATGCCAAGATCGGAGATGTGATCTGGTGGCGCTTCGGCGGAGGCAGGGAAGGCACGCTTTGGTACTACCGGGCGATGGCCGATGCCATTGACAAGGCTGGAGGCAGCGAGTTGGTGCGAGAACTGCGTGCGTCCGTAGAAAAGCTGGAGGCGCTCGCAGATTGAACTCTCCCTGCGCTCAGGAGCGCTCGAGGATTGTATTTGAGCCCAGCGTCTCGTGGCGTTTCCAGCCATTCGGCACGTACACGCTGGCGAAGCGTGGCTGCTCCGAAGTTGCGGTGAGATCCGGCAGGTCTTCTTCAGCGGTCCTTCCGATGGCCCGCACCCGAGCTGTGACCGCCTGGGTCGGTCGCCCGGCGTGGCAGTACCCGAAGCGCTTGGCGTGGATCTCGTCAAACGCGGAGGCGAGGTTTGCGGGCACGTTGATTTCGTATGACTGGCCCTCGTAGCGCAAATCGAGCGAGCGCGCCATGGTGACGGCCTCGAAGCCTTGGGTGCGCATGTCTTGACGAGCGGCAACTTCCAGCCGTGCGAAGGCCGCTTCGGGCGTTTCGCTGAGTGTGCTCGCAGAATAGTCGCGGACGCAATCGGCGACCAACATGCCCAGCGCCGACAGCACGCCGGCGTGGGCCGGCACAACGACCCGCGGGATATCGAGCGCTGCCGCGAGTTCGCAGGCGTGCAGGGCACCGGCACCGCCGAAGCAGATCATGGCGTAGTCGCGGGGGTAGTGCCCGCGTTCCACGGAAACCGATCGAATCGCCCGCTCCATCTTGGCGTTTGCGGCTCGCACAATCGCCTCGGAAAGATCAGTCACCGACACACCCGCGCTGTGCGCCGCACGCTCGGCGTACTCGCGGGCGCGATCCTTGTCGAGGTCGATCGCGCCCGCGGGAAACGATCCCGCGTCAATTCTGCCCAGCAGCAGGTTGGCATCGGTCACCGTCAGCTCGTCACCCCTGCCGTAGCAGACCGGCCCGGGCTCCGCCCCTGCGGAGCGGGGGCCGACACGGAGGGCGGAGCCCTCGTCGAAGTACGCTACCGATCCGCCGCCCGCGCCAATGCTCTCTATATCCAGCATCGGGACGGATACGGGCAGGCCCGCTGCTGATCCCTCGGTTGTGAACAGGGGAGCCTTGTCATGGAGTGAGACATCCGTGGAGGTGCCGCCCATGTCGAAGCTAATGAAGCGTTCGATTCCGAGGGTGCGCGCGATTGCGGCGGCTCCGATCAGCCCTCCCGCCGGGCCGGACAGCACGGTCCGCACGGCCTGTGCGGATGCCTCGGCGACAGAGATTGAGCCGCCGTTGGACTGGAAGACGCGCAGCTTCGCCTCTGGCAGCGACACCTCGAGAGACTCGATGTAGCGCGCCATCAAGGGCGAGACGTAGGCGTTTACTACGGTGGTCGCGGCGCGTTCGTATTCGCGATACTCAGGCAGGATCTCACTGGACAGCGACACGTTCAGGCCGGCCGCTCGCAACGTCTCGCCAACAAGCCGCTCGTGTGCGGGATTGGCGTAGCTATGGAGCAGGCAGACCGCCACAGCGTCGATATTTCCGAGCGAGGCTTGCAAGCTTGCGACCGCACTTGGTGCGAGCGGCCGGAGAACGGAGCCGTCGTGGAGCATCCGCTCGTCCAATCCGAATTTCCGGCCATTCTGGACGAGACTCTGGCGCGGCCCGGGGGTCCAGTCGTACAAGTCGGCGCGATTCTGGCGAGCGAGTTCCAGTAGGTCCTCAAAACCGCGGGTGGTCACGAACGCCGTTCTTGCGCCCGTGCGCTGCAATAGGGCGTTGGTCGCCACCGTGGAGCCATGCACGACCTCGGCGGCGGCAAATAGCTTCAAGCCAGCCAGAATCGCGCTCGCCGGATTGGCCGGGGTCGACCGCACCTTGTGGCTGCGCAGACGCGCCCCGTCCCAAGCGATGAAGTCTGTGAACGTCCCGCCGCTATCGACTCCTACGCGCATGTGGGGTACCAACGGTTGACGGGCTGCCAGTGCCCCGCACTCTCCAGTTTAGAGGGCCGATCCGCCCGCCCCGAGTCGGCCTAGTGTGAACCCCCGCAGGAGCCTTGGCGGCCTTGGGCAAACGATGCGGCGATCAACTCACGCAGCACCTCCCGGTCGACGTCAGCCAGCCGTCTGATGTAGAGGCAGCCCTTGCCGCGCTTGTGCTTGCCGAGCGCGGCCAGCCGCTCTCCCTGCTGATCTAGGTCCAGCATCAGATACAGGGTCAAGGCTTGCTTGCGCGAGGCGAATCCGGCGCGGAACCATGTGCCGCTGCGGCCGCTGGCGTAGCGGTATCGCAGCGAGCCAAATCCGATGATGGATCCACCCCACATGACCGCTTTCTCGCCCCCTTCCGCCGACATCATTTCGAAAAGGTCGGCGCAGTCCCGCCGTCGTGCCCGGTCCGGGATCGCTTCGAGGAAGGCCAGCGGGTCGGCAGTGCTTGGTTTCGTCTTCAGTTCCGCCATGCGGCTATTGTCGCCTCGACCGCGCTCTTGGGGCTAATCCGTAACTCTCGGCCATCGCTCAACGCCACAACACTCAGGGCCGGTTGAAGCGTGAAAGACTTGGCCGGATCTCGCTACCGCATCATCGAACCCATCGGCTCCGGCGGCATGGGATCGGTCTTCAAGGCAGAGGACACCCGTCTCAAGCGCGTGGTCGCGCTCAAGTTCTTGCCCAAGGACTTCACCGCGGACACCCAAGCGGTCGAGCGCTTCGAACGCGAGGCACAGGCTGCCGCCTCGCTGGACCATCCCAACATCTGCACGCTCTACGAGATCCATACGCAGGAAGAGGAGAAGTTCCTCGTGATGGCGTACTTGGATGGTCAGTCGCTTGACAAGCGCGTGGAACAGGGGCCGCTGTCCCTTGAGATGGTCTATGAAGTCGCTCGGCAGGCTGCCGAAGCGCTTTCCGCCGCGCATGCGGCTGGGGTTGTGCATCGCGACATCAAGTCCTCGAACATCATGCTTAGCGAGGACCGGGCGGGCAAGCCGGTGGCCAAGCTGATGGATTTCGGCCTGGCCCAAGTGTCGGGAGCGTCGAAGCTTACCAGAGTCGACACCCGCGTGGGCACGACAGCGTACATGTCGCCGGAGCAGGCGCTGGGAGACCCGGTCGACGCGCGCACCGATATCTGGTCTCTAGGAGTGGTGCTGCACGAGATGGTCACAGGCGAGTTGCCGTTCAAGGGCCACTATGACCAGGCGGTTCTGTATTCGATCCTCAACGAAGAGCCCGAACCGGTGACATCGCTGCGTTCCCGCGTGCCGATGGAACTGGAGTGGATCATCGAAAAGTGCTTGGCGAAGGCTCCAGCCGACCGCTATCAGGACGCTCGCGAACTGATCGTTGACATCGAACGCCTCCAACGCCGCGCGACGACGGGTGGGACGTCGTTCCAACCCGTGGAGCGTCCCGGCAAACCGCCCGAGGTTCAGCCGACAGCCGCGCCAGCGCCGGCCGGTTCGTGGGTGGGCGCGGTCGTCAGGAACTGGCCGGCTGTCGCGGTCGTTACCGTCGCCGCAGCCTTGGTGGCCGCGGTTGCCTTTTCGGGCGGGGACGCGGAGACACTGCGGGAGACCCGCCGCTTCACGCTCCGCCCGGTGGACAGCCTAAGCGAGGGACAGGCGATTGCGGACGCCGCGATATCACCGGACGGCAGCAACATCGCTTTCACCACGAGCGGCTCCGACGGCTCGCTTTGGATTCAGCCGCTGAACCGCCACGAGCCGTATCAGGTGGAGGGAACACAGGGTGCGCGAGAGGTCTTTTGGTCCCCGGACAGCGATTCCGTGGGTTTTGCGACCAGTACCGGCCTAGGCAAGTTCGGCTTGCGCGGCCGTGTGCTGACCATGCTCGTGGAAGACCCGAGTCTCGGCTTGGCCAGCGCGACCTGGAGTGCCGCTGGCCAGTCCATCATCTACGCCTCTGTCGGCGGGCCGCTGCTCCGGGTGTCGTCCTTGGGTGGCGCTCCGAAGCCGCTCTTCGATCAATCGTCCATCCGGCGCAGAATGCTTACCGGCTTGGCGTCCGTGGGCGTTTCCGAGGACGAGGAGGTGCTGCTGTATTCCGTGCGCACCGCTGATCGCGATGCGTTGATGGCGCGGCGGGTGACAGGGGACGAAGTCGGCCCGCCCGTTGAACTCGTAGAGGGAGCGGAACCCGTCTATTCCAAGACCGGGCACCTGCTGTATCGGCCTGCACTGGTCTCGTCTTCGGTCTGGGCCGTGGAGTTCTCTCCCGAGGATCTGGAGGTTTCGGGAGACGCGTTCGCGGTCGTGCAAGACGCTTCCGAGGTATCGCTCGCCGCGGACGGGACCATGGTGCATCTGGACGATCGGTTCACCGGCCAGATGGCCTTGCACTGGCTCGACAAGAACGGGCAGACCCTCTCAGAGATCGGAAAGCCGCAAGCTTGGATCGTCGGTCCCCGCTTGTCCCCTGTGGGTGACAGGGTATTGGTCTCGGGCGGGACCGGCCGGGATTACGACCTATGGGTTCACGAGGCGGACCGGCCTGTGCTCCATCGCGTAACGTTCGACGATGCCGACGAGAGCGGCGCGATCTGGTCCCCAGACGGCGACAGCGTGCTGTTTGCACAGCGAGGCTCGTCAGACCTCAGGCTCCTGCCAGTAGGTACGGGCAGCCCAGCGCAGTCGCTCTATACCGGAACCGAGCCTTCCATAACGCCTCTGGACTGGTCCAGGGACGGTCGCTATATCTTGGTGCAGGTTCGCATGGCGACTGAGGGGGCCGACATTCCCGCCGCCGGTGGGCGCACTCCGGGCCCAGCTCTCGCCCCACTGCGGAAGGGACCGGGGTCCGGTCAAGGCGTCCGCACAGCGATCAAATACCTCCAGCGCGCGGCTGGCGGCGCATGGGAACCGAAAGACTTCCTTCCTCTGGCACCGTTTGTCACGGACGATACGGTGTTTTCCCCGGACGGCAGGTATGTAGCCTATGAGAGCAATGAGTCGGGCGACTTCGAGGTCTATGTCAAGCCATTTCCCAGCGGCGAGCAGCGCTGGCGGGTGAGCACCGACGGTGGCAGGCTGGCGAAGTGGGCACCGGAAGGTTCCTACTTGTACTTCGTTAGCAACGACACGCTGCATCGGGTCCCCGTGCAGACGAGCGACAGCTTCGCATTCGGCGCGGCCGAGGAGTTGTTTGCGCGGGACAGCTTCATGGCAGCGCGGCGCTATCCCTCGTACGATGTTGGGACGGGCGAGCGGTTCGTGGTTTCCGGGCCCTTGGGCGGTCCACGGCGCCGCGCCATTCGAGTCACACAGAATTGGTTTGCGGAATTGCGTACGCCCTGAGACGTCACTTCAGCGCGGTGCGATCTCCCAACCGGAGGTTGATCGTCACCGGCTGGCCGAGGTATTGCGGCTGCGTGTCCCACACGTTCAAGTCCCACATTGCCATCATGCGGGCTCCGTACTCGCGCAGCCGGGCTGAGAAGAGTTGCGGGCCGGATGCGTCCTGAGCGCAATAAGCGACCACATCCAAGCCTCGGTTAATGCCGATGTATACCGCCCGCGTGGCGTGGAACCGTTGGGAGATGATCGTGAATGAAGTCTGGCCCATCACTTTGTGGGCGCGCACAACCGAGTCCAGCGTACGTAGTCCGCCGCGGTCTTCAGTGATGCAATTGGCCGGCACTCCGGCTTCCATAAGGTCGCGCCTCATCACGTCGGGCTCGTCGTAGTACTTGCTCGGATTGGATCCGCTGACGATGATGTGGCGGATCTTGCCCCTGTCGTACAACTCGGCTGCCGCCGCGATCCGGTGGGCATAGAACTCGTTGAGCCCGCTGCCCCGATTGCGTGACGTGCCCAGCACCAGGCCGACGTCGTTTCGCGGCAGGTGCTCCGGGTCGGCGAACAGCAATGGATGGGCGGCTTGGTCTATCCGCCAGCTGACATAGAGCGTCGCGACACACAGACCCGACACGAGCACGGCTGCCGTGAGCCCAATAGCAATTAGCGCGTTTCGCTTCTGCATCCGAAACCATCGGTGGGGGCTCATGCGCGAGGCCGCCTCCGCAGGATTATACATTGTTTCAGAAAATAGCAGGCGTGGAACATGAGGGAAGTTTAATGGAACGATAGAACCGTGACGAGTGCGGAATGCAGAAGGGTTACGAATAAGCGGCCATGGCGATAGAATCTAGCATGCGCTTGTTGGCAACCGCTCTCGCCTCCGTCTTCCTGATCACGTGTGCTGCCGTGGACGAACCCGACCTAGGGGATCGACCGCCGAATTTCCTGGTGCTGCTTGTCGACGATCTGGGCTGGACGGATCTGGGTTGCTACGGAAGCGACTTCTATCGAACGCCGAACATCGACCTGCTGGCCGAGAGCGGCGTCCGGTTTACCCATGGCTATGCCGCCTGCACGGTTTGCTCTCCAACGCGGGCAGCCCTGATGACCGGGCTGTACCCCGGACGCACGAACGTCACTGATTGGATTCCAGGGCATAGCCGGCCACGCGCGCCCCTGCGCCCGCCGGAATGGACGATGCGGCTGGAGCACCGTTACACGACGTTGGCGGAGGCTCTGGGAACTGCGGGCTACCGCACAGCCCATGTCGGGAAGTGGCATCTGATGCCGCGTCTCGAGCCGGGCGAGATGGCCGACTATGCGCCGCAGCACCACGGTTTCGAAATCAACATTGCCGGTAACGAATGGGGTGCGCCAGGCAGCTACTTCCACCCATACGAGCGCAACGGCCGCGAGGTATACCCCCTGCCCGCGGGGGGCTCTGAGGGTGACTATCTCACCGATCGCCTCACGGACGAGGCTGTTGCCATTCTGGCCGAATTCCGCGACGAGCCCTTCTTGCTCTATTTTCCGTACTACACCGTGCATACTCCGATTGAGGCCAAGCCCGAGGATCTAGCGCAATTCGAATCCCAAGTCGATGCGTCGAAGCGCCACCGGAACCCGGCCTATGCGAGCATGCTCGCCGCCTTGGACCGCAGCGTGGGCAGGCTGCGGACCAAGCTTGACGAGTTGGGCATTGCCGACGAAACCGTCATTGTGTTTACGGGTGACAATGGGGGCCTCGATCGCAAGGGTCCGGACGGTCGCATGGGTAACCCGACCGAGAACGACCCGCTCAGGGCGGGCAAAGGGTCGGCCTACGAAGGAGGAGTTCGCACGCCGACGATCTACTATTGGCCAGGCGTAACGCCGTCCGCCAGCGTCAGCGACCAGCCGGTCATCACGGTAGACGTATACCCGACACTGCTCGAGATTGCCGGCGTGGAAGGCGACCCGGCACACAACGAGCTTGTGGACGGCGTGAGCTTGGCGGGCATTCTGCGCGATCCGTCCGCCCGGCTTGATCGCGAGACGCTCTACTGGCACTATCCGCACTACCATAACGGGGGTTCGACCCCGCATTCGGCCATTCGCGATGGCGCGTGGCGCTTGGTGCATTTCTACGAGGATGACCGGGCTGAACTCTATAACCTTGCCGAAGACGTGGGCGAGACACGCGATTTGGCCGCCGACATGCCGGACAGGGCCGCCGCCCTGCTGGCGAAGTTGAACGCGTGGCGAGTTGCAGTGGGAGCGCAAGAGCCGCTGCCAAACCCCGACAAGCGCTGACGCTTGGCAGGCTTCTCAGCGGCTGTGTGCCCGGATGTGGTCGCGCCGGATCGCCGCGAGGTTGACGGCGCCAACTTGCACCATATCTTGGGCCAGCTCAGACTGCAGCATTTCGACGACCTTTTGGACGCCCGAAGCACCGTAGGCGGCCAAGCCCCACAGCACGGGGCGGCAGACCAGTGCTGCCGTCGCCCCCAAGGCAATCGCTTTTAGCACGTCGCTGCCGCGGCGGAATCCGCCGTCGACCAAGAGCGGAATGCGTCCGGCCACAGCTTCGGCGATAGCAGGCAGAACCGCGACCGGTTCGGCGTCGCCCTCGGCCTGGCTCGTGCCGTGATTCGACACGACGACTCCGGCGATGCCCCGTTCAGCCGCTTCTAGCGCGTCGGCGGCCTGCATGACACCCTTGAGCACGACGGGCACCGTCGCCGCGTCTCGCAGTTGTTCGACGATGTCCCAGCCGTATCGCGCGGGCATGCCCGCGCGCCGGCCGCGCTCCTCGCCGAGGCTGAGGCAAATCGCCTTGGCACCGGCCTCGACCGCTGCTTGGATACGCTCGGTCACGGCAGCGACATCTGCGTCGGGATAGAATTGCCGCCACGCGCCGGGAGCCGCCGCGATTGCCTGAGCCAGAGGCGCACCGCTGTGTTCGGCGCTCACCAATGTCGCCTTGGCCGCGGTCGCCCCCGCCGCTGTGGCCAGTTCCCCGTCGCTGTGGATTTGTCCTTGGCGCGAGGCGGGGCCCACCAAGATTGGAGCGAACATGGCCTGGCCGAACAAATCCAGCGACAGATCGAGCGCCTTGGTGTTGACCATCATGCGCGGTCGGAACGTGATCCGTTCCAAGGCCGAACGCTGCCCGCCGGCGATGCGCCGGTAGGCGCTCTCGCTCAGTGAGCGCCGGGCCATCGGCTCGAATTCGGGCACGTTGGCGAATCCGTCGAGGGGCGTCATGCGTCCCGGGGCTTCGCCGGCCAGTTCCGGAGACTGGGCCGCTCGCAGGCAGGGAGAGGCCGCCACGAGACTCCCAAGGGCATGGAGTGCTTGGCGGCGACTGTGGCGAGCCCCGTTCATGGGAAATCCGTCCGCACAAGGGATCGGTCGATTGCGTTCAAGCTGGCGGCGCCGCAGCTCGCCATGGCCTGCCGGAACTCGTCCTGCACGATCTCCAAGACGCGCGTCACGCCCGGGGCACCGAACGAGCCCAGGCCCCAGCGAGGGACGCGTCCCAAGCAGATCGCCGATGCGCCCAGCGCCATGGCCTTGACGATGTCGCTGCCGCGCCGAAATCCGCTGTCGATCAGGACGGGCAGGCGCCCTGCGACGGCCTCGACGATCTCGGGCAGCACTTCCAGGCTCGAAGGCGTGTAGTCGAGCGTACGCCCTCCGTGGTTGGAGACGATGATGCCGTCCAAGCCGTGTTCCACAGCCAGCAGTGCGTCCTCGGCGGTCAGGATGCCCTTCGCCAGCATCGGGACGTCGACCATGGTGCGCAGGCCCTCGAAGAGCTTCCACTCGTACCACATGCGACCAGAGGAGAACCGGTAGCGCCCGGCATTGCCGCTGTAGCGGGGCGGGCGGCGGGGGCGCAGCGACAGGTTGCGGTCGTGGAAGCCGCGGTCATAGAACGAAGCCTGCTGGTCGATCGTGACCACGATTGCCGCGGCACCGGCCACTTGCGCGGACTCGACCGGCTCGCGGTTCTGCTGGAGTTCCTCGCGCGGGTAGAGCTG
>LXNI01000501.1_pt1 | contig 44063 bp, 44 predicted proteins | sample 809091 | NCBI WGS metagenome assembly LXNI01 (sample SAMN04870527, study PRJNA318959) | sponge metagenome | biome: 01000161; feature: marine sponge reef; material: water | host: Sarcotragus foetidus | place: Greece: Milos, Mediterranean Sea | collected 2013-05-29 | depth 5-7 m
CGCGCCGTCGAGCAACCGGTCGGCCTCGCGCGCACGCCGTTTGGCTTCGTCGGCGGCGCCAGCCGCCACCGCCACCATGCCGAGGCTGAGCGCCCGGTAGCCCCGTTCGCGCCGCCGCCCGGCTCGTCCGAAGCGCATTGCCTGCGGCGTACGGCGGAGCGCCAGCCAGAACCGGTAAACAAACGCCGCCAGCAGGACGACAAAGAGGAGCGCCACCAAAATCGCGCCTGTCCGGGCTTCAATGACCAATCCGAACTCGTCGAGCCGGAGCGTGGTATCCCCCGGCATTTGCGCCAGCAACACGGCGGCGGCAACGACAAGGCCGATCTTGAGCAGCGTCCAGAGCAGGCGGATCATCTGCCGTCCTTGGCGGTGAACGCCTCCAGTTCGGCGTCGGCCGCCAACCGGTTGCGGGCGGCGCGCCGCCAGCCCTCGAACGGCGGCGGCAGATCGCCGCCGAGTTCCGCAACCGCGCCTGCCAGATCGCCGTCCTCGATATGCGCCTCCGCCCGCCCGAGCGCCGCATTGGCATCGTCGCCGGCGAGGTCCTTGGAGACCCGGCGGACGCTCACGACATCCGAGAGCCGCCCGATCACATCGTCGAGCCAGGGCGTTCCGGTCGCCCCGTCGGTTCGGACGGTGCGGGCGCGGGCCAGCTCCTTGAACCGCCGCGCCAGCGCAGCCGCCGTCGGCAGGCCTTGCTCGGCATGCGCCGTCCAGGCGCCGAAGCCGGGGCCGCCGGCCGCTTGAAGCGCTGCCAGTTCCTCCTCGAACGGCGCGCCCGCATCCACCGCGAAGCGCAGCCGCGCCACGGCGAGCTTGACCGCGCCGCCTTCGTCATCCGAGCGCGCCAAGGCTGCAACCGCGTCGCGCAGCGCCGCCAGTTCCGCAAGCGCCCTGTCCGCCGCCACGCGGGCTTCGGTCGCGGCGGTCCCGGCGGTCCCGCCCGCCCGGTTGCTTGCCTCCAGCCCCTCCAGTCGGCTTTCCAGCACCGCGACCGCCGCCTTGAGCGAGGCCAGCGCCGGGCCGGCGACCGCCGCCGCCGCGCCCGCGTCCGCAGGCCGTGCCTCCAGGGCGGCGAGCCCTTCCTTGAGGCCCGAGATCTCTGCGACAATTGCCGGATCGACGGCCGGCTCCGCGCCTTCGAGCGCGGCGACCCGCTCCTCCAGCGCATCCAGGCGCTGTCCGAACGCGTCCTGCGCATCGCGCATGGCGGCGACCGCGCCGACGGCCGCTTCGCTTGCCTCCCGGCTGGCCGTTGCCGCGCTCGACAGCGCATCGACCTCGGCCCGGCCAGCGGCCCCGGCCTCGACGGCGGCCACCCGGTCGGCCAGGCGCTTCATGTCGGCCGCCGTCGCCATGTCCGGCTGCTTGCCGGCAAGGAAGGCCGCCACACGCTCCGGCTGCGCGGCGACCAGATATCCGACAGCGAGGATGAGCGCGACAGGCAGCAGCCAGAGCAGCGCCAATAGCCGCCCGCGCCGGCGGCGACGGACCTCCGCCTTGCCCTCCTCCGTCCCGGCGTTCTCCCCGGCCGGGGGATCGTCCGCGACGGCCTCAACGTCTATGGGTTCCGCCCCGTCTTCCGGTCGATCCGTCATCGCCGTCCCTCGGGCGGTTCGCCCGCCGCACCGATCGTCTCCAGGACAAGGTCCACTTCCGCCATCATCGCCTCGTGATCCGGCCGGGCGGCAGCGCGAATCCCTCGCCAGGCAACGCCTTCCAGAGCCCGGCCAACGGCTTCGCTGAGGACGCAGGCATAGACGGCGCGGCAGGCGTCGCCAACCCCGCTCCGCGGCGCCAATCTAGCAAAGACCGCCGCCGTCCGGGGAGAGAAAAACAGGGCGAGGCGGAAATGCCCGGCGACCAATTCCCCGACAAGCGCCGGGCTGAACGCATCGGCGGCGCGGGCGCGGTAGAGCGCCTCACGCCGCACCGTAAACCCGGCTTCCGCCAGGCGACCGGCAAGATTTCCCGCAACAATGTCTCCCGCACCGTGCAGCAAGGCTCCGGCCGAAGCCTCGCAACGCGCCGCCGCCAGCCGGACCAGCGCCTGCACACCGCCCGCCGCGCTCTCGACCCGACGAAAGCCCGCAGCCCGCGCTTCCTGCGCCGTGGCGTCGCCCGCCGCGAAAGCCGGCAGGCCGCGCTCCGGCGAGGCTGCTGCGAAGGCGCGCACGCCGTTCTTGCTCGTGAACAGCAGCGCCTGCACCCCCGCGAGGTCAAGCGCGGGCGCCGGCAGCAATTCGATCCTGAGCATCGGCTCGACCAGGGCGCTGACGCCGCGCGCCGCCAGCGCATCGGCGGTGCGCCCGGCATCGGCAAGCGGCCGGGTGACGAGCGCGCGGATCACGCTTCCAGCGCCCCCGGCGGCGCCATGGCGCGCAGCGCCGCCCCGGCATCGAGCCCGATGGCCGGAGCGTCCTCGGGAGGGCCCGAGCGGCAAATCTCCCGCATCTCCGCCCCGTCCGGCGTCAGCAGCCGGCCCTGGAGGACGAGCGCGCCGTCGCGGAGGCGGGCATAGGCGGCGATCGGCGTCCGGCAGGACCCGTCCAGCGCCGCCAGCAGGGCGCGCTCCGCCGTCACGCAGCGGGAGGTCGGCCCATGGTCGATGGCGGCGAGGCGCGCGCGCAAGGCGCCGTCCCCGGCGCGGCACTCGATGCCGACCGCGCCCTGCCCCGCCGCCGGCAGCATGTCTTCAGGCGCAATGGGAACCGCCTTCTCCGCCATGCCGAGCCGCGCGAGGCCGGCCATGGCGAGGAAAGTCGCGTCGAACTCCCCGGCGCGCACCCGCGCCAACCGCGTCCCGACATTGCCGCGGATGAGCGCCGGCGCGACGTCCGGGCGCCGGGAAAGCATCTGCGCCTGCCTGCGGAGCGAGGCGGTGCCGACGCGCGCGCCCGGCGGCAACTCGGCGAGCGTCCGCGCCCCGCCGGCCAGCCCGTCGCGGGGGTCTTCACGCGCCAGCATGGCGGCCAGCACGAAGCCTTCCGGCAGCGCCGTCTCCATGTCCTTCACCGAGTGGACAGCGGCGTCGATTCGTCCCTCCGCCAGCGCCGCCTCGATTTCCTTCGCAAACAGCCCCTTGCCGCCGATATCGGCCAGCCGGCGGTCGCGTATCCGGTCGCCGGTCGTGCGGATCGTGACAATCTCGATATCGAGGTCCGGCTCGCGCGCCCGCAAGGCGGCGGCGGCCTGCTCCGCCTGCCGGAGAGCGAGCGGACTGCCCCGCGTGCCGAGACGGAGTTTGGCCATGCGCAGCGAGTTACCCCTTCCGGCCGACGGGCGCAATCCGCCCGCGTCCGCCGACAGGCGCAGTCCGCCATTGCACAGGCGCGCGGGGCCTGTATCGTCCTGCCGCCATGCGGGTCCTCGGCATCGAAACCAGTTGCGACGAGACGGCGGCGGCCGTGGTGGACGCCGACCGGCGCATCCTTGCCGAGCGCCTGTTCTCGCAGATCCGCGAGCACGCTCCCTATGGCGGCGTCGTGCCCGAAATCGCGGCCCGCGCTCATCTCGACCGCCTGGACGCGCTGGTGGCAGAGACGATGGCGGAAGCCGGCCTCGGTTTCGCCGACCTCGACGGCATCGCCGCCGCCGCCGGGCCCGGGCTGATCGGCGGGCTGCTGGTCGGCGCGACGGCGGCGAAGGCAATGGCGCTCGCAAGCGGCCGGCCCTTCCTCGCGGTCAACCACCTCGAGGCGCATGCGCTCACCGCGCGGCTCACGGACGGGATCGACTTCCCCTATCTGCTGTTGCTGGTCTCCGGCGGACACACGCAATTGCTGGCTGTCGAAGGTGTGGGCCGCTATCGGCTCTATGGCGAGACCGAGGACGACGCGCTGGGCGAGGCCTTCGACAAGGCCGCCCGGCTGCTCGGGCTGGGCTTTCCGGGCGGCCCGGCGGTCGAGACGGCGGCCGAGGCGGGCGATCCGGCGCGGTTCCGCCTGCCGCGCCCGCTCGCCGGACGGCCGGGCGCAGGCTTCTCCTTTTCCGGCCTCAAGACCGCGCTGCGCCGCGCCGTCGAGGCGCTGCCCGCGCCGGACGGGCAGGACATTGCCGATCTCGCCGCCTCCTTCCAGGCCGCCGCCGCCGACACGCTCGCCGACCGCACCGCCAATGCCGCCGTCCTGTTCCGGCGGGACTGCCCGGCGGGCCGTCTGCTGGTCGCCGCGGGCGGCGTCGCCGCGAACCGGAGTCTCAGGGCGCGCCTGCAGGAGGTGGCAGAGGAACACAGCCTCGACTTCGCCGCCCCGCCGCCGCGCCTCTGCACCGACAATGCCGCGATGGTCGCCTGGGCAGGGCTGGAGCGGCTGCGCCTCGGCATGAGCGACGGCCTGGAATTCCGGCCCCGGCCGCGCTGGCCGCTCGCATCCCTGACCGACGCGCCATGAAGGTCGGCGTGCTGGGCGCGGGCGCCTGGGGCCAGGCGCTTGCGAAAACGGCCGCGCGCGCCGGGCACGAGGTCACGCTCTGGGGCCGGGCCGATGGCGCCGCCCGCTTCGAGGCCGCCGCCGCGGGCGATGTGGCGGTGCTGGCCGTGCCGGCCCAGGCTCTGGGCGAACTGGCGGACCGGCTCGACCCCGGAACCGCGCGCGGCGCGCTGGTGATCGCCGCCAAGGGGCTGGAACGTGGCACGGGCCGGCTGATGAGCGAGGTGCTGGGTCCCGATTTCATTGCGGGCGCGCTGTCCGGCCCCAATTTCGCCGCCGAGGTCGCCGCGGGCCTGCCGACGGCCGCCGTGCTGGCCGGCGCGCCGCAGGCCGCCTTCGCCACGAACAACTTCCGCGTCTATGAGAGCCGCGATGTCATCGGCGTGCAGCTTTGCGGGGCGCTCAAGAATGTCATCGCCATCGCGGCCGGCATGACCGAGGGGCGCCGGCTCGGCGAGAACGCCCGCGCCGCGCTGATCACGCGCGGGCTGGCGGAAATCCGCCGCCTCGTCACCGCCGAGGGCGGCGAGGCCAAGACCGTCGCCGGGCTGGCCGGTCTCGGCGACCTGATGCTGACCGCGACCAGCCCCACCTCGCGCAACTACGCCTATGGCATGGCGCTCGGCAAGGGTGAGCCGCCGCCGGCTGCGCTTGCCGAAGGCGCGACCACGGCCGCGGCCGCGCTGCTCCGCGCGGCGCGCGCCGGCGTGGAGTTGCCGATTGCCGCGGCCGTCGCCGATATTGTCGCCGGGCGCGCCGACATCGACTCTGCGATGAAGCAGCTGCTTGCCCGGCCCGCGCGCCGCGAATAGAGGAGAGAAAGCGCCCATGAATTACTGGCTGTTCAAGAGCGAGCCCGGCGCCTGGTCCTGGCAGGACCAGCTGGAGGCCGGCACGGCGGAATGGGACGGCGTGCGCAACCACCAGGCCGCCAACAACATGAAGGCGATGCGGGTCGGAGACCGGGGCTTCTTCTACCATTCGATTGGCGAGCGGGCGATTGTCGGCACAGTCGAGGTGGCGAAGGAATACTACCCGGACCCGACCGACGCCTCGGGCCGCTTCGGCATGGTGGATGTGCGCGCGGTCGAGAGCGTGGGCCGCCCGGTGACGCTGGCGGAGATCAAGGCCGACCCCGATTTCGCCGAGCTTCCGCTCGTCCGCCAGTCCCGGCTTTCGGTCTCGCCGGTGCCGGCCCCGCTCTGGGTGAAGCTCTGCGCGATGGCCGGCGTCTCCGGCTGATCCGCAGCGCGCCATGGGCTGGCTCGACCGCATCGCCGCGTGCAATCGCCACGACCTGTCCGGCTTCCTGCCTTTCGAGGTCGGGGAGACGCGGATCGGCTGGGTCCGCCGCAGTCTGGCGGCGCGGCTTGCCGAGCGGCCGGAGGTCTTCGCCGTCGGCGCCGATGCGGTCGGCTTCGCGCCCGGCCTCGATAGGCCGGAGCGGCGGAGCGCCGCGCTTGGCGAAATCGTCGGTGCGTGGCACGAAAGCGGCCTGCTGCGCCGGGTCACCGGGGAGCTGCTCGCCATCGGCGCGAGCCTCGCGGAACCGCCGCTCTTCCTGATCGACCGCGCCGCCGTACAGGCCTTCGGGTTCAGCGCGGTCGGCGTGCATGTTAACGGCTATGTGCGCCGCGATGACGGGTTGCATGTCTGGATCGCCGAGCGCGCCGCCGGGCGCCACAGCTATCCGGGCATGCTCGACAACATGGTCGCTGGCGGGCAGCCGGCCGGTCTCTCACTCCGGGAGAATGTCATCAAGGAGGCCGCGGAAGAAGCCGGCATTCCCCGCGCGCTTGCCGGGACCGCCCGGCCCGCCGGCGCCGTCACCTATTGTCTTGAAACCGCAGCGGGCCTGCGCCCCGACATTCTCTATGTTTACGACCTTGAGCTTCCCGCCGGCTTCCAGCCGCGCAATGCCGATGGCGAGGTGGCGCATTTCGAGCTCTGGCCGGTCGCGCGGCTGGCAAAGACGGTGCGCGACACAGGGCGGTTCAAGTTCAACTGCAATCTCGTCATTATCGACTTCCTCATCCGCCAGGGCGTTCTGGGTCCGGAAGAGCCGGACTATGCGGCCATTCTCGCCGGCCTCCGCCCGGCGCTCCCCATCGATCCCTGGCGGATGTGGTAGGCTTTTCCGGCACGGGCGAGGCGGGAGGCTCCGATGGTCCATGATGTGCTGAATGACGGTTTCCTGGAGGTCATCGACCCGGAGGCGGCCCCGGAACGGATCGGCGCCGGCTTCGATTTCACCGAGGGGCCGGTCTGGCATCCGCGCGACAAGACGGTGATCTTCTCCGACATGCCGGGCAACATCATGCGCGTGTGGACCGAGGCCGGCGGCGTCGCCACCTTCCGCAAGCCCAGCAACATGGCGAACGGTAATGCCTATGATGCAGAAGGTCGGCTGGTCACCTGCGAGCACGCCACCAGCCGGGTGACGCGCACCGGCCATGACGGCGGGATCGAGACGCTCGCCAGCCATTATGACGGCAAGGAGCTCAACAGCCCGAACGACCTCATCGTGGCCTCCGACGGCGCGATCCTCTTCACCGATCCGGGCTTCGGCCGCATGGCCTATTACGGCGTCGAGCGCGAGGCCGAGCTCGATTTCCGCGGCGTTTACCGGCTGGAGGCGGGCGGCGGCGAGCCGCGCCTGCTCGCGTCCGATTTCGACCAGCCGAACGGCCTCTGCCTCTCGCGCGACGAAAAGCGCCTCTGGATCAACGACACCATGCGCGGCCATATCCGGGTCTTCGCTTTAGAGCCCGACGGCTCTCTGTCTTCGGGCCGCGTCTGGGCCGAGGTCACGGGCGAGGGGCCGGGCGCGCCCGACGGCATGAAGATCGACGCCGAAGAGCGCATCTACTGCACCGGCCCCGGCCCCGGCATCCATGTCTTCGACCGCGCAGCGCAACTCCTGGGCGTCATCCGCATCCCGGAAGGCGTGGCCAATTTCTGCTTCGGCGGCGACGACATGCGCACCCTCTTCGTCACCGCCTCCACCTCCCTCTACCGCATCCCCTTGCGCGCGACCGGGCCGGCTCTGCCATAGCGGGCTCCGGAGCCCGGTTCGGCGTTCGACCCCGGCGGACGCCAATGAGCGCCGGGCCCGCAGCGGTGAAACCCCGCCCCCGCCAAAATCCGCGCCGACAGGACACGCCGCGGGAAATCCGGGACAGCCCGCATTTTTCACCATGGTCATGGTCTGCGCGGTGCTGTCGGGCCGGCAGGGAAGGAAAGACGCGAAGCGCGATGCGGGCTAGAATGGCCGCAATGCAGCGCTACTCGATTTTCTCGCTCCTCAGGGGCGCGCTCTCCGGGCACCGGGACTGGGAGCCGGCCTGGCGCGCGCCGGAGCCCAAATCCTCCTATGACGTCGTCATTGTCGGCGGCGGCGGCCACGGCCTCGCCACAGCCTATTATCTCGCCCGCAATCACGGCATCGCGAATGTCGCCGTGCTGGAGCGCGGCTGGATCGGCGGCGGCAATACCGGGCGCAACACCACCATTGTGCGCTCCAACTACCTGCTGCCGGAGAATCAGCGCTTCTACGAGCACTCGCTCAAGCTCTGGGAGGGGCTGAGCCGCGAGCTGAACTACAATGTGATGTTCTCCCCGCGCGGCGTCATCAATGTCTTCCACACTGACGCCCAGCGCGATTACTGGGTGCGCCGGCATAACGGCATGCGCTATGCCGGCATTGACGCGGAGCTGCTGACCCGCGCGGACCTGGCGCGGCTCGTCCCGGCGCTCAATCTCTCGCCGGATATCCGCCACCCGATTGTAGGCGGCGTGATGCAGCCGCGCGGCGGCGTCGCCCGCCATGACGCGGTCGCCTGGGGCTATGCGCGCGCCGCCGATGCGCTCGGCGTCGATATCATCCAGGACTGCGAAGTCACCGGCATCGACGTCCAGGGCGGCAGGGTCACAGGGCTGCAGACCAGCCGCGGCCCCATCGGCGCCGGCCGGGTCGGCCTCGCGGTCGCCGGACATTCCTCGCCGCTGGCGGAGATGGCGGGCCTCCGCCTGCCCATCGAGACGCATCTGCTGACCGCTACGGTGTCCGAGCCGGTGAAGCCCTTTATCGACACTGTTGTGTCGATCGCCGCAACGCATGCCTATGTCAGCCAGACGGACAAGGGCGAAGTGCTGATCGGCGGCAGCCTGGACGGCTACAATTCCTGGTCGCAGCGCGGCAGCCCCGCGCGGCTGGAGGACATATTGTCGGCGGCCTCGGAGTATTTCCCGCGCGTCTCGCGCCTGCGCCAGCTCCGGCACTGGGCGGGCGTCATGGACATGAGCATGGATGGCAGCCCGATCATCGCCAAACTGCCGGTGGACGGCCTCGCCATGACCGGCGGCTGGTGCTATGGCGGCTTCAAGGCCACGCCCGCCTCCGGCTGGTGCCTCGCCTGGACGCTCGCCAACGACGCCCCTCACGCGCTGAATGCGCCCTTCTCGCTCGAACGCTTCCGCACCGGGGCCATGCTGAACGAAAACGGCGCCGGGCCGGTGGCGGCCGCGCATTGAAGGGGCCCGGACCATGCTCCTGATACCCTGTCCCTTCTGCGGCACGCGCGACGAGACCGAGTTCGCCTATGGCGGCGACGCCGGAATCGAGCGCCCGGCGGACCCGGAGGCCGCAACCGACGAGGCCTGGACGGACTATCTCTGCTTCCGCGACAACCCGAAAGGGCCGCATCGCGAGCTCTGGTTCCACCGCGACGGCTGCCGGCGCTGGCTGGAGGTCGAGCGCGACACCCGCACCCACGAGCTCGGCGCAGCGCGGTTGAGCCGGCCATGAAGCGCCAGCCCTTCCGGATCGCGGAGGGTGGTCACCTCATCGACCGCTCGGAGCCGCTGCGCTTCGATTTCGACGGCCACCGCTACAAGGGCTATCGGGGCGACAGCCTGGCCTCCGGGCTGCTGGCGGCGGGCGTGCGCATCGCCGCGCGGAGCTTCAAATACCACCGCCCGCGCGGCGTCTGGGGCTTCGGTTCGGAAGAGCCGAACGCCATGGTCAGGACGGGACAGGGGGAGGCGGCCCGGGCGAATCTGAAGGCGACCGAGATCCCGCTTTCGGACGGCCTCGAAGCCTTCGGGCAGAACGCCTGGCCCTCGGTCGCCTGGGACCTCGGCGGCGCGGTTGGCCTCGCCGGCGGGCTGATGCCGGCGGGCTTCTACTACAAAACCTTCATGGCCCCGGCGCGCTGGTGGCCGGCGCTCTACGAGCCGCTGATCCGGCGCATGGCGGGCTTCGGGCCGGCGCCGGCGGCGCCCGATGACGCCTTCTACGCCAAGCGGCGCATCCATGCCGATGTGCTGGTGGCGGGCGGCGGGCCGGCGGGCGTGGCGGCGGCGCTGGCGGCGGCGCGCGCCGGGGCGCGCGTCGTGCTCGCCGACGAGAATGTCCGCTTTGGCGGCGCCCTGCTGCGCGCGCCAGGCGAAATCGAGGAGGGCGACGGGCTCGCCTGGATTGACGCCGCAACCGGCGAGCTGGAGGCGATGAGCCGCGTCCGCCTGCTCCGCCGCGCCACCGTCGCCGGCTATTACGACCACAATCTGCTGACGATCGCCGAGCGCGCCGGCGAGGACGCGGAGCCCGGCGCGCCGGCCATGCGGCTCTGGTTTGTGCGCGCGCGAGAGGTGGTGATCGCGGCCGGCGCGCATGAACGCCCGCTGCTCTTCGCCGGCAATGACCGGCCAGGCGTCATGTCGGCATCGGCAGCCGGCGGCTTTGCCCATGCCTATGGCGTGCTGGCCGGGCGACGGGCCGTCGTCGCCGGCAATAATGACAGCATCTACGCCGTGGCGCGGCTGTTGCGGAGCGCCGGCGCCGCCATTGCCGCCGTGGCCGACGCCCGCTCCGGCGGCGAGGCGCGGGACCTGCCCTGCCGCGCGGACCGGACCGTCGAGCAGGTCCTGGGCCGACGCCGGGCGCGCGGCGTGTTGCTTGGCCGGGCGGATGGCAAGACGGGAGGCAAGGGCGAGCGCATCGCCTGCGATCTGGTGGCGGTTTCCGGCGGCTGGAGCCCGGCCGTGCATTTGCATGCGCAGGCGCGCGGCAGCCTGCGCCATGACGAGGCGCGCGGGCTGATCCTGCCCGACCGGCCGGGCGGCGCAAACCGGAGCGCGGGCGCCGCCGCCGGGCGCTTCGATCTCGATGGCTGCCTCGCGGAGGGCTGGGCCGCCGGCAGCGCCGCCGCGGCCGCCGCAGGGCATGAGCGGCCGGCCGGCGCGCCGCCGCGCTCACCCGACCGCAGCGCCGGGGAGGCGCCGGTTTTCTGGCGCGCCGGCCCCGGCAAGCGCTTCGTCGATCTGCAATATGATGTGACCGCGGCGGATGTGGAGCTCGCCGCGCGCGAGGGCTACCGCTCGGTCGAGCATGTGAAGCGCTATACCGCGCTCGGCATGGGCACGGACCAGGGCAAGACCTCCGGCATGGCGGGCCTCGTCCTGCTGTCCGAGGCGCTCGGACGGCCGGCCGCCCGAACGGGCACGACGACCTTCCGCCCGCCCTATACGCCGGTGCCGATAGCGGCCATGGCTTCAGGCCTCATCGGCGAGGGCCGCGATGCGCTGCGCCGCACGGCGGCCGACGACTGGCACGAGGCGCGCGGCGCCCCCTTTACCGCCGCCGGCCACTGGCGCCGGCCGCGCTACTATCCGCGCGACGGCATGGAGGAAGCCGAGATCATCGAGGCGGAAGTGCGCGAGACCCGCGCCGGCGCCGGCATTGTCGATGTCGGCACGCTTGGCAAGGTCGATATCCAGGGACGGGACGCCGCCGCCTTTCTCGACCTCATCTATGCGAACCGGATTTCGACCCTGAAGACCGGGCGCGGGCGCTACGGGCTGATGCTGCGCGAGGACGGGCGCGTGTTCGACGACGGCGTCGTCATGCGGCTCGGCGAAAACCGTTTCTACCTGACGACCACGACCGCGCACCAGCATGCCGTCATGCAGCATATGGAATGCCTGCTGCAGACCGTCTGGCCGGAGCTGGAGGTCTATGCGACCGACGTCACCGAGCACTGGTTCGCCGCCGCGCTCGCCGGCCCCGGCTCGCGCGCGCTGCTCGGCCGCGCCGCGCCGGAGCTCGACCTCTCGGACGAGGCCCTGCCGATGATGGCGGTGCGCGCGGCGACCGTCGCCGGCCTCTCGGCGCTTGTCTTCCGGATGAGCTATTCCGGCGAGCTTTCCTATGAAATCGCCGTGCCCGCCGATCACGGGCTCGCGCTCTGGACGCGGCTCTTGAGCGAAGGACGGGAGGACGGCCTCACGCCCTATGGCACCGAGGCGATGGGCGTCATGCGTATCGAGAAGGGGCATGTGACCCATGCCGAGGCGGACGGGCGCGTGACGCCGGACGATCTGGGCCTCGGGCGCATGGTAAGCGCCGACAGGCGCAGCATCGGCAAGCGCTCGCTCGACCTGCCGGCGCTGCGGCAGAAAGGCCGCCGGCAGCTTGTCGGCCTCTCCGTCATCGACAGGCAAGCCCGTATCTCGCCCGGCTGCCAGGTGGCGGAAAGCGGCGACCTGCGCCCCGCCCCGCCGCTCGGCCATGTCACCTCCTTCTGCTACAGCCCGACGCTCGGCCGGGCGCTGGCGCTGGCGCTCGTCGAGAACGGGCGGGCGCGCACCGGCCAGACGGTCTATATCGCCTCGCCGATGACCGGCCTCGCCCTGGCGGCGGAGATCGTCTCGCCCGTCTTCTACGACCCGCAGGGAACGCGCCTCAATGGCTGACGAGCTCTCCGATATCCGGCGCAGCCCCCTTGCCGGGCTCGATCTCGGCTCGCGCGCCGGCGTGGCGGGCGGCGTGCTGCTGGCCGAGGGCGCGGCGCGGGAGTGCTTCGTGCTGCGCGGCCGGGCCGAAGACGAGGGCTTTGCGCAAGCCGTCGAGGCGGCCTTGGGCGCCGGATTGCCGCTGGAGGCGGGCGAAGCGGTGGAGATCGGAGCCGACGCGCTGCTCATCCGCCTCGGCCCCGACGAATGGCGCCTCACCGCGCCGCTCCTTGACGATGGGGCGCTTGCCGCCCGCCTCGCCTCCGAACTCGCCGGCGGGCAGGGCGCGCTTGTCAATGTCACTTCCGCCACGACCGTCATCGCCATTGCCGGCGAGCGGGCGGCGGACCTGCTGGCGACGGGCACCGGCATCGACCTCGACCCGGCGGCCTTTCCGCCGGGGCGGGCCGCGCGCACCCGCATCGGCAATGCCCAGGCGCTCATCCATCGCAGGGCGGCGGACGCCTTCGAGCTCCATGTCCCGCGCAGCTATGCGCGGTCCTTCTGGGAATGGTTGGAGGAGCGCGGCCGCGAATTCGACGCCGCCGTCGCGCTCTGAGCCCGAAAGGGGAACAAGAAGCCTTGGCGATAAAGGTTTCGGAAGCTATATACGCAAGAGGTGCCGCTAGGCAGCAGACGGGAGAGTCCCGGATGGGAGAGATTGTCGTCACGGCGAAGCTTGAGAACACCGAAGATCGGGGCAGTTTCAAGCGCGGCTTTCACGACGAATCCGGCGTTCGTTCCACCAGCATCGAAGCGATCGTGGACACCGGCGCAGCCATGCTGATGCTGCCGCAAAACGTGGTCGAGCGACTCGGTCTTGAGACGCAGCGAACAGCTGTTGTCACCTATGCCGATGACCGGAGGGAGGAGCGGTCCATCGCCGGGCCGGTGACCATCGAACTCTGCGGGCGGTTCATGCATACCTCCTGCATCGTCGGGCCGCCGCTCAGCGAAGCCCTGATCGGGCAGATCATCCTCCAGGAACTCGACCTCATTGCCGACTGCGCGAAGCCCAGCCTTTACCCGCGCGTGCCCGACTATCCGCTGCTGAGCCTCCGGTGACCGCCGCCCTCCGGGTCGAGCCGCTGACGCGCGCCGCGTTTCAGCCCTTCGGCGACGTGATCGACGCTGAGGGCGCGCAGCATTTCGAGATCAATAACGGCTCGACGACCCGCTTCCACGACCTCGCGCGCATTGATGTCGCTGCGGAAGGCGGACGCGCGCTGGTCAACATCTTCCGCGCCCGGCCGCTGCCCATGCCGCTCGCCATCGCGATGATGGAGAAGCATCCGCTCGGCTCGCAGGCCTTCATCCCGCTGGCGGCCGCGCCCTTCCTGGTTATCGTCGCGCCGCCCGGAGACGCCGTCGCGCCGCCGGACCTCCGCGCCTTCCTCGCGCAAGGCCGCCAGGGCGTCAACTACGCCCGCGGCGTCTGGCATCATCCCGTCATCGCGCTCGGCCGCCAGACCGACTTCCTCGTCATCGACCGCGGCGGCCCCGGCGACAATCTCGCCGAGTTCTTCTTCGACGAGGCCAGCCGGACCCTCGTTTCGGCCTGAAGGGGTCCTGCGCCGGACCGCGTGGAAGGCCGGCGCTCACCGGTCTGCGTAATGGCGCCGCCAGATCGGACCGGCGACCGGGTGGGCGCGAACCGCGTCCCCGATCCGGGCGAGGCGCGGCGTCTCGATATCGCCGCGATACCAGAGGCGGAACATGGCGAGGTAGATGTCCGCCACCGTCATCTCCTCACCCAGCAGGAACGGCTCCTCGACATGCGCGTCGATGAGCATGAGCGCCTCGTCCATGCGGCGGATGGCGGCGCTCCGGACGGCATCATATCCCCCGGCATCGTCGGTGAAACGGAACGGGTAGCCCCGGCGGAGCACCGCCTCGTAAAGGTTCACATTGGCGAACACGGTCCAGCGCAGGAAGGCCGCATGCGCCGGCGCGCCGGGCGGCGGCGCCAGGCGCTTCTCCGGGAAGGCGAGCGCGAGATGGATCAGGATCGCCGACGTCTCCGTCATCGCCGACCCGTCCGGCAGGACCAGAGTCGGCAACTGGCCCCAGGGATTGGTGGCGCGAAAGCTCTCCGGCAGGGGCGTTCCGGGCTTCGAATCCAGCTCGACCAGTTCGAACGGCGCCTCGGCCAGAACCAGCGCCGCCTCGACGACGAACCCGCCGGAGCCCGGACGGTTGTAGAGGATGTAGCTCACGGGTCCCGCCCTCACCTTGCCAGCATGGCGACCCAATTGGCGTAGAAGCGCTCGCCGGCAGGGCGCCAGCGGTCTCCTGGCGGCCGGGCGGGATCGTCGTCGGGATAGTAGTCCCTCGGCGCCGGCACATCGTCGCGGCGGCCGAGGTCGCGCCGGTATTCGTCGTCGAGCGTGGTCGCCTCATATTCCAGATGGTTGAGGGCGTGGACATGGCCGAGCGCCGGCTCGGCCACGGCGCCGATATTGGCCTCGTCATGGTCGAGCAGCAGGTCGAGCCCGGCGCCCGCCCGCGCCAGGTCTTCGCGCCGGGTCTCGGTATGGCGCGAGACCGGCATCGCCACCGGCCCCTCTATCCCGGCGACGGCGGGGCTGGCGGGTGCGGCGATCCGGTGCTCGAACACGCCGAAGCGTTTTTCCGGCAGGGCATGTTTGGGCACGCCGCGATAGCGGTAGAGCGCCGCCTGCGCCGCCCAGCAGAGCGTGAACAGCGGCGTCCGCCGGGCGCGCAGCCCATCCAGCAGATGCGCGATCTCCGCCCAGTAATCGACCGCCTCGAAATCGAGCAGTTCGATAGGCGCGCCGGTCAGGATCACGCCGTCCGCCGCTTCCGCCGCCTCCAGCCCGCCGTAGAAGGCGGCCATGTGTCCGGGATCCGCGTTCTTGCCCCGGTAGCGCGCCGGCACCGCCAGCGAGAGCGCCACGTCCGGGCCGGCAAGGCCGAGCTTGCGGGCGATCTGGCGCTCGGTCTTCTGCTTCTCCGGCATGAGGTTGACCATCAGCACACGCCGGGCCGGCCGGTCGTCGGAGAAGAGCGGCACGCCCTCTCGCGCCAGCTCGGCCGCCGCCGGCAGTCCTTCCGGGAGCCGGACCGCCATCAGCCGCCCCGCCTTTCCGCCCGGCGCCGCTCGCAGATCTCGATATAGCCGTCCAGCCGATCGCCGCCATGCTCCCAGAGGGTCGCGAGGAAGCCGTCTGCATCGGGAATGCCGTTATTCGCGAACACGTCTGCGGTCTCCAGCGCCAGGCCGCAGCGGGCGAGGCGCTCATAGCGGGGCCGGCGAAAGGCAAGCAGTTCGGGAAAGAGCGGTCGCACGAATCCTACCGGATCGACGCCCGCGCCGTCCCGGGGCATGCCCTCCAGGCGCGGCGTCAGGAAGTCGGGATTATAGAACAGCGGCTTCGGATGGGTGCGGGCGCGCTCCTTCAGCGTCTCCTCGAAGGCCGCGTCGGCGCGGATATAGACGACAAGACTATGGCCGGTCAGCCGTTCCAGCACCGGGTCCTTCGGGTCGTCGAGATCGACCACCTCGCAGAGCGAGCCGGAAGCGTCGTTGACGAAACTCTCGCAGCCGTAAAGGCGCCAGCCCTTGGCGATGAAGTCCGGCATGTCGAGCATCGACTGTATCTCGGCGTCCCGGTAGAGGCGCTGGCGCCAGAGGAAGGTCTCCATGTCGAGCCCGCCGGAAGCCGGGTCGCCATACATGCCGAGGAAAGTCGAGACCGGCTCCAGATTGTCCACGGAGATATTGTGCTCGATATAGATCGAGTCGGACCGCAGCAGGTCGGCGACGAAGCGGTCCGCCATCGACATGATCTTGAACTTGATATTGTCCAGTATGTGTTCGGCCAGATAGCGCGTGCCGATGCGGTAGTCGGCCGAATAGTGGTACCAGTTGGCCGACCGGCGCAGCGACGTCGAGAGCATCGTCTTGCCGACGCCGGACATGCCGAGCAGTGTGATCGCGTGGGGAAGCGCCCGGAACGCCTCGAAACCGCCCATGGCCGTCCTCACCCGGCGAGGCGCGGATGCAGCCAGGCCGCAGCCGCGAGCAGGTCGGCATCGCCGCCCGGCCGGCCGACGAGCTGGACCCCGACCGGCAGGCCGGTCTCGCCCGCAAGTCCCGGCAAGGTGATGCAGGGCACGCCCATCGTCGTCCAGATGCGGTTGAATTCGGGCGAGCCGGTCCAGCCGAGCCCTTCCGGCGCCTCGCCCGGAGCCGCGGGGGTAATCAGCGCATCCACGTCCTCGAAGACGCTCTCGAAAGCCGCCCGCGCCGCCTCGCGGACGACGAGCGCCCAGAGATAGCGGTCGCGGTCGATGCTGAGACCGGTCTCGACGACATGGCGGATCGCCTCGCTCATGTCGTCGCGGCGCATGCGGTATTCCCAGGCGAGCAGGCGCGCGCCTTCATAGGGCATGATGGCATCGTGGGCGGCCAACACCTCGTCGCAGGGCGATGGCAACTCCAGGTCGCCGGGTCCCGCGCCGGCAGCCGCGCGCGCAACCTCCATAGCCTCGGCGGAGGATGGCTCGACGGCATGCCAGGCCGGGCTCCGGCAGACGGCGAAGCGGACCTTCCGCGCCTCGACCGGCTCGATGGGAATGCCGGCCATGGCCTGTACGAAGGCGCCGGCATCGGCGGCCGTGCGCGCCATGGAGCCCACCGTGTCCAGCGTCTCGGAGATCGGTTTGACGCCCGCGCGCGGCACTGTGCCGAAGCTCGGCTTGAAGCCGACCGCGCCGCAATAGGAGGCCGGGCGGACCACCGAGCCCGCGGTCTGGGTGCCGATGGAGACCGGGACCTGCCCGTCGGCGACGCCCGCCGCCGAGCCCTGCGAGGAGCCGCCCGGCGTATGCGCCGGGTTCGCAGGGTTCCGGGTCTTGCCCGGATGGCGCATGGCGAACTCGGTCGTCACCGTCTTGCCGAGTACGACCATGCCGGCTTCGCGCAGCAGCGCCACGCATGCCGCGTCCCATGCCGGGCGGTTGCCGGGCGTGTAGATCGGCGAGCCGTAGCCGGTCGGCATGTCATGGGTGTCGATGATGTCCTTGATGCCGGCGGGCACGCCGTGGAGCGCCGAGCGCGGCTCGTCCCGGTCGCACTGCCGCGCTTCCGCCAGCGCTGCCTCCGGGTCGAGATGGATCCAGGCGCCAACTTGCGCGTCGCGCGCCTCGATCTGCCCGAGGCAGGATTCGACCAGCCGCTCGGAAGTCAGGTTGCCCGCGCGGATGGCGGCGGCGGCGTCGAGGGCGGAGAGGAGGTGGGGAGCGGTCATGCGAGCCTCGCAGGAAAGGGTATGCAGGAACACGCCGCAACCCCGCCACCGGGCAAGTTGGAGCGGCGTGCGTCTCCGGTCATGGCGTGCCTTCGATCTTTTGCAGTCTGGCGCGGAGCGTATCCTCGAACTCCTGTCGTTTCACCGTTTCGGCGGAAAGCAGCTTGTCGCTCGAAGCCTCCAGCGACAACACCTCCCAATGGTGCTCGACAAGCCGGTAGTCGGCGGCGACGCGCGGCACCAGCCAGACGATATCGCCGTCGTTCAAATCCTGTGACGGCGCACGAGAGGGGCCGCCTACGGCCTCGAAGAACGGAAGGTCCACAGCAACCGCGAGTTTGGTTCCCCAACGCCGCAAGGTTGGCGCCTTGACATGAAGCTGCGGCATAAGCCGCTTTGCGCTCGATGAACGCCAGTCCGGACGGTGCAGCGCCGTAGGCTCCGGAGGCGCGTCGTCCGCATTCTCCAGCAGTAACTCGAAATCGGCCTGCATCCCGTGGCCCGAGAAATAAACCGCTTGGACCTCAAGGCCGAACCACGCGCTCGCGCGGTCGTCCTTCGCAACCACCAGATCGATACGGCCCGCCGCGCGCCCTGTGGACGGCGAGCGCATGAACGGCGTCTCGGTGGCCAGGTAAACTTCTGGAAACCCGGCTATCCGCGCCAGCCAGAACGGTAGCAGGTCGCGATCGTCGAAACGGTGTGGGCATGTGATGACGGCCTGCCCCTTGCCCGCCCCCGCCTGGATGGAGCATACGCCGCCGCGCTTGCTGCAGGGCGGCCCGCCGTGCTGGAACGGGCATGGAGGCGCAGCGGTCCGCCCCAGGGCCGCGCGCGCCAATTCCTGCCGGCGGGCCGCCGGCAGGCACATAAAGGGCAGGCCGAACCATTCGGCTATGCCGTAGCGGGACGTCATGCGAACAGCGGCTCGGAGGTTATGACCAATTCCGGGATACGGTTGTGGTGCCCGTTCTTCATCGAGAGGCGTGTGGCGTGGAAGCCGTGCCGGCGCACAAGCGCGACGATCTCCGGGGCAGCGTCATAGGTCATCAGGAAATTGGCATTGTGTCGCGCCAGCATTGCGAACAGCCCGGCGTGGTCGATGCCGGAATGCTCATAGAGCCGCGAACCGGCGCGCTTGCCGCCCTTCGCCGTGTAGGGCGGGTCCAGGAATATCGCGGCGTCCCGCTCCCAACCCCGCAGCAGCAGAGGCAGCAGTTTCATGCCGTCGCCTTCCACAAAGGCGATGCGGTCTGCGTATTCGCGGATCGCGTCGAGCCGCTTCGCCAGGGTCTCCGGATACCATCGCGACAACACGCCCTTGCCGTTTTCGCCATGGCGGGAGAACGAGGCGCCCCGCGCCAGGACCCCGCCCCTCCGCGTCCGGTTGAGGGCCAGGGTGCGGAAGCCGTGCTCCGCCAGCGTGGCGGGCGGCGTCCGCTCCAGTTCCCGGAGCCGTTCGATAGTCGGCTCGAACCGGCAGATCCGGTCGCGCAAGGCTACCCCTCCCTCCAGGGCGGAATGCCAGAAGGCAGCGACATCGCGGTCGATTTCCACCATGAGGCACCGGGAAACCAGCTCCTCCATGACGGCGGTAAGGGACACCACCGCGCCGCCTGCGAACGGCTCGATAAGGATTTCGGGCTTTGTCTCCTGCAGCCATTCCCGGATATGCGGCACCAGCCAGGTCTTGCCGCCGGGATAGCGCAGCGGGCTCCTCTGTGGCACCGCGGCGACATTGACGACCGGGATGCGGGAGACGGGGAAAACGGCCGCGCCGCCGGAGGGGCCACATACCGCCCCCGCGGGCGGAACATCCTCGCGATGCGCCTTGCGCGCCATATCCGCCCCTCCCCGACGGGCCCGCATGTTACCGGAGCGCGCCGGGGCCGCCAAGGCTTCGCAGCGCCTCGCTACGCCGTCCTCCCCGCGAAGCTGCGGCCGATGAGTTGGCGGTGGATCTGGTTGGTTCCTTCCCAGATCTGGGTGATCTTGGCGTCGCGCAGCAGCCGTTCGGCGCGATACTCCCTGATATAGCCGTAACCGCCGTGAAGCTGCACGCACATATCTGCGGCCTTCATGGCGAGGTCGGAGGCGGAGAGCTTGGCCATGGAGGCCTCGATGCCGATATCGTCGAGCCCTTCATCCACCAGGCCCGCCACATAGCCGAGCCAGAGCTCCGCCTGGGCGATCTCGGTGGCGAGGTCGGCCAGCATGAACTGGATGCCCTGGAAGTCCGCGATACGGCGGCCGGACTGGCGGCGCTGGCCGATATAGGCGGTGGCGTCGTCGAAGGCGGCGCGCGCAATGCCGAGCGCATGGGCGGCGATGGAGGGCCGCGACTTGTTGAGCGCGCCGAACAGCACCTTCAACCCCTCGCCCGGCCCGAGAATCAGGTTCCCGCGCGGCACCCGCACGCCCTCGAAGGCGAGCGCGGCGGTGGAGCTTGCGCGCAGGCCGAGCTTCTCCTCCAGCCTGAGCACGCTGATGCCCGGGGCCTCCTTCTCGATGACCAGCGCCGTGATCGCCGCGCGGCCGTCCTCGATCTCCGCCCATTTGCCGAACAGCACATAGACATCCGCCACATCGCCATTGGTGATGAAGGTCTTGGCGCCGTCGATCACGATCTCATCCCCGTCGGGGCGAAAGCGGGTGCGCATGCCGGTCGCGTCGGAGCCCGCCTCGGCCTCGGTGATGCAGAGCGCGGCGAGCCCGCCATCGGCGATGCGCGGCAGGATGCGCCGCTTCAACTCGTCGCTGCCGAAGTCGATCACCGGCTTGATGGCGTGGAACACGGTGGACCACACGATGCCGGTCGCCGCGCAGGCCTGCGCCAGCTCATGCGCCGCGCGGATATAGCCGGCGAAGGAGAGGCCGGCCCCGCCATAGGCCTCGGGAATGAACATGCGGTTGAGTTCGAGCGCGCGCATGGCGGCGAGATTGTCCCAGGGGAAGCGCCCCTCCGCGTCGAGGGCGGCGGCGGCGGGCGCGACCAAGCGCTCGGCGAGCCGCTTCACGGCCTCCAGCACCGCGGCTTCCTCTTCCGGCAGCGATTGTTCGAGGCGGGCGTCGAGACGGTCGAGCACGGTCATTGGTTTATGCTCTGCGCCCCGTCCATCACGATGGTCTCGCCGGTGAGATAGGGGATCTTCTCGGCGAAGAGCAGCGCCACGAAGCGCGCGACCTCGTCCACCCGTCCGGGCCGGCCGACCGGGATGCGCCGCTCCAGCCAGGCGCGGAAGCGCGGATTGGCGAGGATTTCGGCATTCATGTCCGTCTCCACATAACCGGGCGCGACGGTATAGACGGAAATATTGTCCCGCGCCCATTCCACGGCGAGGCAGCGCGTGATGCCGGAGACGGCGGCTTTCGACGCGCAATAGGCGGTATTGGCGCTGACGCCGAGCCGTTCCCAGTAGGAGCCGAGATTGACGACGATGCCGCTGCCATTGGCCTTGAGATGCGGATAGGCGGCCTGGGCGGCGGCGAACACGGCAGTTGTGTTGACGGCCATGGTGCGGGCGAAGTCCGCGACCGGGAAATCCGCGCTCGGCCCCTGCAGGTGGACGCCGGCATTATTGACCAGCCCCTCCAGCCCGCCAAGGTCCTGCGCCGCCGCGTCGAGCGCGCGGGCGAGGCCAGCTGCATCGCTCACATCCACGGGATAAGCCGGCAGGTCGAGCTCCTCCGGCCCGCGGCCGGAGCGCGTCAGGCAGGCCACGGCGAAGCCCCGCGCCGCCAGCGCCGCGGCAATGCCAGCCCCGATGCCGCGATTCGCCCCTGTCACTGCAATGGCCGCCATCGAACCTCCGTTTCCGCCGCCCGGTCTCGCCGGCGGCGAGAATGGCACGACTGCTAAGCCTTTACACCCGCGCTCCGGGTCCCCATGTTTCCGGTCGGCGGTCCGGAACGATAGGCTGGCGGGAACGGGGAGTGCCAGACATGTCGGCGCGCGACTACGATCTGCTGGTCATCGGGTCCGGACCCGCGGGCCACAGGGCGGCGATTCAGGCGGCGAAGCTCGGCAGGAAAACAGCCGTCGTGGAACATCAGGCGGTGGTCGGCGGCGCCTGCATCAACACCGGCACCATCCCCAGCAAGACGCTCCGGGAGGCGGTGCTGCATCTCTCGGGCTATCGCGAACGCAACATCTACGGCGCCTCCTACCGGGTGAAGAAGGACATTTCGATGGCGGACCTGCTGGTCCGCACCGACAATGTCGTCGCCCACGAGCTTGACGTGAACCGCCATCAGCTATTGCGCAACCGGGTCGAACTGCTGCAGGCGGAAGCGGCCTTCGTCGATCCGCACCGATTGCGCCTTGCCGGCCTCGACGGGCGGGGACACTGGGAAGTCACCGCCGACCGGATCATCATCGCCGTCGGCACGACGACGACGCGCGCAAGCCATGTCGATTTCGACGGTCAGCAGATCTTCACCAGCGACGAGATCCTGACCCTGAAGCATCTGCCGCGTTCGCTTGTTGTCATCGGAGCGGGCGTCATCGGCCTGGAATATGCGACCATATTCGCGGCGCTTGGCGTCAGGGTCACCGTCGTCGACAGGCGACCGCGGCTGCTGAGCTTCGTCGATTTCGAGATCATCGATACGCTGGTTTACCAGATGCGGCAGAACCGCATGACGCTGCGCCTGGGCGAAGAAGTCAGCAGCCTTGAGCGGCTGGAAGGCGACAAGGGCGGGAAAGTCCGGGTGCATCTCGCCAGCGGCAAGCAGATCCAAGCGGAGTCCGCGCTTTACAGCATCGGGCGAACCGGCGCCACGAAGACGCTCGACTTGCGCGCCGCCGGGCTGAAGGCGGTCGATCGCGGCTTGATTGCCGTCAACGAGTCCTTCCAGACCGAGGTTCCGCATATCTACGCGGTTGGCGACGTGATCGGGTTCCCGAGCCTGGCCTCCACGTCGATGGAGCAGGGCCGGATAGCATCGTGCCACGCCTTCGGCGCGCCGGCGGAAAGCACCCCCGACCTGCTTCCCTATGGCATCTACACGATCCCGGAGATCTCCATCGTCGGGCGTAGCGAGGAGGAGATGACCGACGCTGGTGTTCCCTACGAAGTCGGCAGGGCCGCCTATAACGAGATCTCCCGGGGCCAGATCCTCGGTGACTCGGTGGGTATCCTGAAGCTCATCTTCCACCTCGAGAGCCACGAACTGCTGGGCGTGGCAATCCTTGGCGAGGGCGCCACGGAGTTGATCCATATTGGCCAGGCAGTGCTGACGCATGGCGGCAAGATCGACTATTTCGTCGATACGGTGTTCAACTATCCGACGCTGGCGGAGTGTTACAAGACCGCCGCCTTCGACGGCATCAATCGTCTCGACTGAACAGCATTGCCGATACGAAATTCCGGGCAGCGTTCATTCGATATTATGAAATGTTTCTCATGAACGCTTGATCTCCCGGACATCCGTGGTCATATGCCGCCGGAGGGGGGAACACCATATGCTGCGCCATTTCCGGCCTGTTTGGTCCTGCAGCACCGATCCGGAGAAGGAACATATACCGGAACGGGCCGCAGGATATGTGGCCTCGGCATGGAGATCATGACATCGCATGACATTTCATGACACTCTCAGGGGTCCGGCCCTCCCGGACCGGAGCGATAACCGCGGAAGGGGGGCCGGCGTTCCGTCGGCGCGACTGTATCACTCCAGCCAGACGGGGTCCTTCAGGCCGGCTATGAACGCCTTGTGGGCGGCGCGCTCCTCCGGCGTCGGCGCGTGCGGCCGGGGCGCACGGAACGGGCTGCCGGACTGCGCCTTTCCCACGGTTCCGGCGCCGCCGGCGGCGCCGGCCTGGAACGCAAGGCCCGGCTGGCGGCCGCCGGTCAGATGCAGATAAGCCTCCGCCAGCAGGCGGCAATCCACCAGCGCGCCGTGCAGCGTGCGGACCGAAAGGTCGATCTCGAACCGCTTGCAGAGCGCATCCAGGCTGTTCGGCGCCCCTGGAAAACGGGTGCGCGCCATCTGCAGCGTATCGACCAGCCGCTCCCTGGCGAGCGGCGGCAGGTCAAGCCGCGCGAATTCGGCATTGAGGAAGCCGGCGTCGAAAGGCGCATTGTGGATCACCAGCGGCGCATCGCCGATATAGTCGAGGAATCCTTCGGCGATTTCAGTGAAACGCGGCTTGTCTCGCAGAAACTCTTCCGACAGCTCGTGGATGCGGTAGGCGTCCGCCGGCATGTCACGCTCGGGATTGATGTAGCTGTGCCAGTGCGAGCCGGTCGGAACGCGGTGGACCAGCTCCAGCGCGCCGATCTCGACAACCCGGTGCCCATCCCCTGGGTCGAGCCCGGTGGTCTCGGTGTCGAGGACAATCTCACGCATTCCGCCTTCCTCCCTTGCCGAGCCGCCGGCGCAGCATGGCGCCAAGACGGTCCCGCGTCAGCCGCCGGCCCGCGCCTGTCGGAATCACGACATCGGCCCGCTTGCGCTTTTCCGCGTCGGCCATCTGCTGCGCACGCACCTGTTGCAGCCGTTCGCGGCTCGCGCCCGGCCGGGCCAGCACGCGGGCGGCCTGGATATGCGCCGGGGCGGAGACCACGACGGTCCAGTCGCAGCGCGCCGCGCCTCCGGTCTCGAACAGCAGCGGCACATCGCGCACCACGGCGGGCTTTCGCTCACGGGCGGCGCGGCGCAGAAAGGCGCGTTCAGCCTGCCCGACCAGCGGATGCACGATGCGCTCCAGCCGCCGGAGCGCCTCAGCATCGGCGAAGACGTGCGCGCCAAGCACCGCCCTGTTGACCGCGCCGTTGCAGACCGCGTCCGGAAAGGCCGCCCCGATAGGCGCGACGGCCGCTCCGCCCCGCGCCATCATGCGATGCACCGCGGCATCGGCGTCGAACACCGGCAGGCCGGCCGCGCGCAGCATGGCGGCCGCAGTGCTCTTGCCCATGCCGATGGAGCCGGTCAGGCCGATGACGCGGGGCCGGGTGCGCCGGCGCTTCACAGCCCGGCCAGCACATGCGCACGGAGCGCTTCGTCCACTTCAGGGTCGCGACCGAACCAGGCCGCGAAACCGGGCCGCGCCTGGTGCAGCAGCATGCCGAGCCCGTCCACGGCGGCGAGCCCACGCCGACGCGCGGCGGCAAGCAGAGGCGTTTCCAGCGGGACATAGACAATGTCGTTCACGATGGCATCGTCCGGCAGCGCATCGAGCGCGATCTCCAGCGCCACGCCGCCCGCCATGCCGAGGCTGGTCGTGTTGACCAGAAGGCCCGCGCCGTCGAGCGCTGCCTCCCGCTCGCTCCAGGGAACCGGAATCATCGCCCCGCCGATATCCTCGACAACCCGCTCGGCGCGCGCCGCCGTGCGGTTGGCGAGCCGCACTTCCGATGCGCCTGCATCGACGAGCGCCGCCGCCACCGCCCGCGCCGAGCCGCCCGCGCCGAGCACGACCGCCACGCCCGGCCGCCAGTCCGGCGCGGAGGCGCGCAGATGCTCCAGAAAGCCATAGGCATCCGTATTGCCACCATGCAGCGAGCCGTCCGGCTGCGCCACAACCGTGTTGACGGCGCCGATCCACCGGGCGATCGGGTCCGCCTCGTCCACGGCCCGGAGCGCGGTCTCCTTGTGCGGCAGCGTGACATTGGCGCCGGAGAAGCCCAGGCGCGGCAACATGCGGATGGCGTCATAGCCGTCCTCGGGACGCACGGAATACGGAATATAGGCGCCGTCTATGCCGTAACGCGCAAGCCAGTAGCCGTGAATCGCCGGCGAACGCGAATGCGAAACCGGCCAGCCCATGATGCCGGATACTCTTGCCGCCCCGGTCAGCATGCCCATGCCGGCGCCCCCTCGCCGCGCAGGAATTCGAGCAGCGGCAGCAATGGCAGTCCGAGCACGGTGAAGAAGTCCCCCTCCACGCGCTCGAACAACTGCGCCCCGGGCCCCTCCAGCTGATAGGCGCCGACGGAGTCCAGCGCCGCGTCCCCGACAACCGCCAGATAGGCCTCGATGGCCGACGGCGTCAAAACCCGCATGGCGAGCCGGGCGCGCTCGGTCTGCGCCCACAGCACGACTCCGTCCCGAAGCGCAGCGGCGGCTGTCACCAGCTCATGCGTGCAGCCGGAAAAGGCAGCGAGATGTCGGGCGGCTTCCTCGAGGTCGCGCGGCTTGTCGAAGCGCCGGTCGCCCAGAACGAGCAACTGGTCCGCGCCGAGGACAAGTCGGCCGGGACGGGCCGCGGAAACGGCCGCCGCCTTCGCCTCCGCCAAGGCGAGCGCCAGCGAATCATGGCCGAGATGCCCGCGGGCCGCCTTCACCGCATCCTCGTCCACGCCTGAAACGATCGGTTCGACCGGCACCCCGGCGGCGGCAAGCATGCGCGCCCGCACCGCGCTCGCCGAAGCCAGGACAGGCGGTTCAACCATCGGCGCCGTCATGAACGCGCTCCTCCATCAAGCGGATGATTCCTGCCGCCGTCTCCTCGATAGACCGGCGGGTGACATCGATCGACGGCCAGCCCTTCTCCGCAAAGATGCGGCGCGAGGCGGCGACCTCGGTCCGCACCCGGTCAAAATCCACATAATCGGTTTCGCGCTGCTCTCTGAGCGAGCGCAGGCGGTTGCGGCGCACCTGCACCAGACGGCCCGGATCGACCGTAAGGCCCACCACCAGCGGGCGCGTCAGCTTCAGAACCCGGTCCGGCAACGGCACTTCCGGCACGAAAGGCACATTCGCCGCCTTATAGCCAAGATTGGCGAGATAGATGCAGGTCGGCGTCTTCGAACTGCGGGAGACGCCGATCACGACGACATCCGCCTCGTCGAGATTATCGCTCATCTGCCCATCATCATGCACCATGGTGAATTGCATGGCGTCGATCCGGGCGAAATATCTGTCATCGAGCCGCTGGCGGCGGCCGGGCCGATGATGGGCCGGCCGGCCGGCCCATTCGCTGACAGCCGCGACCGGCTCGTCAAGCAGCGACACGAAGGGCGCGCCGGCCTCGCGGCAGGCGACTTCGAGCGGGTGGCGGAGCTGGTCATTGACAAGGGTGGCGAGAACCACGCCCGGCATGGCGCGAATGCCTTCGATAACGGCGCGAAGCTGGTCCGTATTGCGGATCAGCACCCAGAAATGCTCCCGGACCGCTATGCCGTCGAACTGGCTGACGCAGGCCCGGCCGAGCGTGCGCACGGTCTCGCCGGTCGCATCGGACACCAAATGCAGATGGACGACCGGATTATCCACGCTACCTCCGGGGAAAAGCGGTGCAGAACCGGCCGCAACTGATAACACACCCGACTCTCCCGCTGCGCCCCCAAACCTTCCCCAGACGGAAAAGAACAACTTCAATCCCGTGGATAACGGGAGCAGGGGCGACGGGTCGGGCAGCCGACGGCAGTCGAACCGGGAATAAGGCCTGTATCCACAGCCGGGAGCGGCTATATAAAAACAACAACAATTTGAATCCTTCGTAACTGGTTAAGAAGGCGGCGCTGGCCAGCATGCACAAACCCCTTCTGAGAGCCCTTGCCGGTGAGGCCGTGCGCCCGGCGCCCTTCTGGCTCATGCGCCAGGCCGGACGCTACCTGCCTGAATACCGCGCGCTGCGCGCCTCGACGGACGGCTTTCTCGATCTCTGCTTTTCACCGGCGCTTGCCGCCGAGATCACCCTGCAGCCGGTGCGCCGTTTCGACACCGATGCAGCGATCCTGTTCTCGGACATATTGACGATCCCGCTTGCCATGGGCCAGGAGGTGAGGTTCGTGGAGGGGCAAGGGCCGGTGCTCGGGCCTCTCGATCCTGCCGCCCTGCAATCTGTCGATGGTCGGCTGGACCCTGTCTATGAGGCGGTGAGACTGGTGCGCGCAGGCTTGCCCGACGCCACAGCGCTGATCGGTTTCGCAGGCGCGCCCTGGACGGTCGCAGCCTATATGCTCGCAGGCGGATCCAGCCGGGATTGGCTCGAGGTGAGGCGCATGGCGCTTGGCGAGCCTGACCGCTTTGCCATGCTGATCGACCGCCTTGTCGAGGCCACGGTCGATCATCTGGCGGCGCAGGCCGAGGCCGGCGCGGAGGCGCTGCAATTGTTCGACAGCTGGGCGGGGCTCCTGGCGCCTTCCGGTATCAGGCGCTGGTGCTTGGAGCCGGCGCGGCGGATTGCGGCGGCGCTCAGGGAGCGCCATCCGTCTGTGCCGCTCATCCTGTTTCCGCGCGGGGCCGGGGTGCTCGCGGCCGAGTTTGCCGGGATCGGCGCCTGCGTTGGGCTCGACACGGCCGCCGATCCGGCCTGGGCGGCGGGCGCCGTGCAGGACAGGGCCGCCGTGCAGGGCAATCTGGATCCCATGCTGCTCGTTGTCGGCGGCGAGGCGATGGAACGGGCCGCTCGGGATATCCTGTCCACGCTCCGGCGAGGCCCGCATATCTTCAATCTTGGCCATGGCGTCCTGCCGATAACGCCGCCCGAGCATGTGGCCGCCTTGCGCCGGATCGTGCGGGAGGCGCCGTGAGCCGGCTGGCCGTCATTCTTTTCAATCTCGGCGGGCCGGATAGTCTGGCGGCCATCAAGCCGTTTCTCCGCAATCTCTTTGCCGATCCCGCCATCCTGCCCGCTCCCGCGCCGGTGCGTTTCCTGTTGTCGCGCTATATCGCTGGCCGGCGGGACGCTCCGGCGCGCGCCGCCTATGAGCGATTGGGGGGCGCATCGCCGCTATTGGAGCAGACCGAAACGCAAGCCCGCGCCCTGGAGGCGGCGCTGGCCGCGCGCGGCCGGGAAGCGCGCTGCTTCATCGCCATGCGCTACTGGCATCCTCGCGCGGCTGCAGTGCTTCCGGCGGTGCGCGACTACCGCCCGGACGAGATCGTGGCGCTGCCGCTCTATCCGCAATATTCGACCACCACCTCCGGCTCATCGCTTGGCGAGTGGCGAAAACTTGCCGGCGAGGATTCGAACCTGCGGGTCCTGTGCTGTCATCCGCTGCTGGAGGGTCTGATTGAGGCCTGGGCTGGTCCGCTCGCCGAGGCGGTCCGCCGCGCGCGCGCTGCTGCGCCCGTCCGTGTGCTGTTCTCCGCGCACGGCCTGCCGGAGCGGGTGATTGCCAGCGGCGATCCCTATGCCTGGCAGGTGGAACGCACATCCAGGGCGCTCCGCGCTGCCGTTGAGGCCCGGTTGGAGTCTCTCGACGGCGTGGACTGGCGCATCACCTGGCAGAGCCGGGCCACGCCGGAGAAGTGGCTCCAGCCGGATACGGAAGCGGAAATCGAAACAGCCGCAGGAGAAGGGCTGGCGCTGGTGTTGGCGCCAATCGCCTTCGTCTCGGAACATACCGAAACGCTGGTGGAGCTTGACATCGAATACCGGGCCGCAGCGGCGCGCGCCGGGGCCGCCGCCTGGGAGCGGGTGGCCACTCCCGGCGCCGCGCCCGCCTATATCGAGGGCCTTGCGGATCTGGTGCAGGACCGCCGGCCGCAGGCGCGCCTCTGTCCCGCTTCCTGCACTGGCTGCCCAGTCTTGGCGGGATGACCTGGCTCTTCGCGCTCTATCCCTGGCTCAAGGCGCTGCATATCGTGGCAGTCGTTTTCTGGATGGCCGGCATGCTCTATCTGCCGCGCCTGTTTATCTACCATCTGGAGACCGCGCCGGGCGCGGCCGACAGCGAGCGTTTCAAGCAGATGGAGCGGCGTCTCCTGCGCGTCATCATCAACCCGGCAATGATTGCGGCCTTCCTGTTCGGCGGTCTGTTGCTCTGGGTTTCGCCGCATATTGACTGGGCCTCGGGCTGGCTCTGGATCAAGCTCGCGGCCATCGCCGCCATGTTATGGCTGCACCATCTCTTTGCGCGCTGGCGCCGGCATCTCGCCGAAGACGGCCGGGACCTCTCCGCGCGCCGCTGCCGCCTCGCCAACGAAGCCCCGGCGCTGCTGACCCTCGTCATCGTCATCCTGGTCGTCGTCAAGCCGTTCTGAGGTTCTGGCTGCGCGTCATGTCCCTGCCTTGACGCCCGGCGGCGGCGGCGCACATAGTCGCTTGGCGAAGGCTGCGGTGGGAATGGCAGCCGAGGGAAGCTGCCGCATGGCGCATAGAAAGACTAGCCTGCATGGCCGTTGATGAACCGCGCTTCCTGATTGTGGCGATGGACGGGCTCCGGCCCGACATGATCTCGGAGGAGGCCTGCCCGACAGTGGCGCGCTTCATCGCCGAGGGCTGCGTGTGGCCGCGGGCGCGGACCGTGTTCCCGAGCGAGACCCGCGTCGTCACGCCGACCGTCGCCACAGGCGCCTGGCCCGGCCGGCACGGGCAGATCGCCAACACCTTTCCCACGGCCGGAAACGGGCCTCTCATCAATACAGCGCCGGTCGAGGGCCTGCTGGCGGCGGTGGAGCATTTCGGCGATGCGCTGGTGGCCGCGCCGGCGCTCGGCGACCGGCTGGCGGCGGCGGACAAGCGCCTTGCGGTCGTCTCTGCCGGCACGGCCGGCAATGCCTACTGTCTCAATCCCAGGGCGCGGGGGCGGGGCCAGCCGACCTTCTCCGTGCAAGGGGCGGAAATAAGCACGCCTGCCGCCGACCATGCGGGGGTCGAGAAGCAGTTCGGGCCGGTGCCCGCGCAGGCGCTGCCCAACAATGCGCGCTGCCGCTATGCGACCCGCGTGCTACTGGAGGAGATGCTACCGAAGCACGACCCGCATGTCGCGGTCATCTGGTATTCCGAGCCTGATATCGCCATGCACTATGCCGGCATCGGCTCCGACGCCTGCCGGGACGCGCTCGGCTGCGTGGACGGGGAATTCGCGCAACTGCTTGCGGCGCTCGACGCCAGGCCCGACGCCGCGCGCTGGAATGTCATCCTGCTCTCCGACCACGGCCAGGTGACGATCCGCGAAAAGATCGATGTGGCGGCGGAAATGCGCGCTGCGGGCTTCCGCGCCGGCCCCCGCATCGACGCCGACACAGACTACGCGGTCGTCTCCTCCTCCTGCGGCAATGTGGTGAGCCGCGACGGGCGAATCGCGAAGCTGGCGGATTGGATGCGTGAGCAACCTTGGACGGGGCTTCTGTTCGCACAGGGCGTGAATGAGGTGGAGGGGCATGTCGCCGGCAGCTTTGCGCTCGGCCTGGTCGGTCTGGACCATGAGCGCACGCCGCCTCTCGTCTATACGCTCGGCCAGGACGACGATCCCAACCGCTGGGGCTTCCTCGGCGGCGCGATAGCGGGGACGGACGATCCGCCGCCGCCCGCCTATGGCGGCATTCATGGTGGACTGCACCCTAAGGAGCTTGCCTGCCTTCTGGCGGCGCAGGGGCCGCTTTTTCCGGCCGTGGCATGCGCGGAGGCGGCGGTCGGTCCCATCGACATCGCGCCGACCGTGCTGAGCGCTTTCGGCATTGAGCCGACAGACACGGTTTCGGGCGGTCCGCTGGTGCGCCCCGGCCTGCCGCAAAGCCGCGTCTTCGAGACCGGCGCGGGCGGCTATGCGGCGCGCCTCGCCATGCTGGAAACCGGCGGTTGGCGCTATCTCGACTCGGGTCGCCGCGCGAGCTGAGCCTCGCGCCTGACGATGTAGAACGTGGACGCGAAAATCACCGCGCCGCCCGCCAGCGCCCAGACCGAGGGCGTCTCGTCGAAGATCAGCATGGCGACCAGCACCATCATCGGCAGGCGGGTGAACTCCCAGGGCATCACCACGGTCAAGTCGGCGAGGGAGAGGGCGCGGACGAAGGCCATATGTCCGAGGGAGGCGACGGCGGCGAGCGCGAACAACACGATCCAGGTCTCCCAGCCCGGCCACCGCCAGACGAACAGTGCCGGCGCCAGCGACAGCGCAGCGATGATGGCGGAGGCCAGGAACACGATGCGCTCCACCGGCTCCCGATGCGCCAGCTGTTTGATGACGAGTGTCGAGGCCGCGATCATCAGCGCATTGGCGAAAGCGAGGCCGGCGCCGGCATTGAGGCCGGAGAAGTCCGGGCGCAGCACCAGCATGGAGCCGAGGAAGCCGATGATGATCGCGGTCCAGCGCCTGGCGCGCACGGTCTCGCCCAGCACGAGGGCCGCGCCGGCGGTCGCGAAGAGCGGCATGGTGAAGGAGAGCGCGGTGACATCGGTGAGCGGCATGACGATGACCGCCCAGAAGCCGCAGATCATGCCGACCGTGCCGAATACGCCGCGCATCGCGTAAAGCCGCCAGGGGAAGCCCGGCCGCCACAGCGCGGAGAGGTCCAGCCGGCGGAAGAACGGGGCCATGAAGGCCAGCACCAGCAGGTTGCGGAAGAAGACGATCTGGAACGGGTGCAGCTCCGTCGAGGCGAAGCGGATGCACACGCTCATGCCGGTGAAGGCGGCCATCGCCGCCATCGCGAGTATGCCGGCCTTGGCAAGGGCCGGCAGGCCGTTCCAGGCCGGGATCAGCCGAATAGCGGAGACTCGTCCTCGACGGGCTCGGATTCGAGCCGCGGCCGGTCGGCGGCCTCGAGCGCCTCGCGTTCCTCCGCCGGCAGTTTGGCGCGCGCTTTGGCGGTTTCGTCAGCAAGCTCGATATAGGTGCAGAGGCCGAGATCGACCGGGTGCTGCGGGCGGATATTGGCGGCGTTCCAGTGGGTGCGGTCGCGCACGGCGTTGATCGTGTTCTTGGTGGTGCCGATCAACCGGCCGACCTGTGCGTCCGAGAGTTCGGCGCGGTTGCGGAGCAGCCAAGCGATCCCATCCGGCTTGTCCTGACGCTTGGAGACGGGCGTGTAGCGGGGCCCGCTGCTGCGCGCCGTAGCGCGCGGCGAATCGCGTCGGGCCATTCTGAGCCTTTCGTTGGACAGGGCTTCGCAGCGCGCGATCTCCTCGGGGGCGAGTTCGCCATGCGCAAGGGGGTCGCGGCCGTTGATGCCGGCGCCGATATCGCCGTCCGCCAGCGCCTGCACCTCCAGCATGTGCAGGCCGCAAAACGCGCCGATCTGCTCGAAGGTGAGCCGCGTATTGTCGATCAGCCAGACCGCGGTTGCCTTCGGCATAAGGGGCATGTCCATGGGAGAGGCGCTTTCGGTTCGGGAAGAAGGGATGCCAGAATTAGGATGTTTCATTTCGGTTGCAAGGGCCGGGGCGGCAGGATCGGTCCGGGGGCGGCCTCGCCGAATTGCGGGAGATCATCCGTGATCCTGTGCCAGGGCGCCATCGAGCCGGTATAGATATGGCGGTCCACCCCGCGTCCCGGATCGTCGTCGAGCGCGGCCATTGGCGTAACGGCGACATCGCGCGCCGGGTCCTGCCGGGGCACGCCAGACCCGCAGCGTCCGCAGAAGCGCACGGCGAAGAACCGCGCCTCCGGCAGTTTCCATTCGACGGCGATTTCCTCGCCGCGGAGGAAGCGCACACCGGCGGCCGAAGTGAAGCCATTGGTGGCGCATGCCGCCGCGCGCGCCCGTTGGCAGCGCGAGCAATGGCAGTGATGCACACGGCCGAAAGGCTCCCGCACCTCCCACAGGATACCGCCGCAAAGGCAGCTTCCGGCGAGCCCTTCCACGCCCTCCGGCCGGTCATGTTCGATCTCCGGCAGGCCCTTGTTGGGCGGCCAGCCGTCGAAGCGGATGAGATCGTCTGAAACCGGGTCCCAGGGCGGCGCCGAAGCAGTGAAGATATGGGCGTTCGGACGCTTGCCGGGATCAGCCGCGAACAGGCCGGCCGGCACGAACCAGCCGCCGGCCGGCGAACGTCCCGGCAGGGAGGAGCCGCAGGCGCCGCAGAAGGAGCGGTGGAAGCCCGGCGAGGACTCGTAGCGCCGGACCGTCTCCTCGCCCGCCGTCCACCGGAAGGCCTCCTCCCGGACCCGCGCCATGGTCGCGAAGGCGGCGCCGTGATGCTTGCGGCACATCGAGCAATGGCAGTGGGACAGGTCGCGCACGGCGTCCACGGCGAAGCGCACGATCCCGCAAAGGCAGCGTCCCTCGATCATCTCGGTCCTCCCGGCGACATGGCGGCGAGCATAGCGCAAATGGGGGCCGGCGAGACTGTTCCTTGCCAGTCCTTGCCGGTTGCCGCTGGCCCGCATTTCTCACCAGGGTCACGGCCTGCGTCGCGTCCAGGCGTTCGCTCCGCAAGGAGCGGACCGAAAAGCGTAGCAGCGTTTACGCTTGAGGCCCGCGACGCCGCGCATAACACGGCAATTTGTTTGGTTGGCGGCGTTTACGCCGCCGCGGGCGGACGCCCGACAGCACCGCGCAGACCATGACCCTGGTGAGAAATCCGGGCTGGCGTCGAGCCTTGAAAACGGTGAACATATCGCTTCCGGACACTCTGAAGGCGGTTGCAGCCGATGTAGATTGGTTGGACGCGCTACGTCAGCGGCGTTGCCGAGCGACCAGCAAGCAGGCGCGGCCGGGGGCGACGCCATGAACAGCGAGACCACCGTCATCCGCAATGCGGCCTGGATTGCGGCCTGGGACGGAGAGCGGCACCGTTATCTGCGGGGCGGCGACATTGCCTTCACCGGGAATGGGATCACCCATGTCGGCGGGCGCTATGAGGGCGCGGCAGACCGGGTCGTGGACGGGGCGCGCCGCTTCGCCATGCCGGGGCTCGTCAACCTGCATGCGCACCCGCATACCGAGCCGGCCTACAAGGGCGTGCGCGAGGACCATGGCGTGCCCGGGATGTATGACACCGGGCTCTATGAACGCATGTGCGCCTTTGCGCTCGACGCAGCCGGCCAGCGGGCGGGGATGGAGATGGCCTATGCCGAGCTCCTGCTTTCCGGCGTCACCACCGTGGTCGATCTCTCCGGGCCGGTCGAGGGCTGGCTCGACTGCGCGGGCCGGAGCGGGCTTCGCATCTATGTCGGCCCCTATTTCGCCGACGCCGGCTGGAGGATCGAAAATCGGCACGAGCTCTGCTTCGACTGGGACGAGGCAGCGGGCCGCCGGGCCTTCGACGCGGCTGTGCGCCTTATCGAGGAGGCCGAGCGGCATCCCGGCGGGCGGCTCCGCGGCATCGTCTTTCCGGGCCAGATCGAGACCTGCGCGGAATCCACCCTGCGCGACGCGGCGGCCTTCGCGCGCCAGACCGGACGCCCGCTCACGACGCATATTTCGCAGTCGAAGGTCGAATTCCTCGAAATCGTGCGCCGCCACGGCAAGTCGCCGCTCGCATACGCCGCCGATATCGGTTTCCTCGGCCCCGACGCCATTCTCGGGCACGCGTTGTTCATCGACGAGCATCCGGACATCCGCTGGCGCGGCGCCGGAGACCTCGACCGGCTTGCCGCGTCAGGCGCCTCGGTGGCGCATTGTCCCTCGCCCTTCGCCCGCTACGGCCAGGCGATGGACCATTTCGGGCGCTACCGGGCGCGCGGGGTCAATGTCGGGCTCGGCACCGATGTGGCCCCCCACAACCTCGCCGAGGAGATGCGCCTCGCCATCCTGCTGGCCCGCGTGATGGCGGGTGATCTCGGCGCGGTCGATACCGGCGAGATGTTCCGCGCCGCGACCGTCGGCGGAGCGGCCGCGCTCGGCCGCGGCGATCTCGGCAGGCTCGCAGCGGGCACGAAGGCGGACATCGTGCTGCTCGACCTCGACCATCCGGCGATGCGCCCGGCGCGCGACCCGCTGCGCACATTCGTGTTCGAGGCGGCGGACCGCGCGGTCCGCGACGTCTTCGTGGACGGCCGGCAGGTCGTCCAGCATGGCAAGCCGCTCCATCTCGACCCGGAGGGCGCCGCGGCGCAGCTCGAGGAGTCGCAGGCGCGGATGCTGGCGGAGGCGCCCGCCCGCGACTTCCTGGGCCGCGCCGGCGACGATATCGCGCCCCGGTCGCTCCCGTTCTGATCCGCGCGCGGGCCCTGTCCGCCGCGCCGGCCGTGACCCCGGCCGAAAATCCGGGATAGAGTGCGGCAACGACACGGGAAGAACGGGCGTGAAGTGACGGCGTCGCGCGATTTCGATGCCCGGCCGGGAGCGATCGGCCGGTCGCTGCCGCGCAGCGGCGCGAAGCGGCTTGTCTTCGGCCGCGGCAAATATGCCGGCGACCTCCGCTTCCCGGGCCTGCTCCATCTCGCCTTCGTCAGGAGCCCTCATGCGCATGCGCGCATCGTGAAAATCGATCCGGCGCCGGCGCTTGCCGCCGTGCCGGACGCGAAAGTGTTCACCGGGGCGGACATTGCCACGGTCTGCACCCCCTGGCAGGGGCGGATGGACCACCTGCCGACGCTGGTCTCGCCGCCGCAGCACGCCGTCGCGGTGGACCGTGCGGTCTGGCAGGGCGAACCTGTCGCCGCGGTCGTCGCCGCCAGCCGCGCCCTGGCCGAGGACGCCGCGGCCGCAGTCGTCGTCGAGTGGGAGCCGCTGCCGGCGGCCGCGTCCCGCGACCGCGCGCTTGACGAGGACGCCGCGCCGGCCCATCCGGAACTCGGCGGCAATCTCGCCTATGCCACCCGGATCCGGGCCGGCGATCCGGATGCCGCGCTTGCCGGGGCCGCGCATGTCGTGGAGGGCCGGTTTTCCTTCGCCCGCCACACCGGCGTGCCGCTGGAACCGAGAGCCGTGATCGCCGACTACGATCCGGGAGAGGGCAGCCTCACCGTCCATGGCGGACATCAGGCGCCCTGGCACCAGCAGGACACGCTGTCGCGCCATCTCGGCATCCCCGAGCATCTCGTCCGCGTGGTGACACCCGATATCGGCGGCGGGTTCGGCATCAAGCTGCATATCTATGGCGAGGAGATCGCGGTCTCGGCCGTCAGCAGGATCCTCGGCCGGCCGGTCAAATATGCCGCCGACCGCCTGGAATCCTTCGTCAGCGACGTCCAGGCCCGCGACCAGAGCGTGGAGGCGCGCATGGGGGTGGATGCGGATGGCGGCATCCGGGGGCTCGCGGTGGCGGCGCTCTCCTCCTTCGGCGCTTTCGCCTCCTACGGCCGCGCGCCGGTCAATGAAGGCATGATGACGATTTCGATGGCCGGCGGGCCCTACGCCAACGAACATTATGAGGGCCGGCTGCGCATTGCCTTCCAGAACAAGCCGCCATCGGGCATGTATCGCGCGGTCGGCCAGCCGATCGCCTGCGCGGTGACCGAGCAGCTTCTCGACCGGGCGGCCCACGCCGCCGGCATCGACCCGGTTGAGATGCGCCGGCGCAATTACTGGGCCGAGGACGCCTTTCCGCTCAAGACGCCGGGCGGCATCGCCATGGACCGGCTGAGCTTGCGGCAGTGCCTCGACAAGCTGGTCTTCATGATGGGCTATGACGCGCTGCGCCGAAGCGGGGTCCATCGCGGCATCGGGGTTGCGACCTTCCTCGAAATGACCGCCATCGGCGCGGAGCGATACGGCCCGGCAGGCGCCCGCATCAGCACCCAGGACGGCGCAACGGTGCGGCTTGAACCCTCGGGCAGGGTGCGCTGCGTCACCTCCGTCATCGAGATCGGGCAGGGAACCCTGAGCGCGCTCGCGCAGATCGTCGCCGATCGCCTGGGCATCGCGCCGGAGGATGTCGGCGTGGTCGGCGGGGACACCGCGCTCGCGCCCTATGGCGGCGGCGCCTGGGCGTCGCGCGGGCTCGCCATTGGCGGCGAGGCGGTCTGGCGGGCGGCGGAGGGCCTGCGCGAGAACATCCTCGAACTCGCCGGCGCGATTCTCCAGGCCGACCCGGCGGCGCTCGACCTTGCCGATGGCGCGGTTTGCGACCGGGCGACGGCGGAGGCCCGGATGACGCTCGCCGAAATCGGGCGCATCGGCCATTTCCGCCAGGATACCCTGCCGCCGGGCGTGCAGCCGGAGCTGGCCGTCACCCGCCACTACGCGCCCGATGCCGTGCCCTTCGCGCTCGCCAACGGCGTGCAGAGCTCGTCGCTGGAGGTCGATGTCGAGACGGGCGCGGTCAGGCTGCTCGGCCATTGGGTGGTCGAGGATTGCGGTCGGATGGTCAATCCGCTCCTGGTCGAGGAGCAGATCAGGGGCGGCGTCGTCCAGGGCATTGGCGGGGCGCTGTTCGAGGAGTGCCGCCATGACGAGCACGGCCAATTGCTGAACGGGACCCTCGCCGACTATCTCGTTCCGATGGCGGCGGAACTGCCCGACATCCATGTCGGCCATGTCGAGACGCCGCTCAGGGGCGCTGCGCTTGGCGCCAAGGGGGCGGGCGAGGCCGGGACGGTCGGCGCGCCGGCGGCTGTCCTGCTTGCGGTCAATGACGCGCTCAGGCCGCTGGGGGCGCAGGTCTCGAGCCTGCCGATCACGCCCGAGGCGGTGCTCCGCGCCGTCGCGGCGGCGCCCTGACGGAGCGGCGGGGCATGCCGCCGGCGGAACGCCGCAAGCCTGTCCGCTACTTGTCCGGGGCCGACCTCGACGGGCTCGGCCTCGGCATGGGCGCGCTCGTGGACATCCTGGAAGAGGCGTTCCGGGCCAAGGCGGTGGGCGAGGCGGCGATGCCGCCCAAGATCTTCTTTCACCGGGGCGGGCCGCGCTTCTACAGCGCGATGGTCTCGGCCAGCTCCGCGCTCGGCTATGCCGGCTGCAAGTGGCAGAGCGGCGACCCGGCCAACCCCGCCATCGGCCTGCCCTATATCCAGGGCCTCTACATCCTGACCGAGGACAGGACCGGGAGCATGTGCGCTATCATGGACGCGGCGTGGATCACCGGCCGGCGCACGGCCGCGGCCTCCGCGCTGGTCATCCGGCGCCTGGCGAAGGCGGGGGCCCGCACCCTCGGCATTCTCGGCTGCGGCCTGCAGGCGCGGGCCCATCTGGAGGCGGTCCATGCCGTCCGGCCCGGCATCGAGTGCTGCCTGTGCTACGACATTCGTCCCGAACGCCAGCAGCGCTTCGTCGCGGAGATGACGGGACAGTTCGGCTTCGCGGCCGTCGAGGGGATGGGCGGACCCGAAGAAGTCGCGCGCGGCGCGGATGTGCTGGTAACGGGCGGGCCGATCGAGAAGGACCGCAGGCCGGTCATCCGGCCGGACTGGATCGGGGCCGGCGCGCTGGTCGTCACCATCGACTATGACAGCTATGTCACCGACGAGGCGATCCGCGCGATGGACCTACTGCTGACCGATGATGTCGCCCAGATCGAGGAGGCGCGGCGGAGCGAAGGCAAGTTCCCGGCGGTGGACCGGGTGGACGCCACCGTGGCGGCGCTCGTGGCGCAAGGCAAGGGCGCGCGGCGCTCCGACGAACAGCGGATTCTCGTCTTCAATCTCGGCATTGCGCTCGAGGACCTGGCGGTGGCGGTCGAGCTCCTGAGACGCGCCGAACAGACCGGCGCCGGGACGATATTGCCGCTATAGCGCGGCCGCGTCCGTCACGGCACCAGCAGGATCTTGCCGATATGCGCGCTCGATTCCATCAGCCGGTGGGCCTCGGCGGCTTGCGTGAGCGGGAAGCGCGCATGCGTCACCGGGCGGAGCTCGCCCGTGGCGAAGCGCGGCCACGCATAGTCCGCAACCTCCCTGCAGATCTGTCCCTTCTCCTCGATGGAGCGCGGCCGCAGCATGGAGCCCGTTATGACCAGATGCTTGCGCTGCACGAGGCCGAAATTCACCGCCGCCTCGGAACCGCGCATGAAGGCGACGAAGCACAGCCGCCCGCCATGGTTCAGCAGCTCAAGCTGGCGCGGGATGTAGTCCCCGCCCACCATGTCGAGAATGACATCGGCGCCGCCCGCCGCCTCGCGCGCGGCCGCCACGAAATCCTCCTCGCGGTAATTGATCGCCCGGTCGGCGCCGAGCGCCTCGCAGGCGGCGGTCTTCTCCGCGCTGCCGGCGGTCGCGAGCACCGTGCAGCCCCAGGCCTTTGCGAGCTGGATCGCGGTTGTGCCGATGCCGCTGGAGCCGCCCTGCACCAAGAAGGTCTCGCCGGGGCGGAGCGCGCAGGCCTGGAAGACATTGGCCCAGACGGTGGCGTAGGTCTCCGGCAGGCCGCCCGCGTCGATCAGGTCCACGCCCTCCGGCACGGCCATGCATTGTGCGGCCGGCACGGCGGTGTATTCACAATAACCGTCGCCGGACAGGAGCGCGCAGACAGGATCGCCCACCGCCCAGCCGTCCACGCCCGCGCCGATGCCGGCCACGGTGCCCGAACATTCCAGGCCGATGATGTCGGAGGCGCCGGGCGGCAGCGGGTAGGTGCCGGCGCGCTGCATGCAGTCCGCGCGGTTGATGCCGGCGGCCGCGATACGGATGAGTATGTCTCCGGGGCCGGGCCGGGGCACGGGGCGGCGGCCGGGCACCAGCGCCTCCGGGCCGCCGGGCACGGGGGTTTCGACAACGGTCATCTCTGCGGGCACTGCGTTGGCCATCTCGGTCCGTTCCGGTGTAAAGGGCAGGGGCCGGAGACATTCGCAAGCGGAGGCCCGCCATGCAAGACGAAGACGAGAAACCCCGTCCGCCCGGCTACGCCTTGGGCGACGACCTCTCCCGGCTCTCGGTGGGCGATCTGGAGGCGCTCGCCGCCCGGCTCCGCGCCGAGGCCGACCGCGTGGACGAGGAGCGTGCGCGCAAGAAAAGCGCCATTGGCGGCGCGGCCGCCCTGTTCAGCAACTGAAGCGGGCGTGCTAGCATCGGTTCCGACAGCTGACTGCAAGCGGAGGGCCGAGAGCCGTGAGAATCAAGGTCGACCCCGATCTCTGCGAGGGCCATAACCGCTGCTTCGCGCTGGCGCCGGACCTGTTCGAAGTGGACGATTACGGCCTTTCCAGCGCGCTGAATGACGGCATTGTGCCGCCGGGCCAGGAAGAGCAGGCCCGGATCGCTATCGACAATTGTCCCGAATTCGCGATTTCGGTCGTCGAAGAGAACTGACGGGGAGGAAGCCTGTGACCGACACGCCGGAGACCTGCCCGGTCCACGACTGGGCGACGGATTACGATATTTTCGACCCCGATTACGTGCGCGATCCCGCCCCGGTCTGGGACGATCTGCGCGAGCGCTGTCCGATCGCGCATACGACGCGCTGGGGCGGTTCCTGGCTGCCGACCCGCTATGAAGACCTGCAGGCGATGGTCAAGATGGTGCCGGCGCTCTCCTCGCGCTCGGCCGTGGTGGTGCCGCCGCCGCCCGCACTGCGCGAGCAATTGGTGGCGGAAGTGAAGAAATACGGGGCCGAGAACCCGCCGATCACCGCCGACCCGCCGGAGCACAAGCCCTTCCGGCGGCTGATCCTGCCCTTCTTCTCGCCGCGCGCGGTGGAGGCGCAGATCCCCTATACGCGCGCGCTCTGCAACAGCCTGATCGACGGGTTTGTCGGCGAGGGGCGGGCGGACGCGGCGGCGGACTATGCGGAGCAGATCACGCCGCGCGTCATCGCGTATATCCTTGGCATCGACCCCGGCCGCGCGGACGAGTTCGTGACATGGGTGCGCGGCCTTCTGGAGCTGGGCCAGACGCAGCCGGAAATACGCATCAAATATCGCGGCGTCATCCGCGACTTCTTCCAGGAGATGGTGACGGAGCGCCGCCGCAACCCCGGCGACGATCCGATCTCGGTGCTGATCGAGGCCGAGGTCGAGGGCGAGAAGCTCGACGACTACAAGATCGTCGGCGTCTGCTTCCTGCTGCTGGTGGCGGGCATCGACACGACCTGGAGCTCGATCTCCGCCTCGCTGCTGCATTTCGCGACGCACCCGCAGGACCGGGCGCGGATGCGGGCCGAGCCGGCGCTGCTGCCGACCGCGGTGGAGGAGATGCTGCGCTTCTACGCGCCGGTAACGATGGCCCGCAAGGTGATGGAGCCGGTCGAGATCGGCGGCGTGGAGATGACGCCCGGCGACAGGGTTCTGCTGAATTTCCCCGCCGCCAATCGCGACCCGGCGGCCTTCGACCGGCCGGACGAGGTGGTGCTGGACCGCGAGCGCAACCGCCATATCGCCTTCGGCGTCGGCATTCACCGCTGCGCCGGTTCCAATTTGGCCCGGATGGAGATGCAGGTGGCGCTGCGCGTCTGGTTCGACCGTATCGGCGAGTTCGAGCTGGTGGACCCGGACGCGGTAACATGGGCCGGCGGGCAGGTGCGCGGGCCGCGCACGGTGCCGGTAAAGTTCGCCGCCGCCTGAAGCGGAGCCGGCAGCGCCATGGCTGACAGCCCCGCCCGCGGCCCGGTCGAGGACTGGGCCAGCGACTACGACATTTTCGACCCGGACTATATGCGCGACCCGGCGCCGGTCTGGGAAGAACTGCGCGCGCGCTGTCCGATCGCGCATTCGGAGCGCTGGGGCGGCTCCTGGCTGCCGACGCGCTATGAGCATCTGCAGAAGATGGTGAAGATGGTGCCGGCGCTCTCCTCGCGCTCGCCGCTGGTGGTGCCGCCCTCGCCGGAAATGCAGCAGATCTTCGAGGCGGAGACGGAGAAATACGGCGAGACCAGCCGGACGCCGCCGATCACCTCCGATCCACCGCGCCACCGGCCTTATCGGCGGCTCATCATGCCCTTCTTCTCGCCCCATGCGGTCGAGGCGCATATCTCCTATACGCGCGACCTCTGCAACGGCCTGATCGACGGTTTTGCCGGCAGGGGCGAGGCGGATGCGGCGGCGGACTACGCGCAGCAGATCACGCCGCGCGTCATCGCGCATATCCTCGGCATCGACCCCGGCCGCGCGGACGAATTCGTCGAATGGGTGCGCGGCATGCTTGAATTCGGGCTGACCGACCCGGCGGCGATGCTGAAATACCGCACCGCCATCCGGGAGTTCTTCCAGGAGATGGTGACGGAGCGCCGCGCCCGGCCGCGCGACGATGCGATCTCCGTGCTGATCGCCTCCGAGGCGGAAGGCGAGAAGCTGGACGACTACAAGGTCGTCGGCATGTGCCTGCTCCTGCTGGTGGCTGGCATCGACACGACCTGGAGCGCGATTTCCTCCGCGCTGTTGCATTTCGCGACCCACCGGCAAGACCAAGCGCGGCTCAGGGCCGAGCCGGCGCTTCTGCCGACGGCGGTGGAGGAGCTCCTGCGCTTCTATTCGCCCGTCACCATGGGCCGCATTGTGACGGAGCCGGTGGAGATCGACGGGGCGGAAATGCAGCAGGGCGACCGGGTGCTGCTGAACTTCCCCGCCGCCAACCGCGACCCCGCGGTATTCGAGCGGGCGGACGAAGTGGTGCTGGACCGCGAGCGCAACCGCCACATCGCCTTCGGCCTCGGCATCCACCGCTGCGCCGGCTCCAATCTCGCCCGCATGGAAATGCAGGTCGCGCTTCACACCTGGTTCGACCGCATCGGCAATTTCGAGCTGGCGGACCCGGACGCCGTGACCTGGGCCGGCGGCCAGGTGCGCGGGCCGCGCACAGTGCCGGTTCGGTGGGGGGCTGGCTAAGCCGCCTCCGAGGAACAGTGCGGCAGCAAGGCGAACAGGGGGCCACAGCATGCAATACCGTGTCTATTCCGGCAGCGACGGGCAGTCGCATATCGAAGAGTTCGAGATGAGCGGGGCGGGCACCTTCAGCTTCGCCACGATCGACGGGGAGGAGCTGGTGTTTCGCCGGGAGCCGATGCCGGGCTGGCACAATTGCCCCCGGCGCCAGTTCGTCATCACCATGCATGGAGAGGTGGAGCTGGGCTTCGGCGACGGCACGACCCAGAGAATAAGGCCCGGCGACCTCTGCCTGATGGAGGACCATACCGGACAGGGACATACCACCACCGTCGCGAAGGGTCCCTGGCTGTCCATACAGGTTCCGGTGAGCATGGACGCCGAGATCGTTCGTTCCTTATCGGCGGGCGAGTAGGCCGCCTGGCCCGGCTTTGCGGTGAGCGCTGCCCCGCCTTCCCGCAGTTTATGGCTGACAGGAAGGAGCCGGTTGGGAATACTCCCCAGGACGGGTTTGCGGCAGCGGTCGCCGGGAGGGCCGGGATGACTATCGACAAGTGCATCAATCTCGACGATCTGCGCGTACTCGCGAAGAAGCGCGTGCCGAAGCTGGTTTACGACTTCATCGAGGGCGGCGTGGACGACGAAGCGGGGCTGGAGCGCAACGAGGATGCCTTTGCGCGCCGCTCGCTGGTGCCGCGCTACATGGTCGATGTCTCGACGCTCGACCAGTCGGTGCACCTGTTCGGCCGTACCTGGTCGAGCCCCTATGGCATCGCGCCCACCGGCGGCATCGGCAATTACCGCCGCGGCGGCGACCTGATGCTGGCGCGGGCCGCGCGTGACGCCAATATCCCCTTCATCATGTCCGGGGCTTCCAACGCCTCGATGGAGGACATGGCGCGCGAAGCGCCGGAGCATGGCTGGTACCAAATGTACACGGCACAGGACCGGTCGATCTCCGAAGACATGATCCGGCGCGCGGCGGACCTCGGGATTCCCGCCCTTGTCGTCACGGTCGATGTACCGGTCCATTCCAACCGCGAGCGCAACCGGCGCAACGGCTTCACCCGCCCGCTCAGGCTCACGCTCGGAACGAAGCTGGATACGCTCCGCCATCCGCTCTGGCTGAAGGACTACATGCGCCACGGCTTCGCCATGCTGGAGAACTGGAAGCCCTATGCGCCGGCCGGCGCGACCGCGCTGCAGGTCGGAGAACTCATGGCCCAACAGGTCCCGGCCAACCTCACCTGGGCCGATATCGAGCGGTTCCGGGCGCTCTGGCCGCGCACGCTGATCCTGAAGGGCGTCATGCGC
>LXNI01000502.1_pt1 | contig 43964 bp, 38 predicted proteins | sample 809091 | NCBI WGS metagenome assembly LXNI01 (sample SAMN04870527, study PRJNA318959) | sponge metagenome | biome: 01000161; feature: marine sponge reef; material: water | host: Sarcotragus foetidus | place: Greece: Milos, Mediterranean Sea | collected 2013-05-29 | depth 5-7 m
ACACGGCCCCCGCCCGGTTCGCCGGGCGGGGGCTAGCTGTACCGACAAGGACTCTTTTGGGAACCCGATGGCCCGACAGCAGCTTCGGGCGGGTAGATCTTGCACAGAAATCGGCATACCGGAAACGGACCGAAGAATGCATGGAATCGAAAAACGCATCAAGGTGAGGCGCCTGATCAAGGAGGGGGTGAGCAAGTCCGCGGCTGCGCGGGCCGTGGGCATCAGCAGGCGCACCATCTATAACTGGATCGAGGAGGGCGAGCTCGAGCGCGACCCGGCCAACTGGACCGTGCAGTACGGTCCCAGACCACCGAGGCCATCGAAGCTCGATCCCTGGAAGGCCATGATCGACGCCAGGCTGGCCGACTACCCGCAGCTGAGCGTGGCGCGGCTCTTCAATGAGGTGAAGGCCGACGGCTATCCCGGCGGATACGGACAGGTCAAGCGCTACGTGCGCAAGGTGCGCAACGCAATCGTCACCTGAGCTTCCGGTACATCCGCACGATCCCGACCGGCGGCGTCAGCTGCTGCGCCTCGTAGGGCGCCTCGTGGATCGCGCGCACCACGTCCATGCCCGCGACCACGGTCCCGAACGCCGCGAACCCCTGCCCGTCCGGGTTGCGCATGCCGCCGAAATCGAGCGACGGCTGGTCGCCGATGCAGATGAAGAAGCTGTGCGTGGCGGTGTCGGGGCCGCCCCGCGCCATCGAGACCGCGCCGTCGGTGTGGAGGATGCCGGTCTCGCTGGTGCGTTCCAGTGCGATCGGGGGGAAGGCGTCGGCCGCCGTGTCCCGATTCCGCCCGCCCTGCACCACCGCGATCCGGATGGAGTCGTTGGGCTGATTCTCGGCGTGCACGGTGCGGTGGAAGGTGCCGCCATCGTAGTGGCCGCCGTCGACGTAGCGCAGGAAGTTGGTGGCGGTGACGGGTGCCCGGTCGATGTCGACGTCCAGTTCGAAGGTGCCCATGTCGGTCTCGACGACGACCCGCACGGGGTCGGGGGGCGCTGGCGGGGTGGGCGCGAAGCCAGCGGCTCCGAACGCCAGCAGGGGCAGAAGGGCGACAATCTTCCGTCGAGGCGTGGTGTGGACGGATCGGTGCCGGGGTGCCTGCAGGATCTCGGGTCTCCGCACTTTTTCACCCTTCCTTTGCTGACGTGATCGGCAGGCGCTTACGTTTTCGTGCCAACGTGGGCGCGACGCCCATCGCAACCGACCTCCAAAGCGCAATCGCATCATGAGCCAAGAGAGAAAATCCGATCCCGAGCGGCCGGTCGCCAGTAGCAGGCGCAAGTTCGTCAAGTCCATCGCGGCCGGTTCGGCGCTGGCGGCGATGCCGTCGCTCGTTTCGGCCGAGGGACACGCCGTGCGCCGCACGCTGTCCCGGCCCAGGCTGCCGGAAGCCCAGGTGCCCCCCTCCGACCGCATCGGTCTCGCCGTCATCGGCGCGGGTGGGATGGGAATGGCAGACGTGAACACCGCGCTCCGCATCCCCGGCGTCGAACTCGTGGCCGCCTGCGACGTCTTCGACGGCCGCCTCGACGCCGCCCGCGAGCGCCACGGCGACATCTTCACCACGCGCGATTACCGGGAGATCCTCGCGCGCGACGACATCGACGCCGTCATCGTCGGCACGCCCGACCACTGGCACCAGCCGATCTCGGTCGAGGCGCTGCGGGCCGGCAAGGCGTTGTACTGCGAGAAGCCGATGGTGCACGACATCGCCGAGGGCCACGACATGATCCGCGCGCAGGAGGAGTCCGGCCGCGTCTTCCAGGTCGGCAGCCAGGGGATGAGTTCGCTGGGCAACGAGAAGGCGAAGGAGCTGTACGAGTCCGGCGCCATCGGCGAGCTCAACTATGCCGAGGGGTTCTGGGCGCGCAACGATCCCATCGGAGCATGGCAGTATCCCATTCCCGTCGACGCATCCGAGGAGACCGTGGACTGGAAAGGCTTCCTCGGCCCCGCCCCCGACCGCCCCTACGACCCGCTCCGCATCTTCCGCTGGCGCAACTACCGCGACTACGGCACCGGAGTCGCCGGCGACCTCTTCGTCCACCTCTTCTCCAGCCTCCACTTCGTCGTCAGCTCGCGCGGGCCCAGCCGCATCCAGGCCGCAGGCGGGCTGCGCTACTGGAAGGACGGCCGCGAGGTCCCCGACGTGCTCCTCGGCGTCTTCGACTACCCCGAATCCGACACGCACCCCGGCTTCAACCTGTCGCTGCGGGTGAACTTCGTGGACGGAACTTCCGGCAGCACCTTCCTGCGCCTGGTCGGGAGCGAAGGCGCAATGGACGTGACATGGACTGATGTTGTGCTTCGCAAGAACGTAGCGGTCGATCCCATGGACGCCTTCTCGCAGGAGAAGATGGCCGAGGCGGCGGCGGATGAAGGCGGCCTCCCCGCGCGGGTTCGCATGCTGCCCCCGGCCGAGGCCCGGTACGAGGTCGAGCGCGGCTACCGCGGCGCCCACGTCGACCACTTCTTCAATTTCTTCCAGGCGATCCGCGGCGGCCCGCCCGTGCGCGAGGACGCGGTCTTCGGGTTGCGCGCGGCCGCCCCGGCGCTGGCCTGCAACCTCAGCTACTTCGAGGACCGGATCGTCCACTGGGATCCCGATGAAATGAGGCTCGTCTGATGCACGCTATACACACGATACACACTCGTGGCGCGGCCTGGGCGTGCGCCGTGCTGGTCGCCCTGGCCTGTTCCGGCGACGCCGACACTCGGCCGCCCTCCGCCGCGGACGCGCCCGCCGCCGACCCCGCCACCGCCGCTCCCAACACCCTCACCGAGGCCGAGCGCGAGGCCGGCTGGCGCCTCCTTTTCGACGGCGAGACCACCAACGGCTGGCGCGGCTACAACCGCGACGCCTTCCCCGACACCGGCTGGGCGGTGATCGACGGCATGCTCGTCGTCGGCGCGACCTCCACCGACCCGGACGTCGCTGTGGGCGGCGACATCGTTACCACCGAGTCCTTCACCGACTTCGACCTCAAGTTCGATTTCATGCTCTCCGAGGTGGCGAACAGCGGCGTCCTCTACCGCGTGATCGAGGAGGAAGGCGCCGAGATCTGGCACAATGCCCCCGAATACCAGGTCCTCGACGACCCTGCCTACATCGAGATGGGCACGATGGACATGAACACCCACCTCACCGGCGACAACTACGACCTGCACGCGGCCGGCGAGACGACCCTGCACGGCCCCGGCGAGTGGAACACGGCGCGCATCCGCATCGTGAACAACCATGTCGAGCACTGGCTCAACGGCGCGAAGACGGTGGAATACGTGCTCGGTTCACCTGAATGGGAGGAACTCGTCGCGGCCAGCAAGTTCGCGCCGTTCCCGCAGTATGGCCGCGCGGCGTCGGGCCCGATCGGCCTGCAGGATCACGGGCGGAACGTGTGGTACCGCAGCATCAGGATCCGCCCGCTGGAGCCCGTCTCGCTCTTCAACGGCGAGGATCTGGGCGGCTGGCAGGTGCACGGCACCGAGCGCTGGTACGTCGCGGACGGCGACCTCGTGTGCGAAAGCGGTCCCGACGCCCAGTACGGTTATCTCACCACCGAGCGGACCTTCCGCGACTTCGACCTTACCGTCGACTTCATGCAGGAGGCCGACGGCAACAGCGGCGTCTTCTTCCGCTCCAGCGTCGAGGGCACGACGGTGAGTGGCTGGCAGGCCGAGGTCGCACCGCCGGGGCTGTTCAGCGGCGGCATCTACGAGTCGTACGGGCGAGGATGGCTGGTGCAGCCCGATCCGGCGCTCGACGAGGCGCTGCGTATGGGCGACTGGAACACCCTGCGGGTGCGCGCGGTCGGCGACCGGGTGACGACCTGGCTGAACGGCACGCAAATGGTCGACCTCGAGGACGAGACGATCGGTGAGGGCGAGGGGTCGATCGCGCTGCAGATCCACGACGGCGGCGGGATCAAGGTGCGCTGGCGGAATATCGAGGTGGTGGATCTGGGAAGCCGAGGGCGCCTGGCGGGCGCCCTGTGACCGAGACGCACATGACAACGACTCGTATCGGCCGCCTGGCCCTGCTGCTATTGCCGCCCGGTGTCCTCCTTCTCTCCTGCTCTTCGCCTGAGCGACTTCCCGAAGCCACCACGATCACCAAAGTCCGAATCATCGACGGCACCGGCGCGCCCGCGGTAAGCGGCGCGGTCCGATTCGTCGGGGACTCGATCGTCGCGGTGGGCCCGGCGGTCGAGCCGCTGTCCGGCGATGTCGTGGTGGACGGCATGGGCCTGGTGCTCGCCCCCGGATTCATCGATACACACAGTCACCATGACGTGGGTCTCGCGGAGGCGCCCGAAGCGCTTCCGGTGGTCAGTCAGGGGATTGCGACCATCATTTCAGGCCAGGACGGCGCCCATCCGATGCCGCTGGCCGCCGCCATGGCCTCGCTCGAGCAGTCCGCGCCGGCTGTCAACGTGGCCTACTACGCCGGCCACGGCACGATCCGGGCGGCGGTGATGGGGAACGACTTCAGGCGTCCGGCCACCGATACGGAGGTTGACTCGATGATCGTCCTCCTCCGGCGCGAACTCGGTGCCGGGGCGTTGGGGCTGTCGAGCGGTCTCGAATACGATCCCGGCATCTTCTCCGATCCGTCGGAGCTACTGAGCCTCGCCAGAGTGGCGGCTGAACTCGGCGGCCGGTACATCACCCACATCCGCAGTGAGGACCGCTGGTTCTGGGAGGCGATCGACGAGGTCATCACCATCGGGCGCGAGGCCGGACTTCCTGTCCAGATCAGCCACCTGAAGCTGGCGATGGTCCCGCTGTGGGGTAAGGCGGACAGTCTGCTGAGCGTGCTCGGCCGGGCCCGGGCGAGCGGCATCGAGGTCTCCGCAGACATCTACCCCTATGCCTACTGGCAGTCGACGCTCACCGTGCTCTTCCCCAACCGCGACTTCGACAACCGCACGGAGGCGGAAAGGATCCTGCGGGAGATCGTGAAGCCGGAAGGTCTGCTGATCGGTGCCTTCGGACCGAACCCGTCGTACGCGGGCAAGACAGTTGCCGAGATCGCCGTCCTTCGAGATGAAGACCCGGCCTCGACGCTGATGGGCCTGATCCGGGAATCGCGGGATCTGGCGAGTGAGAGGCTCCCCGAGGGCCCGGAGGACGGCGTGGTTTCCGCCGCCGTCGAGAGCGTGGTCGCCACCGCAATGGACGAAGGCGATATCGATAGGCTCATCGCGTGGGAGCATGCGAACATCTGCTCGGATGGGCTGCTGAACGGGGCCCACCCGCGCGGTTTCGGGGCCTTCCCGCGCGTGTTGGGCAGATACGTGCGGGAGAAGGGCACGCTCACGCTCGAAGATGCCGTCCGCAAGATGACCAGTTTGCCGGCGCAGCACGTGGGGTTGCAGCGCCGTGGTACGATCGCACCCGGCAACTATGCCGACCTGGTGCTTTTCGATCCGGCCACGGTGATCGACCGCTCCACGACGGACCAGCCGCATCTCGAGTCGATCGGAATTGCTCGCGTCTGGGTCAACGGAAAGGTCGTATGGAGCGACGGCGGCACAACGGGCGCCCGTCCCGGGCGAGTCCTCCGGCGAGAAGGCATTCCCGCCCCCTCCTGACGCCCGTCAACATTTCTACCCGAGGGTCCGTTTCATGCAAGGCTTCGCGAAGAGTATCGCGCTTCTCCCCCCGGTCCTGATCACTGCAACCGGGAGCTTCCTGGCCGCGCAATCCAGCCTGGCGACCTCGACCCAGCCGGACTGGGACGTCACACAGCCTCGGGGCATCGCGCGCACCATCGACTTCACAACCGACGAGGGAACGGGGACTTCCGTAGACGTGTCACCCGACGGAAGGTGGGTCGTCTTCGACCTTCTGAGCCACATCTATCGGGTACCCATCGCCGGAGGCGACGCCGAGTGCCTTACCCAGGACAGCGGGATCGCCCTCAACTACCATCCGCAGTACTCGCCGGACGGATCAACGATCGCCTTCATCTCCGACCGGAACGGGCAGGACAATCTCTGGATCATGGACGCCGACGGGACGAATCCACGACCCGTGGCGCTTGATCCGGGCGTCCGCATGAATACGCCGGCGTGGACCGCAGATGGGCGCTTCATCCTGGTCTTTCAGACCGGCGCCCGCCTGGGAGATCGGCAGGGTCAGAGTGGACTCGCGATGTACAGCCTGGATGGCGGTGCCGGGCTGGCAATCCGCTCCGAGGCCGGGATGCGCGCCTCCCGTCCCTCGACGTCCGCCGATGGCCGGTTTGTCTACTATGACCTTCGCCAGCCCCAGCAAACGGACGTGCTCAAGGGAGGGGTGCAGATCCACCGCTATGATCTCGGGACAGGCACCGACCGTGCGATCACCTTTGGCCAGGCGATGTCGCAGGCGCGCCTGACCAGCGGCGGGGGGTTCGGCGCCGAGCCGAGTCCCGACGGACGCTACGTGGCGTTCATACGAAAGGTGCCGGGCGGCACCATCGAGTACAGAGGCCACCAGTTCGGACCCCGTTCCGCCCTGTGGATCCGCGACCTGGAGTCCGGGAGTGAACGACTGCTCATGGATCCCGTTGAGATGGACCAGTCCGAGTCCTTCACGGGGTCATACCCACGCTACCGCTGGATGACGGACGGGCAGAGCATCGTGATTCACCAAGGAGGGAAGATCCGCCGAGTCGACGTTGTGACGGGCGAGGTCTCAACCATCCCGTTCAGAGCCCGGGTGCTCCGCACCATTTCGGAGCAGGCCTGGGCCAGGACCAGGCTGGGCGACGGTCCCCTGGACGTTCGCTTCATCCGCTGGGCAACGGTCTCTCCGGATGGCCGAACCCTCGCGTTCCAGGCGTTGGGGCGCATCTACGTGCAGAATCTTCCCGGTGGCGAGCCGCGACGCCTGACAACCGGATTCCTGCCGTTCGAGTTCCAGCCGGCATGGTCCCCGGATGGCCGCTGGATAGCGTTCACAAGCGTCGACAACGACAATCGAGGGGCGCTCTGGCGCGTTCCATCCACGGGCGGGACGCCCGAACAGCTCACGCAGGCACCGGGGGAGTACCTCAGCCCGGCGTGGACACACGATGCGCGGGAGATCGTGGCGGTCCGCGGGGCGGGTTCCACCGCCCGTGGGAGCAGCCTCTCCCGCAACGGCTACTACGAGTTGGTCAGGCTGTCGGCCGGGGGGGGTCCCGAGACCGCCATCGCAGAGGTTGCCGCGGGTACCGGCCTCATCGGACCGTCGGTGGCCGAGCTTCGACCGTCGGTGACCAGCGACGATCGCGTCTACTACATGACCGTCAGGGAGGAATACGTCTTCCCGACCCTGGCCGAGGTCCGGTCGACACGGCTGGACGGCAGCGACTCCAGGATCCACGCGATCATCCGCGACGCGCTGGATGTTGCCGTCGCGCCGGATGGCCAGCGGGTGGCATTCACCCACGGTGGGAACGTCTACCTGGCCCAACTGCCTGAGAGCGGTACAGGCGATGCCGCACCGACGCTTGCTCCGATTGGCGGGACCTTCGCCAGCAGACAGCTCACCAGGGAGGGTGGAATCCAGCCGAGGTGGCGCTCCACCTCGATGCTCGACATCACGAGCGGCAACCGATTCTACGCCTACGACGCCGCGACGGGGCGGACCGACTCCCTGACGGTTGCGCTGAGTGTGCCGAGGGCGGTTCCGCCGGGATCGATCGCGCTCACCGGGGCACGGATCATCACCCTCGACAATCGGCAGGTCCTCCCGAGCGGAACCGTCGTGGTCAGGGCTGGAAGGATCAGTTGCGTCGGCGAGTGTACGACACAGGGAGTCGACCGGGTGGTGGATGTTTCAGGCAAGACGATAATCCCCGGCTGGTTCGATATGCACTCTCACCAGCACAAGTATCACCTCGGGATGAACCCCCCGCGCGACTTCGAGGTGGCCGTCTATCTGGCCTACGGCGTCACGACGACTCATGATCCGTTCGCGACCATGGTGTCCGCGTTCCCGACGGGGGAGCTGATCGAAGCCGGCGAGGTCGTCGGACCTCGCTCATTCAGCAGCGGTGAGGCAATGTGGCCCAACCGGAGTGCGGGGAGTACCGAAATCACGAGCCGTCTGGTCGCCATGCACGAGGTGAGGCGCCGGACGTCCTGGGGCTCGCTTCTCGTCAAGCAGTATCGGCAGCCAACGCGGACCCGGCGCCAGTGGGTCATGGACGCCGCCCGCGAAATCGGGGTCCGGGTCACGGGCGAAGGAGGCGACCTCAATTGGATCATGTCGCTGGCGATGGACGGACATACCAGCTTCACGCACTCGATCCCCAATACTCCCGTGTACGGGGACCTCACCACCTTTCTGGGGCGGGCCGGAATCGTCTACGACTACACTCCGCTCGTCAGCCTCACGGGGCCCTGGGGCGAGGAATACTGGTGGCAGGAGAGCCCGGTCTGGCTCGACAGCAAGCTGCAGGACTGGATTCCCTGGCGCGAACTCATTCCCCACACCCGGAGGTTCACCTGGCGTCCGGTGACCGATTACGCGAAGGACATCATGGCGCAGGGGCTCGCCGATGTCGTTGCGGCGGGTGGCTACGGATCCGTCGGGACACACGGCCAGCAGCCTGGAATCGGGGCACACTGGGACGTTTGGATGAATGCCGAGGCTGTCGGCAACATGGGCGCGCTCGAGATCGCAAGCCCCCACGGCGCTATCTATCTCGGCGTCGAGGATGACCTTGGCACGATCACACAGGGCAAGATCGCAGACCTCGTGGTGCTGAACGGCGACCCGCTGCAGGACATTCGCGAGACGGCCAACATCCAGTACGTCATGAAGCACGGCCGACTCTTCGACGCCAACTCGCTGGACGAGGTGTGGCCGACTCCGCGCAGTTACGGCGACCGCTACTGGATCCTGCCGGAAATGTATCGACGGGATGTCCGCCCGATCGACTATTGGGACCGCCGGCGGTAAGCGCAGCGGCGTCCGGTCGTCCAGGTGCCGCAGCCGGAAGGGCGCGCGAACGGCATAGACAAATAACTACCTGTATCTGTCATATATCCTTGGTGATACGTTTGTACGACTGACAATACCGCCTTCAGGAATAGAATATCGGGACACATATATGGCATAATCTGGCATATTCTTGCGGGCGACTCGACAGCCGGGGGCCCGGTGGCTTTCTGCTGGACACCCGGCTCACCCGCCGCCGACGATCTCTCCCCCAGCCACCACCACCTCCCCATCGATCCAGACCGTCGGCGCCCGCGCCACGGCATCGAAGTGCGTCTTCGCAGACACGGAACCGCCCAGGTTGGCGGACGTGCCGATCCCGATATGGACCGTGCCGTTCACGCCCTCGTCGTTGAGCATCTCGCCGGTGAATTCGGTGCAGTTCGGATTCAGACCGAACGCGAACTGGGCCAGGTTGTAGACCCAGGGATCCTCCTGGCGGGCCAGCAGCGCCGCCAGAAACTCGGCCTGGTCGCCACCCTCGATGTGCGTAACGAAGCCCTTCGAGATCCGGAATGTGACCGGTTCGCGCACCGGGCCGACGCCGTAGTACGGGATGCTCCCGTCGCACACGAACACGCCCTCGGCGGTGCCCTGGGCGGGCGCGCAGTTGGCTTCGATGTTGGGGACCGCCGAGAAGCCCGGGCCGTCGAGCAGGCAGGCGTGGCTGTTTCCTGTGACGCCTTCGAGGCTCAGCGTGAGGTCCGTGCCGGCGGGATTGGTCATGCGCAGGCGGTTGCCGGCCGTGAGCCGCGCCGCGATGGCCCGGCACAGCGGCTGCCGCGCCCGAAAGTCCGTGAAGAGGCCGCCCTCGCGCATCATCCGGTCGGTGAACGCGGTCATCGAGAGGACCCGTGCGCCCGCCCCGATGGCCTCGCGAACGGCGCGGGTGTGCGCCATGGCGAGGGTCACGGGCAGGAAGACGACGTCCGCGGCCGATAGCGCCGCCGCGACAGCCGGCCCCGGCTCCTCGTTGTCGATGGAACGCCCGGGCGGAATCACGATGCTTGCGACGGCCCCGGCTGCGAGCGCCTCGTCGGCGACCGCCCGGGCAATGGTCATCCGCTCGGGGTCCGTGACGACGACTACATGCTCACCCGCCCGGACATCGGCGCACGTCCGCACGAGGATCCTCGCCCCGTCCCTCATGCGCGTACTCGCTGGCACCGCCTGCACGGGCGGGCCCGGTGCCACCTCCGCGCCCTCTGCATCGGCCGCCCGGTCCGACTCGTCCGCACCTTCACACCAGCACCCGCTTGTCCCGCTGAACGACGCGGCCATCGACCACGATCGTCGGATCCCACATGATCAGGTCGTAGTGCATGGGCGCCACGATCTCCCCTCCGAGCGTGTGGCTCGTCCCGATCCCGATGTGGATCGTGCCCATCACGCCCTCGTCCTCGAGCATCTCCCCGGTCAGGCGCGCGTTCGGATTCAGGCCCACGCCCAGCTCCGCGACGTTGAAGCAGTGCCGGTCCGCAAACGATTCCAGGTGTTCGCGAAGGAAGTCGGCCTGCGCGCCGCCGGTCATCTCGACGATGTAGCCCTCTTCCACCGTGCACACGATGGGCTCGTCCAGCACGCCGATGCCCAGATACGGCACCGAGGCGTCGGCTATGATCGTGCCCTCGGCCGAACCGGTGACCGGCACCACGTTGACCTCGATGTCGGGGACCGGGGCGAGCTGTCCAGGATCGGGGATGTTCGTCAGCACGTTCGCGACGCGTCCCTCGATCGCGAACCGGAGGTCTGTGCCGCGGGGGGAGGTGAGGTGAACAAGCGCGCCGTTCGTGAATGCGGCGCCCAGGCGGTGACAGACAGCGGCCTGGGCCTCGAAGTCGGTCCTGCAGAGGGCGGCGCTGGTCATGATGGCGTCGGTGTAGGCCGTCATCATGCATACCCGCGCACCCGCGTCCAGCGCGGCCCGCATCGCACGCGTATGCGTGATCGAGATGCGCACCGGCGAGAAGATCACGGCCGCTTCGGCCATCGCGCGCGCGACGGGCGGGGGCGGCTCCTGCCCGTCCTGATCGCGCATGGGGATGATGCACACGGTCACGGCGGCTCCGGCCTCGCGCGCCGCCGCGGCGACGGCATCCGCGTAGCGCAGCATCGTCGGATCGGTGACGACCACCACCGCCTCGCCCGGCTGGACGCGTCCGTTGACGTGCACGAGCCGGCGCGCGCCGGGTGACAGGTCCACCCGTGACATGGCCGGGTTCCCGCCAGCCGCGCCTGCTCCGCTCGCGCCCCGGCCTGCCCCGCGGACCTCAGCCACGTTCCGTCGCGAAGAACTCATCGAATCGGCCATCGAAGATGATCGCGGTGTAGCCGTCGCCGGTGCAATTCGTCGCCGTGCGAAGCATGTCGGGGATGCCTCCCGAGAGCGCGATCCAGGTCGCGATGAACTCGCCGTGCGCCTGGCCCTCGAGACCGAGGATGCTCGCGAAGAGGGTCGCACTCCAGAGCGCGGTTCCCATGCCGGCCGGGAGCCCGGGCGCGGCAATCGTGAAAAGTACCACCGCCGGCCAGACGGCCAGCATCATCATCCAACTCAACTCCAGGCCGAAGACATAGCTCACCACGAAGGGTCCGTAGGCGACATAGGCGAGCGCACTGGCGTCCAGATTGACGACGGCGCCGAAGGGCAGGACGAAGTCGGCCACCTCGTCGCGCACGCCGACCTTCTTCGCGTTCGCGAGGTTGACCGGCAGCGTCACCAGCGACGAGCAGGTGCCCGCGGCGAAGACCGCGGTCGGCAGATAGTACCGGCTCAGCACCGGGCCCACCGCCCGGCGTCCGACCCTGCGCACGAGAACGAAGGTGTAGAACGCCCACCAGACCAGGACGAGCGCGGCGGTGTACGCGGTCATGGCGACGTAGTGCGAGAGGCCCAAGCGCGCCCCGAAGCGCACGCCCAGGGTGACGCCGAACGCCAGGATGAGCGGGACCATCACGTACGCCAGCCTGCCGCCCGACCTCTCGATGACGCCGGCGACGCGCCTGAGCACGCGGTACGTGGGATCGTGGCGGGCGCCGAGGGCCCCGACGAGCACGCCAACGAGGATCGCCAGCAGCGGCCACGAGGCCCCGCCCGCTCCGAGGCTCTGCAGCATCGCGCCCGCTTCCGCCCAGATGCCGCGGTCCCCGGTGGTCAGCGGGATGCGAAAGATGGCGGCCGACGTCACCAGCGCGATGAGCCCGGCCACCGTCGACGTGAAGACGTACCAGAGGACGACCGCGCCGGCGAAGCGCCCGGCGAGCCCCCGTCGCACCAGCGTCGCGATGGCCGGACTCAGCGCCGCGAGGATCAGCAGTGGGACGATGGCGACGACCCACGAGATCAGCGTCGAGGTCGCGTCGGCCACCGGCTCCAGCGGCCCCGGGAAGAGACCGCCCGCGGCCAGGCCCGCACCCAGAGCGAGAAGCGTCCACACATACGTGGGGATCCTGCGCTTGTCGGGCAGCCCTTCCTCCTTGGGCGGTTGTGGCACTTGTCTGCCAGATTGATCCACTCTACGGTGCGTGCGCTCACTGCGCACCACTGCACGGGCTGATTTCTCTGCCTCGAAGGAGACCCCATGCCGGACCGCCCGCTTTGAGATCAGGTGGCCGTGGTCGCCGGCGCGACGCGCGGGGCCGGCCGCGGCATCGCCCGCATGCTGGGGGAGGCGGGTGCCACCGTCTATTGCACGGGCCGCAGCGTTCGGGGGCGTCCCGCGACGCCGGACCGACCGGAGACGCTGGAGGAAACGGCCGAGTTGGTAACGGCGGAGGGCGGTCGGGGAATCGCCGTCCGCACCGACCACACGATCGAGGCGGAGGTCGAACAGCTCTTCGCCCGCGTGCACGCCGAAGCGGGCCGACTCGACATCCTCGTCAACGACATCTGGGGCGGCGACGCGCTGACGGAGTGGGGAAAGTCCTTCTGGGAGCTATCCCCCTCAAATGGGGTGGAAATGCTGGAGCGCGCGGTCCACACGCATATCATCACCAGCCGGCACGGCGCTCCCCTCATGATCGAACGCAACGCCGGGCTCATCGTCGAGGTCACCGATGGCGACACCCTCGGCTATCGCGGCAACCTCTTCTATGATCTGGCCAAGAACGCCGTCATCCGCCTCGCCTTCGCGATGTCCGCCGACCTCCACGCCCACCGCGTGACGGCTTTGGCGATCACCCCCGGATTCCTGCGGTCCGAGGCGGTGCTCGACCACTTCGGGGTCAACGAGGACAACTGGCGCGACGCGATCCAGAAGGACGAGTACTTCGCCGAGTCCGAAACCCCATGCTACGTCGGCCGCGCAATCGCCGCCCTGGCCGCCGACCCGAACGTGGGTGCGAAGAGCGGTGGATTGTTCTCGAGCTGGGGACTGGCGGAGGAATACGGATTCACCGACATCGACGGGCGCAAGCCGGACTGGGGCAACTTCTTCCGGCGCAAGGTGCAGGCGATCGTCGAGCGCGACTCGCCCCCGGGCGACTTCGACTTGTTCGTCGTCCGCTCCCGGCTCTACCAAGCCGAACTCGATCCGTCAGCCGCCGCGGAGGCCGACCGGCTGCGGGCGTGGCTGCAGCACCACTGACGGACACCAAGACCTGGGTCCCGGTCCAGCGCGCGTACACCATCAGTCTCCCGGGAATGGACTCCGCTGTGAGAAATAGCTAGACTTAGCTTAGCTAATCTGATCCAGACGAATGGGAGTGACCCATGAGGGTCAACATGCACCAGGCAAAGTCGCAGCTATCCCGCCTCGCCAAGCTGGTTCGGGAAGGTGAGGACGTGGTGATCTGCAAGTCCGGGCAACCCTGGGTGCGGCTTACGCCCTACCGCGCGCCCGTCGAACACCGCCAGCCTGGGGGGCTCGAGGGTCAGATCGTCGTCGGTCCGGACTTTGACGCCGCAGACGAAGAGATCATCGCGGCCTTCGAGAATTCCCGGATCTTCCCGGGTGGTGAGTAACGATGCGACTGCTGCTTGACACGCACACCTTCCTCTGGTGGCTATCCGACTGGGAGCGGATCTCCGAGTCGGCGCAGGCGGCCATCGCCGACCCCAACAACGAGGTACTCGTCAGTGCCGTCACCGGTTGGGAAATCGGCATCAAGAAAGCCAGGGGGCGGCTGGTCGCGCCGGACAACCTGGCCGCGGTGGTCGAGGAAAAGCGGTTCGAACACCTTTCTCTGACCTTCGCTCACGCCGAGCGGGCGGCCGCCCTGCCACCTCACCACCGCGACCCCTTCGACAGGATGCTCATCGCTCAGGCGCAGGCCGAGGGGCTGGTTATCGTGACGCGGGACTCGCGGATTGCGGACTACGAGGTCGCTACAATGGGGGCCTGAAGTCCCGTTTCGGCGACCGGGGACCGGCGGCGCCAGACCCGACTTCACCCCGGCGGCCGACCCGCATCCATCCCCTCGACCAGGTCGAGCAACCCGGATGCTTCCCAGAGGCGGTTGCGCTTCGATGTCGACACCGGAATCAGCACGCCCGCGCCCTCCAGCTGGGCGACCGCACCGTGCACTGCGGCCTTGGTGCGGCCCGTGGCAGCGATGGCCCCCGCCGTAGAGATCACCGGATGGGCGGGCAGGACTCCGATCAGGATCCACGCGGCCGCGTCGGACCGCGGGTTCACGGCCGATGCAAGAAGCTGGCGCCATTCTGCCTGCAGGGCCCCGACGGCCTCCAGGTAGCGCGCGGCCAATGTGGCGGCTCGCGCACAGGCGACCGCAAACCGGGCCACCCAGCGCATCGGCTCGCCGAACCGGAACTCACCAAGCCCATCGATGTACGCGTCCCGCTCAGCCGCCAGCATCACGCTGACCGGAGGAACGTAGCTTGGCGCGATGCCCCGCCGCCGGAGCACCACCTGCACCAGCGCGCGCCCCGTCCGTCCGTTCCCGTCCTCAAAGGGATGGATGGTCTCGAACTGGGCGTGAACCAGAGCGGCTTGTACGAGCGGAGGGAGGTCCTCACGGTTCACCGCATCGGTGAGATCCCCGAGCAACGGGCCCACGTGTTCCGGTGGCGGCGGCACGAAATCGGCGCCACATGGGTTGTAGTCATTGCCCCCGATCCAGTTCTGCACGGTACGCACACGCCCGGCGACCTGGCTGTTCGGCGCGGACGCCATTACACGCTCGTGTATGCCTGCGATGTCCGTCTCGGTGAACGGGCAGTCGGCCGAGGCGGCGTCCATCGCAGCCTGCATGGCGTCGATGTTGGACAGTACCTCGCGCGCCGTGGGCCCGACGCGCATGCCCGCTTCCGCACGCAATTCGGCACGCGCCAGCGCGCGGGCGCCGACGGACAGACCCTCCACCCGCGAAGACGAGAGCGACTCGGTGCGGAGCAACAGCCGAGCCAGTGCTGCAAGGGCGTCGGACCGATGTGCATTCAACTCCCGGATCGACCCCTCGGCATCCGACACGATTCCGGCCGCAGTCCCGTCCAGCGTGAGGCTCAGATCCGCGAGCCGGTCCGGAATGAATGCGTCGTAGGCGCACGCCCTTCGGTACTTCGCCGGCGCATAGAGCGTGGGATCATAGCGCCAGAATTGACGGATGTGGCGACCGGGCATCCTGAACGTTTTCGGCTAGTAGTATAGGTTGTGATATAAACTATACTAACATGCGGAAGAGCTCAATCCCGCGGCGACCCCTCCAGCAGCCCCTCGATCGGCTCTTCCCGTGCCCCGTTCTCGTCGCAAACCGCGAACGCCGACTCCGCCGAGCCGTACATCGCAACGCCCGCGTACTCGCCCGACTTGTTCAGGATGAAGAAGCGCAGGTCGAAGCCCGGCAGGCCGCGCGCGTTCTGCAGGCGCGACTCGATTGTGTTGTCGCGAACGCGCCCCAGCACCGCCATGCCGGCGTCCTTCGGCGACATCCCCTGGCGCATGAACTCGACGATCATGAAGCAGCTCAGGTTGTAGAGGTTGGCCTCGCCGCGACCGGTGGAGCCCGCTGCGCCCACATCGTTGTCGACGTACTGGCCCGCGCCCAGGATCGGCGAGTCCCCCGCCCTGCCGGGGATCTTCCACGGGAGGCCGCTGGTTGTGGTGACGCCGCAGATGTCGCCGTCGGGCGACACGACCTCGAGGCTGGTCGTGCCCCAGAAGGAGTCGGCGTCGATGAGGCCGTCGTCGACCATGGAGAGACCGGCCGCGAGCACAGCGTCGTGGTAGCGCCGCATGCGGGCGGCCAGGCTGAGATCCACGTCCTCGCCGGCGGGCCCCCTGCGGCGCAGCCGCTCCTCCGGATCGAGCCAGTGTCCGGGGTCCACCCGGCGGCGCCATTCCAGCCAGAAGGCCCGCGTGGCTTCCGTGTTGAGGTCGTCGTGGATCTCGACGCCGAGCGCCCGCGCGAACTCCTGCGCCCCCTTGCCCACGATCAGGTGGTGGTCGGTCAGCTCTGCGACCGCTTTCGCAACCAGCGACGGAGTCTTCACGCCCTCCAGACCCGCCACCCCGCCCGCCCACTTGCGCGGCCCGTGCATCAGGCACGAGTCGAGCTGGACCACGCCGTCGGCGTTGGGAAGGCCACCGTATCCGATGCCGTGCTCCTCGGGGTCCAGTTCGGGGATGTTCACGCCGGCGACGCACGCGTCCAGGATGTCCTCGCCCTCGGTGATGCCGCGGAAGGCGCGCTCGATCGCGCTCTCGGGCCCGCCGTTCCGGTACCGGATCGAGGACACGTCTGCCACCAGGATCGGGCGGGTGGCGCGGGTGTGGACGGCGGGGGCGGCGGTCCGCGCGGCTCCGTCGGCCTCCCCGGCGTGTGCGGCGTCTGCCCCGGCCAGGGCCGGCACGGCGCCCATCGCCGCGCCCGTCGCGGCCGTCTTCACAAAGTCACGTCTCTTCATGAGGATGCTCCTTTCAACCAGCGATACACGGCCCCGACGTTCATCGGGAACCAGTCCTCGTACTGCCCCCAGTGGGCATAGTCGTCCAGGCGCACCTGCTCCATGGCCTCTGCTTCGGACAGCCCCTGGTCGACCGCCGCCTGCACGGCGTCGCGCAGATCAGCGTAATAGGCGAGCTGGCGCTCGATGGTCGCCCGGTCACCGACGGCACCGTGGCCGAAGACCACGGTCTCGAAGGGGATCTCCATGAGCCGGTCCAGCGCTACATACAGGTCGTCGAAGTGCCATCCCGGGAGGTCCCGGTATCCGACCCGGTCGTTGCTGACGAAGTCGACCGCGAAGAGAACGCCCGTGTCGGGAACAAACGCCACCAGCAGGTTGTCTGTGTGGCTCGGCCCGAGGTAGTGCAGCTCGATCGCGCGCCCGCCGAAGCGGAGCGTGAGGTTGTCCGCGAAGGTAAGGTCCGGCGGGGGCAGGTCGGGGTCGGCGCCCGCCGTGATGATGGGCAGGGCGTTCTCCTGCGCGATGATCGGCACGTCGCCGCCGAATCCCTGCTGCAGCACGGGCGCTCCCGTAGCGTGGTCGGCGTCGCTGTGGCTGTAGACGATGGCCGCGAGCGGCTTGTCCGGCGCCGCCGAGCGAATGGAGCCCGCCAGCCCCGCCGCGGCCTCCATCGAGATGGGATCGAAGGCCACCACGCCGCCGTCCGTGTCAACGAAGAACGCGTTGTGCGAGCCGGCGTTGTGCTGGTAGACGCCGTCGGCGACTTCGGTGTGGGAGACTTCCACGCCCTCGTCCGCCTCGTCGGCCGGCGGGGCGCAGGCCAGGGTGACGGCGAGCGCCAGGCTGGCCGCGGGGAGCAGGGGGCGGGTTGGGAGCAGGGTGCCAATGGGGAGCTGGGCGCGGAGGGTGGTGATCATGGGGTGCCTCGTCTTGGCTCGTGCGGGGAGGATGCCATGCTTGGAGGCTAGGCCGGGAGCGGCAAGGCGGCAATTCTACCCCAGCAGCGTCTCCACATGCGCCGCCGCGGCGAGGGCGGTCCCGTCGAGGTTGTATCCGCCCTCCAACAAAGACACCAGACGCCCCTCGCAACAGCTGTCGGCGTAGTCCATCGCGAGGCGGGTCATCTGGCGAAACGCGTCGTCGGTGAGCGCGAAGCAGCCCAGCAGATCGTCGCGGCGGCTGTCGAAGCCCGCGGAAACCAGCACGAAATCGGGGTCGAACGCGGCCACGGCCGGCGAGAGGGCATTATCCCAATGGCGGAGCATGTCAGCGTCGGTCGCGCCGCAGTCCAGGTGCGCGTTGATGTTGAGGCCCGTGGCGTCGCCCTCGCCGGTGAGCGACGGATCGCCAGTTCCGGGGTACGCGTTCCAGTCGTGCGCCGAAAAGAACAGCACGGAGGGATCGTCGTAGAAGGCGTTCTGGGTGGCGTTCCCGTGGTGGTAGTCCCAGTCGATGACGACGACCCTTTCGTAGCCGTGGATTTGCTGCGCGTACCTGGCTGCGATTGCGGCGTTGGAGTAGTAGCAGAATCCCTCCTCGGCCCCGGTGTTGTTCGCGTGGTGACCGGGCGGACGGATGGCACAGAAGGCGTTGCGAACGGTCCCGTCTGCCACCGCGTCCACGGCGGTGAGGGCTCCGGATACCGCGAGTTCGGCGACGCGGGCGGTGACGCCGAGTTGGCGGACCGAATCGACGTGCTCCCCCGTGTGATGGGCGCGGATGCGGTCGAGCGCCTCGGCGGTGGGGGCGAGCGGGACAGTGGCTTCGATCAGCCCGCGGACCTCGAGTTCGGCGCGGATCCGAACCAGGCGCTCGGGGACCTCCGGCGGACGGCCGCCGTCCGGGCGTATGAGGACGTGGGCGAGGTAGCGGGGGTCGGAGAGGAGGGCGGTGCCGGTGGCGGGGGCAGTGGCGTCCGTCTCGGCCCCTGGCGTCTCGGTGCCCCGGGCGCACGCCGACAGTGCCAGGGCCGGCAGTGTGCCGGCTGCGGCGGCCGCGGTCCTGACAAAGTCACGTCTGTGCACGATGCCTCGCTCCTTGACGGGAAAGCGTTTCCGACTTGCTTTGCATCGTAGTACAACCCGGGGGTGCCCCGCATGCCCGGAAAGTGCAGGTGCCCAATACGGAAGTGACGAGGATGACCATCACCAAGGCATATCGACTCGCTGTGGGAGCTTCGATCGCAACGGCGTTGCTACTGCTGTGGATTATCGGTGCCGTGGGCCTGATCGGAGTTGAAGGCGATCCCTTCGACCGGCTCTACGGAGGGGTGCTGGCGGTCGGGATCATCGGCGCTTTGATCGCGCGCCTTCGGCCGGCGGGAATGGCGCGCGCGATGGTCGCGACGGCGCTCGCCCAGACGTTGGTCACCGTGATCGCGCTGATCATCGGGAAGCAGCATGTCCCGGTCAGCTCAGTGCTCGAGATCGTGCTGTTGAATGGATTTTACGTCGTGCTGTGGGTAGGGTCGGCGTGGCTGTTCAGGAAGGCGGCGACGGGGTGACGATTTGACCGCCCCGCCGATCGGCAAGCGCATCCACGTCATCGGCAACAGTTGTTCGGGCAAGAGTACACTTGCTGCGAAGTTGGCGGACGCGCTGGGCGCGCCGGTCGTCGACCTGGACGCGATCAACTGGCAACCCGGATGGGTCGGCCTCAACGCGACGAATCCCGACGAACTCGAGCGCCGCATCCGCGAGGCGACGCGGGGCCAACGCTGGGTGGTCGCGGGTTCCTACAAGAAAATCTCCCAGCGGACCTTCTGGCCGCGCCTCGACACCGTCGTCTGGCTCGATTTGCCGCTCTGGCTCGTTGTCTGGCGCTTCCTCCGCCGCTCGTGGAAGCGTTGGCGATCCAGGGAAGTGATCTGGGGGACGAACCGCGAGCGCTTCTGGCCCCATTTCATGATCTGGCGAGGGCACGACTCGCTACTCGTGTGGATCCTCACCCAGCACGCTCGTAAGCGACGCGACATGATCGCGCACATGTCCGAGCCGCGCTGGGCGCATATTCGGTTTGTGCGGCTGAGGTCGGCGCGTAAGGTGGAGGAGTTTGCGGGATCGGTATAGGGTACCGCTAACCTTCCAAGCCATGTGCACTTTACACTGGAACGTATCTGTGCGTATTGGTGAGGGCTATGATACGGTGCAATCGTCACTCGAATGCCCGCACGCACCTGAAATCGAAAAGGCGGTAACCCGTGGACCGACCGCGTGACCGATCCGGGCTCGAGATGGACCGCGAAGAGATGCTCCAGTTGGCGCAGCAGGTCGCGGAACTCCTGGTCGGCCGCCTGGACAACCTGCCCGGCGAAGTCGCCTGGGATGGAGACTTCAAGGAGTCGCTCCAGGATCGGTTCATGGAAGCTCCTCCGGAGGATGGCCGGCCGGCCGGTGATGTCCTGACCCGGGCGGCACGCGAAATCCTTCCACTCGCGGCGCGCATCGACCACCCTCGCTTCTTCGGGTTCGTACCGTCGTCCCCCACCTGGCCGGGAGTGCTGGCCGACTTCATGGTCGCCGGACACCAGGTCAACCAGTGCACTTGGCTCACTTCGAGCGGTCCCAGCCAGCTCGAGCTGGTCGTCATCGACTGGATTCGGCGGTGGGTCGGTTATCCGGAGGGCGCAGGCGGACTCCTGACAAGCGGCGGTTCGGTGGCCACGATCACGGCCCTCGTGGCGGCCCGGGAGGCTGCGGCGCGCGGTGGCCCGCCGACTGTCTACATGAGCGACCAGAGTCACAGCGCACAGATTCGCGCGGCCAGGATCGTGGGTGTTGAGAGAGAGCATGTGCGCCTTGTCGCGAGCGATCGGCGTTTCCGGATCGACCTGGAGGCACTCGCCGACGCGGTGGCTGCGGACCGGGCCGCCGGACTCAGTCCCATCGCGGTGTGCGCGAACGCCGGAGCGGGCAGCACGGGCTCGATCGATCCGATGCCGGAGCTCGCCGACTTCTGCGGAGCGGAAGGAATGTGGCTGCACGTCGACGCCGCATACGGCGGCTTCGCGGTGATCACGGAGCGGGGGCGGAAACTCCTGCGCGGGATGGAACGCGCGGACTCGATCGGGCTCGACGCCCACAAGTGGTTCTTCCAGCCCTACGAGGCGGGCTGCCTGATGGTGAAGGACGTGAACACGCTTGAGGACGCGTTCGCCGTACCGCACGACATGCTCCAGGACACGATCTGGGGCGCCGGTCATCCGAACTTCTCTGATCGCGGGCCCCAACTGAGCCGCTCGGTACGCGCGCTCAAGATCTGGGTGTCGGTCCAGACTTTCGGGATGGGGGCGTTCCGCAGGGCGGTGTCCCACGGAATGGAGCTGGCCGCCCGGGCGGAGGACTACATCCGGTCCAGCCCGATGCTGGAAATGCTCAACCCCACATCACTGGGAATCGTCTGCTTCCGGATCAACCCGGCAGAAGCCGGCCTCGGCGAGTCAGCCCTCGATGAGATCAACCGGCAGGTTCTCGCCAGCATTTTCTGGGATGGTCGCGCATTCATATCGTCCACGATGCTGCACGGGACGTTCTCGCTGAGGCTGTGCATCCTCAACCACACGACGACCTGGGACGATGTGCGCGAGACGCTCGAAGCGATCGAGCGAAACGGGGGCGCGGCCTGCGGTAGCGCAGAGGGCTGACGGGTCCTGGCCATCAGCCAACCGGGTGCCGCTTCCGCGCGTACCTCACAGCGGTGGCCGGGCCGTGCCTCGCTCATCCCTGAGCCGAACCCACGCGATCCCGTCCACGTGCTCGAAATGGCGATCGGCCGACACAAGATCGGCCCCCGTCTCCATGGCGTGGGCGGCGATCCAGACATCGTTGGTAGGAATGGGACTGCCCTTCGCGCGCAGGGCGGCCGCGATCCTCGAATACCGATCGGCGGTGGTCTCTCCGACCGGTACGACCGAGACGTAGGGGTTGCCCAGGAAAGCACGCATCCCACGTGCGTTCCGTTCGTAGCGGGAGCCGTGCCGGAAGCCATACAGGAGTTCACCGAGCACAACCGCCGATAGCAGGACTTCCTCGGCCCCCCGCACGATCCGGCTCACCTGTTCCTGGCCGCGCATGAGCTGCGTGTATGCGTTCGAGTCGAGCAGTATCCTCATTCCCACATGGCCTCGTCGATGCCCTCGAAATGCCGCAGTGCACGCTCGACTTCCTCGGCCTCCGCGTCGCTCCAACTGCCGATCAGGTGATCCAGCGACGCCCCGACCGCGTCCGCTCCAGCTCCTTCATCCAGCCCCGCCCCTTTGCGCAACAGCTTGACGGCGGCCCGGTTGAGCGATGTCCCGTCGCGGTTGGCAGTACGCCGAATCGCCCGGGCCAATCCGTCCCCCAGGCCTCGAATCGTGAGCTGTTTCACACCCTGCCTCCTGTGTGAGTCATATTATGATGCGTAATGAGTCATTCTATGATCCGTCAGTCTGCGCGTCAAGCGGAGTCTCCCCACCGCCACCCTGCGCACGTACCGCGCCACCTCGCGCATCCCATCGACCCCCAGCTGCGCACCCAGGGCCTGGTTGTAGTTGGTCGTTCCGTTGATGTCGTAGGTGTAGCGGTTGCCCCGCGCGTCCTCCACGAATTCGATCCCGGCGATCTCGATCCCCTCCTCGATGCAGAGGCGCAAGTACTTCTGCACCAGGGGATCGTCGGCCGTGATCGGCGACGGGCTGAAGAGGCCGGTCGCGTCCCCGTTCAGGGCGGGCATCGGATTGCACACATCCGAGGGGCACAGTTCGAACCCGTCGGCCGTCGAGCTACGCATCGCCAGCACGAAGCGGCCGCCGACGATCTCGACCCTCGTGATGAACGGCTCGGGCGCGTCGATGTACTCCTGGAGGATGATCCTGGCGCCGGGCCCGGCGTCGAACCCCTCGGCGTCGAGATGAGCCTCGAGCGCCCGGGGATTGTGAAAGAGCCGGATGCCCAGGCCCTTGCCCCCCTGATCATGCTTCGTGATGAATGGGCCGTGGAAGGTGCTGGCGGCGGCGAGCAGGTGCTCCCTCCCGACCGCCAGCACGGTGCGGGGCGTCCTGATCCCGTGCCGCCGCAGGACGAGGTCCTGCCGGAGCTTGCTCATTTCCAGCTCGAAGGCGAACAGCCCGTTGATCACCCGGCGGTTGTGGCACTCCAGCCAGTAGAGCAACTGCCGAGCCAGCTCCACCGTGTGGACATTGCCCCGTGTGTGCGACGACGGGCTGATGCGATTCATCCAGATGCCCTCGGCAGGAGGCGCCGACGGGTCGATGCTCCCCTTATTCACGTGCACGAGGCGGACATGGAAGTCTTCCCTCTCGAGGGCCTCCCGCAGGGGCGGAATCCAGGCCGGGTTTTCGTAGAGGACGTTTATTGTTGGAATAGCGGGGCTGATCATCTTTGTCTCGCAGGTCTGGAAGGGTTCAATGGGATGATTTGTAGGCACGAAAAAAGCCGCCCGGATCGGTGTGACCGGGGCGGCTCGGGAAGACGTTGAGTGCAGGGCTCAGCGCATCGACACACCCCGGGTCCGGGCGAGGCAGGTACACGAACAGGTACAGGCGCAGGTCGCTCCGCAGGTGGAGAAGGACCTGATATCGGACACTTGCATCATTTGGTGCTCATCAGTTCCGGAAACCGATAGACGATCACGCCGGTGCCTGGCGCGTTGTCCACATCCACATACCCCTTGTCGGCCATTTGGTTCAGGACCTTCTCGACCTCCTCGAAACTCTTGTCGGTCATCAGCACGCCCTGGCTCACCGTGATCTCGCCACCGTTCTCCATCGCGGCTCTCAGCAGCTGCTGGCGCAAGCTCGGGGGTTTGGAACGCTTGCGTTTCGGCTGGGCCGCTCCGATCTGTGCGGGGGTGACCGTCACCTGCTGCGGAGGAGCCAGCTGGAAGGGATGCGGGACGCGCCCGTCCTGGTAGTTGGCATTTCGCACCAGCGTCTTCATCCGGAAAAGGTCGACGATCTGGCCGACGCCAAGCAACCCGGCGGTGCACAGCCACAGTATGCCTGTACCGTACTTGCCCAGGTAGAAGCGGTGGACTCCGCAGACGCCCAGCAGACCCGCGCACCACAGCCCGTAGCCGAGCCCCGTCGAGTACGGCGGCTCGTGGCTCCCCTGCTGCATGGCGGGAACGTTGACGTTCAGGTTGACCGAGAGTTCTCCCGGTTTCTCGCTCATTGTGACCCTCTCACCCCATCGTGCACCGCGTTTCGGACGCTGAATCTGTTCAAGGACTACGTCTGGGGACAAGGGCTCGGCCATGCGTGCAACTACTGTCCGCTCGTCCCAAACATCGGTACACTAAACCTTCACACTCTGCCAGCAGGCACATCATGCGTCGGTCGATCATTTGCTGCGTCTTCGTCACAGCGGGTCTTCCGCTGACGGCCACGGATGCTGACGCCCGGCGTGACTCCGCCGGTGTGCACTGGGCGGCGGTTGGTCAGACTCCGGAATTGCCGTCAGTTGTGCGACCCGAGGGAATCTGCTCCCGCGATTCGGGGGCTGCCCCGTGCTGGATGGTGTTGGCTAACCATCCGCGGTGCTACGTCTGGAATCCCGCTCCCAGGCAGGGCGAAGTCGTCAGCTGGACCGCCGAGTGCAGTGGCGGCTTCGCCCAGGGCTTCGGGACGTTGAGATGGACGTTCAACCGTTGGCAGGATACGTGGCAAGGTGCCCTTGAAGACGGTAGGAGATCCGGAATCTGGATCCTCCGGTACGCCAATGGCCAAGTCCATCAGGGGAGGTACGTCAACGGCAAGCGGCACGGTCACTGGGTCTTGCAGCTGGCGGGTGGAGTCGTCCATGAGGGATCGTTTGTCGACGGCAACAGGCACGGCAAGTGGGTCGAGCGGCTCGCCGACGGAAGTGTCCAGGAGGGACCGTTCGTCAATGGCAAGAAGCACGGAGAGTGGGTCCTGCAATCGGCCAACGGAAACGTCGAGGAGGGTCCGCTTGCCGACGGCAGAAGGCACGGCAAGTGGGTCGAGCGGTTCGATGGGCGCGTCCAGGAGGGTCACTATGTCGACGGCAGGAAGCACGGCGATTGGGTCGTGCGGTTCGAGGATGGAGGACTCCAGGAGGGCCCGTTCGTTAGCGGCATAAGGCACGGCGACTGGGTCCTGCGATTTGCGAGCGGAAACGTCGAGAGAGGCCCGTTTGTCGATGGCCAGCGGCACGGTCACTGGGTGCTGCGGTTCATGAACGGAGATGTTCAGGAGGGACTGTTTGTCGACGGCAAGAGCCACGGTAACTGGGTCCTGCGGTTCGCAAACGGAGATGTCCACGAGGGCCCGATTGTCGATGACAAGCACCACGGCAACTGGATTCTGCGATTCGCGAACGGAGACCTCCAGGGGGGGCCGTACTTCGACGGCAACCGGCATGGCAACTGGGTCTTGCAGTTCGCAAACGGAGATTATCAAGAGGGTCCCTATGTCGATGGCAGGAGGCACGGCGACTGGGACCTCCGATTCGCGAGCGGAAACGTCGAGAGAGGCCCCTATGTCGATGACAAGAGGCACGGCAAATGGGTCCTGCGGGCAGCAGACGGGGGTGTTCAGGAAGGCTCTTTTGTCGATGGCAACAAGCAGGGCCACTGGGTCGAGCGACTCGCAGACGGTGGCGTCCACGGGGGCCCGTTTGTCGACAGCAAACGGCAGGGCAACTGGATCCTGCGCCTCGCCGACGGCACCGTCCAGGAGGGCCCCTATTGGGGCGACAGCCGACACGGTCACTGGGTCGTGCGGTTCCCGGACGGTCGCGTCGACGAGGGTCCTTTTGTTCATGGGAGAAAGCAGGGCAACTGGGTTGAGCGGTACGCCGACGGACGCTTCGACGAGGGAGGGTTTGTCGATGGCAAGAGGCACGGTACCTGGGTGGTGCACTTCACGAAGGGATTCAGGTGCCGGGTGCAGTACGAGGACGGTGAACAGGCGGGAGTCTGCAAGACGGTGAAAGACCCCTCTTAAGGAGGACCGTCGCAATGCAACCTTATTGCCGCGTGACGGGTATATTCTGGAACAGGGCCGTCAGCGGCTGTTGCAACGCCAACGCGGAGCGCAGTGCAGCGGCGGTAGCTTCACCCAGGAGGACTCCCATGCGCACCCGACCCTCTGCACTCTTCATCCTGCCGATCCTGGTCCTTGTTGGCTGCGACCTTTTCGGGTCCGAGTACCTCGAGACACGCGAGGTGACCGTCGGTCCCACGCTGACAAAGTGCTACGGCGTGGGCCTGCAGTCATGCATGGTGGTCGACGGCAGCCACTTCTACGACGGAATCGAAGGATTCACTTACGAGCCCGGCTACGACTATCGCCTCCGGATCGGCAAATTCGATCCCTGGGGTGGGGGCGAACCGCCGCAGGACGCCGGCCAGTACGCCTACCGTCTGCTGGAGCAACTCGAGAAGACCCCCGCACCTTCCACCCCGGCAACCCTGTCGGTGGGTCCGACGCGGGTGAGATGCGTCCACAGCGACGACTTCTGCCCGGTGGTGGACGGCGTCCCGTACGAAGACATGATCACCAGCTTCGAATACGAGGCCGGGGATCACTACATCCTCGACGCCGACCGGTATCGCGATGGCCGGTACGTGCTGAGCGAAGTCTCCTCGAGGACCAGGGCAGCGGGCACGGAAGAGGAGATCACCATCGATCGCCACAGGGTACAGTGCGACGACGGGCATCCCGGGTACTGCAAGGTCGTCAACGGCGCCGCCTACCGCGGCGAGATCGTGGGCTTTCATCCCGTGCACGAGTCCGACTACCGTCTGCGCGTCGAGCGGTTCGACATGTTCCCCGACGGCGTGAGTGGATCACCGCTTGTGCCGGACTACGGGTATCGCTGGCTGGAGACGCTGGAGGAGACGCCGGGCGGTTGAGTCGCCGCTGAAAGAGCACTTTGTCCGCCATTTCGGGTCCGATTTGGCGGACAAACCACGCAAACGGCGCTTTTTTCCTTTTTCGCCCACGCTATATTACAATAATTCTCGTCATCGCCCCGATCAGACCCGCTATTGACCGAGAATTCCCATGAGCCGCGTACTCAACGAATTGCCCGAGGCCTTCGTGTCCCACACCGGGATCAGCCGGGCCGTGTCGCGGGCTGTAAAGGCCGGGAAGCTCCGCAAGCTCGCCTCTCGCCTCTACACGCGGAATCTTGACGACGCTCCCGAAGAGATAGTCAGAAGGAACCTCTGGGGGATTGTCGCCGGGTACTTTCCCGGGGCCGTGATCGCGGACCGCACCGCGTTCGAGGCTACCCCGGCTTCCGATGGTTCCGTGTGCCTTGTCAGCGAACAGGGACGCACGGTCGAGTTGCCCGGTGTCGTGCTGCGTCCGAGGCGGGGGCCGGGACAGATCGCTTCGGATATGCCGTTCGTCGAAGGGCTGTATCTCAGTTCGCGGACCAGAGCCTATCTGGAGAACATGCGGCCCTCTCGCGCCAGGGGCGGACGCACACCGCGCACGCTCGGGCGGGCCGAGATCGAAGAGCGCCTGGACCAGCTGATTCGTACCGCTGGTGAGGGGGCTGCCAATCAGCTCAGAGACGACGCCCGTGCTATCGCTATTGAACTCCGCCTGGAGCCAGAGGCCGCTCAGCTCGACAGCCTGGTCGGTACGCTGCTGGGCACCCGCCGGAGCCAGCTGGACTCACCGGCGGCCATCGCCCGCAGCCGTGGACGCCCCTACGATCCGGATCGCGTGGAGCTGTTCCACCGACTGCACCAGGCACTTCGCAATCGTCCTCCCAGCGTCCGTCCCGCGCCTCCGCGGAATGCAAGGGGCCGGACGACGCAGGCGTTCTTCGAGGCGTACTTCTCCAACTTCGTGGAAGGGACGGAGTTCCTCGTGGACGAAGCCATCCGAATCGTCTTCGAGGGCGAGATTCCGAGACACCGGCTAGCGGACGCGCACGACGTGGCCGGAACGTGGCGGATCGTGTCCGACTCGAACGAGATGGGCCGGACCCCGGCGGACTCCCGCGAACTCACCCATCTCTTGCGGGAGCGTCACAGGCGAATCATGGCCGGACGCCCCGAAGTGCTGCCCGGCGAATTCAAGGGGGAAGAGAATCGGGCTGGACTGACCGTGTTCGTGGCTCCCGATCTGGTTTCCGGCACCCTGAATGAGGGGTTCGCCCTCTGCCGGAGCCTCGAGTCGCCCTTCGAACGGGCCGTCTACATGATGTTCCTCGTCAGCGAGGTACACCCGTTCGCTGATGGCAACGGACGAATCGCGCGCGTCATGATGAATGCGGAACTTGTCGCCGCCGCAGAAGAGCGGATCGTCATCCCGACCGTCTTCCGCAGCAACTATCTCGCGGCGTTGCGCGCGTTGTCCCGAACCGGGCGTCCCGATCCCCTGATCCGCGTGCTCGACTACGCGCAACGCTGGACGCTGGCGCTCGACTGGAGTTCGCTCGAGGTCGCGGAACGGGAACTGGAGCGCTGCAATGCGTTCCTGGACTCCGACGATGCGGAGGCGATGGGGAAGCGGCTGCGGATGCCGGGGTGAGGGTCCTGGCCTACGGCGCCCGCCATCTACCGCGGCGCAGCAGTTCACCGCTGCCCGGCCCAGCCAGAATCTCGCCATTCTCGTAGACGACCTCGCCCCGGCGCAGCGTCATCACGGGCCAACCTGTGACCTCCCACCCGGAGTAGACCGAGAAGCCGGTGCCCGAGAACATGTCTTCGTCGCGGATGGTCCGCGTCTCCTCCGGATCCCAGAGGACGATGTCGGCGTCCGAACCCACGGCGATCGCGCCCTTGCGCGGATAGAGCCCGAAGAGCTTGGCTGCGTTAGTGGAGGTCACCGCCACGAATCGCTCCTCGGAGATTCGACCCTGGACGACGCCCTCGGAATAGAGCATCGGCCGCACCACCTGAAGGTTGTTCAGGCCGGCGCGGTGTCGGCTGATGGTCTGCGACGGGTCCATCTTCTCGTCGCGCAGATAGGCGACGTGATCGGTGCCCAGCACATGCACGGATCCGCTGGCGATGCCCGCCCACAGGGCATCCTGGTCAGGCTGCCGGCGCAGAGGCGGCTGTCCCACGTAGAGGCCGCGGTCGGGGCCCTCGAAGCGCTCGCGCGTGAAGTGGAGGTAGATGGGCCGAGTCTCGACGAAGACGCCGAGCCCGCGGGCCTGGGCGTCCTGCAGCACCCGCAGCGCACCCTCGGAGGAGACGTGGACCGCGTAGATCGGCGCGCCCGTGGCCTCGGCCATGGCGACAGCGCGCTGGGTGGCCACCACCTCGCCGACCGCAGGACGGCTGTCCGGGAAGTACTCGAGCGACGTGCGCCCGGCGGCCGTCAGCTGGGCGACCGCGTGAGCCAGGATGGGCCCGTCCTCGCAGTGCACCATGGTCAGGATGCCGGCGCGCCCCGCCGCGTCCATGGTCGCCATGTAGCCGCGCACATCGGCGTCGAAATCGGCGCGCACCATGAAGATCTTGGTACTGGTCTGGCCGGTCTCGGCGGCGAGGGTGGTCATCTGGGCTTCCTGAGATGCCGGGTCGTTGATGCCGGCATGCAGGATGACGTCCGCGATCGCCTGCTCGCGAATCAGCGCCGCCTCGCGCTCGATGGCCTGGGCAAGGGTCCGCCCCTCGGCCGGAAAGGCGAAGTTCGAGATGGTGGTGATGCCCCCCGCGAGCGCCGCCCGCGAACCGGTACGGTAGTCGTCGCGGAGGCGGCCGCTCAGGTGGACGTGCGGGTCCACTCCGCCCGGCATGAGCAACAGCCCGCTAGCGTCGATGATGCGGGCGCCCGCCCCTGCGGCCAGCCCGGTGCCGATCTCCACGATGGTCCCGTCGCGCACTCGCACGTCCGCGGCGAACCGTGCCTCCGAGGTGACCACGGTTCCGCCGCTGACGAGGATCTCCTGGGGGGCCGCGACGGCCTCGCCCGGGCTGATCGCGACCAGCGCCGCGAGGAGCACGGCGGCCGCGGCAGCGGTGTGGAGCCGGTGGGCGGGGAAATCCTGCGAGGCGGCCATGGTGTCCTCCGGAGCTGCGGGGCGGCAGAGACGGACACCATAGCCGAGCCACTCGACGGACCGCCAGCGGTCCACCGCCCTAGCCTTCCTGAGCGAGTCGTACGCTCAGAGGCGATTCATGTCCCACACGGGGATCAGCCGGGCTTGTCGCGGGACCGAAGGCTCATGGTCGTCTGCTCAACCTCCGCTACCGTCAACACCGGCCTTCCTGCTCGCGGAACCGCAACCAGCCTCGGATCCGGGTCCTGGGTGTTTTCGCCACCCTCCTGCAAGAGCAGGTAGTTCATCGTCGAGGACGCGTGCCGGAACTTCATGGCTTCCTGATAGGCCGGATCGTTGAGCCAGGCCTCCACATCGGCCCTGGAGGGGAATTCGAGAATGACCAGGCGGCCATCGTAGTCCTGTCCCTCGAGGCAGGTAAACGCTTCGCCCCGGGTCAGGAACCTGCCACCGTGTTTGCTGACAATCGGTGGCGTGCGGTCGGTGTACTTTCGGTAGGTCTCGGCGTCGTGAATCGACATCATTGAGACAACGTAGGCTGGCATCGAAGCTCCTCCGTGCGGGCGCGGCCAAAGCTCAGTGTGGCGCGGGAGCGGGAGTTGTGACAAGGGCCCCGGGCGACCCGTGCTACCTTCCGAGCGCTTCAAGGTGCGCAAGGACCTGCGGAGGCATCTGCACCAGGTCATCGACTGCTGGGGCCTTGTAGGCGGGCTGGCGGAGCAACTCAAGAAAGGCGTTGGCCAGGTGGGAAATTGAAGACATCGCGTGGGCGCAAACGTGAGCCGCTCATCCAACGGCAATCTTCGGATCGCAGTGAGGCGCTGCGGTCGCTCACCCGAGTCCTTCTCACGAGCGATCCGGGAGCGGGTCGAATCCGCAGGCGGACGCGGGACATTGGGCAGCGTATGCTCCAGGCATCGCCACATGCCCGTGAACCCAATTTCACCCGGCTTCACATCGAAGACCTTTCGTTTCTGTTCACCGCCTATGACGAGCGTTTCCTTGGCGGGCTCTGCGGGAAGCTGCTCGGGCCCGATGGCATCACCTTCCGCCTCTCCAGGCGGATGACACGCGCGGGCGGAAAGACCACGCGCTACCGTCGCCCGGATGATTCCATCCATTACGAGATCGCCGTAGCCATTTCGATCCTCTTTGACGGCTTTGAGGCGGGCGATCCGGAGGTGACCGTCGGCGGCGTGCCGTGCGGCCACCGGCTGGGGGCGCTGCAACGGGTCTTCGAACACGAGCTTGTTCACCTCGCGGAGTGGCTGTGCTGGGACGAGAGCCACTGCGGACGCAAGCGCTTTCAGGGTATCGCCGCGCGGCTGTTCGGCCACCGGGCACATACGCACCAGCTCGTGACTCGCTCCGCGCGCGCCGCAGAGATGGGCTTCCCGGTCGGTGCCCGGGTGCAGTTCCGCCACCAGGGCCGGTGGCTGAAGGGGCGCGTCAACCGGATCACAAAGCGGGCCACGGTGCTGGTCGACGATCCGGAGGGCGAGCTGATGTCCGACGGGCGCCGCTACGTCCGTTTCTACGTGCCGCTCGGAGAGCTCCGGCCGGGGTAGGCAGACCCGGCGTCAGGTCCTACGCCCGCGCCGGCTGGAAGGCTCGCATCGACTCCACCTTCGCCCGGTAGCCATCCTCTCCCTTCTCCAGGAACTCGCGGTTCACCAGCCAGTTCATGTCCCGGGTCAGCGTCTTGCTGGTCTTTTCCGCGTAGAGCCTGGCCAGGTCGGGACTCAGATCCGGTATTGCCCGCTTGCGGACCGGCGCGCTCACACGGCCAAGGACCAGGGTTACCTCGCGGCGTCGACGCATGGCAGGTGACGACGGGATTCCCTGGAATTCACCGTACACGAAGTGCTCCCAGGCGAGCTTCAGCTGGATCCCCGCGATGAATTCGCTCTGCTCCCGCAGGCCGTCAACGAACCCCTGCAACGAGTAGAGCAGAAAACCGAGCGGGTCCCCACGACCGGAATTCGCACGGCTGGAGCGATCGAGCTGACGGTAGTACTCCGCCCGGGTGAGGTTGTAGTGGTTGCTGAGAAGATGGGCACAGGGCGACGGCACACCCTCCCGCGCAAGGATCATGAACTCGGCCAGTCGGGCCGTCCGTCCGTTGCCGTCTCCGTAGGGATGAATCCAGGCGATGTACAGGTGAACAAAGACCGCCCGGAGAATCGCCGACGCGAGGCGGTCTTCCTGCCGATCCGGGCGTACCGGCCAGCCGTCTCCCTCAAGCCACGCGCAGAGTCGGTCGAGCAGAACGGCGCAATCTCTCCTTGGGGCACCCCGGTAACGCAAGACTCCGACGGGATGCGCCGGTATCTTTCCCGGAACCACCCCCTCTTCGAGGTGCTCCTCAAGGCCTGCCAGCAAGCGCCGATTCGCTCCGGCGATCCAGTCCGGCGTCAGTGCGGGCGGCTCACCGCTCATGATCTCGGCGAAGATGTCATGGACGGCCCTCAGGACGTTGTCGACCTCCCGCTTCAGGTATTCCTGGGATAGCGGGAGTTCCAGCTGCCCGTCCAGCTGGGCCGCGATCTGTTCCTCGCTCAGTGTGTTCCCTTCGATCGCCGTCGTGGCCCGCGCACCCTTGATCAGGTAGAGACGATGCAGCTCTCGGGCGCCGGCGGGCGGAAGGACCGCGTGAGCGACATGATCGCACCTGGCGGCCGCCTCGCCGAGCAACGACCAATGGAGAGGGTCGGCGCGTTCCAGATGGTGGCGGAAGCTGATCCACGGGTGGGTGCGGCGGTATTCGCGGTCATCCGTCATGGTCGGGACTCCTTGTGGCATTCCGGGTAATGATGCTAAAGGATGTCGGATGGAATGTCCATATGCGTACACATTGCACGATACGGAGTTATAGTTTATAACTATATGAATGAATTAGTGTTATGGATTGTCATGTCATTGTCACAAGGAATTACAAGACATAGAATGACCCGTATGATGTCCATGCGTTCCGAGGGCTAACAAGTGCTCGCCTTCGAGCGTGCTCTACCGCTCCCAAAGCTCGCTGAGCGGCACGGCCAGCATCCTGTTGTCCGCCAACGGCAGAATGTCCCGGCCGTTGTAGAGAAGGATGCCGCCTTCGAAATCCTCGCCGCACAGCGCCGCCAGGCGCGCCATTCCGCGCCCGGCCGATCGTCCCGGCGTACTCGTCGCCTTTACCTCGATGCCCCAGGTACGCGCGCCGAGGGTCATGACGAGGTCGACCTCCCGTCCGTCCTTGTCACGGAAGTGCCAGAAGCGGAGATCAGGGTCGGTCCATCCCGCCAGGGTGACGAGTTGCTGGGTCACGAAGGATTCGAGGAGATGTCCCATGCGGTCCCGCTTTCCGATCCAGTCACCCGGCTCCAAGCCGGCCAAAGTCGCGGCCAGCCCGCTGTCTACGACGTGGATCTTCGGCGTCCTCACCAGTCGCTTGCCAACGTTTCGATGCCACGGCGGGAGGCGCCGGACGAGGAACAGTCGTTCCAGCACCGCGATGTACTCCCGCACCGTGCTGCGGTGGAGGCCCAGCTCTCGCGACAGGCCGGCGGTATTGAGCAGTTCGCCGTTCCGTGCTGCGAATAGCTGCAGCAGGCGCCCGACACCGTCCGCATCCCGGACTCGTCCCACGTCCAATACATCCCGGTCGACGATGCTCTGTACGTACTGACGATGCCACTGCCGGGCGCGAGCCGGGCTCCGAAGTAGCGGTTCCGGATAGCCACCGGCCACCAACCGTCGCGCGAGATCATCCGGATCCGGCAGCCGTCCCCCAGCGCGCAGAGCGGGAGTGACCATACCCGCAAGGAGGTCGGCAAGGAGCAGCCCGGGCCGACGCTCTTTCTCGGCCTCGCAAAGGGGCATGAGTCGGGCGATCTCCATGCGTCCGGCCAGCGACTCGGTTACCGTGGGCAGCAGGAGAAGATTGGCCGAGCCAGTCAGAACGAAGCGTCCAGGACGGCGATCAAGATCCACCGCCAGCTTGATGGCCGGCAGCAACTCCGGTGCCCGCTGAATCTCGTCGATGGTGACCTCCCTCGGGAGCGCCGCGACGAAACCGGCCGGATCCGCTTTGGCGGCGGACAGGTACGGCCCGTGGTCAAGGCTGAAGTAGGGACGCTCGGGCATCATGGCACGAACAAGCGTGCTCTTGCCGCTCTGGCGAGGTCCGGTCAGGCATACCACGGGCGTGTCGGCCAAGGCGTCGTTGAGGACCGAGACCAGTGGGCGTGGGTAGAGCTCGGCGGAATCGAACATGGCCGAAAGGTAGCGGCTATGTGTCGGTTAGAGAAGCGGCTGATTGACGGTTACAATAGCGGCTATGTGGCGGTTGGCGGATTCAAATCCGCAGTCGTCAGCGGTCGAACGGCATCCCCCCCAGGTCATACCTGTCCACCGCCCGATCCGGAATCCCGTCCGCATCGTCCGCCCCGACCGGCCGGTCCACCAGGACGACCAGCGTCGACCCCAGGACATCGAAGCCCCTGATCCGATCCCGGACCCTCACCGACCCGACGAATGCGGCATTCTCGTACACGTCCAGGTAGGACCACTCGCGCAGGTCGCGCTGTGTGGCGATCCAGTAGCGGTTGTCGGCGTCGATCAGCTGTTGGGCCGTGGACAGGTGGTAGTTCTTCGGGGTGGTGCGATAGCGCTCCATCGGCTCCGCGAGGTTCATGTTTTCGGGGACGCCCAGCCCCCTGTTGAAGGCCTTGAGCTCTTCCTCGCGCTCGGCCGCTTCCTGCTCGTCCGGGAGTTCCGGGACGTACGTCGGCGCGCGGAGCACCGTGGCGTCGCCGGTGTCGCCGACGAAGATCAGATGACCCTCGCAGCCGACGAGGACCCATCCCCCTGCCCGGTTCGGGATGCCATGGACGACTTCCCCGATGCTTTCGGAGACTTCCCCGCATTCGACATCCCACGGCCCGGGTGGCGACCCCTCTTCCCGCACGACCTCTCCGGAGGCCATGTCCACGTCGAATCTGTTCATCGTCAAGCCCTCGCCGCCCATCATTCCCAGGATGTCCATCGACGCACCCGAGAGAATGTCGCCGAACGATGAGATGGGCGAAAAGGCCGCGCCCGGCATCGTCACCTGCGACACATGCGCCCCCGATGGCTCAAAGACCGTGAAGCGGCCCAGCCGCAGGTCTGCCACCCCAACCGTGCCTTCCTCGCCGCGAACCAGGAAGGCGGGGCTGACAAACTCTCCGGGCCCTTCCCCCTCGCGCCCGAAGACTCCCACGACAGCGCCTTCCCCGTCCACGCAGCGGACCTGCACCTCGTAGGAGTCGATGACGCAGGCCGTGCGCCCGTCGGCGAGGAGCGCGACCTGGTCGTCATCGCTGGGGGGGAGGGCTGTCGAGGTGATCAGCTCGGGGGTGAAGATGGGGTTGGCGGGGGGGTCGCCCTGACCGCAGGCAGCGGTGAGGGCCAGGAGGGCGGCCGAGGCGAAGATTCGAACTGTCGCCAAGGGATTGAAGCGGCGACGGGTGGGCGCGGTGGCGTACTGCATGAGGCGAGACTCCCCGTTCGGATGCGACTGGTGACGGAACCCTGATCATACCGCGGCACCCTCCTTCCCGGAACGGTTCGCGCACCCGAAAGCGGGGAGGTATGATGTGTCCACCATGCAGACTCAAGCACCGACGACGTGGGAGGATGTCCTGCGGATGCCGGACGACGGCAACCGCTACGAGTTCATCGGGGGGCGCCTGTACATGACGCCCGCCCCCGTGACCCGGCACCATCGCGTCCTGAGGCGACTTTGGTTGGCTCTGTGCCGGATCCTCATGGACTCCGGACACGGAGAAGTGTTCTCCGCCCCGCTCCTGGTCGAGTTCCCGGGCACCGGCGACCGGGTGCAGCCCGACCTTCTGTTCGTGTCCAGCGAGAAGCAGGCGATCATCGGCGAGAAGCAGGTCCTGGGCGCACCCGACCTCGTCGTCGAGATACTCTCGCCGACCACCGCGCACCGCGACCGCGGGATCAAGCTGGATCTGTACGCGCGTCACTGGGTGCGGCAATACTGGATCGTGGATCCGGGCGAGGATGTGGTCGATGTCTGGCGCTTTGGGGACGAGCCGGGGCACGAGCGCTTCTCCGGCGAGCTCCCCGTCCGGCTTGGTCCCGAGCGCCTGGGCCTGATCGACCTCGACGAGGTCTTCTCGCGTCATCTGGACCAGTGGGAGAACGGAAGGTAGGGTCGGCCGGACAGGGTGCTGTTGACCGAGACGAGAACACGAGGATAACGCGATGAAGCAGCTGACATGGGTGGTCGCCGTCGCGGCCCTGGCGTTCATCGCGTGGCTCGGGTCGGGGACGAGCGATGCCGGAGAGGTCGCCCCCGCCGCCGAGGAAGGCGTCTTCGCCACCATCGCGCCGTTCAACAGTTACGGGCACGTGCACGACGCCGACAACGTCGAGGCCATGCGGCCGCGGGTCATGGGCACGCACGGGGTCATCTCTTCCGGGCACTATCTGGCCACGCAGGCCGGCTACGACGTGCTCAAGGCCGGGGGCAACGCCTTCGACGCAGGCGTCACCGCGGGGATGGCGCTCAAGGCGCTCAAGATGGACTACGCGGGGTGGACCGGGGTCGCACCCCTCATCCTCTACAGTGCGGCGGAGGACCGGGTGATCACCCGCGTCGGGGCCGGGACCTCGCCCGCGCTCGCCACCCTCGACCATTTCCTCGAACACGGCAAGTCGCCCGTCAACAACGCGCTGATTCCCGCGGACGTCGATGTCTGGCTCGCCACGCTCGACCGCTTCGGCACCCTCAGCTTCAGCGAAGCCGCCCAGCCGACCCTGCGCATCGCCGAGGAGGGCTATCACCTCTACAAGATGCAGAAGTGGATGATCGAGGATCAGGTGGAGGGGATCCTCGCCTTCCCCTACAACACCGACTTCTGGTTCCAGCACGGTGTCGGCCTTCAGCGTCTGGGCGATCTGATGGTGAACGCCGACCTGGGACGGCTCATCCGCTACATGATCGAGGCCGAGGAGCAGGCGCTTGCCGCGGGCGCAAGCCGCTCGGAAGGGATCCGCGCCGCGCGCGACGCCTTCTACAAGGGAGAACCCGCGCGCGACGTGGACCGCTTTTTCCGCGTGCACGGCGGCATCGTGCGCTACGAGGACCTCGCCGGGTACGAGAGTCGTTGGGAGGAACCCCTGGGCACGAGCTTCCAGGGCTACGACGTGTACACGGGCGACGGATGGAGCCAGGGGCCACGCATCGTCCTGATGCTCAACATGCTCGAGAACCAGGACCTGCGCGCGCTCGGCTACAACACGCCACAGTACATTCATCTCATCTCCCAGGTCATCAACCTGGCGATGTCGGATTCCCACAGGTACGTCGGCGATCCGGACTTCGCGCCTGCGCCCGACGGGCTCTACGGGAAGGAGTACGCGCGCGAGCGGATCGGGCTCATCGACGCGAAGAGCGCGTTTCAGGACATGCCGCCGTGGGGAGATCCGGCGGCGATGGCGGCGGTGGCGGACGGCGCGCCGACGAGCTTCGTGACGGCGAGCGCGGACGGCGATGGCCCGGCCCGTTCCATCGACACCTCGTCCCTGAGCGTCATGGACGGAGAAGGCAACCTGTTCTCGCTGACCGAGAGCGATGGCCACACCTTCACGCCCATGATCCCGGGATGGGGGTTCGGGCTGGGCAACCGCATGGGCCAGTTCAACCTGGATCCGGAGCTGGCCAACGTCATGGCACCCGGCAAGCGCCCGCGCAACACCAACGCGCCCCTTCTGGTGATGAAGGATGGGCGGCCGTTCATGGGACTCTCCACCCCCGGCGGCGATCAGCAGCTACAGTCGCTCCTGCAGGTGTTTCTGAACGTGGTGGTGTGGGGGATGTCGCCCGAGACGGCCCTGGACCAGCCCCGCTTCGGCAACTACAACTTCCCGGCCTCCGGCAGCGAGGTGAACCTCAGTCCCGCAGTGCTCCGACTCGAGGACCGGATCCCGGCGGAAACGGCGGAAGCGCTGCGGGCGATGGGGCACGACGTGCAATCCTGGGGCCTGTGGAATTGGCGTGCCTGCGCACCCACGGTGACCTGGCGCGATCCGGAGACGGGGGTGATGATCGCGGCGGGGGACGTGCGGCGTGAGACTGCGTCGCTGGGGTTCTGATTTGAGCTGTTTCATGCCGTCGGAAGAACCAATCGTCGGTGATCGTCCTCGGTGGACACGGACCTACCTCCACAGACTGCGTGATTCCGAGCGGTGGAAGGCTTACGCCCCGCGCGATGACGACATCATCGTGTGTTCGCCCCAAAAGGCTGGCAGCACATGGATGCGAACCATCTGTGCGCTGTTGGTATTTCAGAGTTCGGAGTTTCCCGCACCCCTGTCGCAGTTCTCGCCATGCCTCGAATCGCTGAACCTCCCGATCGACGATCTCATGGCCCGGCTGGAGAGGCAGACCCACCGGCGGATCATCAAGACCCACTTGCCGTTGGACGGGCTCCCCTATCACGATGCACCGACCTACCTCTTCATCGGTCGCGATCCACGCGACATCTTCCTCTCGTTGGCGAGGCACATTGCCAACGTGCATCCCGACGCTCGGCTGGCCAACGGTATGCCCCCCTGGCCGCTCGACGAGATTCCGGACGACCGGCGAGCGTTCTTCCGCAAGTGGATCACCACACCCGGTTTTCCCGGGGAGCATGACGGATGGCCGGCATCGTCCCCTCTATCGCATGCCAGGACGTACTGGCGCCACCGCGGTTGCCCGAACATCCATCTGTTTCACTATGCCGATCTCAAGGCCGACCTGACCGGCCAGATGCGCCGGGTCTCGGAAATCCTCGGCATTCCCGTCAACGAAGAGCGCTGGCCTCGTCTGGTCGACGCCGCGCGTTTCGAGAGCATGAAGCGACGCGCTTCGGAGCTGGTGCCCCCAGGAGGCCGCGATCCCGCAGCCTTCTTCGCCAAGGGGAAGAGTGGCCAGTTCGAGGCCGTGTTGGGCCCGATCGAGCGTGCTCTCTACCGGAGGGCGATGACCGAGCGCGTCGCCCCGGACCTGGCCGACTGGCTTGAGAACGGCGGCATGGCTCGGGCGGACGCGGCAGGGGCTCCGGCGTCCGGTCGGTAGCGAGGGCGCCGATCCGCGTTCCTCATGGCAGCAGCACCGTACATCCCCACGTCCGCCTCGACTCCAGCGCCCGGTGGGCCCGGGCCGCCTCCGCAAGGGGGAAACGCTGACCGATGGTGACGCGGATGCGACCTGCCTCGATGTGCCCGAAGAGCTGTCCGGCGGCCGCGACCAGGACATCTCGGCTCTTCTCGTGCGGCATGACGGAAGGGCGAGTCACGGTCAGAGACTTGGCGCTCAGGCGCAGCAGATTGAACGGTGGCACCGGGCCCGATGCGTTCCCCAGGGCGATCATCATCCCGAAACGGGAGAGGCACTCCAGCGAGCGGTCGAAGGTGGTCGCGCCGACGCCGTCGAAGACCACCGGTACGCCTTCGCCGCCGGTGATTTCGTGCACGCGTTCCACGAAGTCCTCTTCCTCGTAGAGGATGACGTGGTCTGACCCGTGCTCGCGCGCCACGCGGGCCTTCTCCGAACTGCCTGCAGTGGCGATGACGGTCGCGCCCAGCGCCCTGCACCATTGAGCAAGGATCATCCCCATGCCGCCCGCCGCCGCGTGAACGAGTACCGGTTCGCCCGCCCTCACACGGTAGGTGCGCCGACAGAGATGCCACGCGGTCATGCCCTTCAGCATCGCTGCCGCAGCGGTCTCGTAGTCGATCGCATCGGGGATTCGGACCAGACGGTCCGCAGGGATCGCCCGGCGCTCGCAATAGGCACCCAGCACATGGCCGTAGGCGACTCGTTCGCCGGGCTGGAAGTTCGGGCAGTTGACGTCGGACGGCTTGTCGGCAGCCTTTGGCCCCACCGCCTCGACCATGCCTGCGGCCTCCACGCCGATGACCGCCGGCAGTGACGGCGAGGGACGGAACCCGGTCCGGCGGTAGGTGTCGGCGAAGTTGAGCCCGATGGCCTCATGCCGGACCAGTACCTCGCCCGGGCCCGGATCGGGCACAGGGATCCGTTCCCAACGGAGCACCTCGGGACCACCCAGCCCGTGGATGCGAATCGCCATGCCCGAGTCCACCGGTAGCGACATGCGTCTAGCGGGATGTCGCGCGCGAACGGAGGATCACGTATCGGTAGACCTTCAAGGCCAGCGTCCGGTTGCGTTCCTCCAGCAACTGGCGGGCGGCGGGCGTCAACATCGCAACCCAGCATGATCGATCCGCAACCGTGTGCGTGTCGGTCTTCATATCGCCGAACGCAGCTCCAGCGTCCAACACGTCACCCGGACCGCACTGGCGGAGCCGGCGACCAGCCGAATCAAACACCGAGACTTTTCCCCCGACCAGCAACAGGAGGCCCCTGAGCGGTTGGTCGGGCCCGGAGACCGTGTCGCCGGCGGCGTAGCCGTGAGGCTCGATCCAGTCATGGAGTTCGTCGATCATCTCTTCGAAAAAGGCCTGGCGGTCGAGTTGATCAACCAGGTCGTCGGCAACGCGCTCGATTAGCGTGCGTTGGAAGTCCTGCTCCGGCTTCTCCGCCCCACATCTGTCGATCACCGCATTTTCACAACGTTCCAATGCGCGATCCAGTTCCCCCTCCAGGATCAACCAGCGGTACTCGACTGCTGACAGGTTGTCTTCCAGCCGGCGGTTGAACCGGTCGGTACCACCGCAGATTATGACCTGCCAGCGGGCCGCGTGAGCCTTGCTGACAAACGTGCACAGGGATCTGACGGCCGAGAAATCGAAACCGGATACCCGCCGCAGGTCCAGCACGATGCAAACCGAGCGCGAGGTCGCCAGATCCTGTTCCAGGCGGCTGAACAGCGAGTAGGCGCTGCCGAAGAACACATAGCCGTGCAACTGGTATACGACCCCGCGCCCACCCTCCTCCTTCAGAATTGCCTGCGCGGGAATCGACCGGCGACGGTTACTGCGCTGCTCACGGACACTGCGGCGGGCCTTTATCGGGTCGAGGCGGCTGAGACGGAAGATGAGCAGCACGATCGTGACAAGCATTCCGATTCCCACTCCTTCCAGGAATCCGAACATCAGGATGGCCCCGAAGATCGCCGCCAGAATCCCGAACTCGGTTGCGGGCAACCGTTTTCTGTTTCGCACGACCCAGTCGTTCACGAGACTGATTCCCGTGCAAAGCAGAATGCCGCCAACGACGGGGGTGGGGATCAGGCCGACAATCCTGCCGCCGTACACCAGGGCAAGGCCCAGCACTCCGGCTGTGAACAGGGCCGTCAGCCGAGTGTCTGCCCCGAACATCCGGTTTCGCAACGACTGTACTACCGTCAGGCAGGAGGCGGGCCCCCCGCCGGCAGCTGCCGTAATCGCCGTGGCTCCGGCAGCCACAAACTCACCGTCCCAATTCAATTCTTGCCTGGAACCGAGTTCAAGCCCTCCCAAAGCCAGCACCATCGCGACCAGATTCAGGAAGACGATGGTCAGGATTTCCGGGCTTTGGGCCGCGACCGACCCCCACGCTATCGCAGATAGATCGCCCAACTCGATCGAGGGCCACATGCCGCCCGCGCCGGCGCCGGAAAGCAGCAGATCCGCCGCCTGGGCCTGGTCCACCGAAACACCGAACACCCAAAGCCCCAAGTGAACCAGGCCTGCCGCCACCAGCGAACCCAATGGGACGATCGGGACACGCCGCCAACGCCTCGACGCCAGAAACAGGCAGATGCCGAACAGAAGCCCGGATCCCCATACCGTGACCCTGTCGGCATCAAGCAGGCTGGCAATCGGGCGAACGCCGAAATCCAAACCCATCAGGGACAGTGCCAGCAAGCAGGCAACCCCGCCGGTTCCGGCCAGGAAACCTCCGGACACGGGATACGGGATGAACCGCAGCAGACTGGCGGCGCCCAGTCGTCCGATGAGCAGAAAGCAGATGCCAGTCAAAGCACCGCTGATCGCCATGACCGCTACCACGGTCACGAAGAGAGATTGAGCGCCAAGATTCAGAGCAGTTCCGATACCCGCCAGGACGAGGAGAGCTGGCAGGGGCGGCTTGGCCGTGGCACTCCGATGTCCGCTGAACAACGCCGCGAAAGCGCATCCGATCAGGGAGCCGAAGATTAGCAGGCCGACACCCGACACGGCGTATGGAGCGAGGGAACCGTCAAAGATCGAGGTGCCCACCGCGAAGGAGGAAGCGATCAGGTTGGCCGCCGAGACAAACCCCATCACTGCGGCTGACAGGAGTTTCGCCGAACGGACATCCTCCCGGACCTCGCTCGCGAACCTTCCGGCTGCCGACATTCGTCTAGCTACTCCGCACGGATCTCCACTGGGCGCAAACCACAACTGTGGCAGATACAAGAGACGCGCGCAATGCAGGCCCCTTGTTGTTGTGCAACTTGTACCATGTTAACAATTGTTTACAATGTTATAAAGTTGTGCATTGTGTGTAAACGATGGATAGGCACAGGAAAAGTGTTGTATGATATGCTTAGCGCGCAGCCGGATGCGTAATGAAACTCCGAACGCCGAAGCGGGCAGTGCGAAGAGAGACGGACATGCAGTCGAGAGGGCACTCGGACGATGGTCGGGCAAGGATGAGGCATGGGCACGCTGGTCCGAGGCGCGAAGGAGGAGGACCGGGGCGGCTGAACGCGTGCTTGGAGATCCCGGCAATGGCCGTGGTCGGGATCGCCATGCTGCTCCTGTCCTGCGGCGATGGCGCCGTCGAGCCGGCTCCTCCTCCGGCTCCCGTTGCCACCACCGTAACGGTCAACCCGGCTTTTGCCACACTGTCAGCACTCGGCGAGACGGCCCGGTTCACCGCCGAGGTGCGCGACCAGAACGGGCAAGTTATGGCGGGGGCCGCCGTCACGTGGGCGAGCAGCGACGCCTCGGTCGCGTCGGTGGACGCGTCGGGGCTGGTGACGGCGGCGGCGAACGGGACGGCGACGATCACCGCCAGCTCGGGCTCGGCCTCGGGCGAAGCGCAACTGGTGGTGCAGCCGCCCGGTTTGGTCGTCGTGACGCCGACAGCGGACACGATCGCGCCGGGCAACACGTTGCGCTTGGCGGCGGAGGCGTTCGACAGTAATGGCCACGCCATCGCGGACGCCGAGTTCGAGTGGTCGTCGAGCGACGTCTCGGTGGCGACGGTGGACGACTCGGGGCTGGTGCGGGGCGTTGCGGACGGCGCGGCGACGATCACGGCGGCGTTTGGAAGGGCGCGGGGAACGGCCGAAATCGCGGTGGTCAGCCCGGAACGGGCGGCGCTGGTGGCGCTCTACAACGCCACCGACGGTCCGAACTGGGTCAACAACGAGAACTGGCTGACCGACGCGGCGCTGGGGGAATGGTACGGAGTGGATACGGATGCTTCCGGACGGGTCGTACGACTGGAATTCTACAACAACGACTTGACGGGACCGATCCCGTCCGAAATGGGCAACCTCGGCAACTTGACGGAACTCGTACTCTGGTTCAACAACCTCTCCGGCGCGATCCCGTCGGAGTTGGGCAACCTCCGCAACCTCACGGAACTCACACTCTCCGCCAACAACCTCTCCGGCGCGATCCCGCCGGAGTTGGTCAACCTCCGCAACCTCACGAAACTCGAACTCTCCGCCAACAATATCTCCGGCGCGATCCCGCCGAAGTTGGGCAACCTCGCGAACCTGACATCGCTCTGGCTTGGCGGCAACAATCTCTCCGGGCCGATCCCCCCGGAACTCGGGAACCTTGTCAACCTGACGGCGCTCGAACTCGCGGTCAATAGCCTGTCCGGGCCGATTCCGCCGGAGCTGGGCAACCTTGCCGACCTGGAGATTCTGCGCCTCGCGTTCAATGCCTTGACGGGGCCGATCCCGCCGGGATTGGAGGAGTAAACTCTAACCTACTATTTGGCAATGATTTGAACCAACCTAAGCGCTACATGTATCACTTACGATACACAGAACTGAGTTAGATTCCATACAACCGCATCGGAAGTCGGCGGACGCCGGAGCTCGACCGTCAGACGGCAGAGCCTCAGTAGGGACATTGCTCTGCGCGCGGCGTTGACCCGTCCTGACCCTGGAGGCG
>LXNI01000503.1_pt1 | contig 43960 bp, 31 predicted proteins | sample 809091 | NCBI WGS metagenome assembly LXNI01 (sample SAMN04870527, study PRJNA318959) | sponge metagenome | biome: 01000161; feature: marine sponge reef; material: water | host: Sarcotragus foetidus | place: Greece: Milos, Mediterranean Sea | collected 2013-05-29 | depth 5-7 m
TACACGTCCAAGGGCGACGATGACATGATCCGGTTGTTCGGCGAGTTCGGCTTCCGCGCGATCCCCTTGGATCTGACCGAACTGCAAACCAACCTCGAGACCGGATTGGTAGATGTCTTTGCCGTGCCCCCGCTGATTGCAGCCGGCTACCAGTGGTTCGGCTCGGCGCCGAACATGCTCAACATGCGCTTCGTCCCGATCTTGGGATCGCTGCTGGTCAACAATGACGTTTGGGACGCGATACCGGCCGACCAACGGCGGCGCATGAGAGCAGTCGCCGCCGAGCTGACGGTTGAAATCGAGAAGGCAGCGCGAGCACAGGAAGCGTCCGCGATCCGCTCGATGCAAGAGTACGGCCTGCACGTGATCGAGCTTGACGAGCCCACGCTTGTCGAATGGAAGCGCGAGATGGAGGCCGTGTATCCGCGACTGCGCGATCGCTATGCTCCGGGCGAACTGCTCGACGAGGTCGTGGGCTGGAGAGACCAGTACCGCGCCCGATGACCCGGCCGGGAGGCCTGACTGGGAGGGAATCGCAATGCCTGCCCTGACCCGCCGCGACCTGCCGCGGACCCAGGCAGCGCTAGCGTCCGAAGGGATCGCGCTGCCGATGATCACGACCGGGCTGTTGTCCAACCGGGACCCTGCGGCGCGCCCGACGCTTTACACCGCCGCCAAGCTCTGCATCCCCTTCTTCAAGCTCGGATACTACCGCTATCGATACGCAGACTTCGAGCGCCACCTAGTCAAGGACGACGAAGCCCCGCGAGGGGCGCGGAGGATGGTGGGGCGGTTGGCTTTGGCCGCGGCCGTACGCGTCACGTCGCTGCTTCCAGGAGGACGAGCAAGAACGCCGCCGACGGAGGCCGTGCCGAAGGTACGGGCCGTCAAGCCAATCAAGAATCGGCACGCGAGGGGGGCCGGTACGGGAATTGGCAGCGGGGTACGACAAGCCGTCCTGCTCCCGGTTCACGGGATCGACAGGCTCTCCGCGCCTTTCATGGCCGGACTCCATGCCATCGTGACCCTCCCGGGGATGGCGATTCTTCTCCGCGCTAGGCAGGCCGTCGCGATCTGCAACGGTCCTCCCGCGCATGCGCTTCGACCGATTCGGAGAGCATGATGTTTCCGGTCCGGGCCCGGCTGGCGGCAGTCATCCTTCTGGCTGGTTCAGCGCCAGTCGCCGCGGAACCACGTCCAGGTCTTGCAGTGGGAATTGCCCAGGCGAACGGAAACTTGGTGCCGGTGGCAACGTTCGATGGCTCGGGCTGGTCGAGCCCGTGGCCGCTGGATCGTCGTCTCGATGAGAACCTGGCAAAGGGACTGGGACTTCCGGCGGAGTGGCTCGGGGGAATCGGGTCGCTGCGGGACTGGACCCTCTGGTTCGAGAACCCCGGGCCGCAGGCATCAAACAGGCGACGTTCGGCGGAATGGACTGCCGGACTCTCGGCCTCAGGCACGCCGGTTGTGGCCGATGGACTTGTCATTTCCGCAATGAGGTGCTCTTCGAATCTCGCACTTTCCACCGACCTCGAAGACCTGCGATCATCGCTCATCGAATGTGACTCTTGCTGCCCGGAGCCCAAGAGGGGGATCGCCACGACCGGACCAGTCCCGCCAGAACTGGTGGAGCGATTGGAACCCGAAGCCGCCCTGACCCGGATGATCGTCATGCGTCTTGCCCAGACATTCGACCTGCTCGAGAGCCGGGAGATCGAGCGAGAGTCCGAACGGCAGGGGATCGTCGACGGACAGCTCCGGCACACCGGGCAGTGGCGGGATGCGCGGCGAAGACAGGCGATTCCTCTCCGAGTCCGGCGTGCGTTCCGCGTGCACGAAGCCAGCCCCACAATCTACTACCTGGAAATCCAGCGATCGTACGACCATGTCGAAAGAGATGACCCGGGATTCTGTCCGGGATTCTCGTTACTCAAGATTTGGGTTCGCGCCGGCAGCGGAACGGAGCTGGCTGCGGTCGATAGCGAATTCCTCATCAGTGATTGCGACGGAAAAGCATCCACGTCCAACACTCCGGTGCTCTACTGGGCGCACGAAACCGGAATTGACTTGCTCGTGCGCCGATTGGGCTGGGAGAGCGAATACTACGCGATCGTGACGATCAGTGAAGACACTGTCTCGGAGCGGACCACGGTATTCTTTCGGAACCGACAATAGGCAAACGAACCACTGGACCCGGTCCTCTGCCGGCGTCCGTACTTCTCCATCAACGTGGCAGCTGAACCGTCGTAGGGCTGGGGCTTCCACGCCTGGCAACCGAATCGTCGGCAGTGCGGTGCCGCAACCCGCCGAGGATTCGCCGAAGTCGCGTCTGTCGAGGAAGCCGTGCGCCGCCGGAACGCCAAGGCCTAGAGCGCCCTCGCCCGAAGGGAAGCGGGTTCCGCTCCGGAGACTCGCAACTCGGCGCCGAAGTCTCCAGCCACAAGACCCCGACACCAGTGCACAGCAGCGGCGGCAGGAGCCCCGGCCTTGATGGCCCGAATCCGAAAAGAGGTTGCCGGCCGGCACCCGAAGTCACCATGCTGCGCAAGATGCGTGCCGGGCAAACGCAGGCAGCGCTGCTGTCGGGGAGCGGCGTGGGATTCCTTGACGAAGGCGTCAGCGCCCTGCAGGTACCCCTGATGTTCGATTCCCTCGACGAATTCGACTATGTGCTCGACAAGTTGGCGCCAACCTTAGAGAGGCGCCTGCACGCCGAGGGCTTCACGGCCTTGGGCTGTGGTGAGACCGGCTGGGCGTGCTTGTTCGCCGTCAGGGAATTCCGCACGCCGAAGCAACCGCGCGAGATGAAGCTCTACACGTCCAAGGGCGACGATGACATGATCCGGTTGTTCGGCGAGTTCGGCTTCCGCGCGATCCCCTTGGATCTGACCGAACTGCAAACCAACCTCGAGACCGGATTGGAGGATGTCTTCGCCGTGCCCCCGCTGATTGCAGCCGGCTACGAGTGGCTCGGCTCGGCACCGAACATGCTCAACATACACTTCGTCCCGATCTTGGAACGCGATACCGGCCGGCCAGCGGCGGCGCATGAGAGCGGTCGCTGCCGGCCTGACCGTTAGAATCGAGAAGGCAGCGCGAGCGCAGGAAGCGTCCGCGATCCGCTCGATGCAAGAGTACGGCCTGAGCGTTATCAAGCTCGACGAGCCCACGCTTGTCGAATGGAGGCGTGTATCCGCAACTGCGCGATCGCTATGCTCCGGGCGAACTGCTCGACGACGTCGCGGGCTGGAGAGACCAGTGCCGCGCCCGATGACCCGGCCGAGAGGCCTCACTGGGAGGGAATGGCAATGCCTGCTCTGACCCGCCGCGAACTGCTCGCGGCCTCTGCCGCGAGCGCTGCGGCAACCGGCACTGCGGCCACGCACAAGCCGACACTTTGCCTGTTCACCAAGCACCTGCCCCATCTCGGCTACAAAGAACTGGCCGCGACCCTGCGCTCGCTGGGCTTCGCCGGCGCCGACCTGACGACGCGCCCGCGGGGCCACGTGTTGCCGGAGAACGTGGAGCGCGACCTGCCGCTGGCCCACGCAGCGCTGGCCTCCGAAGGGATCGCGCTGCCGATGGTCACGACCGGGCTGTTGTCCACCCGGGACCCTGCGGCGCGCCCGACGCTTTACACCGCCGCCAAACTCGGCATCCCCTTCTTCAAGCTCGGATACTACCGCTATCAGTACGCCGACTTCGAGCCCCACTTGGCCAAGGTCAAGGCAGACATGGAGAGTCTGGCCGCTATCGCGGGCCATGCCGGCATCACAGGGGGCTTCCACAATCACTCGGGAACCTATGTCGGCAGCGCGCTGTGGGACCACTGGTGGCTGTTGCGCGATACGGACTCCCGGCAGATCGGCTTTTACTTCGACCCGTGCCACGCCACGATCGAAGGCGGCTCGGCCGGCTGGGAAATCGGCTTCCACCGCTTGCGGGACCGACTCAAGATGGTCGCTTGCAAAGATTTCTATTGGGAAAAGAGCAATGGCAAGTGGCGCTCCCGCATGTGTCCCTTGGGCCAAGGGATGGTCGACTACCCGAAGTTCTTCAAACTGTTGGCAGCCAGCGGCTTCAGCGGGCCGATCTCGCTCCACGTCGAGTACCAGATCGAAGCTCCCAGGGAGGCGCAACGCATCGAAAAGGAGATGCACGCCATCGAAGCGGACTTCGCCTACCTGAAGTCCGTCTGCGACTCAGCCTACGGCGCGGCCTGATTCGAGCGCTCCCCGCCATTGCTGGCAGAATTGCGTGCGTGGGACGAGCACGCGCCGTTCTCGCGGCGACTTCCGCCGGGCGCAAAGGCGGTGCCGAATCACCGCGACAGCTCATGCGACCTGACATCTGAAGCTGTGAGAAACGCGGAAATCAGGTTTCAAGAAATCCTCCCCCCCTTGACAGGCTTGGCTGGCGGGTCTATCGTACAGGCAGCTTCCTGTCGGCAGCACGTTCGATCGGAGGCCACACCGGTGAGCCGACCTTTGACACATTCTCGATGGCGGATGCCAACCGAAGGGCGGTTCCTACTGTTGATCGGGCTCAGTCCGCCGTAATCCGCGGCAGGCGTGAGCGAGCCATCAGTTCGATCCATCGGCAGGTCGCCCTGCCAAGGGGGGATCATGAACTATCGCAATTCGGCCCTCACGCTGCTCTGCCTACTGATCGGCGCTAGCACTTGCTGGGCCCAGGTATCGGGCCGGCTGTCGGGCACCGTCACGGATCCGACGGGTCAGGTCATCGTTGCGGCCGAAATTACGGTCACCAACGCAGGCACATCCGAACAACGGTTGGTCCAATCCAACGAAGCGGGCAATTTCGTCGTCGCGGCACTACCGCCTGGCACGTACTCGCTGAACGTGCAATCCGAAGGATTCCAGTCCTATGAACAAACGGGCATCATCATCAGCGCGGACCAAGCCTTGGCTCTTGGCAACATTCCGCTGTCCATCGGCGCCGTAACCGAAACGGTCACCGTCCAGGCGGAGGGCGCGGCCGTCGAAACCGACACCGCAGGCGTCAACGCCCTGCTGACCAGCAACCAGATGGACGGTCTGATGCAGCGCGGACGGGACATCGTGGCCCTGCTCACGGTGCTGCCGGGCGTCGCGCAGGTCGCTAACAGCGATGCGCTCGGCGGGAACTGGGGCTCGCGCACACCGAACTTCTCGGGAGCCAAGAACGGCTGGAACAACTTCATGCTGGATGGCATGCCAGGCAACGACATCGACGACACCACGACCTTCCACGTGTCCGTCAGCATGGACGCGATCCAAGAGGTGAGCGTCAAGTCGACCGCCTACCAAGCCGAATACGGGCGGGTGCCCGGCGCCCAGGTCAATATCATTTCCAAGTCGGGGACGAACGAGTTCCACGGTTCGGGATATTGGTTCAAGCGTAACGAGGTGCTCAACGCAAACTCGTTCGACAACAACCGCTTCGGGTCCGCAAAACCGCCGTATCGTTTCGACACGATCGGCGGCGTACTCGGCGGCCCCATCAAGAAGGACAAGATGTTCTTCTTTCTCAGCCGCGAGGACTGGCGGATCAAGAAGCCCAGCCGGAGGCACCGTGCCACGGTGCCCACTGCGATGGAGCGCCGGGGCGATTTCTCCAACAGCGTCGAGCAGAACGGCGCGTTGATTCCCATCATCGACCACATGACAGGAGAGCAGTTCCAAAACAACATGATCCCCGCCACGCGTGTCCATCCCGCCGGACAGGGCATCTTGAACTTCATGCCCGATGCAACGGACCAGGGCCTGTTCGCTTCGCAGGGCATCAACTACACCGAGCTGTCTCCGTCTGCACATCCCAAGGGCCAGTGGCAGTTCAAGGTCGACTGGGTGCCGACGCCGAACGACCGCATCACGTTCAGGCCGCGCTTCTGGAACGCAGACATCCAGGCCCAGCGCGAGTCCGTGGCCTTCAATGCCTTCAACGACAGCATCTTCAAGCAAGCGCACCACTACGAGTACATCAACAAGAACTTGCAGGGGATCTACAACAAGACGCTGTCTCCGACTCTGGTCAACGAATTCCGACTCGGGCTCGGCCTGAGCCGGGAATCGGGCGCCCTCAACGACGACTTCCAACTTGAGAATCTGCGCAAGGACGCCTACCCGGGCCTCGCCGACCTCGGTCAGCTCTTCCCGTCCGCGAATCCGCTGAACCTTGTGCCGCGGATGACGTTTGGCGGCATCCCTAACGGACCAAGGGTGGACTACGACCGGCGGACACCAATCGCTGCGCATGACGAGCGCATCGTCCTGTCGAACAACATGAGCTGGTTCAAAGGGGACCATACGATCAAGGCCGGCATCTACTGGGAGCTGAACAACGCCAGCGAGGGGCCGCGATCCAGCGATCCGGGCCACATGGGCACCTTCGACTTCCGGCGCAGCAACCTGAACCCGTTCGACTCGAACCATCCGTTCGCAACCGCCCTCTTGGGCGATTTCTACTCGTACTCCGAGTCGAGCGGCCAGACCGAAGGGCTCGCGGCGTCGTACACGGTCGAGTGGTTCTTGCAAGACACATGGAAGATCACGCCCAAGCTCACACTCGACATAGGCGTCCGATTCTCGACGTTTACGCCTTGGCGGCTGCGCGAGAACGAGGGTTCCGCGTTTGCGATCAGTCGCTACAACTCCCAGACCGCACCACACCTGTACGCTCCCTACCGCCTCTTGGACGGCAGTCGGGTCGCAATTGATCCCTTCACGAACTCGATCTTCCCCGCACCGTACATTGGGGCGACCATCCCTAACCAAGGGGAACGGCTCAATGGGCTGATCGTCGGAGACGGCTCCACTGACTATCTACACGGCTACCGCGAACGTCCCGCCATCCAGCCGCAACCGCGCTTGGGCTTTGCCTACGATCCGTTCGGCAAGGGCAAGACCGCGATCCGGGGCTCGTTCGCCGTGCAGTCACAGGCGATCATGGGCGCCCAAGGATCCATGTGGACGGTGACGACCTCGCCGCCGATCTTGGAATCGCCCAACGTCTACTTCGGCAACATGAACACGTTCCTCAACACCGGACAGGCTCTCTTCCCGCCGGGCGTGAAGTCATTCCAAGCGGAGTTCAAGCCACCGCGGATTTACCAATACAGCCTCGGTGTCCAGCAGGATATCGGTGGCGGCACCGTGCTCGACGTCAGCTATGTCGGCAACAGCGGTCATCGGCTCTATGCGGTGAGAGAGCTCAACGAACTGGCGCCAGGCACGCGCTTCCTCGATTCGAGCACAGACCCGACCACGGGCGGCGTACTGCCGATCGCCTTCTTGCGACCCTACCGCGGCTACCAAAGCATCAACCACCAAGAGAACACCAGCTACTCCAACTACAACGCCCTGCAGGTCAGCCTGAACCGGCGCTACACGAGCAACTTCCAGTACGGCGTCGCCTATACGTGGTCGAAGTCGATGGGCCTCGGGGATCACGACCGAGACAGCCTGCCCCAATTCCGTCCGGCGAGGGAATACCTCTACGGGAAGTTGGAATTCGACCAAACCCACATGATGGTGGTGAACTATCTGTGGAGCCTCCCCAACGCCACGATGTTCGCGGACAACGTCGCAGCCAAGGCTGTTTTCCACAATTGGGAGATCGCAGGCATCATCACGATGGCCAGCGGATTCCCGCGCGGAATCGGCATGAGCTACACCGATGGCGTGGACCGCTGGGGCGGCGGCGACTCGCCGAGGGCTAATATGGTAGCGAACCCGATCATCTCCAACAAGAATTTCGATCGTTGGTTCAATACCGAGTCGGTAGCGGGCCCGGGTTTCGGGGATTTTGGCAATGCGCCGCGCGATGTATTCCGGGGACCCGGCCTCAATAGCTGGGACATCACGGTCTACAAGTACTTCCCGGTCTCCGAGACGGTACGCTTCCGCTTCGCGATGGAGGCATACAACATGTTCAACCACACCCAGTACGACGGGGTCGATTCGTCGGCACGCTTCGACGCTTCGGGCGCGCAGATCAACGGCAATTTCGGACGCATTACTTCAGCACGCGGTCCGCGCGTGATGCAGGCTTCGCTGCGGTTCGAGTTTTGACCTGCGGCAGCCGTTGCAAGCATTGGCACAAGCGCCCCGGACTCTCTCAGGGAGTCCGGGGCTTATCCATGCTCGCTGCGGCCTGCGTTGCATTCGGGCAGGCGGTGCTGGATGAATCCCAGCTGCGCCAGTTCCGAGTGGCCGAGGAGCATTTCGCGGCACAGCGCTACGGCGAGGCCGCCAAGGGCTACGAGGATCTTGCAAGAGCTGTGCCCGACGCGGCCGAATTGCACGCCAAGCTGGGCCTGAGCCAATTCTTCAACCGGAGGTGCGATCGCTCCGCACCGGCATTCCAGCGCGCGCTAGAACTGCACCCGGACCTGCCGGCGGCCAAGGTGCTGTTGGCAATCTGCCTGTCCGAGCTGGGCCGCTACCGAGAGGCGCTGCCCGGATTGGAGCAGGGCTACGCGAACCCGCCCGACTATCCGGGCGTCAAGCGCCTGGCGGGCCTGGAGCTCGTGCGCAGCTATCTGGGCTTGCGGCAACCGGCGCAGGCCGCCAGGGTGACGGCCGAACTGCAAATCGCCCATCCTGACGACCCAGAGATCCTCTTCCACGCGAACCGGACCTATCGCGAGGTGGCCGTGCAGGCCGCTTTCGAGATCGCCCGCGTGGCGCCGGAATCCGTGTGGGCACACCAAGCCATGGGCGAGGCCTACGAAAGCCGCCAGTTCTACGACTTGGCCATCATGGAATACGGCAAGGCGCTGGAACGAGAGCCGGACAGGCCTGGCCTGCGCTTTCGCCTGGGCGAGGCCATGCTGGCGCGGGCTGGCGATGCGAGCCAAGCGGACGACGCCCTCGAACAGTTCGAGCTAGAACTCTCCGCCAATCCCAGCCATGCAGCCTCCGCTGTACGGGCCGGCGAAATCCACCACGCCAAGTCGGAGCTGGACAAAGCGCTAGGCTACTTCCAGCGGGCGGTGAACCTGCGACCGGACTTCGGCGAAGCACGCTTGGCGCTGGGCGCAGTGCTGCTGGACACAGACCAGGTCGCAGACGCGGTCCGCCAATTGGAACGGGCGGTCGAGCTGAATCCAACCGATGCCAGCTCGCGCTACCAACTCGCACGAGCGTACCGCAAGGCGGGAAACATGCCCGCTCAAAAGACCCAACTGGCCGAGTATCGACGCCTGCAAGATGAGCGCAGGCAGCTTGACCAGCGCATCCTGCTCGGCTCTCCCCAGGCGAATAGTCGGTACGCTGAAGACGAACTCCCCGACAGTTCACAATAGGAGTCAACCATGAGACACCACCAAACCCTACTGATCGCCTTGCTGGCCGTCGCCACGCCCGTCTGGGCCGGAGACTGGCTGACCTTTGGGTACGACGCCCGGCGCAGCGGCTGGGCTCGTTCCGAGGTCACTCTCAACAAGGACAACGTGGGCGAGATGGTTCTGAAGTGGAAGACCACGGTCGAGAACGAGGAAAAGTCCCTGGCGGCGTTGACAGCGCCCATCGTGGTAACGGACGTGCGAGTGGGGGAGGGACGGCGCGCCCGCAAGGATCTTGTCTACATCGCCGGCACGGGCGATGTCTTCTACGCCATCGATGCGCTCAACGGCGAGATTGTCTGGGAGAAGAAATTCCGGACGGACGTGGTGAACAAGGTTCCCGGCATGTGGCTCTGCCCGAAGGGGCTGAACGCGACTCCCACCGTCGATGTGTCCAAGAACACGATCTACGCGATCTCGACGGACGGCCGCCTGTACGCGCTGGACCTTGCCACGGGGAAAGAGAAGTACCGTGCCCAGCAGTGGGTGCCCGCATTCGCCAAGACATGGAGCCTGAACCGTATCGGCGACGTGCTCTACACGCCCATCTCGCAGAACTGCGGTGACGCCGTGTCGGGCGTGACATCCATTGACGTGTCGAACCCGGAGAACTTCGTGATCCGCGTGTGGCGCTCCACACCCGAGTACGGCGCGGGCGTATGGGGCCGGGCGGGCGTCGCCATCGGCAAGGATGGCGGGATCTATGCCGGGACTGGAGACGCGCCGTACAATCCGGGCTTGCGCATTTTCGGCAACACCATGTTCCGCTTGGACCCCGATACGCTCGCATTGGTGGACTACTACACGCCTCCCAACTGGGAATATGTCTGGAAGCGGGACTTCGACATCACAGCCTCGGCCCTAGTCCTCGATTACGAGGGTCGCGAACTTGTCGTCATCGGCGGCAAGGAGGGCGTGCTCTACCTCATGGACGCCGAGAACATGGGCGGCCTGACCCACCACGACAACCTCTACACCACCCCGCTGCTCTCCAACGACGACGAGTGGTTCGAAGCCAAGGGCCTGTGGGGCGGCTTCTCGAGCTATGTGGACGCCCAAGGGCGGGTCTGGGTCTACGCTCCCACGTGGGGCCCGGTCTCGGTGCAGGCACCCAAGTTCCCAATCACGAACGGACCGAACCCGAACGGTTCCGTGATGGCATTTACCGTGGCGGACCACCCCGACACCGGCAAACCGCACCTCAAGCCCGAGTGGGTCAGCGGCGACTCGGCCGTGCCCGAGCCAGTGGCGATTGCAAACGACGTCGTGTTCGTGCTGTCCAACGGCGAGAATGCGCGGCAATCGATCAACGCGGGCATCATGCCGTTCGGCGAGTTCAATTCCGAGGAGCTGCTGAAAGACACCCAGCGGATCGAGCACGAAGAAAACGCCCGCTTGCAAGCTCTGGACGCCCAGACCGGAGCAGTCTTGTTCGATTCCGGCGCCGACGCCATCGACACTTGGAGCCACTTCACCGGAATTGCGGTCGCAGACGGGCAAGTCTACGCAGTGGATTATTCATCCACCCTGTACTGCTTTGGCCTCAAGGACGCAGAGTAGCCCAGCTTCCGCCCGGACGGCATAGCACTGTTAGCACCTGACCAACTGAATCGCAGGTTCGCGGCGGCAAGCGCGCAGATCCAGCCTGTTGCCCTAGGCCGGAACTGGTCGTGGGGTGCCAGTCCGAACCCGAATTGCGTTCAAAACGTCTCCGATTCTGACCTCTTTCTCAGCTCGCGGAACTTTCGTAGCGCTGCCGCCGCGCTGCGGCGGTCGCCAAGCCGCCGGTGGATCCGGGCCAAGGCGTAGTGCGGGCGATGGTCGGAAGTGTCCAAAGCTGCCGCACGGGTGAGGGCATCAATCGCCGCCGGGAGTTCTGACTCCCGCTCCAACAGCAGTCCGAGCCAGTAGTGGGGCAGCGCTTGCAAGTCGTCGTATTCGAGCGCTTGGCTCAGGTATCGCTTGGCCTCTTCCAACTGGCCCTGACGAAAGAGCAAGGACCCCATCAGCAGCGGCGGATCCGCAGAGCGCGAAGCGCGCCGCTGGTTCAACTCATTCGCTATCAAGTAGTGCTGGCGGGCGAGATCAACGTCGCCCAGAGCTTCGTAACTCCTGCCGAGATAGCTATGGTTTTCCGGCGCTGTAGGACTCAGGCGAACGGCCTCGCGGAACGCCCGCCCAGCCTCGTCGAAGCGCTTCGTGGTGTAAGCGTTCAAGCCGAGATAGTAGTGGGCCATCGCATCTCTCGGCGCGAGTTCGACCGCAATCCGGAAGAAGGTCTCGGCCAGATCCTCGAGGCCCAGCCTGACCAAGCACAGGCCGAGGGCTTTGCTGGTATCGGGGTCTTGTTCGTCCAGCGCAAAGCTCTGCTTCAAATCGCGTAGCGCTGCCTCGAACCGGCCGTCGCGGTAGGCAATCAGTCCCCGCAGCAGCAGGTTCCGAGCCGTCAGCCCCGCACTCGCGATATGCTTTTCGAGAGCTGCAGCAGCCTCGGAGAGCCTGCCGCCGTCGATCAATTTCTCGATCGCAGCAGAGCCCTCGGGCTCGGATCGGACTGCGGCTTGCGCGACAGCGGGCCTCGGCACTGCCAGACCCGCGAGTCCCAACACTGCCAAGCCCGCCACCACGCGGACGATCTTGTGCGAGCGCACGCCGCGACCGGACTTGACGGCTAGTGTCCCGCAGATCCTGCGAGTTGCGGCCGTCCGCTCTATACGACCCGGCTGGCTGGCAAACCCGGCGCCCAGCCCGCGAGCCAGTGCCCGGGAACGGCCGCCAAGCCGCGGTGCGTCGGCACTCTGTGGTCCGTCCCGCTCCGGCATCGCTCGCGCCCTCTCGATGCCCAACAGTATGGCTGACTGCGGCGGCAAACGGCGCACGGCCCGCACTGGAAGCGGATCTGCGCTGAGAGCTTCGGAGCTAGCGCAGGCTGAAGTTTTCCGGATGCATCGAGGCATCGCCGCGAACGGTGACGCTTGCCCCGGCAACCGATTGCAGGTTGTCCAAGTGGGTGCCCTTCTTCTTGAGCGACTTCGCAATCTCGGGATGGACCCGCAACGTCAGTCCCTTTTCCGACGCGCCATCCTCGGAACCGCCGTTCTTCGCTTGCCGGCTGGCGGCCGAGAAGATCTCCGACAACACCGTCTCCGACGACTTGACGGTCCCGGCCCCGGAACAGGCGGGGCAAGGCATGCACAGGGACCGCTCCAAGGACTGTCGCACCGACTTGCGCGTGATGACGACCAATCCGAAGTCATTGAACGGCAGCACCCGTGTCGGCGAGCGCATCTTGCGCAATGCCTCTTGCATCACTTGGTGGACCTGCTGACGGTTCTTGCGATCCTCCATGTCGATGAAGTCGACCACGATAATGCCCCCGAGGTCGCGCAGGCGCAACTGTCGGACGATCTCGTCCGCGGCTTCTAGATTCGTCTTGAGCACCGTGTCCTCGAGCCGATCCGACTGTCCGACATAGCGCCCGGTATTGACGTCGATCGCCACCAGGGCTTCCGTTTGATTGATCACCAAGTAGCCCCCGGACTTGAGCCACACTTTTGGCCGGAGGGCCTTCTTCAGATCCTTCGTGATGCCGAACGCATCATGGATGGGCTGCTTCTTGGTGTAGAGCTTGACGCGCTCGGCCAAGTTCGGCTGGAAGCGTTCCACGAACTTCACGATCCGCTTGTGCTCCTGGTTCGAGTCCACCCACACGACCTTGTAGTCCTCGCTGAGGTGCTCTCGCAAGATCCGCTCGCCGATGTCGAGGTCGCTGTGGATCTCGGCGGGCGCCTTGGCCTGGCTCGCCTTCTCGCAAATCTCGTCCCACAGGGCGTGCAGTTGCTCGATGTCGGCCACCAGTTCCTCGTCACCGACGCCGCTGCAGGAGGTCCGCACAACGAATCCACCTTCTTTGCCCTCGGAGTGCTTGTCCACCAGCTTGCGCAACCGACGGCGTTCGGACTCGGACTGTATCTGCTTGGTCACGCCGTTGTGCTCGGCCGTCGTCATATAGACCATGTAGTGGCCGGGAAGCGAGACATGGCACGTGATTCGGGCACCCTTCGACCCCACCGGTTCCTTGCTCGCCTGAACGATCACTTCCTGGCCGGCCTCGAGCAGGTCCGCAATGTTGGCTGGCGGCGGAGCCGACTCGGCCGGCTTGCTCTCTCTGGCCTTGGGACGCTCAGGCCGCGAGCCCTGCCTGGCTTGCGGCCGCTGCGACCGCTTGGCCGCTGACTGGCGCCGACCGGGACGACGACGAGCGGATTCGCCCCGGCCCGGCCCGGACGCTTGCGCATCGGCTCTCTGCCCGCCGTCCGCTCTGCGGCTTCCTGCGCTGCGGCGCTCGCCCGCGGGCCTGGCAGGCTTCCTGCGCCTGGGCCTCGAAGGCCGACCCTTCTCCCTAGGCTCGCCGGATGCCTTGGGCGCGTCGGCAGGCCCCTTCTGAAACCATTTCAGCGGATTCCAGAACTCGGCAAGCAGGGAGGGCGGGTCCACCTTGGCGCTGCGCTCCGGGGGCTCGATAGCACCGTCATCCGGTTGCCCGCCGGACCCTTCATCGGCGGGCGCTTCACCATCTGCGGCGGATTCGGCCGACGCGGGCTGGGCCGGCGCGCCCACATCCGGTTCGTCGCCAGCCTCACTGTCCCGGACGGGACCGGGATCGATTGCGGGCTCGGAGCCCGCTTCCCCGCCAGCGACTTCCGAAGACGCTTCGATCTCGGCGTCGTCCTGGTATTTGGCCAGTGACTCACCGGGCAGAACGGTCATCTTGCGACGCGGCTGTTCCTTGCGGGGCTCGGCATCGACGTTCTCGGCGGAGGGACCCTCGGAGCTGGGCTCCTCAGAAGACTGCGCCGCCCCCTCGCCTTGGGAGCGCCTAGCTCGCCGCCGGCCACGACGCCGCGAGCGCGAACCATCCGAGGCCTTGGCGTCGGATGCCTCGGCGGCCGGCGGTTCGGAATCGGCGGTGCCCGGTTCGTCCGCGGGCATTCCCGGCTCGGGCGGCCCGGGCTGGACCGCAGCGGAGTCCTCAGCCTCAACCTCGGCAGCGGGAGCGACGTCTGTGACATACAGGAACGCATCGCGGTCCAAGCCGATGTCGACAAAGGCCGATTGCATGCCCGGCAGTACCCGGGTCACACGCCCCTTGTAAATATTGCCGACGATCGACTTTTTCTCGTGGCGCTCGATATGGATTTCGGCTAGGCGATCATTCTCGCAGATCGCGACTGTCGTCTCAATCGGATTCGATGAGATGACCAATTCTTGAGACATGGAAAAATCCTCCGGGAAAGGATCACTCCGCGGCTGGGAGCCGTCTTGGCAACTGTCAGAACCTTCCAGCTCATACACCCACCTAGAAATCGGAACGCGCTGCGGCGAACTGTGATCAGCGAGCCCCCCCGGCGGCAAGCGGAGCGCCGCGCCAGAGCGGGGCTCGCACGCTGTGCCCGGCCGGATCCGGCCGACCCTGCGTCCGCAGCTTGAGTCCTTCCCTGCTACCCTTCTTTCGCCGAGCCGACACCGCTGCCCGAGTCGGCCGGCGAGGTTCAATTCACGAATCGGCGGATCCGCACGCTGTTGACGATGCCGAGCATGCACGCGACCGTCAGCAGGTTAGACCCCCCGTAACTCATCAAAGGCAACGGCAGGCCGGTGACCGGCAGCTTGTTGGCTACCATTCCGCCATTCACCATGATGTGGAAGAGCAACACGCTCGCGACACTCATCGCGAGCAGCGTTCCCTCCGGATCCCGTGCCGATCTGGCTGTGTCCACGATCCGCATCAGCAGCGCGTAGTACAGCCCCAGCACGATTGCAATACCTGCAAAACCCCTTTCCTCGGCGAGTGCCGCCAGGATAAAGTCAGTGTGGGGCGTCGGCAGGAAGCGCAGTTGCGTCTGCGACCCTTGGACAAATCCCTGTCCCCACATGCCGCCCGAGCCCACGGCAATCTTGGCCTGCCGAATCTGGTAGCCGATGCCCAGCGGGGCATCGTCTGGACTCATGAAGCCAATAATCCTGCTCTGCTGGTACGGCTTGAGCGAAGACCACAGCAAAGGCACCAGCAAGGCGGCGACAAGCGCTCCGAGCAGCCAGTACTTCTTGGCAATTCTTGACATAAAGAGCACGGTCAAGGCGATTGGGAACATGCTCAACGCAGTGCTGAGGTCTGGTTGCAGCACAACCAGCAGGAACACCACGAGGAACAACAGCGCGGACAGCAGGTAGTCCCGCACGCGCAACATCTTGGTTGCGTACCCGGTACAGTACCTCGCTACTACCAAGAGTAGCACCACCTTCATGAACTCCGAGATCTGGACGCTATAGCCGAATGGCAGGGGCAGCCAGCGCCGCGATCCGTTCACGGGGGCGGCCAGCAGCAGGATCGCCACCAAGAGCAGCACGCCAATCACCCACAGCAATGGCGAGAACTCGACCAAGCGCCGGTAGCTGATCCGCGATGCGGCCCAGAAGACTACGCCCGCAAGGGCCATCCAGATAATGTGCTGCGTGTAGGCCGGCTGAAACTTCGTGTTCAGCGTCGCGCTGTAGATCTGCGCCAAGCCCACAAGGCCGATCGCCAGCGCCACGCCAACCATGACCCAGTCGGAGTCGCGGAGCCAGCGAGCGCGGCCAAGCTTGGCAGCGACGTTCATCGGTGCCCCTCCAACGACTGCGCCAGTGTCTTGGCATCGTCGGTGGACGCTGCGGGACGGCGGTTGAGCAGCCAAACCTGCAGCACGTCCCGCACAAGGGCCGCCGCATAATAGCTGTGCGCGGCGTTCTCCAGCAATGCTGCCACCACGATCTCTGGCTCGGAGCAGGGCGCGAATCCGACGAACCACGCGTCGTCCTCGAAATCTGCGCGGCCCGACCTGAGCCGCAGTTCGTTCGAAACGCGCTGCGCGGTGCCCGTCTTGCCGCAGACATCGATTCCGGACAGGCGCCCCTGGCGGCCGGTGCCGTATCCGTTGACAACCTGCCACATGGACTCGCGCAACGTCGCCAAGTGCTCTTGGTCAATTGCCACTGTGCGCGGCCGGGGAGAGTCGTAGTCCGGATTGATCTTGCGCATCTGCTGGTCAGACACAAGCCGGGGCTGGTGCCAGACACCGCCCATTGCCAAGCCCCCAATCGAGTAAGCGGCCTGGACGGGCGTCACTGCCATCGCGCCCTGCCCGATAGCAACCACCACCGTTTCGCCGGGGTGCCACGGCTGCAAGGCACTGCGCACCTTCCAGCGCACGGACGGGACGAGGCCGGGCACCTCGTCGGGCAGGTCCACCTTCGTTCGCTCACCCAAGCCGGCCAAGCGGGCATAACGCCCGAGCATGTCGATCCCCAGCTTGACGCCCAGTCGATAGAAGTAGACGTCGCAGGATTGCGCGATCGCCTTGACCAGGCCCACCGTGCCGTGGCCGCCGCGCTTGTGACAGCGGAAATAGTGGCCCTCGTAGTTCAGGCCGCCCGTGCAGTGCGCGGTGAATTCCGGGCCGGCCACGCCGGCCTGCAAGCCCGCCAGGGCGATGATCGGCTTGAATACCGAACCCAGCGCCCACGTGCCTTGAGTGGCGCGGTTTAGCAGCGGCGTGGCTGGATCGGTGTTGAGAGCACGCCAGTCAGCGGGCCGGAATCCCGCCACGAACTCGTTCGGATCAAAGGTCGGCGCACTGGCCATGGCCAGGACCTCGCCGTTGCGCGGGTCCAAGGCGACGACGGCACCCTTGCGCCCCTCCAAGCCAAGTTCGGAAACGGCCTGCAGGTCGAGATCAATGGTCAGCCTGAGATTGTTGCCTGGTGCTGACGGCACCTCGCCCACCTTTTGAATCGACCGCCCGGCGCTGTCGACCAAGAACTGCAAGCTGCCGGCGGTGCCAGTCAGCCAGCGGTTGTACTGCCGCTCGATGCCGCTCTTTCCAATCTCGGAGCCGAAGTCAACGAGCAGGAACTCGCGCATCGCAAGTTCCCCTCGGCTGGCCTTGCCTATATATCCGGTGGCATGAACTGCAACCTGTTGGGCGGGGTATTTGCGGCGCATGGCCTCGACGAGGTCCACCTCGCTAAACGTATGGCGGCGGGCCTCCAAGAAGGCCAGGTCGCGGAGCGAGAGATTCTCCTTGAGAACAATGTGCTCGAACCGCCCGTAGTCAGAGGAGTCTCGCAGTGCCCGCCTGACTTCGTCGATGTCCAAGTCGAGCCCCAACGCGATTCGCTCCAAGTTCTCCAGCGAGGTCTGGGACGCATCGACCATGGCCGATAGGGCGATCTCGCTGCTTGCCATCGTGCGGCCATGCCGGTCCAAGATCTCGCCGCGGGGGGCCGCGACCGGAAGTGTCTTGATACGATTCTGTTGCGCCTCCTCCCGATAGGGCTCATTCTCGACAACTTGGATTTCCCAGAACGAAGCCAGCAAAGCGACAAAGACCGTGGTTGCGATCACTTGAAACAAGCGCAGGCGTCGATACGACGCGCGATATGCAAAGATGCCGCGGGGGGTCATGGCTTGCCGGCTGCCTTGTCCAGCATAGTGAAGAGGAACAGTCCCGCGCCAGCGTGGACGGCCGTCAGAACGAGCGTGAGGGACAGGTCCGTGCCCTCTCCTGCACTCACCACAACATAGCGGACCACGCCTAGCAGCAGTTCGTGAGCCAAGTACGCCGCGCCAAAGAAAGCACCCAGCACGAGGGCATGATCGCGGCGCAAACGCGGCCCAACCTGCGCAAACAAGTAGCCGCAGATTGTGTAGACGATCCCTTGCAGCCCCACCGGCCCGTGGGTCAGGCCGTCATACACGCAACCGATCAATGCGCCCAACAGCATCGTCGACACTGCGGACCGACACCACAGCATCAGATTGAGCGTGGTGACGAACGGCAGGTTGACCAAGACGAGTCCTGGCACGATAGTCGGCAGCTGTGTTTGCAGGCCCAGCGCGACGCTCGACAGGCCCACAAACCATTGCCAGGGGAGAGGCGAACGGCGGCTGGATTCGAATTCGGGGATCGGCCGAGACCAACCGCTCACTCAGCCTCTCCCGCTACGCCCGAGAACTCCCTGTTCGCCGCATGCAGCGAGTCCGTCGCAGCGCTGAAGTCAGGGGGACGCTGGCCGAGGAGGCCAATCTTCTTATCCTGCGATTCGAGCGTCCTCCGATAGGTCAGCTTGACGTGATCGGCCGGGCCAGCGAGCAGTCCGACAGGTTGCTCGTCATCGGCACTGGGCTCGGGCGCCGCTAGGAGCCGGGCCAAGTGCATCTGCACCGTATCTGGAAGCGATTCGTGCTCCGCCCGCAAGACGACCGCTACATCCCGCACGCGATCCAAGTCTGTGTGCAGGCTGACAGCGATGGCACGCAGTTCGGGCGTGGTCTCGACACTCACGACTTCGCCGACCGGCACGCCGGGCGGAAAGATGCCATCCAAGCCGGAGGTATAGACCTGTTCGCCTACCCTGACCGCCACATGGGGTGGCACGTAGTCTATGCGGCACAGCGAGTTGGTCATCCCGCGAAGGACTCCTGGCGCACCACTTTGTCCAAGCAAGGCTCCTGCACCTGCCTCGGCGTCGTCGACCAACAGCACCATGCTGGAAGCGCCGTAGGCCGCCTCAACCTTGCCAACGATGCCGGTCGGCACTACCACCGCCATGCCGGGCCGGACACCGTGATCCCGCCCCCGGTCGAGGAAGAGCTCGCGAGCGATGCGAGTCGGCCCGCGCGCGATCACCTTGGCAGCCAGAGTGTGGGATGCGAGGCCCGCACGGTATTCGTCCAACTCGGCCCGGCCGCGCGCTTGGACCAAGCGCTGTTGCAAATAGTAATTCTCGAGTCGCAAGCGGGAGACTTCCGCGTCAAGCCTATGGTTGTCGGCGGCGGTGCCAACCAGCCCGACATAGCCTGACCACGCGTTCGATACAGCCCGGAAGACCCACTGGCCGGAGACCTGGAACGGCCAGAACACCCTGCTGCTCCAATAGTTCAAGCGGGCATCGACGGGGCGATCTCGGATCTGCTGGCCCACCAGCAGCACTTGCAGAACGAGCAGGGCCACTAGCAGGATGACATTCCTACGCTGAGCCAGCAATCCTCGCATGTCTGCTCTCCGTTCGTTCCGCGCCAGTTGCGCTAATGGATTGAGACCCTACTAAGCAGGTCAAAATCGCTCAGCACCCTCCCAGTCCCGTTGACCACGCAATGTAGGGGATTCTCAGCCACAGAGACAGGTACCCCCACTTCGTCGCGAATGCGCTGTCCAAAATTCTTGAGATAGGCACCGCCGCCAGTGAGGACGATGCCCCGGTCGCAGATGTCGCTGCTGATTTCGGGCGGCGCATGCTCCAATGCCTCCCGAATCGCGACCATGATCTTGTCCACACACTCGGCGATAGCGTGGAGAACCTCGCTATCGGTCACTTCCCGTGCCGCCGGAACGCCATGGACAAGATTCCGGCCCTTGATCTCCATCGTGACGGGCGTATCGAGCGGATGCGCCGCGCCCAGTTCGACCTTCACCCTCTCGGCGGTGCGCTCTCCGATCAGGAAATTGTGCTTGCGCTTGAGATAGTGGATGATCGCGTCGTCGAACGCGTTGCCTGCCACGCTGACCGACTTGGAGTACACGACGCCGGACATGGAGATCACAGCAACGTCCGTAGTGCCTCCGCCAACGTCCACGACCATGCTGCCGGCCGGCTCTGATACCGGCAGGCCGGCACCGATTGCCGCCATCATCGCCTGCTCGACCAAGTGCACCTCGCTGGCGCGGGCACGCATGGCCGAGTCCACGACGGCGCGCCGCTCGACGTGGGTAATGTTTCCGGGCACTCCGATCACAATCCGCGGATGGACGAACATGTGGCGGTTGTGCGCCTTGTTGATGAAGTAAGTGAGCATCCGCTCAGCGATCTTGAAGTCGGCAATCACGCCGTCCCGCATTGGGCGGACGGCCGTGATCGAACCCGGGGTGCGGCCCAGCATCCGCTTGGCCTCGATGCCGATCGCCTCAACTTCGCCGGTGTTGTTGTTGACACCAACCATCGAAGGTTCGTCAACCACGACACCTGTGTCAGCGATGTAGACCAATGTGTTCGCGGTACCGAGGTCAATCGCCAGGTCGTGGGAGAAGAGCGATAGCAGCGAGCGCAGCTTCATGCACATTCCTCCGACGAATCCAACCCTTGCCGCCTAACCGGATAGCCTGAACGCAGACAGAGCACCGCGCTGCCCTTCCAGAACGGAATGCCGGGAGACGCTGAACCAGCCTCGCAGCAAGCGTGAACCATCCCAACACCTCGGGCCACAGTCAGGGTATCACATTCCTGAGACTCAGGCAGAAAGAAAGGGCCGCTTACAGATGTCGGATCCAGTGTGGGGGCAATCACTGTACGCCTAGCCTAACGGACGCATGGGCAACGTGGCAACTACAGATTGTATATTTCGGCACGAATGACACAATTTATCTGGTCTCTGTTGGAAAAAGCTTGGACGGGCGGCCAGAATCGGCCGCTACCTTCTGCCGCCGCCAACTCCGAGGCACAGGGAACCGTTCTAGTAGGCGCCCCCGGCCAAGGTGGTTGTCCCTGGTTACAAGCTGTCCAACTCCGCCAAGCACCGGGCCATAGACACGATCCGACCCGCCGCTGGGTGGGGAGATCCTCGCTCGGCCAGCCGCCGGCGAGGGCGACCAGTAGAAGCTTCCGTCTCGCGGGCGGCCTGCCAGCAGGGCCAGACCAAGGCCTTTCAGCCCTGGCGCCTGGGGCACCCGTCTCCGAGCACCGTGCCGCTCCCCGGTCGCTCTCTGTCCACCACAAGAGGTAACGGACGGCCTGGCTCGGCCTACACAAGCTGCCGCTGGGCCATGGTGCCATCAGGCCGGGAGCGGCTGCAAGGTCACGTGGAGGTCGACGAGACCCACGCCGGGGGAGCGGTAGCGGCCGCGCGGCGGTGCCAAACTTTGGCCAAGGCTCGGGTCGCCATCGCGGTCTGGGCGCCCGAGGGGGCGGGATTCGTCCGCGTCCGCGTGCGCGTCGTGGCTGACGGGTCGGCGCAGAGCCTGCTGGGGTCCGTGCGCGAGGCGGTCGGGCCGGGCGCTATGCTGCTTACGGACGCTTGGCCGGCTTGCTCCCAGTTGGGGCCTGGGGCATCGGCACGAAGTGGCGATCCTAGGGCATCCCAAGAGCGGGCACTGCGGGCAACTTGAATTCGCTCAGGCCAGGTGCCTACACTCGTTTACTGGCCGACACCGGGCTGCAGCGTGCCCGAAGCTCGGCGGAGGTCTTAACAGTCATGAATAAATTGCGCGCGGCGGTTATCGGAACCGGATTCGTGGGCCGGGTCCACGTCGAAAACATCCGTCGGCAGGCCGACGCCGAGATTGTTGCGATCGCCGACCAGACCGCGGAACTCGCGGCCCAGTTCGGCACGGCGCTGGGAATTTCCCGCACGTCCGGCGACTATCGCGAACTGCTGGCCGATCCCGCGATCGACGCGGTCCACATCTGCACGCCAAATCACACCCACTTCGCGATCGCGCGTGACGCCATCACCGCCGGCAAGCACGTGATCTGCGAGAAACCCTTGGCGATGACGGCCGCGGAAGCACAAGGCCTGGTCGAGCTGGCGCGCTCGACGGGCATCGTGCATGCCACCAGCTACAACTTGCGCTTCTACCCGAACGTGGCGCAAATGCGCCGCATGGTGGCTACCGGGCAGGTGGGCGACGTTCTGGCAGTGCAAGGCACCTACTCGCAGGACTGGTTGTTCTTCGACACTGACTACAACTGGCGGCTCGAGCCGGAAGTGGGCGGCAACTCGCGCGCCATGGCCGACATCGGATCGCACTGGTGCGATCTGCTGGAGCACGTCACCGACAAGCGCATCCGAGCGGTGTGCGCGGAACTGGCCACGTTTCACCCAGTGCGCAAGAAACCCAAGAAGCCGATCGAGACCTACGCAAGCAAGATGCTGGAGCCGGAAGACTACGAAGACCGCCCGATCACGACCGAAGACTTCGGCGCGATCCTGCTGCGCTTTGACGACCGGGCGCGTGGGGCGCTGACGATCAACCAAGTGGCCGCGGGGCGCAAGAACCGGCTGCTGGTCGAGATCTACGGCACCAAGTGCGGCCTGGCGTGGGACGGGGAACGGCCGAACGAGCTGTGGATCGGCCGGCGCGATGGAAACAACGAGCTGCTAGTCAAGGACCCGTCCCTGCTGGAAGAGCAGGCGCGCCCGTTCGCCGACCTGCCGGGCGGCCATGCCGAAGGCTACGCGGATACGTTCAAGCAATTCTTCCGACGCTTCTACGCGGCCTGTCGGGACAGGTCGAAGGCCGGGGACGTGCCGGGATTCGATGCCGGCCTGCGGCAGTTGCGACTGGTCGAAGCGGTCTTGCGCAGCCACCGCGAAGGCGGCTGGGCGGATGTCGAAGAGTAGCCGCTCTTCGAGCCGAGTTGAAGGCATGCTGCTGTAGACTACCGGAGGTGGCAGCTATGGAACCATTGCAAGTGGGGCTGATGTTCTGGACCGGAGGAGTGCTCGGAAGCGACGCTACGCCCGGCGAGATCGCGGAATCGGTCGCCTCGCTGGGAGTGACATGCGGCCAGCTGGGCGTGCACGGCGCGGCGGAACTGACCTCCGCTGCAGCCGAGCGGTGGCGAACCGCCCTGGATCATCGTGGAATTGAGGTGGTGACGGCCTTCCTCAGCTTCGAGGGGGAGAGCTACGCTAGCATCCCAATCTGTGCGCAAACCGTGGGCTACGTGCCGCCCGGCACGCGCCGGGAACGGGAGTTGCGGACCTACGCGGTCTCGGATTTCGCGCGTTCGCTCGGCATTCCCGGCGTCGCGGCACACATCGGCTGCCTGCCGGAAGATCCGAGCGATCCCGAGCACAAGGCTGTCCTTGAACTAGTGCGGCGCGTGTGCGACCACTGTGCCCGCAACGGCCAAACCTTCGCGCTCGAGACCGGACAGGAGCCGGCAGCGGCACTGCTGGAATTCCTGCGGGCAGTCAACCGGCCGAATCTGGGAGTCAACTTCGATCCCGCAAATATGATCCTGTACGGATCCGGCGACCCGATGGAGGCCCTGAGGACACTCGGGGGGCACGTTCTGACGGTACATTGCAAGGACGGCACGTGGCCGGAAGCAGCAGGTGCGTGGGGGCGGGAGACGCCGCTCGGCGACGGAGACGTGGGCATGCGGCGGTATGTCCGCACGCTGCGCGAGATCGGCTACACCGGCCCGCTGGTGATCGAGCGCGAGATTGTCGGCGAGGAGCAGCGCGCCGACATTCGGCGGGCTATCGACCTGCTCAATAGCATCCGGGCCTGAATTCCGACCCCGCTCCGACCCCGCTCCGACCCCGGGCCGCCTAAACGGGGGCCCGCGCTGGTAAACTTCGATTCAGGCGTGGCCAGAGGATTCGGATTCGGCTTGGCCCTGTGCGTTACGGCCCTGTTATGGGCCGATGCGCTGCGCGAGGCAGCCCAGGCGCTGGAAAGCAACGATTTCGCCGGCGCCATACCCCACCTAGAAGCGGCGCTGGAGGACGACCCCGCCAACGTCAACGCCCGCTTCAACCTAGCCTACGCCCGCCAAGCGACGGGCGAGAGCGCCGCTGCGATCCACCACTACCAAGTGATCGCCGAGCAACAGCCGGACCTGATTGCGGCCCGCCAGAATCTGGCCACGCTGCTGATGCAAGCCGCCAGATTCGCCGAGGCAGCACAGCACTACGAAGCCATTTCAGCGGCACAGCCGGAGAACCTGCAGGCCTTACAGCTGGCCGCCTCGGCCCATAGCCAAGCCGGAGACGCCGAGTCGGCGGCAGCCGCCTTCCGGCGCGTGCTGGAGCTTGACGGCTCGTCGTTGGACGCTATCCTGGGGCTGGCGAGGTCGCTCGAAGAACTTGGCAAGCTCCACGAAGCCGTGCCGCACTACTTGCGTGCGATGCAATTGGATCCAAGCGTCGAAGACGTCCTGCTGGGCGTCGCAAAACGGCTCGAGGAATCCGGCTCCGAGCAAGACGCGCTCGAACTCTACCGGCGGTACGCGCGAAATCGGCCCGACAACGCCGCCATGCAAGAGGAGATCGGGATCTTGCTGCTGGACAGCGGCAACCTGCGAGCCGCCATCGAGGCGCTCGAGCGAGCCGTGGAACTGGAGCCCCAGGCCCAGAGGCACGGAGTTCTGGCGGAAGCCTATCGCCGCGCGGGTGAGGTAGAGGCTGCTCGGGAACAGCTCAGCCTGGCGGCGAAAGCCGCACCGGGCGATGCACAGGCCCGCTTGCGCTACGCGAATTCGCTGCTGCAACAGCAAGAATTCCAGCTCGCCGCGCAGGAGTACGTGCAGTCTCTTGAATCCGACTCGGCCATGGCAGACGCTTGGAACGGGCTGGCCTTCGCCATGTACCAGCTCGGTAACTTCCCGGCGGCACTCCGCGCCCTAACGGAGTCGGGGAAGCTCGGTCCGCCGCCAGCCGCAAGCGTGTACTTGAGAGCACTCTGCCAGGACAACTTGCAGCTCTACGAGGAAGCGCAGGACTCGTATCGCGCCTTTCTGGCATTGAATCCGGACATGGAAGACGAGACTTGGAAGGCGACGCAGCGCCTTAAGACGATCGCCAAGGTCTTGGAGAAGCGGTGAGGTTCGGCGTCCGCCGCGCGCTGCTCTTCGGGGCCGCAGCGCTGTGCTGCCTCGGGGCGCAGCGCGGCAGCTTGGAGGAAATCGAGGCTATCGCGGATCGAGAGACTCGCTCGCGCCGGGCACTCGCTTTCGCATGGGATCAGCTGGACATCGCCGGCAAGGCATACCGGAAGGACGATCCGTCCGCCGGCCGCCAAGCTCTTGAGAGCATCGGAGAAGCGGTGGCCTTGGCGGTGACGTCACTGGAAGCCACCGGAAAGTACGCCCGGCGGCACCCGCGGCACTTCAAACATGCCGAAATCCGGACACGCAAGCTGCTTCTGCAGCTGAGGCAGCTACGCAGGAAGCTGTACTTGGGCGATCAGGGCGATTTCGACGGGCTTATCGAACAGATCGAGGCGGCGAATGCCAGATTGCTGCGCGGCCTGATGGGACCGAGGGAGTAGACGCGCCGGAGCCGGACCCCAGACCGGCGATCGACTCAGGAGCAAGCTCGGCTCTCTGGCTCGCTGCCGACGGCGAGAGTTGGCATCGGCGGCGGGAACCTTTACAGTTAGGGATGCTCAATGCCTGCCCGACTCGCACTGACGATCCTCTGCCTGTTGATCCCGATTTTGGGACAGGAGCTGCCGGGAACTCGCGAGTTCCTGACCGACTATGAGATCGAAGTCTTGCGCGGGAACCAAGCGCTCGACAAGCGCATCAGCGCATACACCAAATTCGCGGCTCTGCGCCTCGAGCTGATCGAACAGACCCTTGCCAAAGAAGAAGCCGGGCGCGGCGCGAAAGTGCATCGCTCCCTGACGGAGTACGCGTCGATCATCCAAGCCGTCGACGATGTCATTGACGACGCCTTGCTTCGCAACAAGAACCTCGACGGAGCGTTGGCGGTCCTGCTCGAGGCGGAGCAAAAGTTTGCTTCGCGCCTGGCCGCCATCGCCGGTACGGACGAAGCTGACGCTTGGCGCTACGAATTTGTGCTCGAGGATGCCATCGGCATCACCGAGGACAGCATGGAGCTGCTCGCTGAAGACTTGGGCACAAGGAAGCGCACGGTGGTGCTGCAAGAAGAGACCGAGAAGCGACGCCAGAAGGAACGCATGGCACCGGAACGGCGGGAAGAAGTCGAGCGGGCCAGCCAGCAAGAAGAAGCCGAACAAGCCGAGAGGCAGCGCAAGCGCCCGACACTGCTTCGCCCTGGGGAGAAGGTGGGCGAGAAAAAGTGATCCGGCCAGCCGGTCATTGCACCGCCAGAGACACTGTGTTGCTGTGTGTGCCGTGGATTGACACGGTCAAGTCCGCCTTGCCGCTGGGCAGGCCGGTCGGCACCATGAAGTGAATCTGAGACATGCCCGCCACGCCGGGAAAGGAGCCTGAATAGGTAACCGCCGCTTCGGCTCCGCCGACCGTGACTATTGGAGCGTGCATCGTCTCGACACGCTCGGCGGCAGCTGTTCCCGATTGCAACTCTTGCCCGTAGGGTCCAGCGCCGCTGAGGTAAATCACCACTTGGCTGCCTGCGGCGGCGGGAGTTTCAGGGGTCACCGGGCGCTCATCAAGGTGAAAGGCAGACGAGACGCGTCCGCCGCCGATGTCAAACCCGTAGACGCCTGGAGCTACATCGGCCAGATTGACCACGAAGGGGTCCGAGATCCGCACCAAGCCATCGCGGGTGCGGACGCGGACCTTGGCATAGGCAAAGTTGAGCCCCGCCAACTCCCACGGCACTTGGACTCCCAAGCGATCCGCGCCGGTACTGAATACGCGCGCGGGCTCGCTGACACCCAGTTCTGGAAAGTCGAAGCTGACGCTAACGGACTTCAGGGCCACCGGAAGAGGAGAGAGCAGGGCTTCGCCTGCGAATCCGGCTAGCCCGCTGCCAAAGATGGTGGCCAGCGAGCCGGGGGCCACCGGTTGGTCGGCCGCAAGGCTGGCATCGTTGACAACCTCGTCAATGCGCGGACGCGACAGGTCTGCAGTGAAATCGAATCGCACCTTCTCGCCGCCTACATAGGCCTCCACCGCCTGCGGCGTCGAGGATGGACCGAATTCGACTGCGGCAACGGCCAAGCCGTATGCATCAGTGACAGGTTGCGCGGATAGGATCTGGGCATCGCCCGCCAGCACCTCGAATTCGACTGGCTGACCAACCACCGGAGCGCCGTAGCGATCCACGAACTTGCCGAGCAAGCGGTCTGTCTTGGTCTCGCCGACGAAACCCCTCCGCACGATTGGAGAGACTGCGTAGGCGTGTTCCGGCACGTTGTCCCCTACCACGTAGAGGTAGGGCACGCGCAACACTGCGGCGCGGCCTTGGCGCGTGATTCGCAGATGTCCCTCGTAGGATCCGGGCTGCGGCATGAGGCCCTCTAGTGAGGCCCTCACCGCGGCGTACTCATCCGGGAGCAGGCGAAACGAGATGTCGCTGAATCCGTCAAGGTTGACAGCCGCCCGAGGATCGTAGTCTCCGGGCGTCACTGCGACCCGGTAGGTCTGGGGTTGGCGCGTGCGGTTGGTGATGAAGATCTCTTGCCACACGGGCAGTGACGTAGCGGTGAACCTTCCGAAACCGATCATCGGAGGCTCCACCGTTGCGATCGGGTCAAGGGCGGCTTCAAGATCCAGCAAGCCGGCGCCGACCGAACCTACCCGTGCTGTCTCGCCGTCTTCGATCACGGACTGGGCCGCGGTATTGATGAGGGCGGACGCCACCTCGCGAGCCGTCCAGGCCGAATTGCGCTGCCACACCAGCGCGGCGGCGCCCGCGACCACGGGCGCGGCCAAGCTGGTACCCTGCACCTGACGGTACCCGCTGGGATTGAAGCCGTTTGGCCGCGCATCGAGCCACGTGTCAGCGGTATAGACGCTGACTCCGGGAGCAGCCACGTCAGGTTTGAGATTCAATCCCGGAGTGGGCCCGCGAGAGCTGAATCCCGCTACCCGCGTCGAATCCGTCAAGTGTGGCGTCGGGGTGGGATCGAGCGTCAATCGCGCCGTCGTCCCAGCTGGGATCCCACTCAGGCGCAGGGAAAGCGCTGCACCGGCGGAGGCCGAAATGAAGTAGGCAGGAATATCCGTGTCTTGCAGGGCTCCCATCTCGAGCAGCGCACCGGGTGGTCCATTGTCGAAGACCACCACGCCAACCGCCCCCGCGCTGGTGGCGTGCTCGACCTTGTCCACGAACCAGCAGCTGCCACCGCGCTCGGCGACAACAATGCTGCCACTGAGTCCATCGACAGGAAACGGGTCACAGGCGTGCGGGTTCTGGAACCGCTCTGCTAGCACCGCCGGCGCCGTTAGCGATGCGGCCAAGCCGGGACCCGAGCCCGTCAACGCGGCGAAGGAGGATCCTCCCAACTGCACGCTTTGCTCGAAACGCCTCGAGTTGGCGGTCGCGGCAACGGCAATCACATCTGGCGCGACAGCGGGCGAGGAAATCGTATTGCGCGTCGGAGATGATTGGCCTCCGACCTGGCCCGAATTGCCGGCGGCAGCTACGACAACGCGGCCAAAATCGACCACGGCGCTCTGGGCCGCGACTGCTAGCGGATCGCAATTGTTCCCCGGGAAATTACCGCAATCGGATCCGTACGAGTTCCAAGGATGGGTCGCGACCTGGCCGATGCTCAGATTGAGAATGTCCATTCCGTCCACGACGGCATCGTCGATGGCCGCAATCAGAGCTTGCGAGCTAGCCGTGGGCTTGATCCCGGGCGTGCCGGTTACCTTGTACACGCCGAGATACGCCCGCGGAGCGATCCCTTCCAGAGTTCCGGCGGGAGACTCGACGCGCTTGCCCGCGGCCACCATGGCGACAGCCGTGCCGTGACCGCTGAAGTCTACAGGCGAGTTGTCGTCGGGTGCCGAGTCCACCGGGTCCCCTGAATTCTGCAACTGCATGTAGCTGCGAACCGCCACGATCTTGCCGCTGGCGAATGCCAAGTGCTCGGGGCGCCCCTTGGGATATCCGCTAAGCGCCGGCAGCGAGTCGTCTTGAAAGGCCGGATGGAGGAAATCGAGACCGGAATCGATGATCGCGATCTTGACACCCTCGCCGGTCGCGGCAAGGCCTGCTGGCCGAAGATTGGCGCTGTTCAAGCCGACCACCTCCGCCACGCCGTCGAGATTCAGCTCCAAATCGAGGCTCGGCGTCACGCTCCTGACGCCGGGAATGGACTCAAACGCCCGGGCTTGCTCGGCCGTGGCGCGTACAAAGACCGCGTTGAGCACGTTTTGGACCGAGCCAAGGATGGTGGCACCCTCGACTTCCAGCGCCGCGACGACCGGTTCTTGCGTTGCGGCCACCGCGCGCGCCACGGTTGCCAAGCTGGCCGCCGATACCCGTCCAGGTGCGCGCCCGGCAACCTTCCCGCGGGCCATGGACAGGCGCCGCCCGGTCGCGGGCGCGTCCAAGACCACCGTGTACTGAGCGACACGGTTGGCTTCCGCCGCCAAGGCGGGCCAGCAGGCGAGCAGGCAGACCGCCAGCGCAAGCGCCGCTCGCAGCATGGAACTCGCTGGCCGCATCGTAACTCTCCCGAGTCGCACTCCTTGGACGAATGTCTAGGCCACGCGGTTTCCGGGCTGCGTCCCGGCGAACGCTCCCATCCGTACAATGGGGACTCGATGAGCGCCTTGCGTGCCGCAACTGTCGGATGTGCGCTGCTGTGCGTCGGCGGGGCGGCATTCGGACAGGCAGAATTCCGCGTCTACGAAGATCACCCGCGCCTATTCTTGGAGCCGAGCCGGCTACAGCGGCTGCGCAAGGACGTCGACCGCCAGTCGCTGCGCTGGCAATCGCTGAGCAATCTCATCGCGGCCGAGACGGCGTTCGACGAGCAGCCCTTGGTCGACGCGCTGCGCTTTCAGGTCGAAGGCGCCGAGGCGCACGGACAGACTGCGGTCGCATGGAGCATGCGATTGGCGCAAGACGGCATCCGCAGCGCAGCCGACTTGCGCCAAGCTGCACTGGTCTACGACTGGTGCTACGACTTGTTTGACGCATCCGACCGGGATGGATTGCGAGATGCTCTGGCAGATGCGGTTTCGACCTTGCTGCCGCAGGCGTCCCTTGGCGTTGGGCTGATACGGGCCGGAATCTTGGCGTCGATCGCTGCAGCGGGCGACTGGGATGGATCCGAGGCCGCCCTCGCGACCCTGCTCGGCACCCACTGGAAGTCCGAAGTGCAGCACAAGCTGAGGGACGGCCTGATCGGTGACGATGGGGCGAGCTTGATCGCGGCACTGGAGACGGGACTCGCGGTACGGCACAATCTGGAGATCGATCCGCTGCAACCCGGAATCGATTCCGTGCGGGCGCTGGTACGCTGTCGGCCGCTGAGCTACTTCCCGGTGGACATCGAGGCCGACAGCGGAACATTGCGCTGGCCCTCGCGGTACGGCGCGGACGAGCAACAAGCGCGGCTGCAAGCGCCCCTCTACCGGATCGCAGAGATGCTGCTGGTGGCCTACGAGGCCAACCTCCCTGAATTTCAATTCTTGCAGGGCTGGATCCGCGATGAGAGCTACCTGCTTGCATCGCAGCTGGTGGCGCCCTACGAATTCCTTTGGGTCAATCCCTACCTGCCCGGGCTTACCTCGCAGTCGTCTCCGCTTCTGGCCCATGACCAAGTGCGCGGCCGGATTTTCGGCCGCTTGGACTGGGATCGGCCCACGACCTGGCTGGGGTACGCCGAAGGGCGCTTGGAGTTGATGGCCGACGGCGAACTGTCCGCGACCACTAGCTTTGGCAGACTGGCACCGATCTATTTCCCAGAATCGGTAGTCGTGCCGATCGCGCCGCCAGCCAAGATCACGCTGTCTTGGGAACCGTCGCGCGAACAGGCCCCGGAATACGCCAAGATCTACCTGATCGGTTTGGCAGCAGGCGAGACCTACGGCTTGAGGCTTGGCGGACGCGAGGCTCGCCTGGTCCAAGCGGGCGCAGGGGGCATCATTGTCTTGCAAAGCGATCCGAACGCGAACAAGCGCAACCGCATCGACTTCAGGCGAAGGGTCAGGCTCGAACTCCGCCCCACCCTCAAGCCCACCGATCCGCGACGTGCGCAACCGACTCTGCGGCGCTGAAGCGGCCCTAGGTCTCGGCGGACGGGCACAGCCGTGCCAACCCGCAGTCCTGACAGCGAGGCTGGCGCGCCTTGCACACGCCACGACCGTGGTGGATGATCTGGTGCGAGTACTTCACCCACCTTGTCTTCGGCAGCAGCTCCATCAAGACCCTCTCAATTTTCTTGGGATCCTTGCCCGCGGTCAGGCCTAAGCGCTCTGAGATGCGCTGCACGTGCGTATCGACGACCACGCCGGTGGCCTTGCCGAACCATGTGCCAGTCACGACGTTGGCGGTCTTGCGGGCAACGCCGGGCAGCGTTAGCAATTGTTCCATGCGCGACGGCACTTCGCCGCCATACTCGCTGACGATGCGCTGGGCCGCGCCCTTGATGGACTTGGATTTGTTGCGGAAGAACCCTGTGGTGCGGACCAGCTCTTCGATGCTCTCCAGAGACGCCAGCGCCATCTCCTGCACGCTGGGATAGGCGGCGAACAATTCCGGGGTGACCTTGTTGACCCTGGCATCGGTGCATTGCGCCGAGAGAATCGTGGCAACCAGCAGTTCCCAAGCATTCCTGTGGCGGAGAGCGCATTCGGCGACCGGGTAGTCGCGGTCCAAGCGCCGAAGAATCTTGCGTGCTCGCCGCTTTCGCTCGTCCGGTGTCTCGCTGCTATTGGCCGCGTCGCGCATCAACGCCATCGTAGCGGAACGCTGCACTGGGACTGGCAATCGTTGGCGCCAACCACCTGGACAAGACTAGGGACTGCAAGGTTCAGCTAGCGGTCGACAGGTGCTGGGACTAGACCGGGCAGACAGGCCCCCCACCGCTTGGCCGACCCTTGGGACGGATCGGCTGGCAGGATTCCTGCCGCAACGCTGCAATCGATGATGGTCCGGTTCCGGAGCGCTAGCGGCTATCCCCGCACGAGCGTTTGGGCAAGTTCGCTCTCGTACTCTGCCAAGGCCCTGTCCCTGCCTGCTTGATCCCATCCAAGTTGCCCAGCGGCCAGATCAGCGGCTGCTTCAGCCCATGAGGGCTTGTAGCACGGATCGAAGGCCGCACCAGTCCTCCGCAACAAGATGTCGCCCAACGTCAAGGCACGCTCGCGCTCGATGGCATACAGCACTTGCCCGCGCTTGGTGGGACAACCATCGGCTAGGGGACGCGTCATGGCAGGATCCGCCTCGATGGAATCGATCGCTTCGTGCCAGCGCTGGCCATACAGTGCCGCAAGCTCGACGGGGGCCGCGTTCAGCGAGCAGCGCTGCGCCCGCGCGACGGCGGGGGCGTTGATTCCCAGCATGCGCGCCACACCGCGCAGCGCGGCCCTGGCGAATGACGGTGCAGTGGTCAGCTTGCCACCGGCCATCGTTAGCAGGCCAGAAATGCCGTCAGCCTTCTCGTGGTCCACAATCGCGTGGCCTCTCGACGCCCTGTTGAGGTCATCCGGGGAAGCCTTCAGGATTGGACGAGGACCGGAATAGGCATACAGGACATCGTCGCGAGCCAAGTTCGCCGACGGGAATAGCGCATTGGCCTCATCGAGCAAGTAGAGAATCTCGCGTTCCTCCGGCAGCGTCACGGCCGGATCCCCGCTGAACAGCGTCTCGGTAGTGCCGATCAAGTGGAGACCCCGCCACGGAATGATGAAGAACGGGCGCCGGTCAGCGCGAGCCTCGCGGTACAGCGCGTGCCGGGTAGCTCCGGGCAATTCGCGGACCACGATGTGTGCGCCATTCACCAACGAAAGCAGCGGCTCGGAAACGTCTCCCCGGGCGAGGCCCAACACTTGGTCCACCCATGCGCCAGCGGCGTTCACAACTACGCGGCTGCCAAGCTCCCCCGAGCCCGCCAGCCCCTCGAAGCGAACACCTGCCACCCGGGAATCGCGCACGAGCAGGTCGGTGACCCGCGCATGATTGCGGATGTCGGCCCCCGCCGACTCAGCCTGCAAGGCCATCTCGAGCGCGAGCCGCTCCGGGAAAACGGCTTGGCAGTCAAAGTATTCAAAGCCGCCCAGCAGCCCGTCCGGGTCGAGTCCGGGCAGCAGGGTCAACAGCTCGCTCGCGCGGACCCGTCTTGGTGCTGGCAGAGTGCTGTCTGCCGAGAGCAAGCGGTATAGGGCCAATCCGCAGGCGAGATACCAAGGCGCGCGGGAATCGCTGCGGTAGACCGGGAGAAGAAACGGCTGGGGCCGGACGATGCCGGGAAACTCCCGCAACAATGTCTTGCGATCCTTCAACGATTCGCGCACCAGCGAGAACTGAAAGCTCTCCAGGTAACGCAGCCCGCCGTGGATTAGACGCGTCGAACGGCTGGTGACGCCAGCCCCGAAGTCGCGGGCTTCCAGCAAGGCCACCCGCAAGCCCGCCCGGGCGGCCTCCCGGGCCAACGCACAGCCGTTGATGCCGCCACCGACAATGACCAAGTCATAATGGCTGCTAGTGCCCAAAGATCAATCTATCAGCTTCCAGCGCGGCATCTGCGAGCGGGCGCCAGCGTAGAGAATGTAGTGAGCTGACTCGTGGCGGACCTGACCACAACTCTCTGCGGTATCGAGCTGAAGAACCCGGTCATCGCCGCAAGCGGAACCTTCGCGTACGGTGGCGAGTTCTCTGGCCAGGCCGCGCTGGACCGCATCGGAGCGATCGTGGTCAAGGGCCTGTCGCGGGAAGCGATCCGCGGCAACGCCGCGCCGCGCGTGACCGAAACCGCTGCGGGGATGCTCAACGCGATCGGCCTGCAAAACGTCGGCGTCAAGGCTTTCGTCACCGAAAAACTCCCGCGCCTCGGGCAGTTCGGAGTCCCGGTGTTTGCCAACGTCTTCGGCTACGAACTCGCCGACTATGTCGAAGTCCTGTCCGTGCTCGAGGACGCCGAGGGCCTAGCGGCTTACGAACTGAACGTATCCTGTCCCAACACCAGGCGCGGCGGGCTTGAGTTCGGTGCGAACGCAGGCGAGCTGGCTCGAGCTGTCGAAGCGGCGCGCGCGGTTGCCAGCCGACGCCCCCTGCTGGTAAAGCTCTCACCGAACGTTTCCAATATCGGCGAGATGGCGCGGGCAGCGGTCGATGCCGGTGCCGATGGCTTGAGCTTGATCAACACCCTGCGCGGGCTGGCGGTGGATGCCCGCACGCGCAGACCGGTGCTCAGCACCGGTTCCGGGGGCCTGTCGGGACCGGCTATCAAGCCCGTTGCGCTGCACATGGTGCATGAAGTTGCACGGGCGGTCGACGCACCGATCATCGGAATCGGCGGGATCGCCACGGCCGAGGACGTCGTCGAGTTCCTATTGTGCGGCGCAACGGCCGTACAGGTGGGCACTGCCAGTTTCTGGGATCCGGCACGGGTCGCGAAGCTGCCCGCAGAACTCGATTCCTACCTCGACGCGGAAGGGACCGCCAGCGCGGCCGAACTCACCGGGACGCTGCAGCCGCCCGCGGGAACGCGCTAGGACGCCGCGTCCCCGTCAAAGCCAAGAGCGAAGGCGCCGCTCGCCAGCCCAATGATCTCGTCCCGCGAGAACCCGAGGCTTTGGAGCCCGGCCAACTCGTCGGCCAGCGAGATGCCGAAGAACGTCGGATCGTCGGTGTTGATCGACAGGGGCACGCCAGCCTCGTAAAGCTCACGTACCGGGTGTGCGCTCATCGCGGGGAACACGCCCGTCTGGATGTTGCTCGTCGGGCAAACCTCTAGTGGGATCTTCCGCTCAGCCAGATAGCTCACTAGGGCCGGATCTTCGATCGCACGCACGCCGTGCCCGATTCGCTCCACATCGAGTGACTGCAGCGCGCGCCAGACGCTCTCGGGCCCCAAGGCCTCGCCGGCGTGGACCGTAGTCCTGAGCCCGCCCTCGCGGGCAAGCGCGTAGGCCCGCTCGAACTGCTGGGGCGGATACAGGTGCTCGGCTCCGCCGAGCGTCACTCCGACCAAGGTGGGCGGCCGCACCGGCAACACCCGCTCCAGCATGCTCTCGGCCGCATCTGGTCCGTAGTTCCGCACCAGGTCCACGATCCAGCGCAGCTTGGGAGGTGCTGGGGGATCCTCCCGCAGCACGTCCAAGATTCCCTCCAAGGGCAGTCCCTGCTGCAAGTACTCGGGGATCGAAACGGTGATTTCCGCATAGGTGATGTTCTGAGCGCGCAGACCCTCTCTCACACCCGCAACCAAGTCGCGGAAATCTTCGACCTCGCGCACGAAAAACGCTGTGAAAAGGTAAGCCGCGAGGAATTCCTCGAAGCTGTCGTAGCGGAACAGATCGTCCAATTCCGCGGCTGGATCGCTCGCGACGAGAATGCGGCCAACGGCTGGATGGCGCGAGATCCAATCGAGCTGGCCCGGCGGTGCCGAGGCGAGCGCCTGAGCAGGCGGGTATTTGCGAAACCGGTCGGTCAGATATGCGCGCGGGATGGCACCCCGAAGGTGCAGGTGCAACTCCGCCTTGGGAAGCGCCCGCAGCTCCGCCAACAAGGTGGGCCGCTGCTGTGTGGCGCCCTCAGCCATCAAACCTCAGCCCGCGACGAAACACACGGCGGCGGACACCAGCCGGGCGCCTCAGCCGCGCTCGCCGTAGTGCTCCCTCAGACTGACGAGTTCGGCTTGCAACTCTCGGACCAACGCGGCGTGACCGGGCTCAGCATAGAGATTGCGCAGCTCGTCAGGATCCTCCCGCAAGTCGAAGAGTTCCCAATAGTCCCCCTCCCCGTAGTACTCGATCAACTTGTAGCGGTCAGTGCGAACTCCCCGGTGCGGGCCAACCCGGTGCGCTGTCCAGTACTGGAAGCTGGGGTCGGTCATTTGCTCGCGGGCCATTTCGCGAAACGCCCATGAGTTCTCGTAATAGCTGTACAGGATCGAGTCGCGCCAATCGTCCGGCGGGCTGCCTTCGAGCAGGGGCCGCAAGCTGCGTCCCTGCATCTGGCCCGGCACCTCAAGGCCGGCGAAGTCGAGCAGTGTCGGCGCGATGTCGATGTTCAAGACCGGACGGTCTTCCACGTGCGCGGCTCCCACCAAACGCGGGTAGCGCACCAGCAACGGGATGCGCAATGCGGGCTCATACATGAAGCGCTTGTCGTACCAGCCGTGTTCGCCGATGAAATAGCCGTTGTCGGTCGTGTACAGCACGAGAGTGTCCTCGGCCAAGCCCGAGCTGTCAAGGTAGTCGAGGACGCGGCCAAGGCCCTCGTCCACGCCGAAGACCGCCCGATGGTGGTCCTTGGCAAAGCGCTGGTAGATCCACTCGCGCTTCTGCGCCGGGCTCAAGTCCGGCGGCAAGTCGGGGTAGTCGCCCTCCAAGCTGACCTCGAAGCGCATGTCACGCGCTTCAGCCGCCACTTTTCGAGTGGCATAGTCGTCGTCATAGGATGGCGGCTTGGGCCAGTCAATGCCGGCAAACATCTGCGCATGGCGCGGGGCAGGCGTGAACGGCCGGTGCGGCGCCTTGTGCTGGTACAACAGGCAGAAAGGCTCCGGGCCGCCTCGGCGCAGGAAGTCCAAGGCGAAGTCGGTCGTGATGTCAGTGGCGTAGCCAGACTCCTTGCCCTGTTCGCCGTTCACGACAAAGTCAGGATCGAAATAAACCCCCTGGCCGGGCAGAACCTTCCATTCGTCGAATCCGCGTGGCTGCTGGCGCAAGTGCCACTTGCCCATCAATCCCGTGCGATAGCCGGCTTGCTGGAGCAATTGCGGGAACGTCGGCAGGCTGGGGTCCAGTTCTTCGACGGCATCGGCCTTCTCGGAATTGCCGCGGATGCCATGAACGTGGGAATAGCAGCCGGTCAGCACGGTCGCCCGGCCCGGGGCGCACAGCGAGTTGGTGCAGCAGGCGTTCGCGAAGCGCACGCCCTCGGCGGCCAAGCGGTCCATGTTCGGCGTTTGCAGCAGCGGATGGCCCGCACAGCTCATTTGCGAGTGCTGCTGGTCGTCGGTCATCACCAGCAAGATGTTCGGGCGCGGCGCGGAAGAACCCCCGCAGCGCGTCAGAAACGCCGTGGCGCCACCCGCCAGAGACTGCAAGGCTCGCCTGCGAGTCAAGGCCGATCGGGCATTCAGGTCTTGCATGTTTCCGTACCTCCACCCTTGGCGGCGAGCCAGGGTGCGCGTCGCTTGTCCAAGAACGCACGCACGCCGGCGCGCCCCTCATCCGTGGACCGCTGGACCGCCAAGACTTGTGCAGTGCGTTCGCGAATCTCGTCGTTCAGCGGATTGTCCGCGATTTCGCGGACAAGCTCCTTGCAGGCCGCCACAGCGCCGGGAGCGCCCCTGAGCAGGCGGTCGATCATCGCTTGGGTGGCCGCATCCAAGGCCGCCGCCGGAACCACCTCGTCGATCAGGCCCCAAGCTTGCGCGCGGAACGCGCTCACCCGTTCGGCGGTTAGCATCAGGCGACGCGCCACGTTGACGCCGAGCACTTCCACCAAATAGGGGCCGACCATCGCCGGTATCAGGCCCAGCTGCACCTCGCTCAGGCGGAAGAAGGCATCTTCGGAAGCCACGGCGACGTCACAGCAAGCGACCAACCCCACGCCGCCGCCCACCGCAGCGCCCTGAACGCGGGCAACGGTCGGCTTGGGCATCGAATGCAGCAAGCGGAGCATTTCGACGAAGCGGCGGGTGTCGGCTAAGTTGTCGGCCGGGTCGGCGGTGCCCATGCGGCGCATAGCCCGCAGATCGGCACCGGCGCTAAAGCAGCTCCCTTCCCCCGCCAGCTGGACCACGCGCACGCCAGCATCTGCCGCGAGCGACCGCAGCTTGTCGGACAGCTCCTCGACGGTGTCATTGTCGAGCGCGTTGCGGACTTGGGGGCGGTCGAGCACGAGCGTGGCTACGCAGGCGCTCCGCTCAAGGCGCACTCGTGGAGTCGGCACTGCCAGAAATGATAGCGAAATCCAGTCAGCTCACGGGCGAACCGGAACACTGAAGGGCAGCGTCTTGGGCGGTAGGCAGGCTTTGTCGTTGCACGCTTGGAAGCGGAACGAGCCGCGCAGCTCGTCCATTCCCTGGGGCACGGACTCGACTTGAAATGTCGTCACGATTTCGACACGCGAGGAGTACACAGAAAGGGGCTTGTCCGAAAAATCGTACTTGACTTCCTCGGCGGGCGGGTACATGACGGAGGAGACGCGCAACGGAACGCCGGGCCAGGCGAGGGAGGTTGGAATCAGGTACGGGTCGTTTGGCTTGTTCGAATTGATGTGGTAGCCCCGCCGGATGCGCACCGCGACCGGGACTTGCAACATTCCGGGGCCGGTGATACGGACACCCGCGCTGGGCTCGATCGAAGCTGCGGAAAACCCGAACTGCTGGGCGGGGAGCGAAGCGCCAAGCAGCGCGAAGAGCGCCGCAAGGGCTTTGAGACGGGCTGCGCTAGAGCGATGCCGTGGCATTCAGGTCCAGCAGGACTTCGATCTCTTCTTCGTACTTCGCCTTCGCCACCAAGCCTTGGTGGGTGAAGACGATCTTGCCCGCTTGGTTCACGATCAGCGTGGTGGGGAGCACCATGATTCCGCCGAACGCGTCAGAGACCGCTTCGTCGCCGAGCAAGACCGGGAAGTTGAATTCCATCGCCTCGGCAAACTCGCGCACGGGATCCCAGCCATCCTCGTCGAGCGAGACAGCCATGACGGTAAAGCCGCGGTCCTTGTACTTGCGCTGGAAGTCGACGAACCACGGCATCTCGATCTTGCAAGGCCCGCACCACGTGGCCCAGAAGTTGAGCAGGACGACCTTGCCTTCGATGTCGGCATTGGTGAACGCCTTGCCGTCCAGATCCTGCAGGTTGAACGCGGGGATCGAGGGGTTTCCGGAGTCTGCGGCAGCCGCGGCGGGATTGCCGTCCTCGTCTGGCATGGGGCCAATGCCGCATGCAGCGGCCAGGGCCATCGCGACGATGGCTAGAAACAGCGTGAATTGTTGCATCAAAAATAGAGGCCCCAGATACCCTACGCAAATTATACAGCGTGCCCTCGTGCGCGGATGCTCAATCGCATCGGTGGCGACGGCAGAGGAACGGCCCTGACTCTTGCCAACTGGCGCAAGCATTTGACGATGCCCGCGATGCACCTGCTCAAGGTCACGGGACGGAGAACGCTGCTAGGCGTGCCAAGCTCCCGCAGCCTGCGCCGCGATCGGCGTGCCGGTCGGGAGCGCGACACCCTTGAATGCGCCAGGGCCTTGCGCTGACACGCTACTCAACGTCCTGCAGGCTGGGGAATTCCAGACAGGTTCCCGCGCGTCATGCATCGAACATCGGAGTTCTGCTGCAAACAGGAATAGGCGAAGTCCTGTTCGACTTAGAATGTTGCAGTCGGAGATCCGCAAACAATGACCCTCCCAAAGCTCTTGCCCTTGGCGCTTCTTCTGCCAGCCGTGCTCCAAGCGGAGAGGGTGCAGTATTGCATCCTGTTCGGAGTCGGCGACCAAGAACCGGCGCGCTGGGACGGTTCGCTGGAAGCCTCCGGCGCACAGATTGTCGACGTGTCGGGTTGGCGGCTCAGCCGCGACGACTCGGTGTCTGGATCAAGCTGGCAGCTCGAGACTCGCCGCGTTGCCCTGACACGGGGCATGACCAACCTCGACCTGTATCCGGCACTTGAATCCGGTGTGTACGTGCTGGCGGACACCATCCAGGCTGACCCTTCGTTCCGAATTCGCACGGCCCAGGGCACCGCAACGTTCCGTGCTTCTGAGGTCGGATTCGGAAATCCTGCCCACGTTCTGGACGGGCGAGTGACCATCGAGAGAATTCCGGTCATGACGGTCCTCACCAACTCGGTGGAAGAGCAGGATCTACCTGCCACTGCCAAGTTTGGCGACACCGTGTACATGACGTATCTCGAGTTCACCCACGGGGCTCGAGAGCTGAAGTGGCGCCGCCAGTTGCGGACCGAGCCCGAGTCCTTCGATCCCCTGTCGAGACCGGCAGGAGGCGACCGCATCTGGCTGCGCGAATACTCGATCGCCGACGGGCAATGGGGTGAGCCGCAAGCGGTCGGAGCGGGAGGCCAAGACATCTACTCCGCGGCAGTGGCCGTGGACGGACAGGGGCGCGTGTGGGTCGTACGCTCCAAGCAGGTAGACGGAGACTTCGACATCTATGCCAGCTTTCGCGACCAAGGTCGCTGGTCGGCCGAAGTGCGGGTCACGAGCCATCCCGGCCCGGACATCGGCCCGGCAGCCGTGACAGACGCGGACGGGGCGGTCTGGATCACGTGGCAGGGGTATCGCGAGAACCTCGAGGTACTAGTCGCGCGCCAAGCAGGGGACGGATTTTCCGAGGAACAAACGGTCTCGGCTTCCAGCGAGAGCGATTGGGCTCCCCAGATCGCGGCAGCGCGCTCTGAGGGCGTGGCGATCTCTTGGGACACTTACGACAACGGCAACTACGACGTCTACGCGCGGCAGATGTCCTACGGGGACGGAATCGAGATGCAGGCCGCGGTGGCAGTCGCCGCCAGCCCTCGTTTCGAGGCGCGGTCCAGCGTTGCCTTCGACAGCCAAGACAGGCTCTGGGTCGCCTACGAGGACTCATTTCCGGGCTGGGGCAAGGACTTCGGCGCGTACGAGACCACCGGGGCGGGACTCTACCAAGACACTACCGTGCAGGTGAGGGTCCTGCAGGGCAAGCGCCTGTACGCGCCGGAAGCGCCTGTCGCGGGCGTCTTCGACGCTCTGCCCGCCTCTAGTCCGAACAACCGCAGACGCCGCGGAAGGCAAGAGATAGGACACCGACCGCAACCAGACCCAAGCCTGGCGGCGGGACGACCGGCAAATACGACGCCGTACCCGCGTAGCAAGATCGCCCGCGAAGGATATCCGCGGTTGGCAGCCGACGAATCTGGGAATGTCTTCCTCGCATTTCGCACCTCGGGCGGCGATATCTGGGGGCCGCTGGGGACCTGTTGGTTCGAGCACGTGGCGCGCTTCGACGGCAAGGCCTGGGAAGGGCCGACTTATTTGGGACGCTCGGACGGGTTGCTCGACCAGCGGCCCGCCTTGACGGCCATGGGCTCGGGGAAACTGCTGATAGTCGGCACAACGGACCATCGCTTCACCGAGGCTGATCTCCGAAACACGAACCGCAGCGATTTCGACTTTGACTTGGTCTCTCATGCGTACGAGACCAAGGCTGGGATCGGAGACTACGAGTTGGAGGCAATGCGAGACCAGAGCCCTTCTGCCGCAAGCGGCGAAATCGAAGCCGAGCTCACGCAAGTGACTCTGATGCGGGGCTATCGGGCACAGATCGGGGGCGAGTCGCTGCAGCTGATGCGGGGCGAGTTCCATCGCCACACGGAGATCAGCGGCGACGGAGGTCGCGATGGCAGCATGCTTGACGCGTGGCGCTACTTCATCGACGCGTCTTACCTAGATTGGGCAGGCTGCTGCGACCACGATAACGGCTATCGCGAATACCCGTGGTGGCGCACCCAAAAGCTGTCCGACGCCTTTCACCTTGCTGATAGGTTCGTCACGCTCTTCAGCTACGAGCGCAGTGTGCGCTACCCCGAGGGCCACCGCAACTTGCTGTTCGCTCAACGTGGCGTTCGCCCCTTGCCGCGATTGCCCAGGACAGCGGAAGATTCGCCCTCCGAACCCGCGCCCGACACCCAGATGCTCTACCGTTACCTGCGCCGCTACGACGGCCTCGCAGCGGTCCATACATCCGGCACGCGCATGGGCACGGACTGGCGGGATAACGACCCGGACCTCGAACCGTGGGTCGAGATCTACCAAGGTGATCGGCAGAACTACGAAATCCCCGACGGACCGCGCACGAACACCGCCGACGATTCCATCGGCGGCTGGCGGCCGCTGGGATTTGTCTCCAACGCGCTGGCCAAGGGATACCGGCTGGGCTTTCAAGCCTCCAGCGACCACCTCTCCACGCATATGTCATATGCCAACGTCTGGGTAACCGAGCCGACCCGTGAAGCCATGCTCGACGGGATCCGGAAACGCAGGGTCTACGGAGCGACAGACAACATCCTCGCGGACGTGCGCAGCTACGGCCACTTCATGGGGGAGGAATTCGAAACCAGCGAGGTGCCGAGAATTGAAATCTCGCTCAACGGGACCGCCGACTTCAAGCGGGTCGCGATCATCAAGGACGGGCGCTATGTCCACTCGGCCGACCCGCAGTCGCGGCAAGTCAAGCTGACCTGGACCGACAGCACCGCGCAACGTGGCAACACGTCGTTCTACTACGTGCGCGGTGAGCAGGTCGATGGCGAGATCGTCTGGGTGAGCCCGATGTGGATCACCTACCGCTAAGCCAAGCGCCAAACGAGCGGGCCGACAGTCCAGGCGCAGCGGACTGAACTGGGTATCGCTCTGCCAGATTGCCACTTGCCGCACGCGCCGCGACATGTCGCAGCGGTGAGAAGGCCGAGCCACCTGCCCGTCGAGAGCGCACTGTAAACTCTACGTGTGAAGCATTGGACGTTGTGCCTGTTGGCTAGCATGCTGGTCGCGCTATGGGCCTGTAACAGCCAACCCCCGCGACCTGCCGACCCGTTCGCAGGCTACAGACTCGTCGATCTGACTCATCCGTTTGACGAGGAAACCGTGTTCTGGCCCACCGGCCAACCGTTCCGCCACGCTCGGACGGCTTGGGGGCAGCAGCCCGATGGGTACTTCTACAGTTCCTACGACCTCGCCATGAGCGAGCACTGTGGCACGCATCTGGACGCACCGATCCACTTCGCCGAAGGCGGAGAGCCAGTGGGCGAGATATCCCTCGACGATCTTGCAGGACCGGTTGCGGTCGTCGATGTCTCGGAACAATGCGACGCTAATCGCGACTATGCAGCAACAGCCGCTGACTTGGATGCCTTCGAGGCCGAGCACGGCGCGGTGACGCGGGGCTCGATCGTGCTCTTTCGAACCGGCTGGAGCAAGCGCTGGCCGGATACCTTGCGCTATCTCGGCGACGATACGCCGGGCAATGCGGACGCTCTTCGATTCCCCGGGATCGCAACCGGCGCGGCGCGGTGGCTCGCCGACAAGGGAGTGTCCGCAGTCGGCATCGACACTGCCAGTATCGATCCAGGCTCGTCAACGAGCTTTCCCGCTCATCAAGTCCTTGCCGCTGATTCCGTGTCGATTCTCGAGAATGTCGCCCGGCTTGAAGAACTGCCGGAGACTGGAGCGTTCCTGCTGGCGTTCCCGATGAAAATCGGGAATGGATCCGGCGCGCCCTGCCGGATTGCCGCACTCGTGCCGAGCTCCTCATGAGGGAGTCCATGCGATTCTTCGATGCAGTCCAAAACGCTGCGCAAACGGGTACGTTGTTGTAAAGGCCCCGCTCGATTCGCTCGCATCCCTTACACTGCGTGGAACGCTTTCTGGCCCATCCGGCCAGTCCGAGGATCCATATCCATGCCCGACCCACCCATCCCTTCGCCCGATCAGCAAGCGCACCATCACTTGCAGGCCATCGACTCCCACATGCAGTCGATCTCGACGAACATCGGAAGACTTGGGGAATTACAGATGTGAGTGCCGAACCCATGTGAGGGATTCTATGTCCTGTTTGTGAGTGCAGGGCGAATATGTTAGGATCAAAATAGAACAATCGTAGATGACAGCCCGTGCTACATTCTTGGTTCGGCTGAAGCTGAGCCCGGGAGGGTACGCCATGATGGAGTCGCTCCTAGGGCGTTTGAACTGGCTCTACAATCAGTCGCTGGAGCGCCGCAAGACGGCCTACCAGGAACGCAAGCAGGTGCTCAGTTTCTACGACCAGTGCAAATGGCTGACGCAGCTGCGTGCAGCCAACGAGCACGGCTTGGGCGAGATTGCTCTCGGGGCCAGCCGCGGCATGCTGCGGCGGCTGGACCACGCCTTCCAGGCGTTCTTTCGGCGCCTACGGGCGGGCGAGGCTCCCGGCTTC
>LXNI01000504.1_pt1 | contig 43918 bp, 42 predicted proteins | sample 809091 | NCBI WGS metagenome assembly LXNI01 (sample SAMN04870527, study PRJNA318959) | sponge metagenome | biome: 01000161; feature: marine sponge reef; material: water | host: Sarcotragus foetidus | place: Greece: Milos, Mediterranean Sea | collected 2013-05-29 | depth 5-7 m
ATACGCGAATACCAGACTGATTAGCCGTCGAAGCCGCCAAGTCGCTTCTCCATAAGCCACGTTGTATATTATGATGTAAATTGCAAAAAAACATAGCGCCTCATAAGCTCTGCCTTGTCACGGCGAGTCCTACTATACCAGGGGGATTTATATCCCAAGGTAATAATAGCTGAGCCGCGTAAGCAGTATGCCTAGCATTGTGGGGCGAATAGGGCGTTTCGGGTCAAAACAATGTGCTTACTTGATCAAGAGACTGTTGATACAGCTTTTCTTTCTGATCGCCGTCCAATTCGTGGCCAGTGAAATAAATCTGGACCGCTCTAGGTTCTTTTTTGACTTTCCATAATCCCGCCGATATACCCAATTCTTTTTCGGGGTTGTCTCTGTTAAAAATGAAACACAACCTCCGAAAGGCTGGCCAAACACCATCGCCCTGCTTTCTGGTCATAAGCAAAATATGTTGTTCGCTGCACATGTAGCCAGGAGATTTTATCGCAAAATAACAAACGCCGCGGAGGCGGCATAGGTAGTATGGAATTCATAGACGATCCCGCTTGGGGAATTGTCTTTGAGGCAAAGAAGAGTTGCTCAGGTTTACCGACGCTGAGATAACGGCAGAGCATGTGCTGGAAGCTTTTGGACCAGCGCTTGAGAAGCACTTTGAAAGGAAGTACGAACTCATCAAGCGAGAAAGAGGCGGCAGCGAACGCTAATCTTGGATCTTGAAATGGATCCCTGTCTCGTCGCCTGTCTCTGTCATAGTCAACCCCATGCCCCTGAAGTAAACGTTAAGGGCTTCTTGGTACTCCGGCATGGTCAGCAATTCGACAACCTCGGACAGTTCGCGACCCGCTATGGTTAGGGCAATCCCTCTTACATCTATCTCGGCGGCGGTGTTGGCCCCTTCCTTGTGAATCAAATACCAAAACCGATTCTGGAATCTTATCGGAGTGCGCCACGCATGTATTCCGTCATCCAAGTGCACGCCTGTTGCAGCAAACTCATACCCGTGTACTGAATTGTAATCGGGTATTATCAATCCGTATTCGTTCAAGCGGTTAAGTTGTTCAAACCCCAGTCCATATGACATCAGGGAATTCTGGCTTGCCCTGCCTCCAAGTGAACAGACTCTCACATCCATGTAGTCGCCGGTATCGTACTTAATTGCTATGCAACAGGAGCACAATCGCCTGAATAGTTCTGCAGTTGCCTGATCAAGGTCGCGCAATACACTCAATGTCCGAATTGAAACACTGTTTGGTCGCTCGATATTCCCCGCAAGAATTCGTACCCACCAATCCTGCATTTCTTCTGAGGAAACGTCCTGTAGTCCCTGAAATACCCTCGCGGCGAAGTCGTGATCTACTGGCGCATCTGGAACTTCTTTTCCCTCAAGGAGCCTCGCAGCTCTAGCAAAGCCCCCATGTAGCTTCCCAAGCTTCTTTGTGGTTTGATATGAAAGGTGTTGGACTATGGCGTCCGATATTTCCACATTTCCAGAATGGTCTTCCCCTTCTGGCAACAATGCCTCTCTAACCTTGGCTTGAGCTTCTGCCTCAATTTGAAGGATACGTGCCTTGTATTTTGCTTCAATTAGCCGCGCTTTACCCTCTCTAATTGCCACAAGGGGAGCTGCAAGGTTTCCCACCGCACTCAGGGTATAGTCAATCAGCTTTTCGATTGCAGGCACCTTGATGGAGATTTCCATTGTTGCGAAGGACAATTATGTGGGTGTGGAACAGATTAGGGGAACGATGTTGTAGCTTCGACAATAACATGCCGAATAGCCTACAGAATCTTGAAGGGCAGCCCAATATTCTCGGCGGGGCTGATTTCATGCGCAAGATTGACGGACTCTGCCCACGCTGCATCTTTAAACTCCAGAACGTCAGGAAGCTTGAAGTTGCTGGGGAGGTTGGTGTTTTCAATGAGGATCCGGGCATAGAGATCATTGACGGTTTCTCCACCTTTGACGATCTCGTTATGAGACTTGGCCTGAGTCTTATGGAATCCGAAGTATGTCCTAGGGGAAGCGATTCTATTTTGTCCGCATAGGTACAGAATGACACCAGAGGAAGCAATGCAGCCCACATTATGAGTGGTAATCTTCGTCCCCAAGCCGGGAGCGGTGTTGTACACTGCAAGCGCTGCTGCCACGTCTCCCCCGGAGACAGACAGTAGCAGGTTTAATTCCTGACACCCGGCGATTTCGTTTATGATTTTGCCGGCTACTTCAGGCGAGATTCTGGAGATCACCAGCAAGGTCTTTTCGTGATTTGTCTTAGTCATTGTGTTGTAGTGTAACGTTGCGTTAATGTGACAGTTACTGCGGCAGTTCCTTGGTTTGCGCAGCCTTCATGCTGGCTAAGCCGACAGCACAATATCGCGCAGGAGAGAGAGATTGCTGCAATAATCACAATTGACAGCAGGTGTCCAGTATCAATTGGTTGACGGCGGTTTAAGTTCCCCAAGAAAAGTGTGGACATTGAGGCGGAGCGTCTCCAACAACCTCAGCCCTTACGTTGCCCGTATCCCGGTTCTTGGCCCCGATCACGGCCGTCTTGCCCATTGTGTCGCGCCCTGGGTGGAGTTTCTTACGCTCATGCTTGTTGGCTTCCTTGCCGCCCATGTACATCTCGTCCACCTCCACAGGCCCGCCAAAGGGCCGCTGGTTCATTTCCAGGCCTTTCTAATACGGTAAAGCAGGTCCCACGCGTTCTTCTGCGTGATACCCAGTTCCCGGCGGATCCGCATGGGGGAAACGCCCTTGATATTCGCGCACAGCAGGTAGATCGCAATGGCCCAGTTCTGGTAGTTCAGTTTCGACCGCACCATGATCGTGCCCGTTTTCAGGGAGAACATGCGCCGTTTCGTTGTCAGGAGACATGCGCGTCAGTTTAAGAATCGTGACGCCTTGCGGAAGTGCTTACCGGGTGCGCTATTTGCCATATTCGCCGCTCGTTTTGTCACTTGTTAGCACTAGCGACAGGGCAACAGTTACGCCTTCACAAGGACTTAACAATGAGAAACGAGGCCTGCGGAAGTTTCGTTACCTTGGGATGTAATTCCCTTTCCAAAGGTATTTGTGCTAGTCGTCGAATTCCTACACAGGGAGCTATATGACAGGATAATCGGGTATGTTTTGGTTATACGCCTCATTTTTCAAGGACGAATCATTTCCGAACGTCATATACATGGGGGTAAGACATCTGTTGGCAGTCAAGACGACCTGCAAGGATCGATGGCGCCAGATTCTAAACGAGGCGAAGTATATCCCACAGAAGCATTTGTTAACGCTTCAAGAGGGAATCTCGCCTAATCAGTTCAAAGAAATGCAGGAGTCATACGTTAGTCTGGTGGTTCCGAAAAAGTTGATTCCCAAGTATAAGAAAGAGATAAGGCCACAAATCCAGACCTTGGAGAGTTTTATAGGAGATATACACCGACCCGGGTTGACCAATTCGTAAATTTCTATCCCGATAACGAGTGACCAAGTAAGGTTGGTATGGGGTGCACACAGATCGGCTCAGCTCTCAGCCTGCGAGGTATGCCAATTTGAGGAATTATATTTCAAGGTAACAAGCGATGGTGAACGGGCTGGGCGTTTTGTTGGTCAGGGAGATTACTTCAAAGCCAAGCCCCTACGATCTGGAGACTGAATCCAGACAAGAGCAGACATGCCTCCAACGTGGAAAGTTTCTGCTTGATTTCGGCCTGTCCTAGGGTTGGACCACCAACCGTGAGGCTCTCGCCTGCCCAGCGCTCTTCCATTGCAATTGAGGTAACGGCTTCGCTGGTGCCTGAAAGCGACACGTCCTTGCGTACCGGTCTTCGTATCGCTGTGCTGGACGGGCGGTAGTGGGACACCATATCCTCCCTCAGCAATACGTCTACAAAATCTGGTTCGACTATTACTATGGTTCTGCCAGTCTGCCCGTCTGGAATGGCCATTTGAATTCCGACCCTTCGTCGGCGAGAATAGTCGGGCACACGATACTGAATTATTGTTCTATTGTTTATTGCTATGAAGATACTGGGATTGTCCACAATAAGCCACACATAAAATTCCCCGCCCGATGTGCACGAAACGTCAATGCCTCCGCCCCCGTCTGTCGACAGGGTAGTTGCCGATCCCCGTTTCCCGTCAAATCCGTAAGCCCACTGGTGCGTGTATTTTGTCTCCGGCAGGAATATTCCGCACTTGTCCAGTAGGTTCTGCGCCATCGCACTTGCTCCCGACTTCTTGGTATCTGACTTGCGCGTAGTAATGGGAGACTACCTTGGACTCTCTCCGCTGGCTTGTGAAACCGCCATTGAATGCCCAACGGAGTTGCTGAACCTCACGAGGTCTGCGATTTTTTTCCGATTGAGTTTTTCTGCCGCAGCAACCAGAGCCAAGTATTCGTCCGACTCACGGACTTCGAAAGCAGTCGAAACTAGTGCTGTACAGTGTGCACTGTCAAGCTGAACAACAATTGCTTCTGTCAACTCTGACACAAGCTTAATCATATGTGCCGCTTGATCGGCATGTTGTAAATCATGGGGGGCACGCGGGCTGCACTGGAGCCGGAGAGCGATTGTATCAGTTCTGGCGACCTTCCGACTATCATTGTGCTCTGCCTCACGCTGAGCTCATTTATTTGTCGTACAAGGCTAATGTCGTCAAGCACAATACGCTTGGCATCGGAGGCCAACAGACCCCACAGCATAGCAACATCATGAGCCACCGGGAACAGTTCATATGCCCCAGGGTCTCCGAGTCTTAAGTCTCCGTCTCTGTTCCTAAACCGGATAATGGGGAGGTCGCCAATCACAAAGCTCTTGCGGGTGTTCTCAATGACCACTGTTCCGACCCCGCGACTCAATAATATCTCCATCGACCCCGAATGCTCAGGAAGATTTTCCGCCACATTGCCAGCAAAAGCGTTTTGGCATTCTCTGCTATCGCTCGCTTGCTGCCGTAAGCTCTCTCTATCACTTTCTGAAAATTGGACACCCCTTGCTTCCAAAAGTGGCAATGCCCAATCCAAGTATTTGGAGCCGCGGAACAGGTCGCGTATATGCCTGCTGCGTCTGTGTTGAACGCGCCAGAACTTAAGTAACGCACGCTTGTCTTCGAGCCCAATGTCAAGGTTTCGTCCCTGTCTGGCTAAGTCAACGATATTCGAAATGACCGGCGCTGCATTGCCTTCTTCTGCCGCAAGTTTGTCTTCAACTCTAGAGTCTTTCGTGCCGTCTTCGTGCTGGATAGAGTACATGTAATTCTCGGCGAACGCATTCTTGGGCTTAGTCTGAAAATGTCTTCGCGGATCTTTGATAAAGGCGTGGAGATCTCCACTGTTGTCTACGAAACTCTCCAGAATGAATCGCGGCACGATATGATGCCGCTTGGGTTGGGACCTGTTCATTGAATGGCCATTTTCCGGGCGACCCAACTCGCCTCAAGTTTTCCGTGTAATCACTTTTGCAATCGTTAACGCAATCTCCGCCACCTAAGCCTTGAGATCCCGTACAATGCGGATCTGCGTGAACATGCGCTTGGCCAACTCCTCCGGTGTCATGTCTTCTGGGGGCACAAACTCCTCCTTGTCGGCCTTCGTAGGCTGATATGCACTCGGCTTTAGGCGCACGACCGGACGGTCACGCTTTTTCTTGTGCTTCATTCGCTATCAGGTCGTTGTACCTAAGCTGCTTGCCTAATACGACGCTATTTCGCACAATCCAGTCCACTTGTTTTACGGTGTCGAGGCCCGAATGTTGTGGCGGCCCACGAATTCACTCACGTAGCGGTGCAGGTGCTTTTTGCTCATGTGGTGGTATACGCCGTAATGGCCCCATTTCAGCAGCGTCCAGAATGACTCAATCCCGTTGATGTGACTATACCGTCGACGTACTCGCGCATAGAATGCTTGATTACCGCATGGTTGTTTAGGCCCATGTAAGCCCGCGTCTCGTCCGTGTGGACCTCTGCACCACTCCCCGCGCTTTCTTTGACGAAGCCCTGCAGGGTGGCCGCTGAAGTGTCTCCAACAACCTCAGCCCTCACTTTTCCCGTATCCCAGTCTTTGGCCCCGACCACGGCCGTCTTGCCCATTGTGCCGCGCCCTGCGTGGAGTTTCTTGCTCTCATGCTTGTTGGCTTCCTTGCCGCCCATGCACGTCTCGTCCACCTCCACAGGCCCGCCAAAGGGTCGCTGGTTCATTTTGCAGGCCTTTCTAATGCGGTGAGGCAGGTCCCATGCGTTCTTCTGTGTGATACCCAGTTCTCTGTGGAGCCGCATGGAGGAAATGCCCTTGATATTGCGCACACCAGGTAGATCACAATGGCCTAGGTATGGTAGTCTAGTTTTGACCGTGCCATGATCGTGCCCGCTTTGAGAGAGAACATGTGCCGCTTCGGGCACGCCCTGCAGCAGTGCGTCATGGTCGGGTGCGGGGTGCCCGCCTGCACGGGGACTTCATAATGAGAAACGAGGCCCACGATAATCTTGTTACCTTGGAATATAATCTGATTATTCCTATCAATTTAGTTTCTGGGCGGTTAATTTAGCGTATAATTCATAGGTATTGCTGTGATACGCGACAGGCTTGGGACAAGAGACACATTGATCCTCAGTGGTTGAAGTAGGGTTTCCAAGGGGAATTATATACTTGGCTCATTTTGTCATTTATCCTGGTAAGGCGCTAATTTCAATGTGCATTTGCTCCGAATCTGAGGGATTTTTGTGAAAAAGACGTGCTCAGCCCCTGAATGGCCGCTTTGCGCGTTGCAGAAAGTGCACTTGTTGCAAAATCTCCCTAACACCTGTCAAACTGGACGTATATTGCGACTTATCAAGTTTAGGATATACGAAAAATGCCGTGGATCGAGCGTCCCATAGGGGATGAAACTGTTGTGCAGGCACTGAGCGATGATCTGAACTCACTGCCGAAACCACTGACACGCTTCCTGATACTGCGGGGTGTAGATTCATTGGATGCCGCACAACACTATTTCCGGGCAACTCAGGCTTCCTTGCACGACCCGCATCTGTTGGCTGACATTGACGTTGCTGCCCGGCGTATCGCACGGGCTATTAAAACGAAGGAAAATGTGCTTGTCTATGGAGATTTTGACGCGGATGGCGTCACTTCCACTGCCCTAGTCTTGCATTTCCTGCGATCCCATGGACTTACGACGTCATCGTATATTCCTCATCGCCAGGAAGAGAATCACGGCTTTCATGCGAGCGGTATCGAGCTTGCTTGTTCTCGGGAAAGCACACTGATCATTGTCGTGGATTGCGGCACCAACGATGAGGAAACGGCAGCATTGGCAAAAGAGGCCGGCATAGATCTCGTCATCTGTGACCACCATCAGAACGAGGGTAAAAATCCGTTCTGCTGCGCGCACGTAAACCCCAACCGGAAAGGTTGCGATTATCCCCTGAAAGATGTGTCCGCCTGTGTCCTTGCCTATAAGTTGATTCAGGTCACGCTGGAAGAGCTTGATCAACCTGTCCATTTGGTGGACGAATACCTTGATCTCGTGGCGATCTCCACGGTATGCGATATCATGCCATTGGTGGACGAGAACCGCATTCTGGTACGTGAGGGATTAAAAAAACTACGTGCCGCACCCCGCCCAGGCCTCCGAGCACTCGCATCCGTTGCCGGTTGCGATCAAGAACATTTGACGGCTGGCGATATCGCTATGCAGCTTGGTCCCCGCCTGAACGCTGCGGGCCGACTCGCCCATGCAGACGAGGCGCTTGCACTTCTGATGGTCGAATCGGAGAGCGAAGCCATGGCTTATGCCAGGCGGCTCAATGAACTCAACGTAGACAGAAAAAAACTGGCAGCACGGCTACGTCCAGTCGCAAAGAAGCTCGCGCGAACACAACTGGCCGGATCTCATACGAGTGCGCTGGTACTCCACCATTCAGACTGGCATCCAGGCATCCTGGGCCCGGCAGCATCACAAATAGTCAGGGAATTTGGACGACCAGCCGTAATGCTCACCGACGTTCCAGGTTCGGACGGCGAAGAAGTGTTTGGCAGTGTTCGTACACATGGCAATATTCATATTCTCAATGCCATAACAGGCTGTAAGGAGATGTTGATCCGATTCGGAGGCCACGCAAAGGCAGCCGGAGTTACGTTGAAAAAAGAAGATCTCCCCCTTTTCAGAGAACAACTGAATGCCGAGGTACTCTCCCAAGCCGGCAAGCAAGTGGTCGAACCGCAGTTGGAGTACGATTCTCAGTTGAGCCTGACCACGATCCCAGGGAAATTTGAACGTGTGCTCAAATCCTGTCAGCCCTTCGGCAAAGGGAATGAAGCCCCACTCTTCTTTATGGAGGGCCTGCGGCCTGTATCGGTCCGCCTGCTCAGCAGAGGACAGCACCTAAAAATGACCTTGAAAGATCCACAGTCTCATGTGACCATGGATGCCATCGGCTTCTGGCAGGGCCGACATCATGCCATCGCCGAGAAAGCCCATACACAACAGACAGGTCTGGATATATTATGCTACGTGGAGGAGAACAGATGGAACGGCAGAGTAACTACACAACTTCGCATCGAGGCACTACGTGAACATCTCTCGAAGAATAACTGATCATGAAACGCTACCTCCTTTGCTTCCTGTTACTTATTCCTTTCACTCACAGTGCAGAGGCACAGCTCCGCAGCCCTGCCGATTTCCTTGGCTACGAGCTCGGTGAACATTTTACACCCCATCACCGCGTAACCGACTACGTTCGCCATGTTGCGGAAACCGCTGGGAACGTGGATCGCATCGAGTACGGTCATACCTATGAGGGCCGTGTGTTGCAGTACCTGATCATCTCTTCGCCCGATAATATGGCAAGACTGGAGGAAATCCGTACTGCCAACCTGCAGCGGGCCGGATTCCTGGAAGGAACTCCGGCAGAAGACACCCCAGCCCTTGTTTGGCTCAGCTATAATGTTCACGGTAATGAATCTGTGAGCACGGAAGCTGCATTGGCAGTAATTCATACGCTGGCAAGCAGTACGGATACCAACGTACAGACGTGGCTCGAAAACACCGTCGTCATCATTGATCCGTGCATTAACCCGGATGGGCGTACCCGCTATGTCCAGTTCTACCGCCAAACACGGGGGCGCGTACATAACGTACACGGGGAAGCGCGTGAGCACTCAGAACCTTGGCCAGGGGGAAGAACCAATCACTATTATTTCGACCTGAACCGGGATTGGGCCTGGGGAACACAAATCGAAACGCGCCAGCGCCTTCCACATTATAATCGGTGGATGCCTCATATTCATGTGGATTTTCATGAGCAGGGCGTGAACAGCCCCTATTTTTTTGCTCCGGCAGCGGTGCCCTACCACGCGTACGTCACGCCATGGCAGCGTGAGCTTCAGGATATAATAGGTACCAATCATGCTCGCTATTTCGACGAAGAAGGCTGGCTATTCTTCACAAGCCAGATTTTCGACCTCTTTTATCCGGGTTATGGAGATACGTGGCCCACGTTCAATGGTGCAATTGGGATGACCTATGAGCAGGCTGGCTCAGGACGTGCCGGTCTTGGTATCACTACGGCTGAGGGAGATACACTGACACTCTCCGATCGTATCGAACATCACTATACGACCAGTCTGTCTACCATTGAGGTTGCTGCAAACCAGCGGGACCGTATCACAACCGAGTTTGCCGAATATTTCCGGAATGCTGCATCCCGACCAAATGGAGCACATGCTGCCTATGTTGTTCGCCACGCAGGCCAGGAGGATAAGGTTCGTGTACTCTCCAATCATCTGGATCTCCTCGGTATTGCTTATGGGTTCGCGACCACCGCGAGTGCAGGAGCAGGCTTTGCTTATCAGTCGGGTTCCACAGAACGTGTAAGTGTTGAGTCCGGAGACCTTGTTGTTCCGGCTGCACAGCCGAAAGGTGTGCTGACCAGTGTTCTTTTCGAACCCGAGGCTGAACTGGAAGACTCGCTCAGCTATGACATCACAGCTTGGGCCCTGCCCTATGTTTATGGTCTGGAAGCGTATGCAATGGAAGATGAGGTAACATGGACCCCCACCGTCGCCATCGCTGAATCACACGTTCTTCCATCTCGTCCTGTTGCTTATCTGGCCGAGTGGAAAAGCTTTGAGGATGCCCGATTCCTTGCAGCACTCATGCGGAAGGGTGTGAAGGTGCGCTACGCAGAAGTACCCTTCAAAATCAATAATAAATCCTACGACGAAGGTACGCTCATTATGACGCGCGAGGGAGCAGGGGCCGCCTTCGATTCCCTCGTCATCCAAGCGGCCCGCCACACAAATCAGCATGTTGAGGCAGTCAATACAACACGCGTCACCGAGGGCGTTGACTTTGGTTCAGGCGATGTGGTCTATATGCGTGCACCACGTATTGCCATCGTCGCAGGGCCCGCGGTCAACTCGTATAGCCTCGGGGAGCTGTGGCATTTCTTTGATGAACAACTCGAGTACAACACTACGCTGGTTAATAGTGATGATTTCGGGAGCCTGCCGTTGTTTCGCTATGATGTGATCATATTACCCTCCGGCAGCTACAGTGATGTCTTGAGCGAGCGCCGACTGGAAGAGGTTCAAAACTGGCTTCGGGAGGGCGGGCGCCTGATTGCACTCGGCAGCGCAACCCGCTTCCTTGCGGGCAAGGACAGCTTCGGCCTGAAAATCAAGCCGGACGAAGATGATGAGGACGAAGATTCGCTGAGCGTACGGCTTCGACCCTACGCTAACCGCCATCGCCATGGAATCACCGAAGATGTTACCGGAGCTATCTTTCGCACGGAGCTGGATACGACACATCCCTTGGCATTCGGCTACGAACAGGACTACTTTACGCTGAAGGGCAGCAGCCAGGCTTACGCCTGGCTGGAAGATGGATGGAATGTCGGTGTACTCAGGGAGAGCAGCCTTGTCGCGGGGTTCGCAGGTACCAAAGCATTGGACGCCCTAAGCAACTCACTGGTTCTGGGCATGGAATCGATCGGACGGGGTGAAATCATCTATTTCGTTGATAACCCGATCTATCGGGGCTTTTACTACAGTGGCCGACTCCTGCTGGCAAATGCTGTTTTCCTCGCAGGGCAACGAAGTGTGGCGACGTATTGAACCACCATGAACCGCACATATGTGATTCTGTGCCTGCTTCTGATCTGTGCCTGGACTCAACGTGCTCACAGCCAGTCACAGCCCCTCAAGGGCGTAGTTTGGGATGCACCTGAGCCCCCCACTGTCCGGCATCTCTTGGAAATACATGAAGCCGGTGTGGAAGCGGTTCGACTGCCCCTGGTCACAGATAACACGCTGCTCGATGTTGCAGATACGCTTGGATTGCGATTGTTTCAGGACTTGCCCCTCGAATTTTTACCCGCTAATGTACTGTTGGACTCCCTGGAGTATGCGAAGCGCCTGGTGTGGCAAGCCACGCTGGTGAGCTTGCGCCATCCGTCTGCGCAGCATTTTGGCGTGTCAACCAAAAGCGACACCAGCACCCCACGCGCCTGCGAATATTTCGAGCAGCTTGCCAAAGAGGCTTCCGAACTTACCCTATACTACACAACCGCTTTTCTGGACCGAGATCAGTGTTCCGCGCACGTTGATCTCGTGTTAGTGGATGTGCGCAAAGGGTTTACTCCCACGTCAGTGCTGGAAAACTGGGCGGGGGCGACACCCATTGGCTTCGCAAGTATCGGACAAAAAGTTGATGATGAAACTCTCGGCTTACGCCGAAAATATTCACCCGAATCCCAGGCACGTTACTTGGAAAATCATCTGCCGCCACTGCTTGAAAGCACTGTGGAGGTAATCTTTGTTTATCGGTGGCAGGATTTTGCAGATACCGGTCCCCAGTGGGGGCTGATTGATGCAGTGGACCAGAAACGACCTGCGTACAATGTTCTGAAAGGCATCTACACCAATACCCAGGACATCTTTGCGTTTGACTTGGGCAATCACCCTCGCCAGAAACCTGCCTGGAGCCTGATTCTGGCGTGGTCTGCCTGTTTCCTTGTGGTCATTCTGTGCTTCTGGTTTAGACGGTTCTCCGAAATCCTGCGACGATATTTTTTGGGCCGGGCTCTGTACAGAGATGCGCTGTACCGTGAGTGTGCACTCTTGGGGGGACCATCATTTGCTTTTGTTGTCGTACAGGGGCTCCTCGCTGCTGCTACAATACTGATACTTATTGAGGCATTCAGAGAGCTCCGGCTGATTGAGACTATAGCGGCTTCACTAAACCCATACATCCAGGATCGCATGGCGAACCTAGCCTCCAGTCCTGGCTTCTTAACATTCGTCATGGTCGCCGCCTACCTGATGTTTCAACTTTTGTCTGCCACGTTCGGGGCACTGGGTGCGCGTCGAGCAATAAATACGTCCATGGAGCAGATTTTTGTCATCAATGCTATGGCCTACATTCCCATGGTATTATTGACACCAATGGTGATGATTGCTCCTAGCCTGAATGTCGATCGGTTTGAGCAACTAGCCATCGTCCTTGTACTGACCTGGATCGCAGTGAAAGTATACTGTATCGTTTGCAGTGCCAGGGACTGCGCAATTTTTGGACGCGGACAAGCCCTTGGAAGCAGCCTGGGGATCCTAGTCCTGCCGTTCCTATCCGCAGCGACTCTCGTGACCGTGCTCATGCTCCCAGCCACCAGAGATCACCTAATTTTTTACTGGCATCTCATTTTCAGAGGGTAGAGGAATCGGTCACCTGGGCCCATATACGGTCTGCAAAGTCACGGAATGGTTGCTTTGCGTGAAGCCAGCTAAAATGCAGCGCAAAAGGAGTAACCTTCAGGTAATCTCGCCTTCGAAGCAGAGCACCTGCCAACCAAAAACAGAATTGACGAACCTTTGCATTCTTGAGGCCCCGAATTTCGTACACGAAACGGTCGGTGTAATAGTCACAGACTACATTCTCGAAGTCCGGCGTATGCTCGGTCATGCCGGGTATATAATCCAGTTGAGGACTGTTTGCGCCTTGGTACCAGTGGTACACCGGCAGCCCTAGGTGGCTCATTGCCATGGCGAGGCTCCATTCGCAGGATTCTTCGGATCGCCCTTCCAGTAATCGTGTCCTGAAGTGTGTCTCCGACACACGTGCCCGAAAATGCCCTGCCGTGTCGCAGACAGATTTTGTCACTTCGGGATCTGCGGCATAAATCATCCCGGCTTGCACTCGCGGCAAATGTGTTAACCCGAACCGTTTCAGCGTGCGGCGGCGGCGATCGCGCAAAAATTCCAGAATCACTACAGCATTCTTGGGGCCGCCAAAATAAAAGTCTGCCCGCTCCAGTCCCGTTGTTGTAAAAGGGTACACAGACAGTTGTGTCCAGAGTGAATCCGGATTTCTGCACCAGACTATGTCGCAATCTATGTACAGACTTCGCTCCCAGGGCTTGAATTTATGCAGATGATGCTTAAACCCGTTGATTGAGCAGTTCTCATCCGGCAGCAACTCGATGATCGTAAAGAGATCGGTTAACCCATTACGCTGACAGACCTCAGCGTGTGAAGCTGGGCAGTAGAGGGCTACGGGGCGAACTTTGTCGTACCGTCGAAGCGTAACAACCGCGGCAACTGCATGCCGCAGATAGGTCTCTTCTCCGTAGGTATGCAGAACGTATCCTTCCTGGGGCACAAAAATTGGCGCTTAGTCGACAATAAGATACGCCGCACGATAGATCTGATCAGCCCTCCTCTGATTCAAGTCTCTTGCGTAAACTCTGCATAAATGCCTCAAATCCCCGCTTGCGCAGAAAAGTCTGAAAAGACACTGAATATCCCTCTACTGTACCTACACCATCAATAATGATGTCATATAGCCACCAGGCACCATCTTTTCTATGCAGCTGGTAGACCACATCAAGGTCGGCCTCACGCACCCTTGCGGTTGTGCTTGCCGATGCCTTTTCGCCAGTGACCGTCACAGACTTGATCGTGACTGGGGCCTCATAAACTGATAAATCTCCCAGCGACTGTGCGCGCACAATCGCACCAAAGGTTTCGGTAAAATCCGAGCGTTCATCGGACGACAAATCCTCATAGTAGCGTCCAAGCGCAAGTCGGCCCATCTCCTCAAAGTCAATCCGATCATTGATCAGTGATCGCGCCACCTCACGCTGGGATGGATCACTTTCCATCTCACGAACAGCTGTCTTGATATCTCGATCCCGCTGCACGATCAGTGTACGCACTTCGTTCTCTGCATCCTGGGCTGTGACCGAGGGCACCCACAGCAATGCGCCAGTTACGACAATTAGCAGGGTCTGTTTCATTAGGTTTTGCTATTCAATGAATGCATTCATTTCGCGCGTCAGCACCCCCGCGGCAGCCAAGAGCTCCAGGATTGCCATGTTATACCGCCGGACTGCTTCGTAGTACCGGGCTTCCAGCGCGAGGTTGGTTTGGACTGCTTTCACGAGATTTTCCGTATCGCCCAAATCCAGATCAAAGTTGATCTGCTCTACGCGAAGCCATTCCTTGCTTATCGCCAGCGAACTATCTTCTGCGGCGAGCGCTGCTCTTTCTGTGATTACTCGACGCCATGCTTGTTCGACCTCTGCCAGAACCAGTTGCTCCGCAGCAACCGCCAGATGCCCTGCCGAAGTGTGTTGTGCCTGCGCCTGTGCGACCCGTGCCCGTGTCTGCCTGAAGTTCAATTTCTGAATCAACCCAAAACCTGTACGGGCACTTGTTCTTCTGAATCCATCACTGATATACGGGTTGGGTTGACGGTATCGATTGGAAGCACCGCTGGCACTTAACGTAAGCCCGAAGACGGCCTGAGGATAGTAGTCTGCCCTTGCCACACCGATCAATGCATCTGTGGCAACCAGCCCTGCCTGTGCCTGAAGAATTTCCGGGCGATACATGAGTGCTTTTTGCTGATAAGTCGCCAGGTTCTCCAAAATGAAGGTCAGCGGTTCAAGTGTATCCCGTACCGGAACAATGATGATGGAATCTGCCGCCAGGAGTTGTCGACGAAGTGCAGAGTGCGCGGTCTGACGTTCCTGGGACACTTGCACAACGCGGCGCTCGTATTCCTGCTCGGTAAGGAGCACCTGGTAGTGATCAGCATCATCCACTTCTGGATCCCCCTCTTCCAAGAGACGATTAATTTCCCGGATAGCCATACTTACCACTTCGCCCGCCCGATCGGTCAGCCGGTACAGTTCATTGGCAAGCAAGACACCATAATAGAGGGAGGCTGCCCGCAGGGAGGCTATGGCCATCTTCTCCTGCACGCGTGCATCCTCTAGATCCGATCCTGCACCAGCTGCCTTAATCGTACCTCCTAGAGCTCCCCATGTATAAACGGGTTGGATGAGCGATATTTCTGTCTGAGCATAGGGTCGGAGATTGCTGTAGTCATTGCGCACAGCTGGATCCAGATAGAGTTGATCACGCGGGGTACTGTTAGGGTTCTCTATCCCCGGCACAACGGCGAACGCACTGGTCGCAGTTACCTCCGGCAAAATGCGGCTGCTTCGTGCCAGATCGTACCTAGCGCTGGCCCAAGCAGACTCTGACTGGGCAGCACGAACATCCGGGCTCATCGAGAGGGTCTGTTCAAGTACTGTTCTCAGGTCAATGTGCAACGTGTCGCTGCGCAGCTGTGCAGCTGCGGGCAACGCAAGGAAGCACCAGAGTCCGGCAACCAAAAAATTCTTTAGCATATCAATTTTAAGTCGCACTGCAACGCTTGAGGGTAACATTCGAACTAAGCATTTCAATCAGATCCTCTGGGATTATCCAGTGTTGTCGCCCCTGAATTAAACTCCAGTCAAAATGGTCTACAAGCTCGCCGGGCGATACAGGACGGGCTTCCGGTAAAAGTCCGATCGTCCAGGCAAGATAGCCTACTAGGCATTTGGCTGAAACGCCGCGTTCTCGAAGCGAAGCGAGCGAGAGCGAAGCATCACGCTTGGAGAGCTTATCTCCCTGCGCATTCAGGACCAGTGGTACATGCGCATAAGACGGCCGCTCCCCTCCAAGGGTATCAATCAAATGCAATTGTCGTGCCGTTGATTCCAGCAAATCCTGGCCGCGAACAACCTCAGTTATCCCCATGTGCAAATCGTCCACAACCACAGCTAACTGATAGGCAAAAACTCCATCCTTGCGCTTCAAAACATAATCGCCCACCTCTACGGCGACATTTTCCTCGTGTTCACCACATACCTGATCATAAAAAGCTATACGCCCATGAGGGACTTTGAGTCGTATCGCTGCGTCATTGTGGGGTTCAGTGTACCACCCGGGCTGCACATGCGCAGGGCGCAGGCTACGCGGGTATGGCGACTGACGCCCATGTGGCGCTGATGCTAGCTCCCGTAGATCTTTCCGTGAGAGCTTGCAGGGAAACAATGTTTCTTGTCTGTACAGTTGATCCAGTGCAGCCTGGTAGTGTTCATGGCGGAGCGATTGTATGTACGGTCCATGCGGTCCACCGATTTTTGGACCAGCATCCCAGTCAATTCTCAACCATTCCAGATCATTCAACTGAGCATCCTGCATACCGGGCACTGTTCTTGGCTCATCCAGGTCCTCTACCCTTATCGTAAACAAGCCGTTTGAACGCCGTGCCGCACACCATGCAACAAGGGCAGTGCGTGCACTGCCTACATGCAGGCCCCCTGTGGGTGAGGGAGCGAATCGGCCATGGTAGCACACGTTTTGCATGGAAATTATATACCGGAGCACCCATGTTATACAGCTACTCACATATCCTTTTCACAGGTCATCGAGGTGGTCTGTGCCAATGCATCTCACTGTGCCAATGCCCCAACTCTGGAGGCCATTATGCGGCCAGATGCGGGCCGCATATATACGTATCTTCGGTAGGATGACTTGTTTCACATTGATTGGATATTCACGATATCATCCCTTTTGCATCCTATACACCGCTACGGTGTAAGACGTCATAGTATTTTTTGTTGCCCGACACTTTATGAAGTCGCAAAAACAAAGTACCACACTTGCCCTTGGCGACCTGATTGAGGTCGCTATCGACGATCTCGGCGTCAGAGTCGGCGTGGATCAGTCGAGGGCAGTTGAAGTCTGGCATGATATTGCGGGGCCAATTATCGCGAGAGTCACCGAACGGGTCTGGGTGCGTCGTGGAAAAATGTATGTGGAATTAAACTCCGGAACCTGGCGTCAGGAGTTGCACATGCATCGCATTCAGTGGCGCGATCGCCTGAACGAAGAAATCGGCAAGTGCATCATTAATGAAATCGTTTTTCGGTAACCGCTTTCATTGAGTCAAGGTCTTAAACGCAAATGATACGTGTGTGGCGTGAACTTGTAACCTTCTGGACTGAGGTCTTCTGGCGGTCCGGCCGTGGACGCCGTATTATTATCTGGAAAGGTGATCGGAGCGCGGATAAGGACACACTGTACAGCGAGTTTCGTCCTAGACGGGTGCACACTCGTACAGCATTTTTTGTTACGCTCGCGGTGTACACCATCCTTATTGTCGGTGCGACGGCCCTTACGTTTTATCAAGGGTTAATCCCTGGCCTGGATATTCGCGAACTCCGGCAACATACGATGTTGATCTCTTTACGCCTTCAGGCACTGGAGGATTCCATTGATTCACAAACCCAGTATATAGCCAACATCCAGCGGTTGGTGACCGGGGATTTGGATCTCGCCCTCACGGGTATCTTACCGGATACAACCGTTTCCGGTGCTCTATCCATTGAACCAACCACGCCAATTCCGGCCTCTATATCGGCTCAATGGGAGGACCATGAACAGCCAGCTATTCCGATTTCTCGCTTCTCAATTGATGACTCCCCCGGGTCTACGTCTTCACCAGTCTCCATCAGCTACCTAACAAGCCTTGCGTTGCCAGCACTACCGCCGGTACAAGGCTTGATCACGCGAGGATTCAACGCTCAAGAAGGGCATTATGCAATAGATATTGCAACCAGTGAGGGTACAATGGTTCGCTGCATCGGTGATGGATATGTCGTCTTCGCAGATTGGACCTATGAAGGAGGACATACCATTGTCGTTCAACACGCCGATGGATACGTTTCGGTCTATAAACACAACCAGCGCTTACTGAAGCGGGTAGGCGATCGGGTCAGCGTTCGTGAAAGTATTGCGGTCAGCGGAGATTCCGGTGAGTATACATCGGGACCACATCTTCACTTTGAATTGTGGAACAATGGCTTAGCACAGGATCCAACCGCTTACTTGTTCGGATACTAAAGCCTAAATTTCTTTGCCGTTCGTAACATAAATTTAGTCCTTACCTCATTTGATTCCCATGGCAAAAAAAAACCAACAAGCTGCCCTTACGCGTAACTCGAAAGACTCACTGGGCGCTACCAACTTGAATATCATTGCAGACGGATCAGTTATTGAAGGCACGTTCAGCACCAGTTCCGACACCCGCCTGGGAGGCAGGGTTGAGGGTGATATTAAGGTCGACGGTCTGCTAGTCATCACCGAATCAGGCATAGTTAACGGATCCCTACAGGCTGACAGTGTCAATATAGCAGGTACTGTAGACGGAGAGATCAATGTTGTTAAGAAGGTGCTGTTGACCGGCTCAGCCAACATTCAAGGGCGCGTACGCACGGATCGTCTAGTTATCGAAGAAGGCGCCTCCTTCAATGGCGAATGTCAGATGGGACACAAGGCCGAGTCCCCCCCACTAACCTTCGTACAAACGCCAGTTGCAGAGAGTAGAGCGTGAAGACTAAGGAATGGGCAATTGGCAAGACAGTATGCGTGAGGCCTCGCCCTATCTGAGCCTCGGTACCCAGGTAGCAATGACCATGGTTGCATTCGTGGTCGGAGGATACTTCCTGGACAGGTTTCTGGAAACGATGCCGTGGTTCATCCTGGCAGGTGCTATTCTCGGAATGGTTTGTATCTTCGTGCGTTTAATTCACATCGCGAACTACAATAAGACGGTCAACAAACATTAGCCATGGGGGTTTACCGGCTTTTGCACGCGCCATTGCTCTCATTCGAGACCCATTTCGTAAATTCGTAGTTGAAGCGTTGCCATGACTGAGAGTGCGTTGTGGAGTGCTATAGTGGGTGTGCTTCTGGGGTTGTGTTACGTAGTAACCAGTGTGTTTGTGATTTTGGTCGCTCAGCGGTCGTCGCAGTTCGTGCCTATAGTGTTGGGCGGCATGGTGCTGCGTATGTTAGGGGCCTTGGTGGCCTTGCTTATAATTATTCAGTTTCCCATTTTTCCCTTTCCGATCGCACTTCCGGCCCTTACGGGCGCTTTTTTAATTGTGGTAATGATCGGATTATTTGCTGAACTCACGTGGATTATTCGCCGAAAAGCTTGATGCATTCAGTACGCTGCCTGCTTTACTTATGGTGTATACTGGGTTTTTCGGCCCCGATGACCGCCATGGCTGCCGATGACGACGAGTTTGACGCAGTGCATCATACCGCTGACGGGCACTATCTAGATTTTTCACCTATCGGTAAAATTGAGTTGCCCCGGATTTTTATTATTCGCAGCGAGGTTACCGGCTATAGCTTGCGCACCTACTGGACAACCAAAGGAGCCCTTCGCTCTGGTGAGATGCATGCCTCACTCCACAGCGAAGAGATTGGAGAAGACGGCCATGCAGAAGAACAGCCGGATACCGAAGCATTGATTGCAAGCGGTGATCACCTGGATGCAACACTGGCACCGAATGAGGGAGAAGTTGTACTGGATTTATCCATGACCCGACATTTGATCTTTGCATTACTTGCCTCGGGTATTTTGCTGACGATATTTCTTCAACTGGCAGAGAAGTATAAGCGTGGCATCGGACGGACGAGCGCCCCCCACGGACTCTTCCAAAACCTGTTTGAAACCTTGGTCATTTTCGTGCGCGATGACATCGCGATCCCTAATTTGGGCCAGGATAAGTACCAGCGCTATCTACCGTACCTGCTGACGGCGTTCTTCTTTATTTTGACCTGTAATCTATTGGGGCTCGTACCATTCGGTGCAACCGCCACATCCAATCTGAACATTACGGCAGTATTGGCCGCCTTTACATTTGTACTGACCCAACTGAACGGATCAAGAGATCATTGGCGGCATGTATTTTGGCCCCCCAACATGCCCATTCCCGTTAAACTCCTCTTGATCCCGACAGAAATCATGGGGCTCTTCACCAAACCGATTGCCCTTGCAATCCGGCTTTTTGCCAACTTGACTGCAGGGCACCTGGTGATACTGAGCCTCATTGGTATGATCTTTACGTTCACACAGCTCTTTGGTGAAACCGTAGGCTACGGCGTGGTGCCGGTAAGTTTGGGCTTCACCTTATTCGTGATGTGCCTTGAAGTGCTTATTGCCTTCATTCAGGCTTACATCTTCACTATCTTGTCCGCATTGTTCATTGGAATGGCTATTGCCGACCATTCGCACAGTGAGGCACATTAAGCGTATAACGAGGAAACCTTTTACTCATGGACCCACAAGCTCTTGCATATCTTGGTGCTGGACTCGGCACCGGACTCGTCGCCATTGGAACTGGACTCGGCATTGGTCGATTGGCCGGACCCGCCATGGAGGGCACCGCCCGCCAACCGGAGGCAACCAACGATATTCGAACATCGATGATTATCGCTGCTGCACTCATTGAGGGTGTTGCCCTGTTTGGTCTGGTGATTTCTTTTATCCTTGCTTTCAAGTAGGCTCTGAGGATGCTGCTTGCCGCAGACTTACTTAGTGCCAATCTCGGGCTGGTTGTCTGGGTGACTGTGGTTTTTCTGGGTTTGCTGCTGTTGCTTCGGCGGTACGCCTGGGGACCGATCACGTCCGCCTTGATCGAGCGAGAAGAAACTATCGCCAGCTCCCTCAATCGGGCTGAAGCTGCTCTGGAAGAAAGCAAGCGACTGCAGGAAAGGAACGCCCAGGCTCGTCGTGAGAATGAGCAGCAAGCACAACGGCTGCTTCGAGAGGCGAGGGAAGAAGCACAGCAATCCCGGGATCGCGAAGTACAGCGTACTCGCGAAGAAATCAGTGCTCTCCGAACACAGGCCCAGGAGGACATTGCACGGGACAAAGAAAAGGCCCTGCAGGACCTGCGCAGTGAGGTGGCTGATCTGGCCATCCTCGCAGCGGAGAAGGTTCTGCAGGAGAACCTGGATGCATCGCGTCAGCGTGTGCTTGTGGACCGGTTCATAGACGAACTGTCTGTCCAAAAGCACAACCAGCCTCCCTATCAGGCATGACTTCTTCAGTGGTTGCGCAACGTTATGCGCAGGCGCTATACGACGAGGCGGAAGGTACGCCTTCAGTTGCGGCTGATGTAAAGCTGTTAAGCGACACACTTGATGGCTTTGCTGAGCTTGATCGATGCCTGAAAAGCCCCGTCGTACCAAGGCGCAAAAAATCTGCTGTACTGCAAGGCTTGTTTGCTGGACGGGTACAGGAATTGACCTTGCACTTCCTGGTGATGCTGGTTGAGCGCGGCAGAGAAGCTTTACTTCGTACGATTGTTGCCCGATTTCTGGCATTAACGGACAAGGCACAGGGCACCATTGAAGTGCATGTCCGGGTGTACTCAGAGTTATCTGAGAGCGAGCAAGATCGCCTGCAGAGCATGCTAGGGAATAGGCTGGACAAAACCGTCCGACTTGACGTGGCTACAGATCCTGCACTCATGGGCGGTATCGTGCTCGAGATTGGCGATACGGTATATGATGGCAGTGTTCGTCACCAGCTGTCATTGCTTCGAAGCCGCCTGCACGCACAGTCCTAAATATTATTAATGATCACGAAATGACAACGGCTATACGACCGGATGAAGTCACAACTCTCCTCAGACAGGAGTTGGGTGGCTTTGAGTCCGCAACAGACATGTACGAAGTGGGCACCGTTCTGCAGGTGGGGGATGGTATCGCCCGTCTCTACGGTTTGTCCAAAGTGCAGGCAGGTGAACTCATTGTATTCCCTGAGCGCGATGTTACCGGCATGGTCCTGAATCTGGAAGAGGACAATGTAGGTGTGGTACTCTTCGGACAAGTTCATGAAGTCAAAGAGGGGGATCGCGCACGTCGTACACGCCGAATCGCGTCCATTCAGGTGACGGAAAGCATGTTGGGACGGGTCATTGATCCACTTGGCAACGTGCTTGATGGCAAAGGCCCACTCACAGGCGAGACCTGTGAAATGCCCCTCGAGCGCAAAGCACCCAGCGTCATTTATCGCCAACCGGTGTCCGAACCATTGGTAACCGGGATCAAGGCCATTGACTCCATGATCCCTATCGGCCGCGGACAGCGTGAGCTTGTGATTGGTGATCGCCAGACCGGTAAGACCGCTGTGCTGATTGACGCAATCATCAGCCAGCACTCAACACATGAGACCGACACCCCCGTCTACTGCATCTATGTAGCTATCGGGCAAAAGGCCTCAACGGTCGCACAGGTAGCTCGCGCTCTGGAGGACAATGGTGCGATGGACTATACGGTGATTGTGAATGCACCGGCATCCGTGGCTGCGCCGCTTCAGTTTATTGCGCCTTTTGCGGGCGCCTGTATAGGTGAGTATTTCCGGGATACCGGCAGACACGCCCTTGTCATTTACGACGATCTGTCCAAACAGGCCGTGGCTTATCGGCAGGTTTCGCTTCTCCTTCGCCGTCCACCCGGACGAGAGGCCTACCCAGGAGACGTTTTCTATCTGCACAGCCGCTTACTGGAGCGTGCAGCCAAGATCACTGCAAGCGAAGAGATCGCTGCCCAGATGAATGATCTGCCCGATTCTTTGAAGGGTCGGATCAAGGGTGGAGGCTCACTCACGGCGCTGCCGGTCATTGAAACCCAGGCTGGAGCGGTGGATGCTTACATCCCGACCAACGTTATTTCGATTACAGACGGACAGATTTACTTGGAGCCAGACCTGTTCAATGCAGGTGTGCGTCCGGCCATCAACGTAGGTATTTCCGTCAGCCGTGTAGGAGGCAATGCACAGATCAAAGCCATGAAATCGGCTGCGGGGATGTTGCGGTTGGACCTTGCACAGTACCGTGAACTCGAGGCATTCTCCAAGTTCGGTTCAGACTTGGATCCTGCCACGCAGCGACAGCTGCGACGTGGCGAGCGACTCGTTGAATTGCTCAAGCAAGGCCAGTTTGCGCCCGTACCCGTCGAAGAGCAGATAGCTGTCATTTTCATCGGCAGCGAAGGTCTCCTGGACGCTGTGGCTATATCAGACATCCCCAGTTTCGAGGAGGAGCTACTCGAAAATCTTCGCGCTCGCGTACCTGAGGCATTAGCCAGCATAATAGAGACTGGCAAATTGTCGGACGAAACGAAGGATGCCTTTCGCGAGGAGGCTAAGCGACTCGTTGACCTTTACGTGAACAAAGCCTGATGGCTACTCTGCGTGACATACGCACGCGTATTGGATCTGTCCAGAATACGCAGCAAGTTACCCGTGCCATGAAAATGGTCGCGGCAGCAAAGCTGCGTCGGGCTCAGGAGAATATTTTCAAAACGCGTCCTTATGCCTACAAGATTGGCGAGATCATTGAGCATTTGAAACGCCAAGGGGCCGTAGACGCGCACCCCTTATTGCGGGAACGAAAGGAGGTCAAAGCCGCGCTCGTTGTTGTCATTACCGGGGATCGCGGACTAGCCGGTGCTTTTAACAGTAATGTTATCAAGACTGCCGAGGCACTGATTGCCTCCGAGTATTCTGAACTCCACGCAAACGGCTCGTTGCATATAGTTGGTGTGGGTCGTAAGGGGGCCGAGTATTTTACCAAGCGCAATTACAATGTGGCTGCTGACCTTAGCGGTGTATTCGGGGATCTGAGCTTCGAAACGGCCCTGAGCATCGGTACTCTCGCCACGGAAGGATTCATGGCAGGCCGCTGGGATGAGGTTAAGCTCGTTTATAACGAGTTCAAGAATACGATCGCCCAAAACCGGATTATTGAACCCCTAATTCCAATACCCTCGGAGCGGTTTCAGACTCCGGTGATGCAGCAGGAGGATACCGTTATGCCGGAGATAAAGGAGCGTTACCGGGCCGACTACATATTTGAGCCGGATTCGGCACGGATTCTGGATACGCTGGTCCCGCGATTCGTGAATTTTGCGATCTGGCGTGCATTACTGGAATCCTGTGCTGCCGAGCATGGGGCACGCATGGTTGCGATGGATAGCGCCACAGCAAATGCAACGGATCTCCTGCGCGCATTGCGCCTTCAGTACAATCGTGCACGTCAGAGTGCCATTACTACGGAAATCCTCGAGATCATTAGTGGTGCTAACGCGTTGGAGGGGGGCACGTGATTTCCGTGGCACGCATAACATACGTGGCTGGAATACGATCCTTGGGAGAGGTGGCCGAGTGGCTGAAGGCGCTCCCCTGCTAAGGGAGTATGGGTTAACAGCTCATCGTGGGTTCGAATCCCACCCTCTCCGCTCTTGGCCGAACGATCGTTCGGCTTTCACGATGGCGTACATGGAATCCCGGAGGGGTGGCAGAGTGGTCGAATGCACTGGTCTTGAAAACCAGCGTACCGCAAGGTACCGGGGGTTCGAATCCCTCCCCCTCCGCACTGTCAAGCTTACAACCTGAGCCCTCCCCGTAGACCTATCCGGGGCTCAAATAGCCGGGTGTGCAGCGTCCAGGGGTCCTTGAAGACCACTTCCGCTACTCACTACCGAATATTTCCGGTACTATTCTCCTACCTTACCGTTACTCCTTGGCCCCAACCCCCTTCCATCCTTTTTGCATGACAGCAGCCCAAAAAGCAAGTTCTATGGGGGTGCGCCTAGCCGGAGCACTCTGCCTCATTGACCGCAGCAGAATGGAGGAGACGATGTCTGCATTTCATGGTTCCTTTATGGCTTCAACTCTGCCCCCATGATCAGTATCCTGTCTAGATATATCATCCCAATTGCTCACACTGTAACTGGGGTGCCGAGGAAGGGGATATCCAACGCTACGACGCAGCCTCAAAGGAGATGATGTTCGGACATCCGCATATTTGCACCGCCCTATAAATCTGCCCGATTCGGATGAAAGCATGCATCGCACATCAATCGTCCATCCAAGATATGGTGTTGAATTTGAAAAATGGTTAGTAAATGGCTGTTACACCAGCTCCATGCCACGCTATATGGTTGCCCTCTCTCGTAGTCCACCTTCTCTAGTTGTTTCGGCATAATAGAATGAGAAAGCATACTTTTATGCACGTTTACATGGATGGCTTCAATCCTGTGGACTCCACATAGGACGCTATTATTTTTGGGCCACAGCTATTTTAGTAAAAGGGGTCAGTTTCGAACACTGGCTGGACAGAGGTTTAATGAAAAAACCGGATTCTCACTTTCCCCATCATGGAACACCTGTTTGTTGGCATTGACCTCGGAACGTCCGGTATACGAACACTGGTTGTTGACGAAATCGGGCAAATCCATGCAAAAGCAAGTTGCTTTGTTCAGGGAGAGCGACGTAATGGGCTACATCGACAGAATCCAGTAGAGTGGTGGGAGGCGATCTGCAGCACGGTCAGCGCATGTATATCACAGCTAAAGCGGTGTGGTGCTTCAGCAAGTCAGCTTCGCGGCGTAGCAATAGACGGAACTTCAGGTACGGTAGTACCTACCGATCGCGATGGACAATGCACAGGTTCTGCCATCATGTACGATGATATCTCCGGGCGAGAGTTTCTGACCGAGCTTTCGAGAACACACAGCGCGGCAGTTCTGTCGCTGTCTGCCCTGGGCACTGCCTACTGGTTAAAGAGTGATAATTCTCAGCCCTCGCCATCACAACTCCTGCCCCAGGCTACCTGGGCATGCAGACAGCTGGTTGGTAGCGCAGTACCCACCGACTACAGCAATGCACTTAAATTTGGCTACGATCTGGGAAGCGGCCAATACTACACGTGGATAGATCCAGCGATCTGTGCACAGCTGCCAGCCGTCGTCGAGCCTGGTACGATCCTGGGTAAGTTATGCAGAAAAGCCAGCGAACAAACACAATTACCTGAAGGATTGCCCCTTGTGGCGGGCACCACGGACGGGGTTGCCAGCTGTATTGCCTCAGGTCTGCGCCGAACCGGTGATTACAGTACCTCGCTCGGATCGACCCTGGTTTTCAAGTCCTTATCTGAGCACCGCTCATCACATCCTCTTCTGTACTCCCATAAGCTGCCTGGCGGTTACTGGCTGCCAGGTGCAGCAAGTAACACTGGGGCTTCGTGGATCAAGACTTGGTTTCCTGATGCAGACCTCCCACGAATGGATGTCAAAGCGCTCCCGTATCTCCCATCCAAAGACACAGTGTTTCCGCTCACGCTCAGGGGGGAACGATTCCCATTCGCAAACAGCAGTGCACGTGCGGTCCTGCCTCCCGGTTTAAGCGGTGCACGCAAGTTCGCTGCATGTCTACAGGGAACAGCATGCTTGGAACGCATGGCTTATACGCTACTCGACGAAGCACTAGGCACGCCCCCTGATCAGGGGGAGATATACAGTACAGGCGGTGGCAGTTGCAGTGATATATGGATGCAACTGCGTGCGGATCTTTGCCAGCGGATATATCATCGACCCGCGTGCACGGAAGCGGCATTCGGTGCAGCGATCTTGGCTGCCGCAGCCACCCGTTATTCAACGCTGCCGGAAGCTATCCAACAGATGACCCACCAAAGCAAAACTTTCGAACCGTGTCGCGAATATGAGGAGGCTTATGCAGCCTTTGTTCGGAGCGTTCGACGGTATCTAAGCTCCTAAGTATCCATTGCCTGCACAACGTCAAGCACTTCAGTGATGATTTCCAGCGCTTCATTCAAGGTGTCTTCGGGAATATTAAGCGGAGGAGCAATCCGGATGACGGTTCCCGAATGAAGTGTCCAACCCAGGAGAACCCTTCGCTGCAGGCATTTGTCCACAACCTGCTCCGCAACCCGAGTATTCATCAAATTCATACCAAGCATAGCCCCTCTGCCGCGTAAGTCGGTAACGAGCGCATGCCTAAGCTTCGTGCGTACACGCTCACCCACCCATAATGCGCGCTCAACCAGCTCCTCATCCCGCAACACTTGTAACGTCGCATTGGCTGCCGCACACGACACCGGATGACCACCAAATGTTGTTACGTGACTAAGTGGAGGATCACGCCGCAGCGACTGCATTACTTTTGCGTTGGCTATAAAAGCCCCCAGCGGCATGCCGCCTCCCATAGCCTTGGCCAAAGTCAGGATATCCGGCACAATATCTTCATGTTCAAATGCAAACATGCGCCCCGTCCGGCCAAAGCCGGTCTGGATCTCATCCAAAATCAATAGCGCCCCCATGGCCGTGCATCGCGCACGTAAAGCTCTGAACCAGCCGGGTGGAGGCAAACGCATTCCCCCCTCACCTTGGATAGGCTCAACGATCACACATGCAATCGAGTCATTAATTCCCTCTAAAGCTTCAAAGTCCCCAAACGGCAGAAACGTCACATCTGGTAACAGAGGGCGAAATGGATCCTGATAAACACGCCTACCCGTAACGCTCAGGGATCCATGAGTATCGCCATGAAAAGATCGTTCAAAAGCCACCATCTGACCACGTTCGGTGTACTTCTTGGCTAGCTTGAGCGCACCCTCGTTGGCTTCAGTGCCTGACATTGTGAAGTACACAGAATCAAGTGCAGCTGGCAGAACGCTTGCCAGCTGTTTAGCAAACCGTACCTGAGGAGCTTGGATAAACTCACCGTACACCATCACGTGAAGATGCCGATCTAATTGATCACGAATCGCACGCAATACGCTCGGGTGCCGATGTCCCAGTGACGAAACCGCAATCCCGCTGATAAAATCAATCAGTTTGCGTCCATCGGTCAACACGAGAAATGGTCCTTCTGCCCGCTCTATTTCTAAACCAAGAGGGTGGTCACTGGTCCAGGCAATGTGCCGGGCAAAATCTGCTTTCATTGTTCAATCTCCAATTCAATCAGGCGAACAGGTATATACACGTCGGGTTCAACTTCTTCTGAACAATAAGCACAGCTCATGGATCTTCGCGGGAAAGTAGCAGTCGTAACCGGCGCAAGCAGTGGCCTTGGAAGCGAGTTTGCTCGACATTTGGTGCGTCATGGAACAACCGTCTACGGACTCGCACGACGAGTAGACCGCTTGAAATCGCTCGAGTCCCAACTGGGAACGAAATTTAAACCAGTAGAATGTGACGTGACCGACGAAACGGCAGTAGATCTGGCTTTTTCGGGCTTGAATCACATTGATATTCTTGTCAATAACGCGGGCCTCGGCCGTTTTTCCGCAATTGATGCTCAGACCAAAGAAGATTGGGATGCGCAAATTGACACAAACCTGACAGGCGTCTATCTTTGTACACGTGTGGTCGTGCCGCGCATGAAAGTGCAGAATGCGCAAACAGGATTCGGTGGACATATTGTTAATATTGCATCTGTTGCGGGTTTGGTTGGTAATGCAAATCTAAGTGCCTACAATGCTACAAAGTTTGGTTTGCGCGGCTTTAGCGATGCAACAATGAAAGAACTGCGTGGCCATGGTATTAAAGTAAGCTGTATCTGTCCCGGCAGTGTAGCTACTGAGTTTGGTCGCGTCGCAGGTTCCTCGGGCGCCCCTAACCCTATGCAGCCGGAAGATATTGCAGCGACGGTCATCCATGTACTGGAGGCGCCTGATAATTATTTGATTTCCGAGGTGGTAATGCGACCACTTCGACCACGTGGATAACCATGGAACGTAGACGATTTATTCGATCAGCTGCCCTCGGCACCGCAGCCGGTGCTGTCCTTGCCGGTTGCGGCCCTCAGAGTGGTGATGCCCCGGCTGTTCAAACCGACACTCCAATGCTGCGATGGCGTCTTGCATCCAGCTTTGCCCGCTCTCTAGATACCATTTATGGGGCAGCGGAGGTAATGAGCAACCGCGTCAGTCAACTGACCAATGGACGGTTCACCATCCGTGTTTATCCGGCCGGTGAGATGGTTCCTGCATTTGAGGTGCTTGAGTCGGTTCAGAAAGGCACGGTGCAAATGGGGCACTCGGCGGGTTACTACTACATAGGTAAAAATCTTGCCTTCGCTTTTGAAACCACGGTTCCTTTTGGCCTCAACGCCCGGCAATTTAACAGTTGGGTCTATGAGGGGGGTGGACTGGCAATCCTGCGGGAATTATTTGCAGACTATGGTGTGCTCAACTATCCCGGTGGCAATACTGGCGCGCAGATGGGGGGATGGTTCAACCGGGAAATCAACAGCCTATTGGATCTGCGCGGGCTTTCAATGCGCATTCCTGGACTAGGCGGACGGGTTATGGACCGTCTGGGGGTGACCGTACAGCAGATTCCGGGCGGAGAAATTTATCCCGCACTTGAGCGTGGAGCAATAGACGCCGCAGAGTGGGTAGGTCCCTACGACGACGAAAAACTGGGCTTCAATCAGGTTGCGAACTACTACTACTACCCGGGCTGGTGGGAACCAGGAGCCAATCTCTCCTTCTTTGTCAATCAACAGGCAATGCAGGAACTTCCTCCTGCGTATCAGGCTGCATTGGAAGTCGCCATGGCCGAAGCCAATCAGTATATGCTTGCACGGTATGACGCCTTGAACCCACCGGCCTTTCAACGTATTCTTGACTCCAATATCGAATTACGTGCTTTTCCGAGGGATGTGATGGATGCGGCATACACTGCTTCCGAAGAACTCTTGCAGGAGGGACGTACAGATCCTGCCTTTGCTCGCGTGCATGATTCTTTTCTCGCATGGCGCCGGGACTCTGATGACTGGACCCATACAGCGGAATACGCTCTGTTTTCTTACATGCACGCCCGCAGAGAAGAAGGTGCCTAGGGCACTCAGAGCGCCCAAAGAACTAAGTCAGGGAATAGGATCAGAAGTATCAAACCTACGACCTGAATTCCTATGAAGGGGACTACTCCCCGATAAATCGACTCTGTCCGCATACTCGGTGGAGCCACGCCTCTTAGATAGAATAGAGCAAATCCGAACGGAGGCGTCAGGAATGATGTCTGCAGGTTCATTCCTACCATTACCCCAAACCAGACCAAAGCAACGCTCGCAGGTACACCTAGCATCGGGCTCAGGAGCTCGGCAGCGGGCGCAACCATCAGGGGGATAATGATAAAGGCAATTTCAAAGAAATCAATAAAGAATCCCAGAATAAATATCGCGAGGTTAGCAACAAGTAGGAACCCTATTACGCCTCCGGGAAGATTGATAAGAAGATCCTCGATCCAGATTCCGCCATCCAGTCCCCGAAATACAAGCGCAAATGCGGTGGAGGCAATGAGCAACATCATCACCATTGCCGTCAGTTTCACAGTCTCTTCCATGGTGCCCCGCAGCGCTTTTTTGTCCAGACGGCCATTCAACGCTGCCAGGCCAATGGCGCCAACAGCTCCCAGGGCCCCAGATTCTGTAGGTGTGGCAATGCCGGCAAAAATGCTGCCGAGCACCACAAAAATGAGTAGCAGTGGTGGGAGCATCACCAGGAAGACCTTCCGCAGCAGTCCCTTTCGCTCTGCGTTTCTTACCTCCAAGGGGAGTGCTGGCGCCGCGGACGGCTTGAGAACAGCAGTTCCTGTGGCATATAACCCATAGAGTAGAGCAAGTAAAACGCCTGGGACAAGTGCGCCGATAAACAAGTCACCAACGGACACTCCCAATTGATCAGCCAGTACTACCAGCACTACACTGGGAGGAATGATTTGCCCCAGTGTTCCAGTTGCTGTAATCACGCCTGCGGAGAGCTCTCTCGAGTAACCGTTCCTGAGCATGATTGGCAATGAAATCATTCCCATTGCCACGACACTCGCACCTACAATACCCGTCGCGGCTGCCAGAAGCACCCCCACAAGGATGACTGCGATCGCCAATCCTCCACGCATTGGACCAAAAAGAAGCCCAGTCGTATGCAGCAGGTCCCGTGCAAGATTACTCTTTTCAAGCATGGTCCCCATGAAAATGAAGAAGGGGACCGCCAATAGCGTGTAATTTGACATAATGCCGAACAGACGATCCGGCAGTGCCAGCATTAGATGCCAGTCGAAGTAGCCTGTGCTAACGCCAATCACAGCAAAAATAAGTGAAGCACCCCCAAGGGAAAAAGCCACGGGATAGCCCGAAAAAATCAGAAGTAAGGCTACCGCAAACATGAGCGGTGCCAACCACTCAAGTCCTGGCATGTCTGTTCTGGCGTTGAGTTTCCGCGAGATCAAGGATGGTTATGGTTTCGCGAGCTGCAAATGCCAACCCTTGTACCATTAACAGTATAAATGCGAGCGGCACAACGGTTAGAAGGGGGTAACGTGGTAAACCTCCCGGATCCGGCGACCCTTCCAACCGGATCCATGAATCCACGACCACCGGCCATGAAGTCCAAATCATGAGTAGGCAAAATGGTATGAGGAAGGCTACCGTACCTGCTATGTTTACCCAGGCCTTGCCAGTCGGGGAGATACGATTGTAGAAAATATCAACCCGTACATGTGCACCGGTCTTAAGAGCGTACGCTGCCCCCAGCAAGAAAACCAGACTAAATAGATACCATTGGAGCTCGATGAAAGTATTGGAACTCGCCTGCCTTGCCACTTCACCGATCCAGTGCAAAGCTCTCTGAAACGCGCCTGCACTCTCGGGATCAATGTGTGCCCAGCCTGACAATGAGCGCATTATTGCATTGTATGCACCTGCTATTACCATGAGCAGGATACAGTACCATGTGAGTTTTCCGAAGAAATCCGTTACCCGCTCAATTCGGCCAGCGCACGTTGTAAGGAACCCCTCTGCGTTCATGTTTGAACCCGACGGATCACTGATATACTGATTCTGCAACAATCTTCGACCCCAGTGTGCATACTTCCACTTATTTCTGAAAGGATAGGTTAATATTGGTTAACGCACTATCGTAAGTATACAGATTCATGAGTTTTTAAGGAAGCAGGCTCATAACAATCTATCGTAAGCCCGGTCGGCCTCAAAATAATTTCTACTGCCTTGGGTCGCCCCGGGGAATCCTGCCTCAAAAACGAGGCCCTCAGTTGCTGCGTGCGGGATGCGTAGATATTAGTTGGTCAGGGGAGCGCGATCTAGCACTTTCGACTTACATCGCATTCCCCAAATAGGTTGCCGTGCACAGCTCTCCGGTTGCAGTAACAGCCATTACTGGCACGGTTCAAGCTCGCCCGCACCAACGCCCAGTATATCTTCCTGCCATTCATTTCCGTCTCCATCAAACCGGTACGTGTCGCTTGTATAACCTGCAAAAATCCCAAGCCCGTTCAGAACGTTTGAATGGACTTCGACGGGATTTGTGTGAATGAAATTAGGTAAGCCCACATAAAGATCCTGCAGTGACACCGATCGCTCAAACACAAACAGGTCATCACTGTACGCCGTGAGCACAAGCATAAAATGAGGTCTGATGGATTCGAAGACCATCGCTTCAAATGTGATTTCAAATTCTTTCGTGGTCGCCTCAAATAATTGATCAGAAAAGAAAGCAGACCAGAATCGATCTTCAAAATCAGGGACCGTCGGATCATCCACAGCCTCTGGATAGTCACGGAATGAGGGCGAGCTACTCTGAAAAGTTAACCGCGAATAATCTCTCACATCTCGGGGATCGTCTCCGATTCTTCGGCCGCCCCAGGTTTCGTCCCTGCAGAATGGTGCCACTTGAAAAAGGTCAAGACGATAATAGTTTCTGCCTGCCCGGTCTGCCAACCTAAAGCGCATTCTGTAATTCTCTGTGGCGGAAGAATCATCTATTGCCAACCTTTCCATTTTCAGGAGTTCACTTTGCAGCAACGGAGCCCAAGAGGAAGCCGTCGCTTGAGGGTATCCGTCTACATTCACTTGGATTCTGTACACTGACCCCTGTTCTGGTCGATGACCGTGGGCCGTCTGATAGACTCCATGATCAATCTGTCGCAACGTATCACGAAAGTTATTCTCTCCGAAGATGGCAATCATAGCATCAGACACCATTAATTCACTTCGCATCGTGATATCCCTTAAAGGGATGCTTTTGCTAATTTCAACTCTCCATAAGCTATCAGGAGAAAAAATTGATTCTACAACAAGTCTTGATTGGTAACCTCCCGGAACTTCCAGGTCAACGATCGTTTCGCACCCACATACTGCTGTGAAGAGAAGAATTACAACCCACTTACGCATCACCTAAAACCTCCATTGCCACGAAATGGCAGGTATCAACTGCAACATGCTCACCTGCTGAAAACAGATAGATTCACAGGATGCGTCATTTTCCGGATATATGAACATGGGGTTTTTCCGATTATAGGCATTGTACAGGCCTACGGAAAACGTTCGCTCTCCCCAAGACCGTTGCTTCTTAAAGTTTACACTGATGTCAAGGCGGTGGTATGCTGGTGCCCGTGCTGAATTGACGGGGCCGACGTCTAATAGATGGTTAGAAATACTAAAGTCTAATAGCTGGTGGTTAGAACCGCTAAAATACTGACCCACGGGAACCCAGACCGGATAACCACTTCCATAGACCCACACTGCTGATAGTTGTATTGTATTTGAAAGTTGATACTGCGTCACTACCGAAACATCATGACGTCGATCATACCCGTCAGGAAACGGATCTCCCCCATTAAGGGACTCAAACCGTCTGGTAGTCCGCGCCCAAGTATAGCCCGCCCATCCCGTCAGACGCCCCCTTTTTTTTTGAATAAAGATTTCTGCTCCGTGAGAGGTGCCTGTGCCGATCTCAACAATGTCCGGCCAATCCAAGAATGCTGACCGATACCGGTATGCTCCAAGCTTGTATTCAAGATGTCCTTTCATACGCTTCAGATAGCCTTCAATTGAAACCTGATAGCGACCGTCTCGAAACCCTTTCAAAAAACCTACTGCCAGTTGATTTCCACTCTGAGGAGTAATGCGATCCATGCTTGGAATCCACAGATCCGTAGGTAATGCGGTACCTCCACCCGTCAATAAATGCACATACTGCTTTGACTTTGCAAAAGAAAACTTGACCGCGGCCTTCTCCGCAACTCGTACATTGACACCTATCCGCGGCTCAATGGAAGCAAATCGCACACTTCGGGCAGCGTAATTCGAAAGTCGAATCCCGGTAGTCACACGCAGGGCACGATGGAGTTGCATCTCATCTTCGGCGTACAGGGCCATTTCCTGTGAGTCTATGACCCCCGTTGATGCTTGCAACAGGCTGACCAGCGGCCGACCCGACTCTTCCAGTCTCGTCTGGGTACTTCCAGGGTTGAAACGATGCAAAATTCCCTCCGCCCCAAAACGCACGTAATGCCGGGAGTTCGGAACATACTCAAAATCAATCTTGGCCGTCCAATCAACGATTTCGGAGTGCCACGACTCTTCATATTTGATAATCTCGCGATCGCTTTCATCCAGAGAGCGCGTACCTGAAGAAAAGCGATATTGCATGACACCGATAAGAGCATTGGCGAATAAGCGATCCCCAATGAGCCGGTTCCAACGGAGAGAAGCCAAACGATTACGCCAGCCCACATCATAATTTAATTGGGTATCCGAACTCAGACCAGGGGGTGTTGACCGCTTTTCGTAGGAGAATTCATCCTGACCGGCATAAGCACTCAGATAGATACGGTCTTTCTTCGATATTATATAATTAGCCTTGAAGTTCAAATCGTAAAATGCTGCACCATATCGAGTGAGACCATACTGAAAAGGGCGCAATAGCTGATCGATGTATGTTCTCCGACCAGCCACCAAAAAAGAAGCGCGATCCTTCACGACTGGTCCTTCAAGCATAACTCGTGAGGAAACAAGGCCAATCGCTCCCTGTCCCGCGAAGCGCTTCAGGTTTCCCTCCTTCATCGTGTAACTGATCACTGATGAAAGACGGCCACCATATCGTGCAGGAAAACCACCTTTAATCAACTCGACTTGCTTCATTGCTGCCGAGTTGAAAACGCTGAAAAATCCAAATAGATGATTTGGGTTGTAAAGGGGTAGTCCGTCCAGCAAAATAAGATTCTGATCCGCACGCCCTCCTCGTACGTATAGCCCACTGCTGCCTTCAACCCCTGACTGGACGCTGGGCAATAGTTGCAGCGTCTTTTGAATATCAATTTCTCCCAGGATTACCGGCAGTGTCTCAATTTCCTCAATTGAGATCTCATGGCGGCTCATCTGTATATCATCAAGGTCGGTTTCTCGATCCGCGATGACCTCTACATCCTCTAATCCCACAACACGAGGCGCCAATGTAAGGGTCAGGGTGGTATCTCCAGCGAGTTCAAGGCGAGTCCAGACTGGAGCATATCCGACATGCGAAACCGAAAGCAAGTGAGATCCTGGTACAGTCGTCAGACTATAGAACCCATACTGATTTGTCGTAGTACCGATTTGAAGAGCGGGAATGTACACGCTCGCTCCGAGAATTCGCTCCCGACTGCCCAAATCCTCTACATAGCCGCTGACCGTTACAGACTGAGCAGCCACTAAACTGAATTGGGTACTCCACAGTAGCCCCAGTAGCAGCCCGCAATTCAGCCACCCGATTGTCGCCATTCTTTGCCCCAAAAAGAAGTGAACGCTCATGGGGGAACGTTCGAAACTATGCCGTTCGTATTTTCTCGGCAAGAAATCAGAAAAAGACGTGGATCCCCACTCCCCGTGCCGGGGCATAACCGAGGTTGCCTAAATGATCCATAGATAATCCGATGTCCAAGGTCAGAAAAAATCCCCTGAGAGAGGACTTTCCACCGACTCGAAGTTCAGCACTGCCACCACCTGTAAAACGATATCTGGATGTTAAACCTGATTCTGTCCTAATGCCAAGTCTGCCAACTTGGCCAAAGATTTTGAACCTAACTCTCTTCCAATCCCGAACAGAATGATTATACCGAACGGCTACATCAACATGTAGATCACCATTGTTGCTGCGAATTCCAGGGACGAGGACCTGAATGGTCTTATAGCGCACACTTAATCCCCCGGCATGCGGTGCCGCGAATACGAGCCCTACACCGATGCCCGACTGGGCATACGAGGGTCGTACGAAACAGGTCATGACCGCAATGATAACACACAGTAGGCCGACAAGCACTCCTTTACAGAAAACCACTTTGGAATGGTTATATTTAGCTGGCTCTCCACCAAATATAGTGAAGAGCCCTTGGTTTGAGTATTGGCATCTATGTCGTCCTATGATGGTAATTCGTCTACTGTCTTTGCTGTTACTCATTTCTGCCTGTGCGACTGAGCCTCCACCCAATATCGTACTAATAATGGCAGACGATATGGGCTACGAGACACTGGGTGTTAATGGTGGTTTAAGCTATGATACGCCACATTTGGATTCGCTCGCCCAACGTGGCATGCGCTTTACCCAAGCTTTCTCCACGCCCCTGTGCACACCTACCAGAGTGCAGCTGATGTCCGGCAAGTATAACTTCCGCAATTATATTGGATTTGGTCTGCTCAACCCGGCTGAGCGAACGTTTGCCCATCTGTTGCAAGATGTCGGTTACAAAACAGCGGTTGCAGGCAAGTGGCAGCTTTATGGTAATGCACGGCAGCGGGAGCTGGCAGGACGCGGCGGCTCGACCCCAGAGGAAGCGGGTTTCGAAGAATTTGCACTTTGGCAGTACATAGAGCGCGGCAGCCGTTATAAATCACCCACGGTACATTACGCCGGACAGACGACCGAAGTATTCCCCAACGCTTATGGCCCGGATCTGTATACTGATTACATTGAAGATTTTTTTGAGCGGTATCAGAACGAGCCGTTCGTCTTGTATTTCCCAATGGCCTTACCGCACGATCCGTTTTTGCCACCGCCGAGCCATCCTGATTTTGATAGCCTTGATGTTGCCACGGCACGTAGCAATTCCGTGTATTTTGCTTCCATGGTAAATTATGTGGACAAATTGGTTGGTCGCATAACAGGCAAGCTGCATGAGCTGGGGCTTGACCGTCAAACGCTGGTGCTGTTCACGACGGACAATGGAACGCATCGGAGCGTGCTCTCGCAGCATGAAACAGGTCTAATTCGAGGCAGGAAAGCCTTTCCTGTAGCAGCCGGGACTCGTGTGCCACTAATCGCATATTGGCCCGGCACCATTGAACCGGGCGCGATCAGTGATGCGCTGGTGGACTTTACGGATTTTCTGCCGACCATGTTGGAGGCAGCGGGCAGCACTGTTCCGGATGATTTCACTTCAGATGGACTGAGCTTTTATGGTCAGCTGACCGGACAGGCCGATACCACGCGCGACTGGATATATTGTCATTACGATCCACGGTGGGGGCAATTTACGCCCACGCGATGGGCTCAGGACCACACCTGGAAACTTTACGGAAGTGGCAAGTTTGTCAACTGGTCCGAGGACCCCGACGAATTACAAGCCCTAGAGGATACCACGTTGGATGAGCGTGCCCGTCTGGCGAAGAGTAGGTTGCAGGATGTTCTGGACCGTATGCCGTCACTACCCCAAACTACATCCGAAGATTAACTGAGGGCTGTTAACAACATGACTGTGATCCCTTGGAACTCTTGACCTGCCAGTTTGGCTATTGCACAGGTTTCCATAAAGCATGGATTCCAAATACAAGAGTCAACGGATGCGTTTGCTGGCTGCTGGGGCGTCCACATGCCTGTCAGCCGGCTGTGCTAGGAGGCGGGGCAACAGGATTGGGGAATTGCTGGAATCACATCACCCGGGAGAATGCCTTCGGGATAGAGCAGTCCTCTCGAGGATCAGATGAATTTGGCGGTCTACTATTGTCGTTAGCGAGAAGAAACTCTACGGTCGGAATGGGACAACTGCACGGCGAGGTGCGTTCGGGTTAACGATTCCTAAGACCCGCGAAATGGATCAAAGCATTACCGTGTAATATGGTTACAGTCTCGGTTACGATTCCAATCGGAATGATATGTTCAGACTTTAATATGTATCGTTGAACGATTGATGAACTGTTGTGGGTTTCCAATAACCGTGATTTATTCGAAACCAAGGAGGCTGTTGCAAAATTGGTGTTTAGGTGCAATTCAGGCGGGTGGAGACCTGTGCCTGGCGAGCGGTCTTAGCATTTCAATGGCCGGCAAACACCTCGTCTATGGAGATGCTACCACATTTGTTTGAAAACTTCATCAAGACGGCATAGACGACCCCACCTCTTCCGCACTGCAAATCTGCGGCCGTCACAACTAAAGCAAATCGGCCCGCGTTGATATGCTCAGGTGGCGAAGCGTATCAATTGATCTACCATCAACACCACCATCCCGAACATCAGGTGGCAGTAGACCTTCTTGGGCCCGCGCACCCGCATCTGCCGTCCGCCAAACTCGTCCTTTAGCCGCCCGTTGATCCGCTCAACATTCGAGCGCTCCCGATATCGCGCCCGCTCCGGGGGCAGATGACCGATACACCGTTGCGCCACCGTTCGCGCTTCAGCGTTTGGTCACGACGCGGGTTGCGATCAATGATGGGCACGTGGCCCAGCAACCGGCTATGCGTCAGGATCTCTTTTCGCATCGTACGCGCTGTCCATCAGATCGTACAGACTGTCGACCCGCGCGGCCGTCATGATTGCCAGCGGAATCGCGACCTGACTGTCACGCACCGACGCCGAGGTCAACACTGCGCTGACCGGAAGGCCGCCATCGATAACGTTGAGGGGCAACTTGTAGCCGACCCAGCTTTGCTGGTGCCCCTTCGCATTACATTTTGTGCCAACCGTGCACGCATTCGGCAATTCGGCCAGCGTCATGTTCTGTTGCCGTTGCAGCCGCGTCAAGGCCTTGGGCCGTTTTTTACTCTTCGGCGAACGCTTGGCCTTCTCCTTCTTTTTCTTCTTCGGGCCGGACTTGGCCGGGCGCTCACGCGCCGCAATCGCGGTCGAGTCCCGAGATACATGTCCCGCCAAATGCCCGGCCAGCGTTTCCTGGGCCAAGGCCGCGTGCAGCTGGCCCGGAAGATCCGTCTACGCGAATTCCTCAAACGCGCGGGAGAACATGAACTCCGTGGGGACCAGGTCGACCTGGGCCCAGCCACACAGACGGCGCAACGTCGGATTCGACTGCAGCCGATCCACAAGCGCCCGCGTGGTAGGCAGGTTGAGTACAGCCTTCGCCAGAAAGGCCCACGCCAACGCCGCGCGATCCGCCCGCGGCGGCCGACCGGGGTGTATCTGGGCTTCGGGAACAGCGCCTCGAGGTCGATCAAATCAAAGATCGTCACCAAGCGCTGCTGGGAATCGGTGAGCGGTCCGAATTCGTCCTCGAGGGCCGGAAACAGCGAGCGCTGAATCGATTCCAGTAGCGTGATAGTTGTCTAAGCAAGGATGTCCCCCGCTCCGAAGAGCTACAGATTCGTTTGAAGGCCCGCCCCAATCTACGACCCCAGAGACACTTGCAAACACAAAATTCCCGCACTCCCGAAACGAGCTAATGTCCCACTGGTAATGTATACTGTGCGAGAGGCTCACAAACTAGTAAATCAAGAAAGATGATTCCGATCTGGACATATGGGCGCCGTGTCGCTCTAGTTACGGCAATGCTTGTGATACCTGCTCTCACGGTGGAAGCGCAGCAGACCTGCGTTGATCGTGACTCGCTTTACCGCCTTGACGGAGATGACCTTCTTTGGCATAATGTACGAGCGGTAAGCGCTGATGCTACTCATCTGTTCGTGCTTACCCAGACCTCTCCGAGAATTCATCGCTTCGATCTAACCGACGGAACCCACCTGCAGAGCTGGGGCCAGGACGGCGAAGGTCCCGGCGAATTCCGGTCATCTTCCGGGATTACGCTGGTCGGCGACCATCTCTTTGTGCTTGATGGCAATCAGGGAAGGCTGTCCATATTCGAGGTCACGGGCGATTTGGTGCGCACCGTGGCGCTCCAGAAATTCGGAATGCCTCCCATGTTTCCTCGCCGGATCCATCGGGCTCGGGGCGACACGGTTTTGTTCGGGTTGTCCGTACCCATGGGCAATGAAAGGAGCATCATCGCGCAACCGTTTGGGGCTAGCGCCACCGAAGATCTAGTTCACCAAGACACGGTGATCGTTTACCCCGGACGCACAGCGACCTTGCGTCTCACGGCAGAGGGAGCGCCGGGCCTTACCCTTTCGCCTCCGTACTTGCCGAACCCAAAATGGACTCCCATATCCGGTGGCGTCGCGTTTTGGCAGGGATCGGATTCGGACATCCAGATATTGGGATTCGACGGCGTCCTGAAATCTGTAATATCGCTGGCGCTTGAGGACCGTTTTGAGGTCACTGCGGAGGACAGGGACTTTTGGCTCGAGAACGAAATTCCTCAGGAAATGTTCGGGCAGCAGGTTTTCGAGCCCCTGAGAGAAAAGGCACGGCGAACTGTTGATTTTCCCAGATACCACCCACTTATGTTTGCGCTCCTAGGAGGTCCAGACGATCTCTTGTGGGTGCGCCGGACACCGGGCGGGTGGGATCAGGTTTGGGACATCGTGGATATGCAAGGGACACGTGCCAACAGGGTTTCCCTAACCCCAGGTCAAGCCCTCATGTCCGTGATTCCCGATCACTTGGTACTGAAAGTAACTGACGGACTTGGTGTCGAGTCGATTGAGGTTCATCGGTGTAGATCTCTTCCGCCCGGGAGAAACCCATAAAGCTTGGGCGTGCCAGCCTGACTTTGCTCCAAGGAGTTTGTCCCGTCATTGGAAATGGCAAGGACCACATTGGTATCGCCAACGTGCCGAACAGCCGAACGGAATTCGCAGCTGTGCAGCGGTCAAAGAACGGCCGTTATTGTAAACCGACCGCCATCGACCCCGCACAGGTTCTTTTTGGGACTTGGACAAAGAATCCATCACGATACCGGACGCACACAGGCCACTTTTGGGTGCTTATATACCAAAGTGCTGGTGAATTTCGCAAGCACTCCCAAGTTAACCATTAAATCGTGGTCTTCGAGTGATCGAACCTGTTTTGGCGGTTCAGTTTATCCAGCAAACCGCGCCGATACCGACTTCCGGTTGGAACAGAACATTCAACTTCGTGATCTGTAATTGCACAGTTCGAGGCGCCGGACGTTCAACAGGTCTGGAAGCAGCCGGCGAATAGATCAGCGAAAATATGTGCCTCATGACATTCGATGATATTGTCTTGCCGCAGACGCTAAACTAACCGCATTGATTATGTGTGTCTTATTCACTAAACCGGACGAACGGTCGTGGCTCCCTGGGTAGTACTAAAATTCGGTGGAACGAGTCTCGCTTCGCGAAAATGCTGGGATACGATCGCCAGCATCGTACATACGCGCAGGACAAGTAACGAACGAGTATGTCTGGTGTGTTCAGCTGTCTCTGGAATATCTCGAACCCTCGAAAAGCTCGTTGAGACGGCATTGCGGGGCAGCCATGAAAGGACACTAGAGGTAATCCGTGATCGGCACTTCGCACTTGCCGAAGAACTCGGAGTAGATGGTCGGGTACTGCTGAATGAGTTTCTCCAGGAACTGGAACGCCTTGCGTACGGAATCTCACTAACTCGTGATGTCGGACCGGCACTGCGTGCACGAATTCTGTCCATGGGTGAACTCATGAATACAACGCTCGGCAGTGCATTCCTCAATGCTCAGGGGATTCGTACAGACTGGGTGGATGCACGCAAAATCCTAAAGTCGGAAACCATTGCACGCATTTTGCCGCACGAAGAGTTCCTTTCGGCACAATGCGACCACGCAGCCGATCCCGAACTTCAACAGATTGATGCAGATATTTTCATAACGCAAGGTTTCATTGCCAGTGATGCCCGCGGCAGAACAGTGTTGCTGGGCTGGGGAGGGTCAGACACGTCAGCTTCCTATCTTGCAAGTAAACTTCAGGCCGTGCGTCTGGAAATTTGGACCGATGTGCCCGGGATGTTTACCGCCAACCCAGATCATGTGCCTGGTGCACGCCTACTCAAGCAACTCGAGTACGACGAAGCTCAGGAATTGGCCAGCTCTGGCGCAGAAGTGCTGCATCCACGCTGCATCGATCCGCTACGCGCACAGAAAATTCCTCTCCACGTTCGCTCAACAGCCAACCCTGATCTTGAAGGAACTGTGATCGGTGCAGGCCTGCAGAGTTACGGTGCGCAAGTGAAAGCAATTGCTGCGCGCACAGATCTGACTCTGATCGCGGTCGAAACACCGCGCATGTGGCATTCGGTAGGATTTCTAGCGAAGGTGTGCAGTGCATTTGAACGGCAGAGCCTTTCCATAGGAATGGTAGCGACCTCGGAAACTAATGTTACTATTTCGATCGATCCGGTATATGGATTACCGCTTGAAGAATCCACTATTGATGCACTTCTTGACGATCTGAACAGCTTCTGCCGGGCAAAACGTATCAGTGGATGCGCCGCAGTTAGTTTGGTGGGACGAAACATCCGGAGCGTGCTGCACGAACTTGGGCCTGCGCTTGAGGTCTTGGACGAACAAAAACTGTACTTGGTAACGCAGGCCGCCAGCGATCTGAACTTCACTTTTGTGGTAGACAATGTGCACGCGCAACGTCTGACGAACAAGCTGCACAGCCAAATTTTTGGCCAGATTGGCCCGGATCAGCTTTTTGGTTCCACTCATCGTGAGTTATTTGAAACTCCAGATCCTGCCATAGCTACGCCCTGGTGGACAACTCTGCGCACTCAATTGCTCGAAACAGCATCTACATCCGCGCCATGCTACGCTTATAACTTGGCCAACTTGCACAACACGATAACCCGTATCCAGGCGCTTAAAAGCGCTGATCGCTGCTTCTATGCGATGAAAGCCTGCTGGAATCCACAGGTACTGCAGACCATATATGAGCGTGGGATCGGCTTCGAGTGCGTATCGCCTGGCGAACTTCATTATGTTCGGAAGCTCTTTCCAGACATTGACTCCGACCGCATCCTGTTCACGCCCAACTTTGTAGCAAAGGAAGAATTTGTTCTGGGCTACGAGCTCGCAGGCCACGTGACAGTGGGCAACGTACGTGCCTTGGAGCTTTGGCCCGATGTTTTTGCGCACCGTGCTGTCACGCTGCGCATTGATCCTGGGCATGGTCGCGGACATCATAGGCATGTACGTACTGCTGGATATACCTCGAAATTTGGAATCACGCCGGACAGTCTGCCAGCCGTCCGGCGGATTACAGAAGCGCATAACATCCAGGTTGTGGGCTTGCATGCACACATCGGCAGCGGCATTCTAAAACCGAACACTTGGAGTACCACCGCATATGCGCTGGCTTCGCTCGCAGAGGCATTTCCTGCTGTCACATATTTAAATGTGGGTGGGGGCTTCGGTGTGCCGGAAAAACCGGGAGCCATACCGCTGGACCTTGCCACCTTGGAGGAAAGTCTGCTACGATTCCGGGAAACCTATCCGCAATTCGAACTCTGGGTGGAACCAGGTAGATACCTCGTTGCAGAGACCGGGGTGCTTCTGGCTCACGTCACACAGGTCAAACGAAAAGGTCCTACGTATTATGTGGGCGTGAATACAGGTATGAATTCGCTGATCAGACCCGCACTTTATGGATCCTATCACCGGATAGTTAACTTAACGCGACTGGACGCGCCCCCAACCATCACGGCTGACATTGTTGGCCCCATATGCGAAACCGGCGATATTATCGGACGCTCCCGCAGGCTCCCCGAAACCGTCGAAGGAGATGTTCTGCTCATCGCTATGGCAGGTGCCTATGGCCGGGTGATGTCATCCAGCTACAATATGCGCAAACCGGCAACAGAAGTGGTTCTTTAGTTGACCAGCGACAACTCGTTTGAAAAAGAAAGTTCCACACACACCTCTCCCATGCTACAAAATATGTGAAATTTTGCAGGGCGCACACTGCAATAAACCGCTGATCATGTAGATTTTTATTGGGGATCCATATTTGTG
>LXNI01000505.1_pt1 | contig 43884 bp, 35 predicted proteins | sample 809091 | NCBI WGS metagenome assembly LXNI01 (sample SAMN04870527, study PRJNA318959) | sponge metagenome | biome: 01000161; feature: marine sponge reef; material: water | host: Sarcotragus foetidus | place: Greece: Milos, Mediterranean Sea | collected 2013-05-29 | depth 5-7 m
AGATTGCCGTAGATTAGATCGCTCCAGTATCCGCAGGGCTGTCTGAAATTATTCTCAAACAGCAGGCGAGGAACCCTCGGCATCCTCAGACTCGCATCAAACAATGACTAACAACAAGCAACTGTCTGCCAGCCACAGCCCCTTGGAACAGATCGTCTAGTGCCGGCAACCGACAGCCTTATTCTCCGGCCGGTAGGCCGGGGTAGGCGACCTCCAGCCGGCGTAGCTCCCGATCGAGGGCGGAGCGGATGGACTCGTTGAGGGTCACCACCGGGTCGGCCTGTTCCGAGAACGGCTCCGGGTCGATCGGGAGTCCGACCACTACCCGGATGGGGGCACGCCTGATCCTCATCCCGTCCATCGGCATGGCGTGCTGGCTCCCCCAGATGGCCACGGGGACGACGGGAACCGAGGCCCGTATAGCCAACCAGGCCGCGCCGGTCTTGAGCGGCATCTCCCCCCAGACCGCCACCCGGCGGCCCTCCGGAAACACCCCGATGGAGCGACCCGACTCCAGGTGACGGAGTGCCGCTCTCAACGCCCCGACCGCCTGACGGTCGGACCTGGAGACCGGAATGGAATCGAAGAGCACGAGCACCGCATCGAGGGCCCGGTGGACACCCCAGATCTCGTCGAGGGCCAGGAACCGTACGGGCCGGCGTATGGCCAGACCCGCGATGGGCGGATCGAGCAACGAGAAGTGGTTGATGACCGCTACGAACGGCCCCTTCGGCAACCGAGCCCTACGGACCACCGAATACGGGAACCAGGCGGCCAGAACCCTCGCCAACGGCCACAGCGCCACCCAGACAATCCTGCCGAGAGGCCCTCGGAGAGCGGCCGTAGGGATGGGTCAAGTCCCGGTCGCGTGGGTTTGAAGCCGGCGCAGGTGGTCCTCGGCGCCCAGCGCGATGATGATGTCCCCTGGTTCCAGGACGAACTGCCTATCCGGGTTGGTCAGGAAGGTCTCGCCGCGCCGGATCGCCAGGATGGTGCTTCCGGTCCGGCGCCGGATACCCGCTTCTCCCAGAGCGCGACCGGCGAGTTGCGAGCGCGAAGCGATCTCGAAATGCGCCATCCGGACCTCGAACTCACCGTCCCTCATCACCACGTCGAGGAAGTCCACCACCTCGGGCTGTGCCACCAGGGCCGCCATGTGCGCCCCGCCGATCTGGTGGGGGTTCACCACCCGGTCGGCACCGGCCTGTCGCAGCTTGCCGATGGCCGCCCGGTGGTTGGCTCTCGCCACAATGAATATCTCGGGGTTTGTCGACCGAGCCGTCAGCGCCACGAACAGGTTGTCAACGTCGGAGTCGAGGGCCAGGACCAGGATTCGGGCCCGTTTCAGGCCCGCCCGCTGCAGGACGGCGTCATCGGTGGCATCGCCTTGCACCACCGGGATCTCAAACGAATCGTCCACCTGGTCATGGAGCGACCGGTCCACGATGACAACCTGCCTGCCACTCCGGGTCATCTCCTCGCAGATCGCCTCCCCGACCTGGCCGAAGCCACACAGGATCACATGTCCACTAAACCGATCGATTCGTCGTCTCATCCTTCGCCTCCGGAAATGTCCCGTAATCCTGGCCTCGAACATGGTGTCGATCAGCACCCCGAGGGTATACAGGGCGGTGCCGGTCCCGAACAGGATCAAAAGGATCGTGAATACCTGGTAGCGAGTACCGAACGTACCCAGCTCCCGGTAGCCGACCGTCGAGATGGTGATAACGGTCTGGTAGAGGGCGTCGAGCCACGGCAGTCCCAGCAGGACATAGCCCATCGTGCCGAGAACGAGCACCAGGGCTAGCAGGGCCACCCCGGCCCGGAACCGCGTCCAGCTGACCTCGCCACCTTCGGGGGGACGCATGGCGGAGCCGATCTTCATGACCAGAGGGTAGGTCGAAGGACCTCCCCCACCTGTGCTGGTCCGGCTCCCGGCATCCGAGGGCGGCGGTTGTCGTCAGGCCTTGCGGGCCATGAGCAGGCCGTCCGCCACCGGCAGGAGCGTTGTGTCTACGACCCGACTATCCCGACCGACGTAGGCGGCCAGATCCCGGAGAATGGAGGTCTGCCGGCCGGTGTCGGCAGGGTCGACTACCCGTCCGCTCCAGAGAATGTTGTCCAGGATCATCAGCCCGCCGGAGCGCAACAGGGACAAGCAGCGCTCGTAGTACCCGGGATAGTTTCCCTTGTCGGCGTCGATGAAGGCCAGGTCGAACTCCCCGGCCCTTCCTTCCCGGATCAAGCCGTCCAGCGTTTCGATGGCGGGGCCGATCCGCAAATCGATCCGGTCCACCACGCCCGCCCGCGCCCAGTAGCGGCGGGCTACATCGGTGTAGTCGACACTGACGTCGCAGGCCACCAGAGTGCCCTCGTCTCGCATCGCCCGGGCCATGCAGAGGCTGCTGTAGCCGGTGAACACCCCGACTTCGACAATACGGGTCGCGTCCATGAGCTTCACCAGCATCCCCATGAACTGGCCCTGGTCCGGCGAGATCTGCATGTTGGACTCGGGTAGGCGCGCGGTCACTTCCCGGAGATCACGGCCCAGGTCATCCTCCCGGAGAGAGGTAGCGAGGATGTATTGGTACAGCTCCGGCGAGATGTACGGGTTGCCGATACTCATCCTTCTACCTCGTCTTGGCCACTTGAGTCATATCCAACCACCCATCGTAATCGCCGACCCCAATTCTCCATGGCTGCCGTTCTAAAGGCGGCGATAGACCTCCCGGCGATGTGCGACTCGAACAACAAGGACCACCAGTTCATTGTCGAGTACTTCGTACACCACCCTGTAGTCACCGACGCGTACGCGGCGAAGGCCCCGCAAACCTCCCTTCAGAGGGTGGCCGGCATGCGGTTGCTCGCCGAGGAGATCGATGTCGTACACGATGCGCTCACGATCCCGGCTGCCAATCTTTGCCAGGTCTCGGGCCGCGCTGCGCTTAATCCGAACCGAGTATGCGGCCATCGACCACGCCTTCAGCGCCATCCCTCATGCTCGGGTGGCGCTCCTTCAATCCGAACCGAGCAGCTCATTTCTGACCCGGTCCCAATCGAGCACCGGGTCGGCTGGATCTCGCAGTCGCTCAAGGGCCACCTCGAGATCCTCATAGTCCTCCAGATAGCGTTCCACGGCCTGGCGAATGATGTCCGCCCGGCTGCGCTTCAACCCCGCAGCGGCCGCATCCAGCGCCTCAACAAGCTCGTTGGGAACCCGGGCGGTGATTTGGCTCATGCGGACTCCTTGGTCGGCTGGAAGTCAATCGACTTGCTTGACATCAATGTAATGTCAGATGATCCCAATGACAACATCCAACGCACGCACCGGGTGAAGGGGGGCCGCCCCGCAATGATGGGATCGAGGGGCCTGGCGCGTCGGTGTGTGCCGGGAACGTGGACAATCAGGGCTGAGCACCGTCGGCGAGGCGGTTGAAGAGCCAGGTCAGCACCAGCCTGGGGCGCTGGTTCCGCCGGAGCTGGACGCCGGCATCGATCACCAATTCCGCCGAGCGGGCCGCCGGACGAGCCGGCACCTTCGCCAACTCGGTCCTCGGCACGTCCGAGTTGCGGACCGGCCCACCGTGCTGGACGGACGCCGCGTCCAGGTACCAGGAGGCCAGCATATCCAGGCCGGCCACCAGCAAGGACATGCCGGACCGTCGCAAGGCGCGATCGTAACTGTCGCGCAACGCCTTCGGTACCGGGAGCCCGCGTGACTTGAGGGCCTTGATCTCCTGATCGCGGCGGGTCTTGATCTCTTCCAGGAGCGGCTCGTGCGCTTTCAGCATTTCCTCGGCCAGACGGAAACCATGGCCGGGTTGGGACGGGAGTCGACCCGGAACCGCCAGCCACGACTGCCGGAACGCCGCCGCCTTGTCACCCTTCGCCAGGTCCAAGGCCAGACCCGGCCTTCCCCCGGCGATCCGGGCGATCATCGTCGCCCTGTCCGCATCCGCGCCTCGTTCCGCCAGCGCTACGGCCAGCTCTCCCTCCGGGACTCGCCCGAAGCGGACCAAGCGGCAACGGCTCGCCACCGTAGGCGGGAGGTCGTCGGCCGACTCGGCGATTAGGACGAACACAGTCCGGGGCGGCGGCTCTTCCAGCGTCTTGAGCAGGGCGTTGGCCGCTGCCTCCGTCATCGTCGAAGCCTCGTCGAGAATGAACACCTTCCGGTCGGCCTCCACCGGCCGCAGGCTGGCCGCGGTGATCGCTTGCCGGGACTGACCGACCCCGAAACCGGCACGACCCTCGGGTCCGATCATCACCACATCGGGATGGCTCTTCCGCATCACCCGATCCCTGCCGGCCTCCGACCCGCTCACCAACGCCGCCGCGAAGGCAAGGGCCACGGTGGCCTTTCCGACACCGGACGGTCCGGCGAACAGGTAGGAATGGACCGGAGACGCCGCCTCGGCGCCCAGCGCGTCCAGGGTGGCCCGATGGCCGATGATTCCGGCGCCGATGGGCAGCCCGGCCATCAGGCTCGGGCCTCCAACGCATCCCAGGCTCCGGCAACCACCTGCTCCATCGGACGCCCGGCGTCGATCACCACGAAGCGATCCCGCTCGTCTTCGGCAAGCTTGGCGAAACCCTCGGCGACCGCCCCCAGGAACGGAAGCCCCTGGGAGCCGATCCGATCCGGTCTCCCTTGGCGAGCCAGGCCCTTCTGAGGAGAAACGGTGAGCAGCAGCACCACCTCAGGCCAGGTTCCCTGCAGGCCGGGTTGGTTGATCCGGCGAACGCGTTCCATGCCCAGTCCACGGCCCGCGCCCTGGTAGGCGAGCGAGGAGTACACGGAGCGGTCGCTGAGCACCCAGGCTCCCCGATCGAGGGCTGGACGGATTACCTCGGTGACGAGCTGGGCCCGGGCAGCTGCGAACATCAGCGCCTCCGCCCAGGGCGTGACCGGAGGTCCATCCAGGAGGATCTGCCGCAAACCCTCCCCCACCGCGGTCCCGCCCGGTTCTCGAACCCGCCTCACCTCATGGCCGGCATCCTCCAGACGAACGGCCAGCGCGGTCGAGACGCTGGTCTTGCCGGCCCCATCGATACCTTCGAGCGCTACGTAGCGGTTCACCGCGCTACATCCTCGCTGCCTCGTACCCGTTCAATCGCGGTACTCGGAGTCGCCCCGACGGCCCCTCATCAGGCCGAACGCACGGGAGGTATCCCGGATCGAGCGGCGTACCTCGGGCGGGACATCCGGTTTGAGGAGAGCCGACCGGATGGCAAGGATCAACAACGACCCCGTGCCCAGGATCAGGATGCCGGAGATTCCGAACAGGTTCCGAATGCCGCTGTCGAACGGCGCAGGAAAGACGCCGTCCAGAGCGTTGGCCACCACCACCGCCAATGCGAAGGAGGCCAGCATGGCCATGCGGACCAGTGTGAACAGGGCTGCGAAGGTGCGCCCTCGGAGCGTGTCGTCCACCTCGCCATGGAGGTGCGTGAAGCCCGTCACATAGGCCACGCCGGTCCCGATCCCACCGACCAGCACCCATCCGGCGGCGCCGATGATGGTCTGGGCGAAAGCTGCCAGCGCGATGGCCGCACCGGCCAGGCCCAGGCTCAGCGCGTAGGTCAGGTCGAAACGGGTCCGGTCGGAGCTGAACACGGCTACCCCCATCATGCCCACACCCACGCCGACGCCCAGGGCGGTGACCAGCACCCCGAACCCTGTATCGCCTCCGCTCAGGACGGTTCTGGCGAACGACTGGCCCAGGGGCAGCAGAGCGCTCCCGCCGAACAGGGCCACCGCCATCCCGAATACGACCCGGCGGACGGTACGTGTCCGGGTGACGAAGGCAAAGCCCTCGACCAGATCGCGCAAGGGTTGCCTCCAGTTCTTACCCTGCCCGTCCCCAGCATCCCTCCCCTCGGCGAGCGTCGGCTTGGGGATGGCGATGGTGGCCACGATCGCCCCGGAGACCAGGAAAGTCACGGAGTCCAGGGCGAAGGCCAGGTCGGGGGCCCGGTCGATCGGACCCACCGCACCCACCAGCGCGTAGAGGGCGGCCACGCCCGACCAAGTGGCCGCACCGATCGGAGCGGTCCCGTAGGCGGCGGCGGCCGAAAAGCTATTGGCCTTCACCAGCTGTTCGGTATTGACCAGGGTGGGAACAGCCGCCTCCCGGGCCGGTTGCCGAACCATGGTCAGGATCTCGAGAATCGAAGAGATAATGGCGATGGTGACCAGATCGTTGGCCAGTATCAGCCAGAGCACGACCACCGCGCGCCCGCCATCGGAGAGCACCATCGTCCACTTGCGGTCCAATCGATCGGCCAACACACCCGCCAGGGATCCCAGAAGCAGGCTGGGAATGATCCGGCTCACCAGGGGCACCAGGACCGCGGTGCTGCCGCCAATGTGATCGGCCAGCGCGAGCGTGGCAAAAAACGTGATCCAGTCGCCCCACGAGGAGGCGGCGCTTGCCCACCAAAGCCTGGCGAAAGCGCCTCTACGTAATAGTTCTATGGTCGTCCTCTAGGAGGGTACTGAAAAATGAATCTAGCGGGGTCGCCGGTTTGCCAAGTACCTGGCTTAGCACTGGTCGCTAGCGGGCGACCCCTTTGCAAGGGCTTTTTCAGCACCCTCTATGTCGTGGCGCACCATCCGGGTACGCTCGTAGCCAGTGGGCTCGGGCACTTTCGCCGGGCCGACCGGCCGTTTGCGACCGGCCCGTTTTGACAAGCCCGACAGAATGAGGATATTAAGACTTCATGGCAACGCCGCTCATAATCGTCGAATCCAATGCCAAGGCCAAGACCATCGGGGGCTACCTGGGAAGGGGCTACAGGGTGGAATCCTGCCAGGGGCACATCCGCGACCTACCCAACCGCGCCAACCAGATCCCTGCCAAATATCGCGACGAGCCGTGGGCCAAGAACTGGGGAGTCGATGTAAACAATGATTTCGATCCCCTGTACATCGTTCCCAGCGACCGGCGCCGGATCGTCACCAAGCTGCGGAAAGCGGCCAAGGAGGCATCCGAGCTCTACCTGGCGACCGACGAGGACCGAGAGGGGGAGGCCATCGCCTGGCACCTCACCGAGGTGCTGAAGCCCAAGGTCCCTACCCACCGGATGGTGTTTCACGAGATCACGCCGGGCGCGATCAGGAATGCCCTGGCCAACCCCCGCACGATCGACAGCTACCGGGTCGACGCCCAGGAAGCCCGCCGAACCCTGGACCGGCTGGTGGGATACGGCGTGTCGCCCGTGCTGTGGCGCAAAGTCAGGAGGGGTCTCTCCGCAGGGCGGGTCCAGAGCGTGGCGGTGCGGCTTCTGGTGGAGCGGGAACGCCGGCGGATCGCGTTCAGATCGGCGAGTTTCTGGAACGTGGAGGCCCGGCTGGTCAGCCGCGAGGAGGAGGATTTCCAGGCCCATCTGGTAGCCGTCGACGGCGTGCGTCCAGCCGGCAGCAAGGACTTCGACTCCAGGGGGAACCTCAAATCCGCCAGGGTCGTGCTCCTCGATGAGGATCGGTCGGCCCAACTCGCCCGGGCGATCGACGGCTCCCGGTTGCGGATCCGGTCGGTGGACCGCAAGCCCTATACCCGTAAGCCTCATGCCCCCTTCCGCACCTCGACCCTCCAGCGAGAGGCCTCCACCAGGCTGCGGTTCGAGCCGGGCCGAACCATGCGGGCCGCCCAATCCCTCTACGAGCGCGGCTTCATCACCTACATGCGCACCGACAGCATCACCCTGTCCGAGACCGCCCTGACAACGGCCCGCTCCGAGATCGCGAAGCGGTTCGGCAACAAGTACCTACCCTCCGGACCCATCCGGTACACCGGCAAGGTGGCGAACGCCCAGGAGGCGCACGAGGCCATCCGGCCCGCCGGCGACCGGTGGAAGACGCCCGAGGAAGTGGTGGATCTGGTGCCCGACCGAGACCAGCATCTGGTCTACCAGCTGGTTTGGGCCCGGACACTGGCCTCGCAGATGGCGCCGGCCCGCGGCGAGTCCACCAGGGTTCGGGCGGGAACCACGCTCGATACCGGAACGGACGTGGAGTTCGAGGCGTCGGGCCTCACCATCCGGTTCCCCGGCTTCCTGAAGGTGTATGCCCAGGCTGACCGGGAACGGCACCTGCCCCGGCTTGAGATAGACCAGCATGTCACCGCCCGGGACGCTCTTGCCAAGGAACATCGCACGGAGCCGCCGAGCCGCTACAGCGAGGCCTCTCTGATCAAGGAGCTCGAGGAGAGAGGGATCGGTAGGCCGTCCACCTACGCCTCCACCATCTCCACGATCATCGAACGCGACTACGTGTTCAAGAAGAGAACCGCGCTCGTCCCGTCGGTGACGGCTTTCGCCACCACCGAGCTACTGGAGCGCCACTTCGACCACCTGGTCGACTACGGTTTCACGTCCCGCATGGAGGACGACCTCGACAAGATCGCCCGGGGGGAGGAGCGAAAGGTTCCCTGGCTGAGTCGTTTCTTCCACGGGAACGGATCCCCCGGCCTGCTGGAGTTGATCGCCACCGACCGGGTCAAGGAGATCGACCCGCGCAGCCTCTTCATACGCATCGGGGATGACCAGTCCGGCGCGGAGGTGGTGGCGAGGGTGGGAAGGTACGGCCCGTATCTCGCGCGGGGCGAGGATCGAGCCTCGATACCCGAAGGCCTGCCGCCGGACGAGCTGACCCTCGAGAAAGCCCTCGAACTCCTGGACGCTCCTTCGGGCGACAAGATCCTGGGTACCGATCCCGCTTCGGGTCTGACCGTCCTGGCCCGCAACGGACGCTACGGCCCCTACGTGCAGCTCGGCAAGCAGGTCACCGGGTCCCGTCAGAAGCCCAAGCGGACCTCACTGCTGGCCGGCATGGAACTGGACTCGCTGAGCCTGGAGGACGCCCTGCGCCTGCTTTCCCTGCCGCGCCCGGTGGGGGATCATCCTGACACCGGCCAGACCATCCTGGCGGGTCTGGGACGCTACGGACCCTATCTGAAGATGGGCACCGAATACAGGAACCTGGATAGTCAGGAACTGCTCTTCGGCATCACCTTGGAAGAGGCGGTGACGGTGATGAACCGGCCGAAGACCCGCCGACGCGGTCGGGCAGCACCACCTCTGAAAGAGCTGGGCAAGGACCCGGAGTCCGGGGGCGAGATGGTGGTTAAGACCGGGCGGTACGGCCCATACCTCACCGACGGCTCCGTGAACGTCTCGGTCAGAGAAAACGCCGTGGAGGGGTTGGGCCTCGAGGAGGCCACCCGGCTTCTAGCCGCCAAGCGGGAGAAGTTGAAGGGCCAGGGCAAGTGGCCGCCTAAGAAGAGGAAGCGTTAGACCCTCCGCCACCGTTGCGGGACGTCGCGGAACGCGATACCGAGAGCCAGGACCGTTAGCACCGTCGCCAGGATCCCTCCCACGTACGGCACCTGGAGGAGGATCACGAACAGCAGCGCGGCCGACACGAAAGACGCGTACGGTCCCATTCGGAACCTGGTCACCAGGCGCCATGCCCCCACGATCACCGGCACCGACCCCGCTATCACCGCGATGCCGAGCACCAGAAGGGCCGGAATGAGACATACCAGACCCGCAATCACGGCAACCATCACCACGCGGGGAGGCCCGGCCCAGATGGCCAGGGCAGGGCCCGTCACCGGCAAGGTCAGGACCAAGAGGGCCACCACCCCCCGAACCACGGTCCCGACGGGGCGCCTGCGCAGGCGCCAGACGCAGGCATGGAGCCATCCCGGCCGGAAACGGATCGCCATCAACCCCATGGACAGGAACAGCAGGAAGAGCACCAGACCTCCCAGGAGGCGTCCCGCCCTCAGCCAGATGTCGGGCGACAGGGGCGTCCGGCGCACCAGGGTGCCTCCGATGGTCGCTCCGGGATCGATCTCGGCATCGTCGGCGCTTCGATAACCCAGGTCTCCGGCGATCACAGCGCTTGGCCCGACCCGGAGATGGTCTACGGTCATCTCCACGTCCCGGCCCACCAAGCCGTCGATCGTGGCCCAGACGGTCCGGCCTCCCAAGTCGCGACCCAGCCCGCCGTCGGTCAGGAACCTCACCGCCCACACCAGCGCATCGCCACCGACATCGCCCGCCAGCACCGCTTCGCGAGCCAGGACTGCCACCTCATCCCCCACTTCGCCCGACACTTCGATGTCGACACCGGCCAGCCGGACCGACCCTTCCACAGCGCCCTCGATCGCCGCTGTCCGGGCAAAACCGACCACGTCCCCATTCACCGAGCCCGTGACCTGGAGATGGCTGCTGGCCAGGACCACCAGGTCACCCTCGATGGTCCCGTGGACCCGGACCACCGAGGCCGAGACGTACAGGTTCTCCCCCACCACCTCCTCCTCCGGGACGAGATAGATATTCCCGTTCACCGTTTGGAGGGCCTCCGGGGCGGCGGCAGCCGTCAGCAGTAGTGCCGCCACACCGAACCCGAGAAGTCTTGCAGCCCGATACGTGGGAGGGCGCGCCCTCCTATCCACCGGCCCGGTTCAATACGTCAAGCAGAGGGCTGGGGAAGACCCCCAGCACCACGGATGCTCCCGCCGATACGACCAGCACCCACCGGATGCTCGGGGCGACGACGAGGGTCGTTCCATCGCCCTCTTCCCCAGCGAAGTACATCACCACCACCAGGCGGAGGTAGAAGAAGAAGGCCGCCACCGATGCCAGAAGGCCGGTGATCACCAGCCATTCGTACCCGCTCTCCCAAGCAGACGTGAACACTTGGAACTTGCCGATGAAACCGGTGGTGAGGGGCATGCCGGACATGGCGATCATCAGCGTGGCCAGAACCGCCGCCACCACGGGCGACCGCCTGGCCAGACCTCGGTACTCCTCGAAGGAACTACCCGTGTTGGTTTGGCCGCTGACAGCCGTCACCGCCGCGAACGCCCCCACCACCATGACCGAATAGGTAGCCAGATAGAACAAGACCCCGGAGCTGCCAACCAGTCCCGCCGCCAGCCCGGTCAGGATGAAACCGGCGTGGGCCACTCCGGAATACGCCAGCATCCTTCGCACGTCGGATTGCTGGATCGCCAGCAGGGTCCCCAGTACCACGGATACCGCCGCGACGAGCGCCAGGCCATCCCCCCACGCCCCGGAGTAGCGCTCGAATCCGCCGGTCAGGATGTTGATCAGGGCGGCGAAGCCTCCGATCTTGGCCACGGCCGCCATGAACCCCACCACTCCGGACGGAGCTCCCTGGTAGACATCCGGCGCCCAGGAGTGGAATGGCGCCGCAGTGACCTTGAAACCCAGGCCTACCACGATCAGGCCGATCCCGATGAGCAGAACTGCCGGACGGGCTACGTGAACCGCCGACAGGTGGGCCGCTATCTCGTTGACGTTGGTGCTACCCGTGGCCGCGTAGACCAGGGCCCCGCCGTAGATGAAGATGGCGGAGGCGAACGCGCCCAGCAGGAAGTACTTCATGGCAGCCTCGTCGCCGGCCGGGGAGCTACGCATGATTCCGGCCAGCACGTAGAGGGCGATCGAGCCCACCTCCAGCGCCACGAAGGTCATCACCAGATCAGCCGAGGCGCCCATCAGCATGAAGCCGACGGTCGCCACCATTATCAGCGCGAGCCCCTCGGCGGCGCGACGGCGAAGCCCGACCAGCATCCGCCAGGCGGCAGCCGTCCCCAGCGCGGCCGCCACCAGAAGGATGGCCCGTACCGTCACCGACAGATGGTTCAGGAGGAGCGTCCCCCCGAAGGACACGCCCGCCCCGTCGATATCGACCCGGCGCCATTGGAACCCGATCGCGATCGCAACGAGCGCGAAGGTGGCCGAGACCAGCCACCCGTGCACCCGGGACGTGGGCCGAGCGAACACATCCACCATCAGGACCACCACCGCCCCGACGGTGAGGATGATCTCCGGTGCTACCGCCAGGTAGGAGACGCCGGTCATTCCCCGCTCCCCGACGCCACGACATTGGTACCGCCCGGTTCGGGCGCCGCGTACCCGGTGGCCGCTTCCACGCGTTCCAGGACCGCATCCGTGGAGGGACCGATCACGTCCAGCGCCACCTTCGGGTAGACACCCAACACGATTATGAGCGCCACCAGCGGTACGAAGACCAGGGTCTCCCCGATCGACAAGTCCGAGACCTGCCGGTTGGCCTGAGCGGTGATCTCGCCGGTGAAGACCCGCTCGTACGCCCACAGCAGGTAGACCGCGGCCAGGATGACACCGGTGGCGGCCAGCACCGTGTACACCGGCAGGGTCGGGTAGCTCCCCACGAGAATCAGGAACTCTCCCACGAAACCGTTCAGGCCCGGCAGCCCGATCGAGGCGAAGGCGATGAACAGGAACAGGCCTGCGAAGACGGGCATAGACGAGGCAAGACCCCCGAAGTCGGCTATCGCCTTGGTATGGCGACGCTCGTAGAGGATGCCGACCAGCAGGAACAGCGCCCCGGTCGTGAGGCCGTGGTTGATCATCTGGACCACGCTTCCCTCCAGGCTCTGGGAAGTGAGGGCGAAGGTGCCGAGGACAATGAAGCCCAAGTGGCTGACCGAGGAGTAGGCCACCAGCTTCTTCAGGTCGGGTTGGACGATGGCCACCACAGCCCCGTAGATCACCCCCACCACCGCCAGTGTGGCCAGCAGGGGCACGAAGTCGAGGGTGGCCTCGGGAAACAGGGGCAGGTTGAACCGGAGGAGCCCGTAGGCGCCGAGCTTGAGCAGGACCCCGGCCAGCAGCACAGAGCCCGCGGTGGGGGCCTCCACGTGGGCATCGGGAAGCCAGGTATGGAACGGGAAGACCGGTACCTTGATGGCGAAGGCGACCACGAATGCCCCGAACAACCACCGCTGGGTTTCGAGGCCGAGATCGAGGTCCAGCATCCCGAGATACGAGAAGCTGATCTCGCCCAGTTGCTCCCGGTGGATGAGCGCCAGGGCGATGATGCCGGCCAGCATCAGGGCGGAGCCCAGCGCCGTGTAGAGGAAGAACTTGACCGCCGCGTAGATACGGTTGTCGCTCCCCCAGATGCCGATGATGAACGCCATCGGGACCAGGATCGCCTCGAAGAAGACGAAGAAGAGGAACAGGTCGAGCGACAGGAACACCCCGATAAGGCCCGCCTCGAGCAGCAGGTTCATGGCGAAGAACAGCCGTACCCGGTGATTGATGCCGCCGGACGCGGCCAGGGCGACCGGAACCAGGACGGTCGTCAGCAGGACCAGGAGCAGCGAGATACCGTCTACGCCCAGATGCCAGCCGACCCCCAGGCGATCGATCCAGACGGACCGCTCGACGAACTGGAATCCCGCCTCGCCGCGCTCGAACGCCAGGAACAGCCCACCGGCGAGTGGGACCGGAAGCAGGCTGAGCACCACCCCGAGGGGCCGCACCAGCTCCCGGCGCCGTTCCGGGATGAGCATCACGACTATGGCGGCGACCACCGGCACCAGGATGAGCGCTGTAAGGGTGGAGAACCCGCTCATGTCAGATACCCCTCACCACGATCCAGCCGACCACCAGGAGGGCGCCCCCCGCCAGCAGCGCGCCGTAGGTGCGCACGAACCCCGACTGGAGAGGCTGGAGACGGGTGCCGAGCCGGCGCACCGCAACCCCCACCCCGTTGACCAGCCCGTCGATGCCGCGCTGATCCAGGGCGCCCGCGCTCCACTCGGCGATCCGCAATCCTGGTTTGACGATCAGCTTCCCGTACACATCATCGATCCAGTAGCCGTGCTCCCAGACCATGAGAGGCCGGCGCACCCTGCCGAGCAGGCGCTCCCGGACCTCCTCCGAGGCCCGCCCGTAGATCAGGAAGGCGATGAGGATGCCCACCAGCCCGGCGGCCACCGAGACCAGTGCCAGCGCAGCCAGTAGGAAGCCATCCTCGGGGGCGTGGGACACCGGTACCGAGTGGAACACCGGATCCAGGAAGTGCTCGAAGCTCAGCCGGAAAGGGGTGTTGACGAAACCGATCACCAGCGTGAGGGCGCCCAGGATCACCAGCGGGATGGTCATGACCCGGGGCGACTCGTGCGGGTCCACCCCGGCGTCCCAGCGGCTTTCTCCGGCGAAGACCATGAAGTACTGGCGGGCCATGTAGAAGGCGGTCAGCAGGGCGGTCACTAGACCCACCGCCCACAGCACGGTGTAGTACCCGCCCGCATAGAACATCACCGCCAGTATCTCGTCCTTCGACCAGAAGCCGGCCAGTGGTGGGATACCGGCGATCGACAGGGTGGCGATGAGCATGGTGGCGTGGGTGAGCGGCAGCCTCCGGCGCAGACCACCCATCCTGTTCATGTCCTGCTGATCGGCCATGGCATGGATGACCGATCCGGCCCCGAGGAACAGCAGCGCCTTGAACACCGCATGCGTAACGAGATGGAACAGGCCCGCCACGTATCCGGCCACACCGACCGCCATGAACATATAACCCAGCTGGCTGATGGTCGAGTAGGCCAGCACCCGCTTGATATCGCGCTGGGCGATGGCGATGGTGGCCGCCAGCAGGGCCGTGAGCGCCCCCACGGTGGCCACTACCCCACCGGCCACATCCGACAGACCGAAGATGGCCGCGCACCGGGCCACCATGTAGACGCCCGCCGTGACCATGGTGGCGGCATGGATCAGGGCCGACACGGGAGTGGGGCCTTCCATGGCGTCGGGCAGCCAGACGTGAAGGGGTAGCTGGGCCGACTTGCCGGCCGCTCCCACCAGCAACAGCAGTCCGATGGCGGTGGCGGTGCCGGCGCCGATCACCGTTCCAGGATCGTGGAGCACCTCCGTGTAGGAGAGGGTGCCGAACGAGAGGAAGATGACCATCAGGGCCACCATGAAGCCGAAGTCCCCGATCCGGTTCACCACGAACGCCTTCCTGCCGGCCGCGGCGGCCGAGGGGCGGGTGTACCAGAAGGAGATCAACAGGTAGGAGCACAGGCCCACCAACTCCCACCCCACGAACAGGAGGGCGAAGTTGTTGGCCAGCACGAGGATCAGCATCGAGGCGATGAAGAGGTTCAGGTAGGTGAAGAAGCGGCCGAACCGGGGATCGCCGTGCATGTACCCCACCGAATAGATATGGATGAGGGCGCCGACGCCGGTAACGACCAGGGTCATGGTGGCCGAGAGGGGATCCCACAGCAGCTCGGCCCTGGCGCCCAGGCCCGGTATCCAGTCGAACAGGTGCACCACCGCCACCGCCTCCTCCGAGGCGTCGGCCGAGATGAAGAAGTCCCGGGCCGCCACGGCTGCGAAAGCGAACGATCCCAGCACCGCCAGGATGGCCGGGCCGGCTGCACGGGTCTCCCCGATCCGACGGCCAAAAAAGTGGTTGAACAGAGCCCCGGCCAGCGGCAGGGCGATGATGATCCAGAGGTAGCCGGTCACGGCGCCACTCGCACAGACCGCGGCGCCGGGATCCGGGCGCAGCCGGCCGGACCAACCTCCCCGCGGGCGCGGCTCATCCCGACAGCTCCGATAGCTCGTCCACCGAGGCGGTACGGCGGGATCGGAAGATCGAAACGATGATGGCCAGGCCGACAGCCACCTCGGCCGCCGCTACCACCAGCACGAACAGCACTGCCATCTGCCCGCCGATGTCGCCGTGGGCGCGGGCGGCGGCCACGAAGGTCAGGTTGACGGCGTTGAGCATCAGCTCCACGGACATGAACATGACGAGGGCGTTCCGGCGCAGCAGGAGACCGCCCGCTCCGATGAGGAACAGGATGGCGGCCAGCGTCATGTACCAGCCGGCGGTGACGATCATGGACCGGATCCTGACGCGGTGCCGGTGTCCGGGCCGGCGGGTGGCTCGTCCTTACGTCGCGGGCGGTAGAAGGCCAGCGCGATCGCCCCCACCGCCGCAACGATCAGGAGCAGGGACGTGGCTTCGAACGGCAACAGCCACCTGGAGGCCTCGCGACCGGACGGCGGACCGACCGAGATGAGGTTCTCGCCGATCTCCTCGATGGTCCCCCGCACCACCTGAGGCTCGCCGGAGGTGATCACCCAGTCGAAGCGGCCGGTGACCACCAGCACGCCGGCCGCCACCACGACCCCCACCAGGATGATTAGCACCACCGGTCGTTGCACTGCCAGCTTCTCGGTGAGATCCTCGGCCCGGTCCACGCCCACGAACATGATGACGAAGAGGAACAGGGTGATGACCGCCCCGGCGTACACGATCACCTGCACCACCGCCACGAAGTGCGCTAGGTGGACCACGTAGAAGACCGCCAGAGCGAAAAGGGTGGCCAGCAAGCCCATCGCTCCGTAGACAGGGTTGCGAGCCCGGACGACTCCGATGGCGCCTGCCAGGGCTACCGCCCCCATGAGCACGAAGATGACCAACTCCACCATCAGCCGTCATCGCCTTCTGAATCCGCGGCCGACTCGTCGGGAAGCTCGGACTGGCCGCGCTCCGGTGGGCGGACACCCACGCCGGCGGATCCGGACCAGGCCACCTGGCCCTCGTACGCGGCCCGGCCCTGGGACGACGTGGCCCGCATCCATCCGTCCGCCTTGGCGAGCTCGCCCAGGTCGGCGAACCGGTCCGTGTCGAACATGTGGTTGGGTTGGCCGTCTCCGTCGACCAGCAGCTCGGTCTTGGTGTATATGGCGTCGGATCGGTTGGTGGTCGACATCTCGAACAGCTGGGTGTGGGTGATGGCCTCGGTTGGGCAGGCCTCCACGCAGAGGCCGCAGAAGATGCACCGCAGCATGTTGATCTCATACACGAACCCGTAGCGCTCCCCGGGGCTTACCGGGTCATCCGCCGGGTTGTCGGCTCCCCGGACGTAGATGCAGCGGGCCGGACAGGCGCCGGCGCACAGCTCGCAACCGATGCACTTCTCCATCCCGTCCTCGTAGCGGTTGAGGACATGCCGACCGTGGAAACGCTGCGGTTTCTCCCTCATCACCTTCGGGTATCGGGTAGTGACCAGACCCTTGCCCGTAATGGTGGCGATGAACTGGCGGCCGGTCACCGCCATTCCTCGGATGAACGCCTCTACCGGTCCCATATCACCCCCATGGAAGCCCGAACTGCCGGACAGCCATCGCCCCTCCGATGAAGAACAGCCACACCAGCGAGGCCGGTATGAGCCGTTTCCAGCCGAGGGTCATCAGCTGGTCGTAACGAAGGCGAGGGAGCGTCGCCCTCAGCCACACGAACATGAACAGGAACACCACCACCTTCAGCAGGAACCACACGGTCGGGAGGACGGCGCTCACCACCAGCGGCAACGTACCGTCCCAGGTGGGACCGGACCACCCTCCCAGGAACAGGGTTACGGCCAGGCCCGACATGGTGAAGATGTTGATGTACTCGGCCAGAAAGAACAGCGCGAAGCGCAACCCGGAGTACTCGGTGTGGAACCCGCCCACGATCTCCTGCTCCGCCTCGACCAGGTCGAAGGGCGCCCGGTTGGTCTCTGCCACCGCGGCGATGAAGAAGATCAGGAACGAGGGGGCGAGAACGAACACGTTCCAGGCCGGGATGGAGAGCGCCCTGCCGAAGAAGGTCAGGCTCCCCGACTGGGCGGCCACTATCTCGGAGAGTCTGAGCGAACCGGTGAAGAGAACCACCGGCACCAGCGACAGGCCCATGGCGGCTTCATAGGAGATGGCCTGGGCGGTGGCTCGCACCCCGCCGAGCAACGGGTACTTGGAGCCCGAGGACCAGCCGGCAAGTACCACCCCGTAGACAGCCACCGACGACATGGCGAGCACGTAGAGCAGACCGATGTTGAGGTCGGCGCCCTGGATGGGGATCAGCCGGTCCTCGCCGCCCAGGTTGATCCGGACGGGACGTCCGAAGGGCACCACCATGAACATCAGGAAGGCAGGGACGGCGGCCAGCATGGGTGCGGCCAGGTAGAGGCCGAGCTCGACCTTGCGGGGCGTTACCTGCTCCTTGAAGAACAGCTTCAAACCGTCGGCCACGGTCTGGAGTATCCCCCACGGACCGGCCCGCTCAGGGCCGATCCGGTTCTGCATGTCGGCCACGACCTTGCGCTCGAACCAGATGAGCAGGATGGTCACGACCTGGAGCAGCCCGAAGATCACCACCACCCGGAGCCCCACCAGGCCCAGGTCGATCCAGTCCATCAGGACGGCTCCGTCACGGAGACGCTGACGTCGAGCGAGTTGCCCACAGCGCCCATGCCGGGCTGGTTGAAGGGAATGTACACCGACCCCTCGGACAGACTCTGATCGATCCGCGCCGGCAACCGTACCGTCCGGCCGCCGACCCGGACCACCACCTCATCGCCCTCCGCAACCGCCAGCGAAGCGGCATGGGCCGGAGTCAGGTAGGCGCTTGCTCCCTGTGCCATCGGCGCCAGGGAGGGGCAGTGACGGAGGATCACACCGTCGTCGTAGAGGGTCCGGGCCAGATGGAGGGTGTGGTCGCCGAGCCGGCCGTTGAGATCCTGATGGCAGGGCTCGTGGATGAACGGCTGGTCGGCGGGGTCGACCGGGGCCACCTCGCCCTCCCGGGCATCCCATTCGAGGTGATCCCAGGTGATACCGGCGTAGGCAGGCGCCAGCCGGGAGATCTCGTCGGCGATATCCCGCTCGGAACCCAGGTCGAGAGGGCGGCCGAGGCGATCTGCCAGATCGTCCAGTACCGACCAGTCGGCCCGCGCCTGCCCGGGTCCGGGCACCAGCCGGTTCACCATCTGGACCCGGCCCTCCAGGTTGGTCACCGCGCCCTTCTTCTCCCCGAATCCGAGGGCCGGGAGCACCACATCGGCCTGGCGGGAGGAGTCGGTGAGGAAGAGGTCCATCGCCACCACGAAGCCGGCTCCCCACAGGGCGGTGGATCCGTCGAAGCCCACCAGGTCGCGGACCGGATCAGCGCCGCACAGGATGAGCACCTCGATCTCCCCCGCGCCGCATGCGGCGGCGATCCCGACGGCGTCGAGGCCCGGGCCCGGCGGCACGGCGCCCCAGGCGTCGACCAGGCGTCCCGAAGCGCCCTCTACCGGCAGGCGGCCGGGGAGCAGGTCGGGCGCCACCCCCATGTCGAGCGCTCCGAACGTGTTGCCACGGTGGACAAGCGGCAGCAGGGACGCGTCGAGGGACCGGGCGAAGGCAGCTACCGACTCGGCGAGGCGGGGGTCCTCGGCCAGTCCGGGACGCCCCACCAGAGCTACCAGGGGGCCCCGGCCCAGCGCCTCGCGCACCGCCTGGTATTCCCCGGCGCCGGCCATGAGCCGCTCCAGGAGCTGCGAACCCTCCCCCGGCCGGTAGGTCAGCTTGTGGGCGGCCCGGTCGTCCAGCCCGGTCCGGCGGGGATGGACCACGATCAGCGTCGCTCCGAGTTCCTGAGCGGCTCGCCTGACCCGCAGGTAGAGGATGGGGTGGGTCTCCTTGAGGTCGGGGCCCCACAGCAGGATGGTGCGAGCGGTCTCGAGGTCATCGATCCGGCCGCGACCCGCCAATCCGGTGAGGAACCTGGCGGGGAGGCCATCGCCGAGCCCGGCGTCGAGGTGGTTGGACCCCACCGCCACCCGCATGAACTTGGACAGGGCGTAGGCATCCTCGTTGGTGCCCCGAGCCCCGCCCAGCGCCGCCACCGACGCACCGCCACGGGTCGTGATCGCCACCCGGAGGCGTTCCGCCACCAGGTCAAGGGCTTCACCCCATCCGGCCTCGCGAAAGCCGTCGGCGTCCTTGATCAGCGGGGTACGGAGCCGCTCGGGAGAAGCGATGAACTCGAAGCCGAACCGTTCCTTATCGGAGAGCCACCCCTGGTTGGTGGCCCCGATGTCGAGACCCAGGAAGCGGAGCACGCGGTTCTGGGAGACGTGCACCGAGATGCCGGCGCCCTCGGTATGCACGATCCCGGTACTCTCGCCGATGGTGAGGTCCCAGGGTCGAGCCCGGAAACGGTATGGAACGGCGGTCAGCGCGCCGACCGGACAGATCTGCACGGTGTTGCCCGAGAAATAGGAATTGAACGGATCGTCCGGGAAGGTAAGTACCTGGGTGTGGCCGCTCCGGCCCTGGAACTCGATCAGAGGATCTCCCGAGATCTCATCCGCGAACCTGGTGCAACGGGCACAGAGGATGCAGCGTTCCCGGTCGAGCAGAACCAGATCGCTGATCGGCACCGGCTTGGCGAAATGGCGCTTCTCCTCCACGAAGCGGCTCTCTCCCGGGCCGTAGGACATGGTCTGGTCCTGGAGCGGGCATTCACCGCCCTTGTCGCATACCGGACAGTCGAGAGGATGGTTCGCCAGGAGGAACTCGAGCACCCCTTCCTGCGCCTTTTTGGCAGGCGCCGATTCGGTGTACGCCACCATCCCGTCGTTGACCGGCTGCACGCAGGAGGGGACGAGGATCCTGCCCCGGGGGGTCTCGATCTCGACCAGGCACATCCGGCACATTCCAACCGGGTTCATCCGCGGATGCCAGCAGAAGCGCGGGATGTAGACGCCGTTGTCCTCGGCCGCCTTGATCAGCAACTCTCCGGCGGGAACCTCCACCTCAACGCCGTCAATCGTCACGCTGACCATCGTCCGATCTCCTCCGCTCATCTCACCCCACCGATCGACACGGGCACCAGGTTGGCCCGCTCCAGCAGGTCGGCCTGCTCCAGGTAGCTATCCACCTCGTCGCGAAAGTACCGGAGGAGCGATACCACCGGAGAAACCGCCGAGGGCCCGAGCGGGCAGATGGTGGTCATGGCCGGAGGCCACCGAAGCCCGGGCGAGATGTTGTCGGACACGTCCAGTAACAGGTCGGCATCCACCGGCCGGCCCTGGCGGTCCATGATGCGCCTCAGGATCAGGTCGATCCAGACGGTCCCTTCGCGGCACGGCGTGCATTGCCCGCAGGACTCGTGGGCGAAGAACCGCACCAGGCGTTCGGCGGCCGCCACCATGTCGGTGGTGTGGTCCATCACGATGACCGCTCCGGAGCCGGTCATCGATCCGTTTCCGTCGATCTCCTCCTTGGTCACCTCGGTGTCGAGGTGAATCTCGGGGACGAACCAGGGTGCGGAGGCCCCGCCCGGCACCCATGCCTTGAGCCGGTTCCCGTCGCGGATGCCTCCCGCCAGATCGAAGATCAGCTCCCGCCAGGTCAGACCCTCCACGATCTCGTAGTTACCCGGACGGTTGACGTGACCGGAGATGGAGCACATTCGCTTGCCGGGCGAACCTTCGGGGCCGATGGCGGCATAGGCCGCCCCGCCCGCCATGATGATCCAGGGGACGTTGGACAGGGTCTCCACGTTGTTCACGATGGTGGGCATCATGTAGAGCCCCTTGGCGGCAGGGAAGTAGGGCGGCTTCAGCCGAGGCTCGCCCCGCCTGCCCTCCAAGCTGTTGAGTAAGGCGGTCTCCTCCCCGCAGATGTAGGCGCCGGCGCCCAGATGGACGGTCATTTCCAGGTCGTAACCCGATCCGAGAATGTCCCGGCCGAGATATCCGGCCCGGTACGCCTCCTCGACCGCGGCCTCGACCCGCCGGGCCGCCTTCGGGTACTCACCCCGCACATAGATGAAGGCGTGGTTCACCTCGGTCGCGTAGGAGGCGATCACGATGCCCTCGATCATCTGGTGCGGATCCCGCTCCATGAGTTGGCGGTCCTTGAAGGTGCCGGGCTCCGACTCGTCGGCGTTGACCACCAGGTAGGACGGGCGGGCCGGCGCCAGGAAACCCCACTTGACACCGGCCGGGAACCCCGCACCGCCACGGCCCCGCAACATGGAGGCTTTGATGTCCTCCGTGATCTCAGTCGGGGTGATACCGGGGGAACCGAGCACCCTGCGGAGTGCGGAGTAACCGCCGGTTGCCTCGTAGGTGGCCAGTGCGTGGCTGTTCACCGGATGGTGGTTCATCCGGTCGGTCAGGATCATCGGGAGGTCGCCGTTCCCCACGGTCATCGAGGTGTCCGGGTTCGGAACCCGGCCGTTGGACGGAACCGCCGTACCCAGGGAGGCGCAGGCCGGAACCGGCCCGGCGACACCCGCCGGTTCGGGTATGGCCCAGGGGAACGCCGTCCGCCCGCCGAACCTGTCCTGGAGATCGTCACCGGTCACCTGATCGGGCTTCTCGGAGCGGAGCCAGCGCACCATCTCCCTTGCCCTGCCAGGTGTGACTCCCTCTACGAACTCGTAGTTGACCTGGACCGCGGGAGCTCCCCCGCAGGCGCCGATGCACTCCACGTGCTCGGGAGTGATCGTCCCGTCGCTGTCGGTGTGGCCGGATGGGACCCCGGCCTCGGCCTCGACCGCACGGAGAACATCGTCGGCGCCGTCAAGCCAGCACGAGAGGGACGTGCACACCGACACCAGGTACTTACCGACCCGGTCTCGCTTGTACATCGTGTAGAAGCTGGCCACCGCCACCACCTGGGCCGGGGTCACGCCTACCAGTTCCGCCACCCGGCGCATGCCGTCCTCGGTGAGCCGGTCCGCGCCTCGGTCCAGATCCTCCTTCATCGCAATGTAGAGGAGAGGCATCATGGCGGAACGGGGCTGGGGGTACCGGGAGATGATCTGCCGGGCCCGTTCCTCGGCGGCTTCCGACCAGGTGTACGTCATCTCCGCCTACCGATCCACATCGCCCATAACCGGATCCAGCGACGCGATGCAAGCCACCGTGTCGGCCACCAGCGAGTCCGCCATCATGATCGGAAGAGCCTGGAGGTTGGAAAAGGAAGGCGCCCTGGTATGCATGCGCAACGGCGCGCCGCTCCCGTCGGACACCAGGTAGCACCCCAACTCCCCCCTCGGCGCTTCGATCGCCGAATAGGTCTCTCCGGCTGGGACCTTGAACCCTTCGGTGTATATCTTGAAGTGATGGATGAGGGCCTCCATCGACTCGTCGATACGCTGCCTGGGAGGGGGTGACACCTTGCGGTCGGCGGTCTTGTAGTCACCGCGGGGCATGGCGCCGGCCGCCTGTTCGATGATGCGCAACGACTGGTGTATCTCGCCGATCCGGACCCGGTAGCGGTCGTAGACATCACCCCGGCTGCCGGTCACGACGTCGAATTCGTACGCTTCGATACCCGAATAGGGCTGTGCCTTGCGCAGATCCCACGGCACTCCGGCCGCCCGCAGGGTCGGGCCGGTGACGCCATAGGCCAGGCACTCGTCCGCGGTGATGATGCCGACTCCCCGGGTACGGCCCAACCAGATGGGGTTCTCCTTCAGCAGATCCTCGTAGTCCCGCAATGCCCGAGGGATCCGCTCCAGTATCTCGGCCACGTCCTCCTCCCACCCGTCCGGCAGGTCGGCCGCCACACCGCCCGGACGGATGTAGTTGTGATTCATCCGCAGACCGGTGGTCTTCTCGAAGAAGGCCAGGACCAGCTCCCGTTCCCGGAAGCCGTACATCATCATCGACAGCGCGCCGATGTCCATCCCGTTGGTGGCGGTCGCGACCAGGTGTGAGGACACCCGGTTCAACTCGGTCATCAGGACCCGGATGGCCTGGGCGCGCGGCGGGATCTCCACCCCCAACAACTTCTCCACCGCCAGCGAATAACAGAGTTCGTTGTGGAGAGGCGCCAGATAGTCCATGCGGGTGACGTTGGTGCCGCCCTGGAGAAAGGTCAGGGTTTCGGCGGTCTTCTCCATGCCGGTGTGGAGGTAGCCGATGATCGGCTTTACGCGGCGGACGATTTCGCCTTCCAACTCGATATTGAGCCTTAGCACCCCATGGGTGGAAGGATGCTGGGGCCCCATGTTGACGATCATCCGCTCCTCGTCGTCGACAGTGTCGTCGACCACCCAGTCGTCGACCACGCGGGACCCGCGCTGCTCGACGCTCCTCTCGGTCGTCTCGTGGCGCTCCATCTCCTGAGCGCCCTCGTCGGTCCCGGACACCATCCACTCCGATACCTCCGGGGTCTCGGTGCCGGACACCCAGATATCGGTGGTGGAGGTCGGCTCGGCCATCATCTCACCTGGGGGGCGTCTTTGAACTGGACGGGTACGGCGCCCACATCGAAGTCTCGGCGGAGGGGATGGCCCGCCCAGTCGTCGGGCATCAGGATGCGGGTGAGATCGGGATGACCGGCAAAGCGGATGCCGAACATGTCGTATGCCTCGCGCTCCAGGAAGTTGGCGCCGGGGTAGACCGGCACCAGGGAGGGCACTTCGGGGTCGCCCTCCGGAACCGGCACCAGTACGCGGAGCCGGCGGTTGTGCTGCAGGGAAAGGAGGTTGACCACCACCTCGAACCGGACCCTCCGCTTCCCCAGGTAATCGACGACGGTGAGGTCCGAGCACATCTCGAAGCCGAGGGCGCGGGCCGCCCCGGCCACCCTTGCCAGATCCCGGGCCGGAACCCGGATGACACGATCTCCCACGGAGCGGCCGGCCTCGACGGAGGGAACCGCTTCCATGAGGTTCGCCAGCACCTCGTCGGCGCCGGCCACTTGACCGGGCGAGCTGTCGCCGGACATCAACGAGCCAACTCCCCCGACACCACCTTGTCCTGAAGGGTGAGTATCCCGTGCATCAGCGACTGCGGTCCCGGCGGGCATCCCGGAACGTAGACGTCGACCGGGACGATCTGATCGACGCCCTGAACCAGGGCGTAGTTGTTGAACATGCCACCGGTCGAGGCGCAGGCGCCCATCGAGATGACCCATTTGGGATCAGCCATCTGGTCGTACACCTGGCGCAGGACCGGGGCCATCTTCTGGGACACACGACCGGCCACCACCATCAGATCGGCCTGGCGGGGAGACGCCCGGAACACTTCCATACCGAAACGGGCCAGGTCGTTGTGGGCGGTGCCGGTGGCCATCATCTCGATGGCGCAGCAGGCCAGGCCGAAGGTGGCGGGCCACATGGACTGCTGCTGTGCCCACCGCATGGCCTTCCCGAGCGTGGTGGTCAGGAGTTGCGGAGGAGCGGTCAGGTGAGCCATCAGGCCGCCGGCTCGCCGGCCGGAGCATCCGCGGTCGATCGATACCGGGCGCGCCGTGACACGTTCCAGTCCAGGGCGCCGCGCTTCCACACGTAGCCGAGGGTCTCTACGATCAGCAGCGTGAAGATGGCGATAGCGGCTACCCCACCCCAGCCCAGCGTCCCGAAGACCGACGCCCAGGCGAACAGGAAGACGATCTCGACGTCGAAGATGACGAAAAGGATGGCGACCAGGTAGAACTTGACCGGAAAGCGCTGGATCGGCTCGGCCTCCGTGACGATTCCGCATTCGTAGGGCTCCAGCTTCTCAGCCGTGGGACGCTTGTACGAGACCAGGTAGGAAACCATGAGCGAGACGCCGGCAAACAGAACAGCCAGCACCAGCATGAGCGCTATGGGGAGATATTCGGAAAGATCCACGCCACCTCCGCGAGGACGCCAATCCTACGAACAGGCGCGACTATCGCCAAAACGGGGCGCTACCCGGCCCTCTTCCCGGTATGGCGAAATACCCGAATCTGTCCCAGGCTCATGGCACGATAGTGTCGATGTGCCGGACCCATGACACCACCGCCGTGATCCGTAACGGCGTGGCGGTCGTCACCTGCGAGCAATGCGGGATGGTCGCCTTCCGCAACCGAGACTCCTTCGGGGGTATAGCGGCGCTGTTCGCCGACTACAGCTTGGTCGGCCGGGTGGAGGCGATCGGCGCCCCTGCCGGCGAGGTCATGGCCTTCCGGCCCGCCAACCCCTCCGACCGCTCCACGATGGACGCGATACCGCCGCACCGTTGGTTCAGGGCCAATCAGCACCTGTGGGTGTGCCATGACGGCTCGGTCCTGCTTCTCGCTCACCGTTTCCCTCTGGTGTCGCGAATGCTGGGGTCCTGACCCGATCGGTCGAGCCCTTCTTGCGGAACTGGGTGCGGTACATCCGGGCGTAGAGACCATCCGTCTCCAGCAGGGCGTCGTGGCTGCCCTGCTCGACCAGACGGCCCCCGTCGAGCACCAGGATCCGGTCGGCGGCCTGGATCGTCGACAGGCGGTGGGCGATGACCAGCGAAGTGCGGCCCACCATCACCCGCTCCAGAGCCTCTTGGATCAGGGCTTCGGACTCCGAATCGAGATGGGCGGTGGCCTCATCGAGGATGAGGATGCGCGGGTCCTCGAGGATCACCCTCGCCAGGGCGATCCGTTGCTTCTCCCCGCCGGATAGGCGGTAACCGCGCTCTCCGACGACCGTCTCGTAGCCATCTGCCAAAGAGGCGACGAATTCGTGGATGTTGGCGGCGCGGGCTGCCGCTTCGAGTTCTTCCTCCGTGGCGTCCGGCTTGGCATACCGCAGGTTGGCGGCGATCGAGTCGTGAAACAGGAAAACCTCCTGGGTCACCATGCCGACCGAGCGCTCGAGTGACTCCGTTGTGGCGTCCCGAACGTCTACCCCGTCGATCCGCACCGAGCCCCGACTCACGTCGTACAGCCGGGGGATGAGGTAGCTCACCGTGGTCTTTCCGGCCCCCGACGGCCCGACCAGGGCCGCCACCTCACCCGCCTCGATCCGGAAGGCGACATTCTCCAGCGCCCAGCGCCGGGTGGGCGGCTGCCGGGACGGGGGGACCTCGCCCGGCCCGCCGGATCTGGCTATCGCCGTCAACCCGGCCGGTTCCGGCTGCTGGTACCGGAAGTACACCTCGTCGAACTCCACCGATCCGCTCACGGGTCGGATGTCGTTGGCATCCCGACGCTCCACAATCTCCTGCCGGAGGTCAAGTACCTCGAAGACCCGCTCGAACGAGACCAGGGAGGTGGCGAACTCCACCCGGGCGTTGGACATGGCCGAAAGGGGCCCGTACAGCTGCACCAGGAGGGTGGAGAACATGATGACCGTACCCAGGCTCATGGTCCCCTGGATAACCAGGTACCCGCCCACCCAGAACACGGCGGCGGTACCTATCGCGCCCACCAGCCCGAGGGCGGCGAAGAACCATCTCCCCACCACCGCGGCCCGGACGCCCAGGTCGCGGACCATCCCGGCCTCGGCCGAGAAGCGGGACGCCTCCTCGTTCCGGCGCCCGAACAGCTTGACCAGCAGGGCCCCGCTCACATTGAAGGTCTCGTTGAGGATGGCAGCCATCGCCCCGTTGTGCCGCATCTGGCGCCGGGTGATGGCGCGGAGCATCTGGCCGACCCGCCGGGCCGGATAGACGAACATCGGCAGTGCCGCCACGGCCAGAAGGGTTAGGCGCCACTCGGCCTGGACCATCACCACCAGGATTGCCACTACGGAGACCACGTTCGACACGATGGTGACGAAGGTGCCGGTGATGGCGGTCTGGGCGCCGACCACGTCGTTGTCGAGACGGGATACCAACTCACCGGTCTTGGTCTCGGTGAAGAACCGCAGCGACATGCCCTGGAGGTGGGTGTACAGGGCTCGCCGCAGGTCGTAGATGATCCCCTCCCCGGCCCTGGCGCTCATCCAGCGTTGGACCGCGCCCACCGACACGCTGATGAGAGGGACCACCACCATGGCTACACCCAGCAAGGTCAACCGCCCCACGTCGGCGGCCGGAATGGCGTTGTCGACCAGGTCACGGATCAGGAGCGGCGGCACCACCGTCAGGCCCGATACCACGAAGATCGTGACCAATGTGCCCGCCAGCAACATCCGGTAGGGCACACCGTAGGCGAATACCCGTCGTAGCAGCGCCCGATCGATCTCGGGACCGCGCTGGTTCCGGTCGTGGCGCACGTAAGACCACCATCCCCCACCGAAGTCGTGAAAGATAGAGACCTCCTGCTGGACAGGTCGATCTTAAGGGCAACGCCGACTTAAGGGCAACGCCGATCTAACGGGTAAGTCCCTCGCTTCCCTTCCCCGTCCGCATGGATTTCCACCGCCGCCGGCGCAACCCAGAGCCACATCCGGCGTGAGACTTGCGAGCCTGGTGTGGCTGCCCGGTGGTGTCGTGACCGGGTGAGACATCGGAAGATCGACACGCGCGCGTTTGCGCAATCGGGGGTATTCCGAATAGAGGTCGGCGGCGGAGTCCGGGGGTAGCATGGAAGATACCGACACGGCCGCTCGCGAGGGCACGATGACGATGGCGTACACCGACTACGAGATTCGGCGCCAACTTCGCCTCGGCGAGGACAGCGCTTGGGAATTCAAGGGTGTTGATTTTCACGCCAACGACCCCGCGCGGCGCCATCGCGATGGCTGGGCCGACGAGATCGCCGCGTTCGCGAATGCCCGGGGCGGCGTCCTACTACTCGGCGTCACCGACGCAGGCGATGTGCCCGGAATGTCTCGCAACCAACTGGATGCGCTCGAGCGTCAGGTCAGGGAGATCTGTACGGACTCCATCAAGCCGCCGATCAGGATTGAGACGTACCGCAGGGAGCTGGATGAACGGTCCTTCCTCCTTGTCTCGATACCGGAAGGGGACGCGCAATATGACAGCCCTGGCGGCAGCTTCGTGCGCGTCGGCAGCGCCAAGCAGCCCATGTCGCCCGACGAGCGGATACGCTTGGCGCAAAGGCGCGGCCAGGCTCGGTTCACCGGTTTCGACGAGCAGACGGTCGCCGGCACGGGCTTCTCAACCCTCGACAAGGATCTGTGGAAACCCTTGCTCAGCGCTGAGGGCCTGCGCGACCCCCAATTGGGGCTCGAGAAGCTCGGACTGTTGCGTACCGACGGCCACGGCGCGGTTCTGGCCACCGTGGCGGGCGTTCTGACGTGCACCCGACAGCCCCGTGAGTTCGTTCCGGGCGCGGAGGTCACCGCCGTTAGCTACAAGGGCGTTGACCGCGCGTCTGCGCAGGTCGACGCACATGACATCGCCGGTCCGATCAACGAGCAAATCACTCAAGCACTCGCGTTCGTCATGCGAAACATGCGTGTCGGCGCCCGCAAGGATCCTGCTCGTATAAACCTGCCCGAATACAGCTCGCGGGCGGTCTTTGAGGCTCTGGTGAATGCGGTCGCGCACCGCGACTACTCGATCCAGGGCAGCAGAATACGGTTGTCTGTCTTTTCTGACCGACTTGAATTGGGATCACCGGGTGGGCTCCCCAACAACCTGACCGTCGAGAGCATGATGGAGCGACAAGTGACTCGCAACCAGGTGCTCGCCTCGATCCTCGGCCGCATGAGCGTCGGTGAGATCGAGGGCGCCGGAGGCCGGCGGTACTTCATGGAGCGCCGTGGCGACGGTGTTGCCATCATCAGCCGCGAGACCAGTGAGTTGTCCGGGAAAGACGCACAGTTCCGGCTCATCGATGATGCGGAGTTGTGTATCACTCTCCCCGCAGCAGAGGTCCACGCAGACCCGGCCACCGTTGTGGTCACGGTGCGAAGCGGCGGATCACCACTCGCCGGCGCGGATGTGCTGGCATTGTTTCCGAACAACACCTGGAAGCGGAACCGCACTGACGATGAGGGCGAGGCGCGCCTTGACCTGCACTCTGTTCACCTGCCCATGACGGTGTTCGTGGCCCGCGAGGGCTGTGCGGCGCATGTCGAACGCGGCTGGTTCCCGATGGAACGAGCGCTAGCAGTGGAGTTGGCGCCCAAGGCGGAGGGCGGTTCGGTCGTGTTCGCAGAATCGACCGGTCGCGTGCCCGGTCTAGCCGGCCGTCTCAATCCGATTCTCGACACCAGTTACAGGACGTACCTCTATGCCTCCAACATCTCCATCAATGGCGGGCAGCAGCAGCCGGTCTCCTTCGTCCCGGGAGATGAGGATCTGCACCTGATGGACGCGGACGGCAAGTCGTTGCTCGTGCGGGTCGTTGCCATTGCAGGACGGTCGTCGGTCCTCGATTACGGCCCTGTCTGAGATCTCGTGAACGCGGCCGGCATGCGCTTCTCGCGCGGCGTTCGTGGTGCTGTCTGCCACCCGAGGAACGCACCGACAACCGACCCAACAGCCCCCCGCTCCCATAGCCGGGACTCGATCTCGACTCGAGACGACCGATCCGATGGGATGCGACCCACCTGAATTCAGGGGGCAGGGTTCCCTGGCCGGTAGGAATCCAGGAAAACCTCCCTGCCCAGCCGGGAGGAGTCGTAAATAGCCATGATGATGGCCAGCGAAACCCGGGCATCCTCCCCGGTGAGCGCCGGATCACGATCCTCGCGGATGGCGTCGACCATGTCCTGGAGCTGAACCCGGTGGCGAGTCTGCGGATAGGCCCACGGATCGTCGATATCGGTCAACTCAAAACCCGGGGCCACCTCCACCCGACCCTTATCACCCTCCACATCCCACACAAGGAACTTGTCGTACTGGGCATTGGCGACCACGGTTCCCAACTCGCCGTGCAGCTCGAGCCGGGATTTGAGAGCGGTCCGGACAGAGGAAGTGCTCTCGATAATCCCCATCGCGCCGTTGGTGAAACTAACTACCGCGGTAGCGGTGTCCTCCACCTCGATGTCGTGGAACTGGGTAGCCACCCGTCCCATCACCGAGCGCACCGGTCCCATCAGATACTGCAGCAGGTCAATGATGTGAATGGACTGGGTCATCAGACAACCCCCACCCTCGAGCGCCTTGGTTCCCCGCCAATCAGCAGAGGAGTAATAAGCAGCCGTCCGGCTCGATTTGTCAACCGCGTCGCTCAAGAAGACCCGCCCCAGACGACCCGAATCAACCGCCTCCTTGAGAGTCCGAGCCACCACACCAAAACGCATCTGAAAGATCACGCCCAGCTTGGTGTTGTTCGCCCGGCAAGCGCCGATCATCCGATCAGCCCTCTCCAGAGTCGTGTCAAGGGGCTTTTCCACCAGGGCATGCTTGCCGGCGTTCGAAGCGGCGATCGTCACCTCGGCATGCATACCGGTGGGAACCGATACAACCACCACATCTACATCATCATGTTCCACCAACCGCCGATAGTCGGTAAACCAGTGTCTGGCATCGTGGGTTTGCGCAAATCCGCGAACGTTGGATTCGTCCCGGCTGCACACCGCCACCAACTCGCCGCCATCGACGAATTTGAGCTCCTTGGCCATGAAGCCACCCGACATGCCGGTTCCGACCAGGCCGAAGCCGATATTCCCGTCTCTTACTGCCATCGCACTCTCAACCTGAGTCTATCGCCCTGGGTGAACAGCTCCCGGGTTATCGGAGGGCGAGGTGGTGCTCATCGGATTTCAGTGGGGGGGTGACCGTCGCGGGTAGCTCCCAGTCCGATCTGGCGCCGTAGAGGAGAGCGCCGGTTCGGAAGACCTCTCGGAGATCTCCGATCTCGTCATTACCATCGCACGATGGCTGTCTCACGTTGCGCGTCTTGGACCTTCACAGAGGCCACCCGCCAGTCCATGCGAACCAACCGCAGCCGGAACCCGCGCCCGGAACCGCCGACGACATCCTCCTGTCCTAGCCTCGGCTGGACCTGACATGCTCGCGGATCAGCAGGACAACCCGGCGGAGGAATCCCCACCGGTAGTGCCGAGCTTGAGCCGATTGCTGCGTGTGGCGGCGCCGGCCATACTGGTCATGGCGCCCCTGATCGGCCTTGCCCTCCACTCGGACCAGAGCATCGCGATATACCAATTCGCCTCGGATTACGGAACGAACCCGATCCGGATACTCGAAGCGAATCTGGGAGAGATCGGCGAGTTCATCTCGAAGGGCAACTTCCGACCGTTGGGCCGTTTCATCTTCTACCTGGAAGAGGCCGCCCGGTTTGATCTGGCAGCCGCGCTCGGGGTCCCACCCCACATCGTCCAGGGCGCCATAAGGGTTGCGATGGTCGGCGTCCTCGCCTGGGCGGCTACCTGCGTGGTGAGGGCGCTCGCCCGTTCGGCAACCGGGCACGCCGGATCCTCTCTCACGGACGGCGAGCGGCAGGCGATCGACCGCCTGATAGACCTATTTCCTCTGGTCTTCGCATCCGTGCTGATCGTCACGGGTCCGCTCCACCCCCTGTCCTTCTTCCCGTTCTTCCTCATCACCCTCGCAATCGCGATCCTTCTGATTCCGCTGTACGTCGCCTCCGACGAGGCGATGAACAACACGGATCTTGTCCCCCGGCTGGCGCTGCCCGCCTTGATCGGCCTGCTCGCGGCCATGACCTTCGAATTGATGTACCTGCTGCCGGTGACCTGCATCCTCATGATCCTCCTGCGGGCCCGGCTGTCGGGCCTAACCATGCGTCAGATCCCCTCGACCGCGGCATTCCATAGATGGCTGGCGTTGTGCCTCGGCTTTCTCACCGTCTTCATCCCGACTCGGATCACTATCGCGATGGCGTGCTCCGCGAACGACTGCTATGGCAACACCAACCCGGTGCCGTCCGGGTTCTCGGCAGGACAATGGCTGGGCCGGTTCATGTCCGGGCTGCCGGTGGAGGGCTGGTTCTCGATGTCACCGGGGACCATCGATCCAGGAGCCTTGGACCAGGCATGGTCGGGCATCTCCACCAACGTATGGCTCGTCCTGGCTGCCGTCGCGCTGGCGGTGGCGGCCGTCCGGGCCGGCGCCCGCCTCGTGAAGAACTCCGGTCACGAGCCATCACCCCGCGCCTACCGCCAACTAGGCACCGGTCTAGTGGTCTTCGGGACGGTGCTGGCCTTGTCGCCGGCGTTCCTGGTCAGCCTCTCGGAGGGCCTGCAGGGATGGAACTACCGGGGCTGGGGCCTGCATGATTGGCGTGACACCCTTCTGGTGCAGGTCGGCTGGGCCTTCATCCTCCACGGAACGCTGGTCGTGGTGTGGTCGCTCGCCGCCCACCACGGACGGAAGGGGAAGAGCCCGTCCCGCATGCTCACGCCTCTCCTCGTTGCCGGCCTAGCCCTGTGCCTGTCGTTGCCCGCGGTCCTCGCCCTGGGGGCCAACACCCGGTATGCCGAATCCCGCCGGGACCGGCCTCTGACCAGCATCGTCAACCTAATATCGGCGTCAAGCGTCGACTTCGATAGGACCGCCGCGGGTGAGGCTCGACGCTGCGCCCTGCTGGCCGACTATGGGGAGTTGGTGTGCGAGAGCTGCTGGCACAGCGGACCTCGACTGGCGGAGCAGCTCAACAACCTGTCCATGTCGCGTTACGGCGCCGCGTTCTGCGCCACGTCGCAGTGAGGTAGTTGATCGTTTATAGTCTATAGGTTTTCGTTTATAGTAGATTAGACTGACTACCAACTACCAACTACCAACTACCAACTACCAACTACCAACTACCAACTACCAACCGGCTGCCCGGCCCCCCTACGCTCTGGGAACCATGCGAATCCTCCTACTGAACGGTCCCAACCTGAACCTCTTGGGCAGGCGAGCCCCGGAGGTCTACGGCTCGGCCACGCTCGACGACGTAGCCGAGCAGTGCCGAGCGCACGCGGACCTGCTCGGCCACCGGCTCGAAACCCTCCAGTCCAATCACGAGGGGGAACTGATCGACGCCATCCACGCTGCACGGGAGACCGCTGACGGCATCGTGTTCAACCCCGGCGCCTTCTCCCACACCAGCTACGCCATCCACGACGCCATCGAGGCGGTCGATATCCCCACTGTCGAGATCCACATCTCCAACGTTCGGGAGCGCGAGCCATGGCGGCGCATCTCGGTGACGGAGCCGGCCTGCGCGTACCAGATCTTCGGCCGGGGTGTCACCGGCTACCTGGATGCCATCTCCCATCTTCACTACCTGAGGGCTCATCCGCCTCTCACCCTGCCGTACGGACCGCACCCCGACCAGGTGGCCGATCTGCGGATCCCCGATGCTCCAGGACCGCACCCCGTGGCCGTCCTCGTCCACGGTGGCGGGTGGACCGACCCCTACACCCGTGATCTGATGGACGGGGCCGCGGTCGACCTGACCGGGAGGGGAACGGCTACCTGGAATATCGAGTACCGGCGGATCCCACCAGTAGGCGGCTGGAGGGATTCCATTGCCGACGTTACCGCCGCGGTCGACGCCCTGTCCTCCATCTCCGGCGACCACTGCCTCGACCTGGACCGGGTGACGGTTATCGGACACTCGGCCGGCGCCCAGCTGGCGTTCTTCGCCACCAGGACGGCTTCCGTACGGCCGGCCGGCTTCGTCTCGCTGGCTGGGATGCTCGACCTGGGGAACATCGGTTCCGGCTTCGACCAACTCATCTCGGCCTTCCTGGGTGACGAGCACATTCACCTTCCGATGGTCGACCCCATCCGCGCCCTTCCTGGCGGGTTCCCGACCGTCGCCGTGCACGGCCGCCGGGACCGATCCGTGCCGCCGGATCAGAGCCGCCGGTTCGTGGAGGCGGCCCGCGCGGCCGGCGAACGATCCTGCCTGGTCGAGCTGACGGATGCCGACCACATGGATGTGATATCTCCCCGCGGCGCCGGATGGGAGGACGTGGCTCGCGCCTGCCTGGGCGGCTAGCCGGTCCCCTCCGGTTGTCCCCGACGGATGGCCCTTACGCCAGCGCCGCCTCGCCGAATATGCCCCTGACCTCGGCGTAGAGCGAGGACGACAATTCCACCTTCTCGTCCAGCCGGAAGACCTTCCGGCTCTCGCCAGCGGAGAGGTCGATGAAGACCGGCGCCGGCCCCGGATGGTTGGACACCACCTGTCTTAACTCGCGCAGCGACTCCTGGAAGGCATCCTGATCCGTAAGCGCCCGGTAGGGCTCCAGGCGCAGCCGGAGGTCGCTGTCGGGGACGAGCTTGGGCCTCGTGATCTTGAAGGCCCGCATCTTCACCTCATCCCCGGCGTTGTTCAACCTGCCCTCCACCACAATGATGGCGTCATCCTCCAGCATCTCCCCGGCCGCGGAAAGAGTCTTCGGGAAAGCCACCACCTCGACCGCATTGTCGAGATCCTCGATGTTGAAGTAGGCCATCTGCTCCCCCGAGTTGGTGTAGCGACGGGTGACGCCGCTTACGATCCCGCCGATCCTCACCCGCTCGCCATCAGCTAACCCCGCCAGCCCGGACACAGTCGTGCTGGTGTGCTCGCCCAGGGCTCGCTCCAGACCGTACAGCGGATGGTCCGAGACGTAGAGGCCCAGCATGTCCTTCTCGTGGGCCAGCAGGACATGCTTGTTCCATTCATCTCCGGGAATCACCACCTCGTCGAACTCCGGAACCTCGGCTTCCCCGCCGAACAGGCTGAACTGGCCCGCATCCTCGTGCCGCCTCCGAGCCAGGGTGCGCTCGATCAGCAGCTCCGCCACCTCCTGGAGACCCTTGCGGGGGTGTCCCAGGTCCTCGAACGCGCCCGCCCTGATCAGCGAGGCCACCACTCGCTTGTTGAGGGCTGTGCCCTCCACCCGGTTGGCGAAGTCCTGGAAGTCCGCGAAGGCGCCCCCGGCGTGGCGGGCCTCGATGATCTTGTCCACCACCGCCGACCCGACGTTGCGCACACCCGAGAGTCCGAACACGATCCTGCCGTCCCGGACAGTGAAGTCGCTATCGGAAGCGTTGACCGATGGGGCCGACACCTCCAGCCCCATCGTTCTGCATTCGCTCAGATACATCCGGGTGCGGTCCTTGTCGCGGCGCGACGAGGTGAGCAGGGCGGCCATGTACTCGGCAGGGAAGTGAACCTTGAGGTAGGCGGTCTGGTAGGCCAGCAGGCCGTAGGCGGCACTGTGCGATTTGTTGAAGCCGTAACCCGCAAAGCCCTCGATCGAGTCGAACAACCCGCCCCCGAACTCCGGCGTGTTGCCGCCTTCCACCACTCCGGCCACGAACTTGTCTCGTTCCTGCGCCATGATGGCGGGTATCTTCTTGCCCATCGCCTTGCGCAGGGCGTCGGCGTCGACCATCGAATACCCCGCTATGTCGCGGGCGATCTGCATGACCTGCTCCTGGTAGATCATGAGGCCGTAGGTCTCGCTCAGCACGCTTTCGGTCGCCGGATGGGGATAGTCCACCGCGCTGCGCCCGTTCTTGCGGTTGGCATAGGCGTTGTGCCAGTCATTGGACATCGGACCGGGCCGGTACAGGGCCACGAGGGCGATCATGTCCTCGAAACGGTCCGGCCGCAGGCTCCTGATCAGCGAGCGCATAGCGGTGCCTTCCAGCTGGAAGACCCCGATGGTGTCGCCCCGGCACAACATGGCGTACGTGTCAGGATCGTCCAGAGCGATCCGGTCGATGTCGGGACGGGCGCCGGTACTCCGCCCGATCAGATCCAGCGTCCGATCGATGGTCGACAGGGTGCGCAGACCCAGGATGTCCATCTTGAGCAGTCCCAGCTTCTCGATGGCATGCATCTCGTACTGGGTGACCACCTCGGCGTCCTCACCCTTGCGCTGGACCGGCACCAGGTCGGTAATCGGACGTGGAGCGATGACCACCGCCGCAGCGTGGATCGAGTCCTGCCGGCGAAGCCCTTCCAAACCCCGCGCGGTGTCCAGAACCAGGCGGGCGTCTTTTTCGTTCTGGTATTCCTCTCGTAGGCCGGCGGCGTGGGCAAACCACTCCTTGGTGATCCCATCGGCATCCGGGGCCGGGGGGTTGAAGCAGATGTCGAGCGAAGCCTCCCGTCCCAGGACCGGCGCCGGCATCAGCTTGGCCAGTCGGTCCCCCATCGCGTACGGGAAACCCTGGACCCGGGCCGAGTCACGGATCGCCTGCTTCCCCTTGATGGTGGAGAAGGTGACGATCTGCGCCACGTGATCGGATCCGTACTTGTCCGCCGCGTACCGGATGATGTCGCCGCGGAACCGTTCGTCGAAGTCCATGTCGATATCGGGCATCTCGCGCCGTCCGGGGTTCAGGAAGCGCTCGAAGATCAGGCCGTACTCGATCGGGTCCAGATCGGTGATGCCCAACGAGTACGCGACGATCGATCCGGCCGCCGAACCCCGTCCCGGGCCGACCCGGATCCGGCGCGACTTCGCGTAGCGCACCAGGTCCCATACGATCAGGAAATAGTCGGGGAAGCCCATGTCCTCGATGATCCGCATCTCGTGCTCTATGCGCTCCCCGACCTCGCCGCCGGCCTCCCCCTTGTAGCGGCGGCGAGCGCCCTCGCTCACCAGCTCCCGCAGGTAGGACATCGCCGTGTGACCATCCGGCACCGGGAAGTGGGGCAGGAGCAGTTGATCGAAGTCCAGGTCCACGTTCACGCGCTCGGCTATCCGGAGAGTGTTGTCGCACGCCTCGGGATACGTGCCCTCCGGGAACCGGTCCCTCATCTGCCCGGGAGTCTTCAGGTAGAACTCCTCACCCTCGAAACGGAGGCTTCGCTCCGGGTCGCCAACGGTCGATCCGGTCTGGATGCAGAGCAGAACATCGTGGGCGGCCGCCTCGTCCTGGCGGGTGTAGTGAGCGTCGTTGGTGGCCAGAAGGGGAGCACCGATTCGCTGGGAGATCTCCACCAGGTCGGGGAGGATGCGCTTCTGGCTGTCCAGGCCCAGGTCATGGAGCTCGATGAAGAAACGGTCCCGGCCGAAGATGTCCTGGTAGAGGCCGGCTGCCTCCACGGCCTTCTCCATGTCCCTCCGGCCGCCGCCGTACCCGCCTTCCCGCGGCGCGTCCGGGGCCAACAGGGTGGGCACGTGACCCGACAGGCAGCCGCTGGTGGCGATGATCCCCTCGGCATATTCGGCCAGCAGCTCGTGGTCCATCCGGGGCTTGTAGTAGTAACCCTCCAGGAAGGCCCGGCTGACCAGCTTGACCAGGTTGGCGTAGCCGGTCTGGGTCTCCGCCAGAAGGGTGATGTGATGACGAACGTTGTCTGGTCCGGTCGGCCGATCGAAGCGGGAGCCGGTCGTCAGGTAACCCTCCACGCCGAGAATCGGCTTGATGCCCGCACCGGTAGCGGCCCGGTAGAAATCGACCGCGCCGTAGAGCACTCCGTGATCCGTCAGACCCAGCGCCGGTTGGCCGTCGGAGACGACCGCCTGCACGGCGTCGTCGATCCGCGCCGCGCCGTCCAGCATCGAGAACTCGCTGTGCACGTGGAGGTGAACGAAACCGTTACTCGCCATGCCCATCCTTGACCGCTACTCGTCGGCCGGTCAGGGGCACCCAGCGATCCGGAACACTAGCGAACTCCGGCCGGTCGAACTCGCCCCACAATCCCTATCAATAGAGAATCGGGGTCATTCCGGGGACACCTCCCCCGTACCGGGCCTGCCGAGGACATCGAGGCTCGCTCGGAGATCCGGTGGAAGGGGCACCTCCACATCGAGGTCCTGGCGGGTAACCGGATGGATGAGGCCGAGCCGGTGGGCATGGAGCCAGACGCGGCCCGGATCGACTCCGGCCCGGGCAGGCCGCCCGTAGACCCGATCCCCCACCACCGGCCGGGTGATCGAGCCCAGGTGCACCCGGATCTGGTGGGTACGCCCGGTCTCAAGAGTCACTTCGAGCAGGCTCAGCACGGGACGGTCCCATGTCGCCAGCCACCGGTAGTGCGTGATGGCGGGCTTGCCGCCGGGACCCACGAACCGCCTCGCCCGCCGCCGATCGATCGGCGCATCGATCGTCCCGGAGGCGACGTCGAAGCCACCGTGGGTAAGGGTGAGGTAGCGCCGGCGTACCTCTCGGGCGGCCATCGCCTCGGTCAGGCGACGATGAGCAAGCGGATGCCGGGCGATGAGGATCGCGCCCGAGGTGTCCATGTCGAGGCGGTGGACGATTCCCCAGCGCGGGTACTCGCCCACCCCCTCCACCTCGGGCCACCGATGGAGAAGCGCCGAGACTAGGGTTGCCTCGGCGTGACCGGGCCCCGGGTGGGTCACCATCCCCGAGGGCTTGCCGATCACGGCCAGGTAGCGGTCTTCGTAGCGGACTTCGAGTTCGACCGGAAACGGCCGCAAAGCGGGGGTCTCGTGAGGCACGAACCAGAGGGCGTCACCGGCCGCAAGCCGGGTGCCGGGCCGGCTTCTCGCGTCCGGCCTGGTCGCGATCAGCCCGGCTCCGCCGGCCTCGATCATCCGCCTCGCCGCCGCCCTACTCACCCCGGCCAGCCGGGCCAGGATCAGGTCGAAGCGGGCGCCGTCCAGCGATTCGGGGACGGTCAGGTGCGCCTGGCCGCCCATAAGAGGATCACTACGCCCACCGTGATGGCGGAGTCGGCCAGGTTGAAGGTGGGCCAGAAGCTGAAATCGATGAAGTCCGTGACCGCTCCGGACATCCAGGGTCCGTGCAGGAGCCGATCACCGAGGTTTCCAATCGCCCCGCCAAGTACCAGACCCAGCCCCACCAACTCGGTGGTGCTCCGGGTGCGCTCCACCACCACCAGGATCAGGAAAGCGACAAGGACGGCCGCCAACCCCAACCAGGAACCGTAACCCTGGAACAGCGAGAAAGCCGCCCCCGAATTCTCCGTGACCGCGAGCCGGAACCAGCCGGGAATGATCACGGCGTCGTGGTCGGCCAGCGCCGTTCGCGCCCACAGCTTGCTGATCTGATCGGCTACCAGAACGGCCCCGCCGAGGAGGCCGGCGTTGATGCGTCGGCTGGTCAGCGCCGGCGCGATGCGCACTTCACGCACAGGCTGGTCTGCGGAAGGGCCCGCAGGCGCGCCACCGGAATGGGATCTCCACAAACGCGACAATCGCCGTACGTGCCGTCCTCGAGTGACTGCAACGCACTGCGGACCTGGCCGAGCAGGTCACGGCTGTTGCGGTCCACCGACAACTCCTTCTCGAACTCGAAGGCCATCGAGCCGCCATCGGCCGAGTCCGGATCGGGTCTGCGCTCGGCGGCAGTCTCAGCCATCCTGACCTCGCTCCGCTCGGCTTCGTGGTCGGCGATAACCGCGACAAGACTCTGCTCCTTCTCCTCGAGGAGCCTCCTAAAACGTGCGAGTGTGGACTCGGCCAGCTTGCGGCGAGACGCCATACCGCTCTTCCTCCGGGCGCGACTGTGGGGGCCGACTGAAGGTAGCAGGTCCGAAACGCGGCCGCAGACATCGGTCAGCGGCGACCGGCCGGTTCCGGTACTACCCACCGCTACGGGTACGATGGCGCCCGCCAGCCACTCCCAGGATCATGCCAGGTAGCCAACCAGACTCCCCGCCGGTCTCCGACTTCACCCGGGTACCTCCCGGACTCGACCTCCCGGCCCTCGATGAGCGCATCCTGGAACGGTGGGATGAGACCGGCGCTTTCCAAGCCTCGGTCGAGATGCGACCCCGCGAGCACGAATACACGTTCTACGACGGCCCCCCGTTCGCCTCCGGGAGCCCCCATTACGGCCACATCCTGGCCGGGATCATCAAGGACATCGTCCCCCGCTACTGGACCATGCGAGGGCGCCGGGTGGAGCGCCGCTTCGGCTGGGACACCCACGGCCTGCCGGTCGAGATGGAGGTCGAGCAGCAGCTCGGAATCTCCGGGCCCCGCCAGATCGAGGATCTGGGCGTGACCGTTTTCAACGATGCCTGCCGCCGGATGGTCGAGGTCACCACCGCCGACTGGGAGGGCATAACCCGCCGCATAGGCCGCTGGGTCGACTTCAGAAACGACTACAAGACCATGGACCCCGAGTTCATGGAGAGCGTCTGGTGGGTATTCCGAGCCCTGTGGGACAAGGGCCTGGTCTACCGGGCCTTCAAGGTACTTCCCTATTCGTGGGCCGCCGGCACCACCCTGTCCAACTTCGAGGTGAGTCTGGGCGGCTATCGCGACCGCCCGGACCCCGCTATCACGGTCCGCCTTGAGGTCCTAGAGACCCCCGACCCGAGCGGGCCGACCCGGCCCGGCGACTACCTGACCATCTGGACCACCACTCCCTGGACACTTCCGGGAAACCTGGCGGTCGCGGTCGGCCCGGACATCGATTACGTAGCCGTAGAGGACGGCGGTAGACGCCATTGGGTGGCTGCCCGGCAGGTGGAGGATGTCTTCGGCGAGGCCCGGCAGCCGGCTGCGCTCGCCTCCGGCAGCGAGCTGCTGGGGGTGCGCTACCGCCCGCCATTCTCCTACTTCGAGGATCGGTACAGCCAGGGGGCCTTCCGCGTGATTCGTAGCCCATCGGTGACCACCGATGAGGGGACCGGCCTGGTCCATATGGCGCCCGCCTACGGCGAGGAGGATATCTACGCGCTGGCGGACGCGGGCCTGGACGTGATCGTCGATCCCGTAGACCTTGAGGCGAGGTTCACCAAGGCCACCCCCGACCTGGCCGGGCTGCATGTGTTCGAAGCGGCCGACACGATCATCGGCCTGCTACAGGAGTCGGGAGCGCTGCTTCGCAACGAGCGTATCGTCCACTCCTACCCGTTCTGCTACCGCACCGATCAGCCGCTCATCTACAAGGCCATCCCGACCTGGTTCGTTCGGGTCGAGTCGATCCGCGACCGGATGGTGGAGCTGAACGGATCCATCCACTGGGTTCCGGGACCGGTGGGGGCCAACCGGTTCGGGAACTGGCTGGAGGACGCCCGGGACTGGGCGGTCTCCCGCAACCGGTTCTGGGGGAGCTGTATCCCGGTCTGGGAATGCGATACCTGTGGCTACCAGGAGTGCATGGGTAGCCGGGCGGACCTGGCCGCGCGGGCCGACGTCTGGCTGGAAGACCTCCACAAGCACGTGGTGGACGAGGTGACCTATCAGTGCCCTTCGTGCTCGAGTGGTGCGGGCATCATGGCTCGCGTGCCCGAGGTGCTGGACTGCTGGTTCGAGTCCGGGTCGATGCCCTACGCCCAGTATCACTATCCGTTCGAGAACGAGGAGCGCTTCCCGCGGACGTTCCCTGCCGATTTCATCGCCGAGGGCCTCGACCAGACCCGGGGATGGTTCTACACCCTCCACGTGCTGGCCGCCGCCCTCTTCGACGAGGTCGCTTTCCGCAACTGCGTCGTCAACGGCATGATCCTGGCGGAGGACGGGCGCAAGATGTCCAAGCGCCTCAAGAACTACCCCGAGCCCTCCGCCGTTCTGGACCGGTATGGGGGGGACGCGGTCCGGGCCTACCTGATCGACTCGCCCGTGCTCCGGGCCGAACCCCTCCGCTTCTCCGAAGCGGGGGTGCGCGAGGTGGTGCGGACGGTGATCCTGCCGTTCTGGAACGCTTATTCCTTCTTCACCACCTATGCAGAGGCGGACGGCATCCGGTTCGACGACCTCGGGTCGGCGCCCGCCCCCGCCGACCGGCCCGAGATCGATCGTTGGATGCTGAGCGTCCTGCAGTCGCTGATCCGGCGGACCAACGAAATGATGGAGGGCTACTACCTGTATGCCGTGGTGGGCCCGGCTCTCGGCTTCGTCAACGACCTGACCAACTGGTACGTAAGAAGATCCAGGCGCCGCTTCTGGAGGGCTCGGGAGGGCAACGAGGCCGACAAGCAAGCTGCCTTCGCCACCCTCTACGAGGTGCTGGTGACCTTCAGCCGCCTGCTGGCGCCGGTCCTGCCCTTCATCACCGAGGAGATCCACGCCGGCCTGGTCCCGGGCGCCTCCAGCGTCCATCACACCGACTACCCGGTGGTGGACGAGGACACGATCGACGAAGGCCTCGAACGGTCGATGGATGTGGCGCGCACGGTGGTGACGCTCGGCCGGTCGCTCCGGTCGGATCATTCGATCGGTGTTCGCCAGCCCCTGGCGCGGCTGGCGGTGATCACCGGCGATCCGGAGGTGGCGGCAGCGGTTCATCGCCACGGCGAGGTGATCGCCGAAGAACTGAATGTGAAAGAGATCGGCACCCGCGACGACGAGCTGTCGGTGGTCGAGTTGGCGGCCAAACCCAATTACAAGCGCCTCGGTCCCCGCCTCGGCGCAGCGGTCCGGGAAGTCGCCGCCGCGCTGGCCGGCCTGCGGTCGGAACAGGTGGCGTCCCTGGTCGAGGCGGGCGGGATGACCATCGCCGGCCACGAGTTGAGCGCCGACGACGTTGTCATCACCAGGAATCCCCGTCCGGGTATGGCGGTGGCATCGGATGGTTCGCTCTCGGTGGCGCTCGACACGGCGCTGACCGACGTGCTCAGGAACGAGGGCCGGGCCCGCGAGGTGGTCTCACGGATCCAGCGTGCCCGGCGCGACCTCGGGCTCAAGGTCACCGACCGGATCCGGCTCCGCTATGACACCGACGACGACTTACTCTACGAGGCCATCGACACCCATGCCGACTTCATCGCCGGCGAGGTGCTGGCGGTTGCGATCCTTTCCGGCCCCATGCAAGGCGGCATGGCATTCGAGATCGGCGGGAGCACCCTGTCGGTGCGTCTCGAGAAGGCAGAAGGGGCCGAGGGCCACTCCACAACCTGATCCACAAAGTTGGCGACGGCCGGCGCCATAGCGCGTCTCCGGCTGCGGATCGGGCAAACCCCCTACGAGAACCGGCGGAGCGAGACCGGATCCGGTTCGAGGTCGGTGGGTAGGTCGCAGACGATCTGGGCGACCAAGCGGCCGGTTACCGGCCCGAGCGACAGACCGAGCTTGCCGTGCCCGACGGCGTAGGTGACGTTCCTCCAGCCGGGTGACCGACCGATTATGGGGAGTCCGTCGGGTGTAACCGGTCGCAGACCCGCCCATCTTTCCAGCACGGTGAGCTCGGGATCGAGCCGCACGCGGGATCGGACGTTGGCCTCGATCTGGGCCAGCCGCCGGAGCGACGGCCGGGTATCGAGACGCCCCAGTTCGAGCCAGCCGCTCATCCTCAGCAGGTCACCCATCGGGTTAACCGCCACCCATCTGTCTCCTATCAGGAGGTTATTGCGAGGACCGTGGCGAGGGGCCGCCACCGTCATGCTGTATCCCTTACCGGCCTGTATGGGAACCGACTCGCCGAGCAGGGCAGCCACCCCAGGAGTCCATGCACCGGTGGCTACCACAACCTCGTCGGCCACCAAGTCGCCCCGGGAGGTCACCAGACGGTCCACGCCGCCGTCCGAGGTCCGGAAGTCCAGCAGCCCCGTATGCGGAACGAACACGACCCCGCGTCCCGACAACACCGACACGATTCCCGACATGAAGCGGGCAGGATCGAGACCGGCGTCATCCACACACCGGAACCCCCCGATGACCCCCTCGTCCAGCGCCGGTTCCAGTTCACGGAGCTCAGCGGCGCCGTATCTCTCGATGGTGACGCCGTGGCTCTCCATCGTGTCGGCCTCGTGCCGGGCGGCGGCCAGAGCCGCCGGGTC
>LXNI01000506.1_pt1 | contig 43774 bp, 37 predicted proteins | sample 809091 | NCBI WGS metagenome assembly LXNI01 (sample SAMN04870527, study PRJNA318959) | sponge metagenome | biome: 01000161; feature: marine sponge reef; material: water | host: Sarcotragus foetidus | place: Greece: Milos, Mediterranean Sea | collected 2013-05-29 | depth 5-7 m
CGTAAGAAAACCCGTATCGTGTAAGACCGGACTTATCCTCCGTTACCTCGGCAAATGCTTGTCCGAGTGTAATGCCGATGTCCTCAACAGTGTGGTGGGCATCGACGTCCAAATCTCCTTGTGCATCAATGGTGATGTCAAACAACCCGTGACGAGCGATCTGCTCAAGCATGTGCTCAAAAAACGGCAGACCTGTGTTAAGTTGCGCTTCGCCTTTGCCGTCCAGCTGTAACTTGACAGTGATTTTCGTCTCAAGCGTATTTCTACTTACTTGCGCGGAGCGGGACACGGGTGTGGAGGTCCTTAAATGTGTTTGGCGATTTTAGTAAGTGTCGCAACAGTCCTAGAGTCGATCTGCAAGACTGCCGTAAGGCAAGAACCGATTCTGCGTGTGTGATTTGATCCACTCGAACAAATCGGCGGGTATCGCATCACGCGCCTTCAGTGCTCTAATTAGTTTGAGTACAGGCGATCGACTTCCAGCCTCAAAGCCATTGAAGTCGCGTTCAACTAAGGTCAGCACTCGAATCCAAGCTTCTATTGAAGCGGTCGATTCAGTCGTGACAAATGCTTGCCATACATCATCGTCTATCAGCATGATAGGTCGTAGAAGCGCTTGCTCGTCATCGGATAGCGCAATGGCTCCTGACTCAAGTTGCTCTGCAGCGTGATTCAGAATTACACGGTGTTTTGAAGTCAAGCTTGCCGCTGATGGATCCCAGCTTTCGACTGTCACGAAGCGTAAGTCACCTTTATGGGTTGCACCAAGGATTAGATTATCAAGTGATTGAGTCGGACACGTGCGACGATATGAGCGCACAATCATGAGCGACTGGTTCGCAAAGCGTGTATTGCAGTGGGCTGCGAGCGAAGGTCGCAACGAGCTGCCGTGGCAACAGGAGCGAACACCTTACCGTGTTTGGATATCTGAAATCATGCTCCAGCAGACACAAGTGCGAACCGTAATTCCCTATTTCGAGCGATTCACCACGCGCTTTCCAACCGTCAAATCATTAGCTGAGGCATCGCTTGATGACGTCTTAAGCCTTTGGAGCGGACTTGGTTACTATCGTCGCGCCCGTCATCTACGCGCAGCAGCGGGTCAAATCGTGAAGGATCATGGCGGGGAAGTTCCAGATACTCTCGAGGAATTGATGAGTCTTCCTGGGATTGGACGCTCAACTGCAGGCGCGATCCTTGCGAGTGGGTTTAACCAACCTGGCGTCATTCTCGATGGAAATGTCAAGCGTGTTCTTGCTCGATTCCACCTGGTTGATGGTGAACTGCATCGGTCCCCAGTCTTGAAGAAACTCTGGGAATTCGCCGAATTACATACCCCAGCCGAACGTTGTGCGGACTACGCGCAAGCGATCATGGACTTAGGTGCAACCTGCTGCACCAAGTCCACGCCCAGTTGTAGGAGCTGCCCCGTCCACAGTCGATGTGCTGCGTACCAACATGACATCGTGGCTAGCTATCCAATGCGGAACATGCGCAAACCATCGCGTCGCGAGACATTGAAATTTCTCTTAGCTGTCGATAGCAGCGGAAGAACACTTCTGCAACGGCAGGCCGAAGATAGTCTATGGGGAGGATTGTGGTTACCACCACGCATCGAAGAAGGAACTCGCCTTGCTGATTTAATTCAGTTTGGTGGAATCAGTGGAGACCGTGTGCATCGCGAAGGGACTATCGTTCCATTCATCCATACACTCTCTCACATTCGATTCCATGTTGAAGCTACAGTTGTTTACCTGACGAGCTCGCCGCGAATGAACCCGTCTCGAGATGACCTTCTCTGGTATGACACGAACGCCCCGTCCGCCCTAGGGCTATCCAGATTAACGGTTGCACTACTTGAAAAGATCGAAAAGTGATGTGGGGATTCGGAGAAGGACACGCTCGACTCGCGATATGGACGAAGACGCGCTTCGACAATGCTTACGATTCGGCCGTTACACGATCGCGTGCAGTCCTATGAGAATCGTCCAATGCCGCAGGCACGGTAAAGAACTGCCTGGTTTAGAAGCTCCGCCGATGCCTGGCCCACTCGGCGACGATATCTACGAACATGTATCGGCGAAAGCGTGGCAGGAGTGGCAAACACTACAAACAATGCTCATCAATGAGCATCACTTGTCACTCCGCGACGCGGATGCACGGAAGTATCTCCTTGATCAAATGAATCGCTTTTTCCGCAACGAGGAGACGGAAACACCCGAAGGTTACATTGAACCTGAGGACTGATAGCAGCACACAAGACGGAGTAACTGAGAATGATCTTTGAACGCGGCGACATCCGTATTCACTACGAAGTTCATGGCGACGGGTTTCCCATCCTGTTGTTCGCACCAGGAGGCATGCGTTCGGCAGCGTCGTTTTGGCATGGAAGTGAGTGGGATCCCGTTGCGACACTGTCGAAAGATTTCCAGGTCATTGCAATGGACCAGAGGAACGCTGGTAGCTCGATCGCGCCAGTCTCAGGTTCTGATGGGTGGGCGACCTACACGGCTGATCACATCGCTTTAGCAGACCATTTGGGTCTCGAGCGCCTACACCTGATGGGAGGCTGTATTGGTGGACCCTATTGTTTTGGCTTTATTCAGGCGGCGCCAGCACGGGTATGCGCTGCCGTCATCCAACAGTCAATTGGAGTTGACAACAATCAGGACCTATTCTTTGAAATGTTTGACCAGTGGGCGAATCCAATAAAAGACTCACATCCTGAAGCCAGCGAGTCAGATTGGACCCAGTTTCGCGCAAATATGTTTGCGCAGGAGTTCCTGTATAACGTGGATCGTGAATTCATTCGGAACTGTAACGTACCTTTGTGGGTACTGATGGGTTCTGATCCGTACCACCCTGAGGTCGTTTCCCGAGAGATAGCAGACCTTGCACCAAATGCGACCCTTGTTGAGAACTGGAAAAATCCTGATGAAGACGACACGGTCGAAAAGGTGATAGCGTTCTTACGGGAGCACACCCCAAATGACTAATACGATCGTTCGCATTCGGTGGTCTTGGTGCGACTGACCAGCGTTAATGTCGGCACTGCATCGCGCTTGGGCGACACGCTCACGGGGATCTGCAAAGAGTCACAATCCGGTCCCATATCGATCAACGCGCTCGGTATTGATGGCGACGCTGTTTGTGATGTGAAGTTTCACGGCGGTCCCGATCAAGCGATCTACGTGTACGGCGGCGACGACTATGCGTATTGGGAGAACTCACACGGTCTGGCCCTCGCGCCCGGAGCGTTTGGCGACAACCTGACCATTTCGAACTTAAGCTCTCTATCAGTCTACGTCGGGGATCGTTTTCAAATTAACGATGTCTTGCTTGAGGCGACAGCACCACGAATCCCGTGCGCTACACTAGGAAAACGTATGGACGACCCTAAATTTCCAGTTGTGTTTCGGAAGGCTCAACGATCTGGTTTTTACTGCCGTGTACTCGAAACCGGCACCTTCGAAGGCGGAGACTTAGTGACACATACGCGGATTGCGGATTCGAAGCCGTTGTCCATCCTTGGGATGTTTGAACTCTATTACGATCCAAAACCATCTCGCGAACGCCTAGTGCATGCGCTTGAAGCTCCTATCGCCATCCGCGATCGGGAACGATTTATCACGCGCCTCGAAAAAACAGATGCTTGACTACGACAGCGGTACGGCGATTCACTTTATCGCGTTCGCCGTGCTCTTTACCTCTGCATTCGCGTTCGTGACCTGGCGTATCGTGCGCAACCTTGAGAAGGAGGATGAGGCGTCCAACCGCGAAGACAAGCCATCGGCGGAATCGGAAGTTAGTGACAAGGATCAAGATACGCCGGGAACATAGTCTCCCGACTGTATCACGACGAGACCGATGGAGTCAGACCGGGATCGCTGGAATAAGCGCTACCTTGAAGGCGCATATGTCTCGCGTCAGCATCCGACGCCACTGTTAGCGCAATGGATTGACAAACTACCTTGTAAAACTGCACTAGATATCGCATGCGGCAGCGGCCGAAATTCACGCTTTCTCTCTCAGTACGCCGAGAAAGTGATCGGTGTCGATATTTCCGATGTTGCAATTACGCAGGCACGAGAACTCGCGTCACAAATGGACAATGTCGAATTTATGGTCGCGGACCTCGATAACGGCCTACCACTTCAACAAGAATTCGACCTAGTCCTTATGGTTCGTTACGTAAATCCAGGACTGTTGCGGATGTTGCCTAAATTCCTTGTTCCAAGTGGCGCGATCCTTATTGAGGAACATCTGCGCTGGGACGACCCAAACCTGGAACTTGCTGGACCAAAGAATCCAGATTACCGTGTCGCACCAGGCAACATCGCGCAGGCTCTGTCGGTTCTACAAACCTTGCACAGTTTCGAAGGACTAGTGACGGATCCGTTAGGCGAAGTGTCAGCGGTCTCTCAATTCATCGGCACTAAATATTGAGCGTTACTAACTAGCCCTGTTTCGATCGTTTGATGTACGATAGCAGACTTAGCTACTCCGCGGCGCAGCCGTAGCCATGCCTTATATCTCAGATCGACATGTCCATGACGCAGATTCGCGCGTTATGGAGATTCCCCATTGGTTAGACGACTTTGGGACACAACGCGTCGTCGAACAATTCAACGCGCGCTTCGGTCGACAGGGATCCGACTTTTTTACCAATGTAACAAAAACGCATGAAGACGCAAATTTCGGGCCCGAGGACGAAAGTCGCATGATGGGTTTAAAGAACCACGATGCGATCGGCGCGTTTAAAAAAGCGGATCGATCCATTGCTCTCGATCTCATGGGTGTCAAAACTCAATTGGTATTTCCGACATCGACCAACGTATGGCTTGAAACGCTTGAACACGGTGATGATCTAGACCTGCTCTATGAAACAGCCAGCGCAACGAATCGCTCACAGATCGAGTTTTGCAATCATGACGAACGATTGCTGCCGGTTGGCTACGTACCGCTTGCCGATCTTGATCGCGCAAGCGAAGCAGCGAAGGAAGCACTGAATATTGGTATCAAAGCACTCTTAATCCCGTGGGCTTGCCCTCGTAATCACGCAACAAGCCACGTCAAACTAGATGCTGTGTGGTCGCAAGCAGTGGACGCAACTGTCCCTGTTCTCCTTCACGTTGGTCTCGCGGACCGTGTATTGCCGGACGCGCACAAGAACAACGGTCTACCAGCTGTACCAGATTTTCACGGCGGCGAAGAGAATTTCCGTTCGATCTCGTACATGGCGATCCCACACGGGCCCATGCAAGCACTCGCCATGTTGATCCTAGACGGGGTGTTAGATCGCTTCGAGAACTTAAAAATCGGTGTGATTGAACTCGGGGCTTCTTGGGTTCCCGGATTCATGCGACAGCTGGATTCGGCGCTCGAGGCATTCGCACGTCACGAGACACGACTTCAGCAATTGAAGCTCAAACCGAGCGAATACGTCCGACGGCAAGTTCGGGTAACGCCGTATCCGACCGAGCCTACAGGTTGGATCATTGAGCAGTCAGCGCCAGAAATCTGTATGTTCTCCTCTGACTATCCGCACCTAGAAGGTGGACGGAATCCTTACGGACGATTCACACGCAGTACGACACAGCTCGACGACCAAACGCTCGATCGGTTCTTTCGTACGAACTTCGAGAATCTACTCGGTCCAGCAGTTTTCCCAACGCAAGCTGGCTAGACCAACTAGTCTGCTTGGAGTTTATCGAGTTCCCTGACCCAAATGTTGCGGAACTGCACTCGGTCCCCGTGATCCTGTAAAACCAGCGGTCCTTTAGGCCCATGAGGCGGGGCATACGACGCCAACGCCCGGTGTTGCGTAGGACCCTGCATCTCCTGACGCAGGTGGACTAATACACCATTGTGAAAGACGGTCATTGTCGCTGGTTTCATCAACTTGCCGTTTTCGTATTTCGGTGTCTCAAAAACCACGTCGAAATTGTGCCAATTCCCTGGCGGTACACAAGCGTTTACCAATGGCGGATACTGTCCATAAATCGCCGCTGTCACGCCATCGGCGTAAGTCGGGTTATCGTATCCATCAAGCACCTGAATCTCGTACAGTCCGAGCAGGAAAACACCGCTATTCCCGCGTCCTTGACTGTCCGCGTAAATCTCGGTTGGTGCTCGCCATTCAACGTGGAGCTGACACGTACCAAACTCCTCTTTCGAACGTATGTCACCAGTTCTTGGTGTCACTTCCATAGCGTCGCCAGCGACCAATGCCCAACCGCACGGCTCTCCGTTTCGATGCGTCCAAGCATCGGTGTTGATTCCGTCGAACAACACATGTGCATCGGAAGGTGGTGCACTAAATACCGCTCCGGTTGAGTTTGAGCCGGGTTCAATCACTGGTGGCATCGGTCGATCGACGTCGTGAACACGCCACGTCTGACCCGGGATTAGCGGGGTGTCTGTATAGCCTTTAGGCAGGACACGCATTTCATCTGCCATCTTGTACTCCTCAGTTTCTTATGCCGCGATGACTAGCACAACTGTTGTCATTGCCGGCGATTGCTGTTTGACTTACCACAGTACCGAAAACGAGACGTTTTCTGAGCTGATCGCACGTAAATATTCCGGCCTAGTTAGAGATTTAACGTTTCGCCGATTTAGTGGTATGCTCACGTACCCGTTACTGGCGGACGATCTTCATGTATCTGCGCACCTGTTCGGCAACGCAGGTAACCGGCTGGTTTCGAGATTTGTGTTTCTCTTGCAGCTAAACTGATGCCAATGTTTAGAGCGTCACTCTCCCAACTATCCCGCGTACGCAGAACGTTACTTCGTGTTTTAACGCGGTCTAGATCGCAGGGCGTTCACTTAGGACACAGAATCAGTCTGATAACCTGCGTCGCGTTGCTTGCTGGAACGCTTCAGGCATTCGAGGAAGAGGTACAGCCGCTAATCACGACAACGTGTCTCGCGTGCCACAGTAACGAAGCACTGAGCATGCTTGATTTCACCAAATTAGACCACGATCTGTCCGATCCTGAAATCTATCGTAAATGGGAACGAGTTTTCGATCGGCTCGAACGTGAAGAAATGCCTCCTGCTCCAATGCCGAAGCCAGACGCGACGGTGCTTGAACCAGCGATGGTGGCTCTGAAGGAGGCGTTGATCGAAGCCAATCTTGAACGACGTGGTCCTCGCCGCACCTCATTGCGCAGGCTCACGCGATTAGAGTATCAGTACACGATCGAGGATCTATTGCACATAGATCCTGAAGCAGCTCGAGGTCTGATCGCGGTGCTACCAGCGGAAGCGGACTCAGGTGGTTTCGACACTGTCGCTGCGAACCAGGGAATCTCACCGCTTCACGTTCGAGGATACATGGCCGCAGCACAGGACGCTCTCGACATCGCGTTACAAGTGGGATCGAGACCGAATACTGAGCTCTTCGTTGCAAATTACGCGAACTCCGGATATATGCGTTTTATGTCTGACGCAGAGATTCTTGGCGGTGGAATCACGAAAGTCTTAGATGATGCAGTAGTCGGCTATTTCGATGGTGGGTCAACCTATCTCTTTCACAGCGGGTCGGAGGGCCACACCGTGCCGATGCCGGGGAGATACAAAGTACGACTTGACGCGTATCCATATCGAAATCTGAAGCCAGTCACTGTCACCCTCGAGTCCGGTCCGAGATCTGCCGGTGGTACGGCAGTACTCTCAAATATGCTCGGCGTTTACGATCTAGTTGAACCCGACGGACGTCAAATTGAGGTAACGACTTACTTGAGACCTGGCGAAGTCGTGACACCAGTACCGTACGTTGCCATTCCAGGTTGGGCTTTCAAGTACTACGATCCCGATGAGAACATCAAGGAATACGAAGGCGAAGGTATCGCGTTCAGGTCCCTAGGTATCCACGGACCACTATTCGACCAGTGGCCACCGACGAGTACACGAAAGTTGCTCGTTGGAATTGATTTTGAAGACGGGCAGCCCGTCCTTACCAAGTCACCGGAAGCGCATATTCGGGATGTGGTCGCCGCCTTCGCGCCTCGAGCATTCAGACGGGCGCTCTCTGATCAGACCATCGACCGCTTCGCTGCGTTGGCGCATCCAGCTCTCGCAGAGGGTCGAGACTTCCTCGAGGCAGTACGAGTACCTCTCACCGCGATTTTGACGGCACCGATGTTCCTCTTTCAATCGAGCGATGGCGAGTACTTGGACGACTTCTCACTCGCATCGCGCATGTCGTACTTCCTTTGGCGTAGCATGCCGGACGATGTTTTACTTGAACTCGCCGCCTCCAGCAAGTTATCTCGGTCAGAGGTGATCGAAGCGCAAATCGACCGCATGCTCGAAGACCCAAAGAGCAGACGGTTTGTCGAGGATTTCGCAGGGCAAGCATTTCGACTATACGAGCTCTACACGACGACACCGGACGCGGGTCTCTATCCTGAGTACGACTCAAGACTCGCGCAAGCGATGGCAGAAGAAACCAGGTTGTTTCTCGCTGAACTCATCAATGAGAACCATGGCGTTCGCAATCTGATTAAAGCAGACTTCACGTTCTTGAATCGTAGATTAGCCGAACACTATGGGATACCCAACGTCGAAGGGCAATCCCTGAGGAAGGTCGCGCTCTCAAGCGATCACGTCCGTGGCGGATTGCTCTCGCAAGCGTCGATCCACAAGATAACCGCCAATGGCACAACGACGTCACCCGTGCCGCGTGGCAATTTCGTACTAACTAACGTCCTCGGACAGCCAGCACCACCACCGCCACCTAACGTCGCTGGACTTGAACCAGACACGCGGGGCGCAACAACAATTCGCGAGCAGCTGGACGCACATCGATCCAATACGGTTTGCGCAAGCTGCCACTTGAGCATCGACCCACCTGGATTCGCAATGGAGTCATTCGATCCTATTGGCGGCTTTCGAGATCACTATAGAGCAACTGGCTCTTCTGTTACGTTGGGCGGCAGTACGTTCGAAGGCCAATCGTTTCCTGGACCGTATAGGATGGCTTTGAAAGTTGACTCAAGCGGAGTAACCCCAGAAGGTGACTCGTTCTCTGGATTCTCAGAGTACCAGGACCACTTGGTCGAGAAGAAGCTGGATTACGTTGCACAACATTTCGTTTCTCAACTCATTGTCCTAGCGACCGGCGCGGAAGTGCAATTCGCAGATCGTGAAGCAATCAAGAACATCGTCACACAGGTCGAACCTGAAGACTACCCTATGCGAGGCATGATCCACGCTGTGGTTCAAAGTGATCTATTTCGGAGGCAATAGTCGTAATCACACAAGCCATAAATAGGCGTCGCTTCTTGCGCGCTTCCGGAGTCGTGCTTGCATTGCCTCTGTTCGAGTCGATGACCTTCGCTAAAGCACAGTCACCCGCACGAATGGTCAACATCTGCGCTACATTGGGACTATACGCCGATTCATGGTTCCCAACTACCACGGGGATCGAATACGAACCAAGCGAGTACTTGAAGCACATTGACTCGTTACGCGACCGCTACACATTGTTCTCAGGATTAGGCCATCAGAACCAGACGGGACGTCAAGCTCACAACTCCGAAGTCACGTGGCTCACTTCGGCCGAACATCCAGGTCTAGATGGATTCGTCAACACGCAGTCTCTAGACCAGGCCGCCGCGGATTACGTCGGCTACGTGACACGTTTTCCATCGCTTGTACTTGCAACTAACAATGCACAGAGTCAGTCGTACACGAAGGGCGGCGTCATGGTACCGGCGGAAACAAGCCCATCTGCATTGTTTGCGAGGCTGTTTCTTCAAGGCGATCCCGAGAACGTCGCCCATGAGACGCAACGTTTGACGGACGGTGGCAGTATTCTCGATCATCTCCAAAGCGAGACCGCTTCGTTGCTACCTCAGGTCAGTGGTTCCGACCGACACAAACTCGACGCGTACTACGAAGCGTTGAGGTCTGCGGAGCGCGAATTGGTTTCTGTGCGTGCCTGGCACGAGCAACCAAAACCCTCAGTCAACCGGGATCCGCCAACCGACATCGAAGATAACGCAGATCTCATCGGTCGGCTCCGAACAATGCTGAAGTTAATCCCTCTGATACTCGAGACTGATTCGTCTCGTGTCGTGAGCTTAATGATTCAGGATCACGGTGTTGTATTAACAGGACTTGACGTTGATGCTGATCAACACAACCTTTCGCACCATGGTCAAGATGAATCGAAGATCGTACAGCTACGTGAAGTCGAGAATGAAATCGTCAAATTGTTTGCTGACCTACTGACAAGCTTGAGTGTTCGGCACGATGACGGTTCCAGTCTGCTTGATTCAACAACGGTTTTGTTTGGCAGCAATCTCGGAAACGCGAACTCTCATAGTGCGAAAGATTTGCCGATCCTTGTTGCAGGCGGTCCTCTACCTCATGGTAGACATATTGCTTATGAAGGTGAGGTAAATACACCTCTATCGAACCTGTTCGTTAGTCTGTTACGAGCGATTGGTCTCGAGATCAACACGTTCGGTCATAGCACCGAACCGCTAATGTGGTCCTAACCACTTCCTGTATATTCTCAGTTCTTGCGTCATCATCAAACGCAAGCAAACGACGCTCACAAACAACGCGCATTTGAAAGATTCGGTCTCAATCGCCAATCCACGCGCTACTCATATCTGTTAACGGTAATGCGTCTACATCGTAAGTGATTGGGTATGCGTTAGGCGTCCTACAAACGACTGATAGTGACTCTACCGAATCATTTGGCAGTACGTGTTTAACCTTGCGCAGCGAAACAGTATCCCGTGCACGAGGATGCTGTGTCCACTTAGCGTCCATTAGATGGAACTTGCCCGCGCGGTGAATCAAAAAATCCGCTTCTCGACTGCGGTCACGCCAGAAGTTCAGACTCCAATTCCCGAGTTTACTCGCTTGTGAACGGCGTATTTCAGCACATACAAGCGTCTCCCACAACGCGCCCGTCAATGGCGAGGTAGCTAAATCATCGACGCTGTGTACACCACATAGAAACGCCGCTAGCCCCGCGTCTCTTAAATAAAGCTTGGGACGTTTGACCAGCGAGACCGTTGCATTACCGTACCAGGGTTCAAGCAGAACGAGCTGATTCGACGCTTCCAGAACTGACAACCATGAACCAAGGGTCACTCCCGAAATGCCTACATCACGGGCAAGATCAGATCGATTCAGAAGTTGCGCCGACCTCAGGGCACATGCGCGCAGAAATAGCTCGTAATCACGCAGGTTATGCACTTCCAAGAGTTGACGAAGATCACGTTCAAGATACGTAGCGATGTATGACTGTAGAAAGCCCCGCGCTTCAATCTCAAGATTTGCATAAAGTTCGGGATATCCTCCGCGCACCAAGAATTCCTCAACGCTTATGTCAGGACAAGCTTTCCTGGCCTCTTCGAACGAAAGCGGCTCAAGCTCAAGGATAGCGGCACGACCAGCGAGGGAATCCGATACCGCTCCCATCAATGTAAGAGGTTGAGACCCCGTTAACAGGAATGATCCATTTTCTCGCTTACGATCAATCGCGATCTTTAAGTGTCGGAACAGTCTCGGTGCGTACTGAACTTCATCCACAATCAATGGTGGTTCGTGCCGATTGAGGAAAGAGTCTGGATCTCGCTCGGCTTGTTCTGCCTCACTAGGTAAATCAAGGCTAACGTAGTTGTGATGTGGGAACAAGCGTTTCATCAGACTGGTTTTCCCAGTCTGACGAGCCCCGGTCAAGACGACCGCAGGTCGCGTTGCGGCACGCTGTAAGACCGTATCTTCAATCCGTCGTTCGATCCACATTTGCAATATTGTACAATGAAAACGTACATATTTACATAGTTATTCTTTACATATTTACATTCTTGGCTATTATGTCGCTATTGCTCATGAGTCAGAAGAAGTGAGAATTTTGCTACCTATTCTGCGCGTCCCTTCTTCGTCGGCTGACGTGTCCCAATCTTCTCTCTCGTCAACTCAAGTCGGGAATCTAACAACCGGGAGCAAAAGCTCCAATGAGAACTTGCGCCGTGCCTATGAGATCTTTACACACAACTCTAAGGAACGATTTACACTAACACTCGAACCGACAACAAAAAAGAAGGCGGCAACCGCCGCCTTCTTACCTTCAGAAATCGAAGGGTTGATTTAGCCGATGATCGCCTTCGTTTCGAGGAACTCCTCGAATCCGTATCGGCCCCATTCGCGCCCATTACCTGACTGCTTATAACCACCGAAAGGCGCTTGTTGGTCAGGTCCGGCACCGTTGATATGAACGTTACCTGTTCGGATACGACGCGCTATATTCCGAGCACGATCTGGATCACCGGATGAAATGTAACCTGAGAGACCGTACACCGTGTCGTTTGCGATGTTGACGGCATCATCATCATTTTCATAGCCAATCAACGACAGGACAGGTCCGAAGATCTCCTCTTGAGCGATTGTCATATCGTTGGTGACATGGGAGAAAACAGTCGGCTTAACGTAGTAACCGGCATTCAACCCGTCTGGTCGTCCCGTTCCACCGATCTCTAACTTCGCGCCTTCATCGATGCCTGCTTGAATGAGATTTTGGATCTTCTCAAATTGCACGCTTGAGACAACAGGGCCGATCGTCGTACCGGGATCGTTAGGATCACCAACTTTGACTTGTGATGCTGCGGTCTTCGCAATCTCCGCAGCTTCATCCATGCGAGTCTGCGGTACCAACATACGTGTTGGTGCATTGCAGCTCTGCCCAGAGTTAGTACACATACCGAATACATCGCGAGCGATCGCATCTTGGAAATTCGCGTCGTCCAATATGATGTTAGCTGACTTGCCACCTAGCTCCTGAGCGACCCGTTTGACCGTAGGAGCCGCATTCTTCGCAACTTCAACACCAGCCCGCGTTGAACCGGTAAATGAAACCATGTCGATCTTTGGATGTGACGAAAGCGCGACGCCGACAGTCGGTCCATCCCCGTTGACGAGATTAAAGACACCTGCAGGCACTCCTGCTTCGTCCATGATTTCCGCAAACAAAATCGCATTGAATGGTGCGACTTCAGATGGTTTTAGGACCATCGTGCAACCCGCAGCTAGTGCCGGCGCAACTTTGCATGCAATCTGGTTGATAGGCCAATTCCATGGCGTGATGAATGCACACACACCCGCTGGTTCCTTGACAACTTGAGCTCCACCGAGCGTCTCCTCAAACTCAAAGTCGCGCAATACGCGAAGAGTTGTCATCAAGTGTCCAAGCCCTGCTGGTGCTTGTGCTGCATTCGCGAGTGATGCGGGCGCACCCATTTCCTCACTAATAACGTTTGCAATTTCCGGGATGCGGCCTTTGTAAACGTCAATGATCTTCTCGAAAATCGCGACCCGTTCTTCACGGCTAGTTTGCGAGAATGACTCGAAGGCATCGTAAGCAGCGTCTACTGCTTTATCGACGTCTTTCTGGCTACCCATCGCGATAGGTCCAATGGGTAATTCGGTTGCTGGATTTATGACTTCGAGCGTCTCAGACGTCGAAGGCTCAACCCAGGCACCATTTATGTAGAACTTCGTTCGGTTACTCATAGAGATAGTTTTTCCTCGATGCGAGTGTTTTGATTTGCCGTGTCCGTAGCGACTACGGCACCTGCTCGGACTTTTGCGGCACGGAATTTTAGTGGTGCTGTCCGTCGCTTGACTGGCCGTGGTAGTCGCTACGCATCTGCTCGACGACATCCTCGAACATCTGCCGGTTTTTGCGATTGAGATGTGCAAGAGCATCGTGTGCTGAGATAACACGTGTGTTTCGATCTAAACGACCGCTTGCGGCCAATGGCAAGCTATTCGGCGGCGTCCAAACTGGTTGCTCGACGATATGGTTGAGCACATCGCCTAAACCTAGTTCAACAAAGGTGTTTTTTACGTCCGTTGAGACGTTCTGCAATTTGACATCGATGTCGTTCAGTGTCGCGCGTTCAACGATTTGATGTAGCGTCCCGAGCATCGCGCTATCGAGGTATTCACAGGCTTTAAACTCGATGACAATCGGTCGATGTTCGTCGAGCACTGACGTCGCTGCGTCAAAAAACGACTCACCGAAAGTCCAGGTCACACGGCCGGTCAGATACAGATAGGTGAAAAGCTCGGTCTCTGCGTACTCAACGGCCGCTTTGCCTTCAGTGCTTTCGACGTGGGCGACCGGGGCTTCACGCCCTCGGCGAGACCCAGTCCGAACCCAATTACGGTCAGGAACCGCCGACAATAGACACAACGTCACATCGTCGCGGTCAACCAGCTCAACGCTGCCTGATCCTAATTCGAATATTTGTTCAAGAACCGGTTTTTCAGGATCAGGCTTGCGCATAGTGTCAGCAATCTGCTCGAGTGTCGGTGGATCATCCTCCCCAACATCGAATAGACCGTCGGTGTAGATCAGAAGCTGGTCACCGTCAACTAGGCAAAAGCGTTGCGACGCAAACTTAGCCTGCACTGAGAGCCCCAATCCAGGTCCGGTTCGTTCTATCTTGGTGACATTGCCGTTAGCGCGTACCAACAGCAGCGGCGGATGTCCCGCACTTGCCATCGTCACCTCGCGTGTGCGCGTGTTCAGTACCAACAACAAGGCCGTTACAAATACACCAGGAGCGGCAAGGTCTTCAACGAAATCACGATTTACGCGCGTGAATAACGCGACGGGATCCCGTAACTCATATGCGTTCGGCGACTCGAGTCTCAATTTGAATAACACGGACAACATCGCTGCACTCGCACCGTGACCTGCCGAGTCTGCGATCAAAAACGCGATTCGTTCGTCGTCGATTTGGACGACGTCATACAGATCGCCACCTACGGCCGTACCAGGTAGGTACATGGCTGCGAGCGAAAATCCAGGCATATCTGGAATCGATTTCGGGAGAAGCGACTTTTGGAAGATCTCAGCACGACGTAAGTCACGTTCCATCAAGTCGTTCTGGGTCTCAACGCGTTCTACCACACGCTGGAGACCCGTGTTGGACCGTTCAAGCTCCTGTGTGCGTTCACTAACTTTCTGTCGGAGACTTTGTGCGTAAGTGGCTCGCTCTTTGAGGATCAAATTGAACGCACGACTTAATACGCCGAATTCATCCTGTGACTCCGCAGTGATGTCGAGTTCAACATCTTCCCGCTTCAATCGTCCGGTCGCCTCCGCAAGGTCGTTAATTGGCATTAAGGAGCGTCTTACAAACAGAATTGCGAATACAACCGATATAGTGATAAACAGTACAGCGGTCAACAACAAGGTCCAAAAGGCTTGACGTACCGGCAGATAGATCTCTCGGGCATCTACCTGCGAGACAAGCCCCCAAATCGAATCTTGGATCTTGATTGCTCGATATGCAGCCACAACTTCAACACCTTCATGGTCGAGCATACCATCGAGAAATCCAGACTCTTCAGCCACGGCCAACTGCATCGCCTGATCGTTTGCTGCTGCAAGTTCCTCTGAATTCAGATCGCTCGTAACAAATAAATAACGCAAATTTCCGTCATCACCAACCATTCCTAGTCGTACGCTTGACGTCTCGTGACCTGTTTGTAGAACGTTCAATGCGTCACGCAAAAACTGTCTCTCAATGTCGGCGATTACGACACCTACGAGTACCCCATCCACGTTTCTAACCGGACCACTTACGTGGGTTACATTGGGGTCATCCATGAGCCGTATCAGACTTAAGAACGGACCATTACGCCCCGCGAGAAACCGCTCGTCGGAAGTCATAGAAGTTCCGAGCATTTCCAGCTCGGTACTAGCAATGACGTTTCCTTCAATTGACAAGACCTGAATATCTAATACGTCACGCCAAAGTCGTTGCAGCTGTACCAACAGCTCTGCCGTATTCGCTTGAACATCCTCGCGTTTGATTAAGCCGTCGGCAAACGCCCCAAGATTTTGTTGAAGGACGAGCTGATTGGTGAGTGCATCAATTCGACCGTGTTGATAGTTCACGGCCGATTGCAGGATTTCACGCATCGAGTCGTTCTGCAAGGTGAGTCCCACGTGCACTTCGTTGAGAATCGAACTACGAACCGTTCGGTAATTAATGATCGACATCGATACGATGGTGACCAGAATGAGGATCACGACAAGCAAAGACAACCGCGCACCGATGGTGCGCAGGAGCGGGATTCTGGCACTACTGTCGGATGCCGTTAGCGTAGCCATCTGTGTTCGAAGCTAAGACGAATAAATCGCGGCAGTTATTTGACAGTTTTCAAGAGATTAGTTGCGCGAGGCGTACTAGCTTTGTTGTGCGTCTCAAATTGTCGCAGTGGTTTGTAGTTCTACGAATCGTCGGTAAGCACCATCATCACGCGCTACCAATTCGTCATGAGTACCTTGTTCAAGGATTTGACCATCGTCAAGGTAAATGATCTTATCTGCATGTGCAATCGTGGAAAGACGATGCGCAATGACAATCACCAGTCGATCCTTCGCTGCCTCGTGCAACGAAGTGACCAAGTACTGTTCCGTTTCGGGGTCAAGCGCTGAAGTTGGTTCATCCAGAATCAAGATCTTCGAACGTCGTAACAGACCTCGCGCAATTGAAATGCGCTGCTTTTGTCCTACCGAAATCTTCGCATTGGTATTGCCCAATCGAGTGTCGTATTGCTCAGGTAAAGACATGATGAAGTCGTGAATTCCCGCAATCCGAGCCACGTGCTCAACTTCTTCCTGCTCTGCTTCTTGGTTCCCAAAGCGGATGTTGTCTCTAATGGAATACGAGAACAACTGGGTTTCTTGGAACACGTACGTGATCTGATCGCGCAGGCTATTTACATCAAACTCATTGATATTGACGTCATCGATCCTTACGATCCCTTCGCTCGCAACGTGATACCGTGGTATCAGATACGCTAAGCTGGTCTTCCCCGCACCGGTCGGACCGACAAACGCGACGATCTCACCAACTGACGCCTCGAAGCTGATTTCATTCAAGGCCCTTCGACCATCCGGATAGATCAAGCCAACCGAATCAAACTCAACACCTTTTGCTACTTCAGGCATCTGCAAATGGCCGAGTTGAGCCTCAGGTTCCTGATCTAACAACGCAAACACGCGGCGCATGGCTGCAACGTTGTCCTGGAATCGAATCCACAACCAACCTAGCGCCATAGCAGGTCCGATCATGTAGCCGTAATACGTGAAAATCGCTGCGTGATCGCCCGCCGTCATGTCACCGGCAATCACTTGACTGACGATGTAGAAAGAAAACCAGACGAAAACGACGTGACCAAACACACCGCTGAGCTGACCGATAAAGATCCAGAGCAGACTCACCATACGATGCCGGAAAAATGACTCTTTGCTATCGTCGCCGAACCGATTTTTCTCTTTTACGTTCCCACCGAGACTCTGCACCGCAAGCACGTTGTCCATGCCTTCTTCAATCGTTGCAGTGGTAATCGCACCAGCAGCCCTAGCTGCTTGGCCGCGGCGGCGCACGATACGTGAAAAGAGCGCCGATGACAATCCCCACGCAGGAAACACCCCAATTGTGACGTAAGCCACGATCAGATTGTCAGGGTACGCGCTCAACATCGTCAAAAGCGCTTGTATGAACAAGAATGTCGACATCAACGGCGTGTGCGTGACTTCGTAAAAGATCTCATTGATCTGTGGGGTGTCATACATCACGCGATAGATCGAATCACCGATGCGCTGTTCTTCAAGCTTGGTGATCGAGAGCGCTTGAATGCGGCTGAATAGATGAGATCGTAGCGTGTGATTGAGCGCTTGAGTCAGGCGCGTGTTCAGTTTGAACTCAAACCAACCGTAAAGCCCACCTGCGGTCGAGTGACCGCCGTGCATTTTGTTTTCCACTTGCGTGGCATAGTCATGACCTTGGGCCAATCCCGCTTCTACTTCGTCCTCGAAACCGCCCGTGTAAGAACCAATCGTCAGGACGAAAATGATGCCAAACGCAGCAAGTGCTAGCGCCAACTCGATCGGCGTAGCGCCGTATAACGAAGTGATTACCGGTTCCCAGTAACCGGGATATCCGACGATAGTGCCGTCGACCATCTCAGGTAGAGGTTTAGCCAAGATCACATGATCGACAAGCATTTTGGCAGGCCACGGAAGTAGCGCTAACGGTAAGGAATAAGAACCTAGCTTTAGAACAAACTTAGTAACGTACCGACCGGGAAACAGAGCGATGTACTTTGCACTGCGCGTAATAATGCGCATGGTTTCAGCAGCATCGATATCTGTGCGAGTGTCAAGTCCGCTCGACCGACGATCAAGCTCCTCCTCGCGTTCGCGACGCGACTTCTTTCGCGAAGATTCGAGATCAGCGATATCGGTCATGTGACCAGCCGCCTGCTTGTGTCCGTTAAGGTCAATTCGGCTTCGACGAAGGACCGATACGCCCCGTCCTCGACCGACATAAGTTCATCGTGGCTGCCGCTCTCGACGATCCGACCTTCGTCTAGATACAGAATGTTGTCGGCGCGCCGGATCGTCGAAATCCGATGGGTTATCAGGAAGATCGCTCGATCCTTGCCCCACTCCGATAGGTTGGTAAGGACCTTCAGTTCGGTCGCCGCATCTAAGGCGGCGGTTGGCTCATCCAATACCAGAATAGGCGTATCTCGAATGACGGCTCGAGCGATCGACAAGCGTTGTTTCTGTCCGGATGAAATCTTGCCGCCGCGATCGCTCAAAATCGTGTCGATACCGTCGGGCAACCCGCCCACGTAATCATCCATTGCAGCGACGCGAATCGCTTCGAATACTTCGTCATCCGACGCGCCTGGGGCAACATACTTGATGTTGTCGCGGACACTAAGTGCAAATAGCACGTTTTCTTGTAGTGCGATACTGATAGAGCTACGTAAGGAGTTCACCTGATACTCCCTGATATCGTGCCCGTCTATCGTGATCCGCCCACTCTGAGGATCGAACATGCGTAAAAGCAGCGCCATCAGTGAGCTCTTTCCCGAACCTGTCGGACCGATGATCGCGGTGATCGTACCTGCCTTTGCAGAGAAACTTACGTCGTCGAGTACGGGTCGATCTTCCACATAGCGGAAGTTCACATTCTCGAACTTGATCTCGTCCTGAAACTCTCTGAAAGGAATCGCATCCGGATCGTCTTTTATGTCAGGTTCAATGTCAAGAATGTCGAATACGCGTTTGAGACCCATCGCCATATCCTGACACGTCATCCAATTTCTTAGCAACCACCGTAGGCTATTGGCCGAGCCACGAAACTCGCCACGGGCATAACTAAACGACGCAAGATTCCATACGATAAATGTCACACCAACTAACGCGATGAGCTCTGTACCCCAGGTTGAAAGTTCATCACGAGCCCAAAACGCCATCGTAAACTCGCCTGAAATCATGACCGCAGCCATTAAGGTGAACATGCCGATCGTTACAGCCGCGATGAGGTTTCGGACTCGATAGGCGGCGTTAAATGAGACGAGCGAGTCCTCCTCCATCTTATCCTGAGCCTGTTCACCCGCGTTGAACGCTTTTATCACCCTTATCGAACTAAATGTTTCCTGCACCGTGGCAGTAACGTCCGACGCGGCTGCTCGATATTCCAACGAGCGTTCGCGTACCTTTGGCATGGCGTAATAACCGAATGCGAACGCTGGAATTAAGATCAACGCGGCAATCGTCCCGATGAGAGGGCTTAGCAGATAGATCACGGCAACAGTTGAGAAGTAACTGAATATCCGCAACGTAATGTCAATCAGCATGCGAATCACGTTCGTGACCATCGCGCTGTCTTGATAGATTCGGAATATGGAGTCGCCGGTACGGTGATCGCTGTGATAGGTAATCGACAGTTGATGCCACCGTTCCACCAACGCTTCGCGCAGATTCTGATTGATCATCTGCATGATCCACATGTTGTAGTACCCCATCGCGACGTTGATGGGCAACATGAAGAAAAAGTAACCTAAATTGATCGCAACCCAACGATACAGGAGGTCCATACGTTCCACGTAAGACAAGGATTCGATGTACGCGCTCGAGAGTTCAGGGAAACCAAGAATGGCCGATAGCGTGGGTGCCAACGGTTCACCTTGAAGCAGCGCTTGATTGAGCAGGTCCGCGTTCAATAACGCGAAGCCTGTACCCATGATCCTCTGAAAGAAACTAACTAAATAGAAGTACACTAAATGGGAATTAGCCCGGACGCGATACGTCCAGCCGTCTTCGGCGGACTTTCGGTACTGGAACATCCATCCGGCTAAGCTGATGAAAACAAGAAATCCCGTAAGGACCTTTGCCTCCCAACCGTTTACGAAAAAAATCGCTGAAATCGCAAGTCCGAGCATACAAAAGATCAACACGATCGTGAAGATGAGTTGATTTACACCGCGGGTGAAAACGACTGCGAATAGGCATACCACTACTGCGAACATCGGCACAAATAGCATGCCCGACTCTAAGGTACCCATTGGTGGGAGAAGACCGAGTAATGGAACCGCGACGGCAACAAGCAAGGCGACGATAGCGCAGTACTCAAAGTTGTGCTTATCGTCGCTGACCAAGTCTGCCAACGCCGAATCAAGCCCTTTCTTCGGGTACCACCAATTGCCTAAGAAGTATGGTCTGATATAAGGCCATGAGCGGAAAAAAAGCAGAAGTACTTCGCTCGATCCCTTCGGAACGTCTACAGGATCAGCTCTTCTAGCTTTCGGTATGTCGCCAAAGCCATAAATTGGAACCGCACGAGCGCGTCGTTTGAGCGCTTCACGTTCAGCGGGCGAATCACGCATTACGTCACAGGTTCCGTTGAAGCTCTAACAGGTCGTTCTGCTGTCGGTCACTCTGCTCATGCTTCTAGCCATTTTTTGATGGCTATGAAACAGTGAAAGGAGAATTAACTGACATCAACGACCTCTCTTGGTGCTATTGCGTCGCAAGTCGTGCAAGTATTAAACGCAATGCAGTCGTGCGAAGCGGTCTTTATATATGAAACGGTTGTGTTCTCACGGTTGTGGGATTACCTGACGGTCAGCGTGGTTTGAGGGTAGTCAAATGAATTCGTTCGTTAAAATCGACCGTTCGACTTCTGACGAGTAAGACCGTATGAAATTCGGCATCATCTACGAGCACCAACTGCCAAGACCATGGAATGAGGGTGACGAACAGAAATTGTTCAACGACGCGCTCGAACAGGTCGAAGTAGCCGATCGTCTAGGCATTGACTACGCATGGGAGGTCGAACACCACTTCCTTGAGGAATACAGCCATTCCTCAGCACCCGAAGTTTTTCTGGCGGCGTGCTCGCAACGTACGAAGAACATTCGGCTCGGTCACGGCATACGCCAAGTCATACCTCAATACAACCACCCAGCCCGCACCGCCGAAGTCATCGCGACGCTTGATCTAGTCTCCAACGGCAGGGTCGATTTTGGTACTGGAGAATCTTCCGCCGAATTGGAACTCGGTGGGTTCCGCATTCCAGTTCACATGAAGCGAAAGATCTTTATGGAATCGGTCGAACAGATCGCCAATATGCTGACGATGGACCCATATCCGGGTTACAAGGGACAGTTCTTTGAAATGCCGTGTCGCAATATTGTGCCTAAGCCAGTACAGCGACCACACCCTCCACTCTGGGTAGCTTGCTCGCAAAGAGAAACCATCCGCATGGCAGCACGCCTTGGCATTGGAGCACTGACCTTTGCTTTCGTTGACCCTAGCGAAGCGACCGAGTGGGTTGAGGAGTACTACCGCATCATCAAATCCGATGAATGCGTTCCGATTGGACACGCGATTAATCCGAATATCTGCATGGTCTCAAGCTTCTCATGCCATCACGACCGCGAAACGGCGATCCAGCGTGGATTGAATGGGTTCGAGTTTTTCGGGTTCGCGCTTGGCAGCTTGTACGCATTCGGTGAACACAAACCAGGACGCACTGACTTGTGGAAACTGTTCGAAGAGACTCGAATGACTAAAACGGAAACGCTCGATATCACAGAGTCACTGTCAGGTAGTGCAGGCGGTATTGGTACACCCGATGATCTACGCGAGCACTTGCTTAAATTCGAAAAATGCAACGTCGATCAAGTCACGTTCATTCAGCAGGCGGGTCGTAACAAGCACGAGCATATTTGCGAATCTCTAGAGATCTTCGCGAACGAAGTCATGCCTGAATTTAAGGACCGAGCCGAAGAGCGCGAACGTCAGAAAATGGAAGAACTAGCGCCTTATCTCGAGCAAGCGATGGCACGGAAGATTGCCATGCGCGAACTCAAAGATGAGGAAATTCCAACGTACGTGGCACTTGGCCGTAAAGTTAGCGAAGAATCAGCGAAAGAAAAATCAATTTATGAACAGCCGCAACAAGAAGCCGCAGGCTGAGCTGCTCACCAGCGCACTACCAGCTAATTACTACTTACTAACGGGTGTTGATGCGCACGCAGACACGTGTGCATCAATACCTTGATAACACCCCGATTGAACTTTACACAGGCTCACGCTGTTTAACTTTCTGACGTTAAGAGTGTTGAATTTTCGCCTGACGTCACCCTCAGTTCAATCGAGTATGCAAATGTACAAAACAACGCTAATCGTCTGTTCAGTCCTGCTTGGGTTCTCGATTTCCGCGTCCCAAAATGATTGGGAAAATGCGGTTGACGAAATCCGCGATGAGCTTCGAAAGAGCATGGCTGAGATTAAGGAACTAAAAGAACGCTTAAGTGAAGATGGCGTGCCATCATTTCGTGGTTTCGACGCGCTCGACACTGGTGATCGCGCTTCTCTCGGCATCTACCTTGAACAGGGAGTTGACCAAACATTGGTCGTCGCTGGATTTACTCGACAATCGAACGCGCGTGAAAGCGGTGTTCAGGAAGGCGACGTGTTGATTGCCATCGACGCACAAGACCTCACAGGAGACCATGCAACGCATCCGCAGGTGATCGAATATCTTGAATCCATCGAACCCGGCGCAGAGGTCATTCTGTCCGTAGAGCGAGGCGACGAAGAACTGCAATTCACAGTTCAAACGCACTCGTCTCAGATGTTTGGCTGGCTTGAGCGCCAATTGGGAGAGCGCGGAAATCGACCGAGTTTCAGGTTTCGAGATGAAAACCCAGGTCAAGAGAACTGGTGGATCGGTCGTTTGCCTCGGATCGAATGGGATCGGTCACTTTCAAGCGATGGGGACATTCAAGTTACAGATTTGAACGAAGCCTTAGGTAGCTACTTCAAAGTAGATTCAGGCGTTCTTGTGTTAGAAACGGGAGAAGAGAGCACTCTAGAGCCAGGTGATGTGATCATCGCAGTCGGTGACCAGAAAGTCGCAAATACGGAAGAGCTTTATGAGGAACTAAAGGACGGAAAGGGGCAGTTACAGTTCAACGGCACGGCGACACCATCGAGCTCAGCATTGCCGAGACACTTGAAGGCTTGCGACTAGAACGCGAAGTCAGGATCTTTTCGAGTCAATCTGATGGCTCAAGCAAGTCACGAGTCTGGTAGTTCTTCCAACGTAACCAATTGGTCTCCTTGGACGGTGGCTCCTTACAGTCGTTTGTATCAATCTTCCGCCGCTAAAGCGAGCCACTCGTTCTCCATGTCCTCGAGCTTCTTCTTCCTGCGCCCGTACTTCGCGAAGATTGACTGAAGTTCGTTGTTCTCAATCTCACTAAGGGTCTCGGTATCCGCTAATCGTTTTGAGAGTTCGTTTAACTCCTTTTGGAGTCGATGAATCGCTTCCTCAAGTTCACGTTTTCGGCGGTCGTTCTCTCTGCGACTCTCACGTTCAAGCGCTCGTTCCCTACGCAACTCTTTACGCGAACGATTCATTGAACGGTTTTCAGTTTCATCAACGCGAACAGAACGTGCGACCAGATCTTCGTAGTCGTCCAAATCACCATCGAAATGCTTGACTGAGCCGTCGCGAACCAACCAGAATTCGTCAGCACACTCTCGCAACAACTGTTGATCATGCGCCACCATGAGGACAGCGCCTTCGTATTGATTCAGCGCCGACGTTAGCGCTTCTCGCATCTCTAAATCGAGATGGTTGGTGGGTTCGTCCAGTACCAGGAGTGAGGGTTTGTGTCGCGTGATGAGTGCGAGTACCAAGCGTGCCTTCTCGCCGCCACTAAACGATGAGACCGGTCGAAAAATGTCATCACCGTGGAATCCCCAATAACCGAGGAAATTTCGTGCTTGCTGAGTTACGACGGAGCCGTCCGCAATGACATGGTCGTACGCACAAATCGTCTCGTCAAGCAGCTCAAGTTGATGTTGCGCGAAATAGCCAATCGTCGTATGCATACCCGCCTGGCGCGAGCCGTCAAGTAGTTCCAACTCGCCAGCTAACGACTTCAGGAACGTGCTCTTTCCCGCGCCGTTCAGTCCCAGTAAGGCGATTCGATCACCGGGATAGATTCGTTCCGTGACGTTGGAAAGAACAACGTGTGCACCATAGCCAAGCGTCGCATCATCGATCGATAGCATCGGTCGATCCACCTTGTCGGGCGCTTGGATCGTAAATCGATACGGAGACAAAGCACGAAGTGGCGCCGTCGCACGCATCTTTTCTAGCATCTTGACCCGACTTTGAACCTGCTTAGCTTTCGATGAATAGGTGCGAAACCGATCAATAAACGCCTGAACGCGCTTGCGCTCTTTTTCCTGTTGCTCAAACACCTTCCCGACGTGCTCAAGGCGTTCTGCAACTTGCCGCTCGTACGACGAATATCCACCTTGATACATCACACCGGCTTTCCGTTCAAGGTGGAGCACCTCATCAACGGTTTGATCTAGGAACTCGCGGTCATGAGAAATGCACAACATCGTTCCCGGGTAACGCGAAAGCCACTTTTGCAACCAAACCGTTGCTTCTAGATCAAGGTGATTCGTTGGCTCGTCAAGCAGCATGAGTTCAGACGGTTGGCTGAGTGTTTGCGCGAGATTAAGTCGAATCCGCCACCCGCCAGAAAACGCACGATAAGGTTTGTGAAAGTCATCTGAACCGAAACCCAGTCCTGCCAAAATCACGCCAGCCCGAGCTTCTGCCTGAAATCCACCGAGTGAACCGTAGATGTCATGCAGCTCAGCAAACTCGTGCATATCGTCACGCGCTTCGGCATCGCGTATCTTCTTCTCGATCAGGCGCAATTCACGGTTCCCATCGACCACGAACTGCAATGCTGTTCGATTGGTTGCCGGTACATCTTGACGCAGCCATGCAATCCGCCAGCGTGCGGGAACGACAACTTCACCTTCATTCGGTACATATACGTGGCGAATTAGGTTGAAGATAGTGCTTTTTCCAACGCCGTTTCGACCGATTACACCAACTCGGTGGCCCGTGTGGATAACGACCGAAAGATCCTCAAATAGGAATTCCTCGTCAAACCCGAACCAGACGTGGTTCAGTTGAAGCATCGCGGTTTATTCTGTTCCTAGGTGAGTTTTCTCGATCTGACGTGCATGAACAGCATCGTGAGCAAGATTATGAAACCAGCTAGTGCCATTAAAGGTATGACGGACGGTTCCGCACAATCGCCAGATCCAGTCAACATCGTTTTGACGATACTCGAAAAAGGATATTCATACGCAATTAAGTAATCGATGCCGGGTCCGCAATTCGTCGCAGCACCGGGAACATATTGAATCCAGAGTTGCCTGAACGCAACCGCGCACCCAGCAAGCCAGAAAAGAGCTGCCAAACTTGGATAGACCAAGGGTACGCGCCGGTGAAGTAGAGAAACCGCGATAACAACAACTCCACACATCATGAAGAACTTTTGTGTCTGGCATAGTGAACATGCACTGACCTGGATCAGCGCCGCGCTCGCAAGAAATGCGCTTCCGCAGAACACGATTGCAAGCAGCCAGTCACTGCTCGTTAATCGCGTCACCCAAGTCATCTTCATATTGCGTTTCTTGTGTCCTCGCACCAAGCTTTCGTAACCGTTCTCAGATCCCGAAAGTACGACTCGAAGTCATCACGAAATTCGGCTTCGTTTTCTCGCAATCGCCGCGCGAGATCGTGTCCTGAGTCGGCAAATCTCAATCGCTCGAGAATACGCAGCATGATGTCCTCGACGACCTCCAGCTGCGAATACCGCGCGAGTAGATCAGTCCGACACATGTGATCGTAAAAGCGTCGAGCTGATGCGGGCAATTCAAATCGACCGATCGCGTCGTAACAGCTTTGCGTGAATTCGTGAAGGTCACCCGAACCAAAATCCTCCCAATGCTTGGCGAACACGTGGTCCGCCATTAGATCGAGCAAAATTGGCGCGGGACGCCGAAGCTCAACTCCGAACCGGTGATAGGTGCTGCGCATACTAGGCAAGCGGTTACTCTGCACGTCGATATGCCGATGTAGGAGCAACCCACGTTTCAGGTTTACTGGGATGTCTTGCTCGAGATTCCCTTTAATGAAATCGCCAAGAAAACCCCCAGCCTTGAGACCGGGTTCCGCTCGACCAAGCCAGCAGTGTAGGAGAAAGTTCATTCCTCTTCGCGAAAGGACAGATAGTCCGCTAGGTACGCCTCAAACGACACCTCATCAGACGCTTCAATCGCTTCTCGATCCCGCTCCGACTGACGTGCAACTTCGTTGAAATCATGCTGCCGTTCGTGAGACAAACTCGATCGCATCATGTCCTCATGGTGCTGAAACGCCATCTCTAATCCAAGTGAGGCGAATGGTTGCTTCCGTTCAACCATGAGCTGCTGTAATCTAGCCGCAGGAGTAAGTTCGGAGTCCTTGACCTTCGCAAGCTGCTGTTCGACAAGCGGTTGACTATCAGTTTCTCCACTCGCATCATCAATGATCGCCGCAATGACCATGCATTCATCGAGAATCTCTTGAGCCCAGTCCACGAATTTGCGCGGACCATCCGGCGCAACCAACTCAAGGTCTTGATCCCGACCATTGTGAACCGTCTTCGCCTGGTTATCTAAGTTTCGTGCTGATTGATTCGCGGATTCGCCTTCATTCGGTGTTAAGAGTGAATGCAGCAGAAACACATCCATGAATTTCGCCGTTCCCACCGTGATACCCAATGGATCGAATGGATCTGTGTCAAGGCACCTTACTTCAACATACTCGATTCCTCGACGCCGTAACGCTACAAGCGCTCTTTCTCCTGGCTGGGTTTTTCTTTTGGCACGTATCGTCGCATAAAGCTCTGCTTCCACCTGCAGGAGTGCATCGGTTAACTGCTTGTATGCATCGCCTTTGCGCAACCCTATCGAGGTATAGACGGGGTGCGATTCCGTCAAAGCCGGAACCATCGAATTAACGAACTCGGGAAGCGAGTCATATACGACTCGATGGTGGCTTTGAGCCTCGCTCTGATAACCTAGAGGTCCCATACGTAACGAGGTAGCAAACGGAAGATACCGCGTACTCGCGTCGAAGCGATGTAGGTTATGTTCCTTGTTTTGTAGAAAAGACGCGCAAACAGAGGGTGATGCGCCAAAAAGATAGATCAGGAGCCAACTGTGTTTTCTAAAGTTGCGAATGAGGCGTAAGTAGCCTTCATCTCGAGCGGTTTGATCGGACGACGTGCCGTCGATCTTCGCTAGAAGATCCCAGATGGCATCCGGTACCGAAAAGTTGTAATGGATGCCGGATATGGTCTGCATCACGCGACCATAACGATGACCCAATCCTTCGCGGTAAATCTCCTTAAATCTTGCCGCGTTTGACTCGCCATAACGTGCCACTGGAATTCCTTCCTCACTCGAAATCCCACAAGGCATCGACGCTGGCCACAAGAGCTCTTCGTCGAGCCCGTGGTGGATGAACGTATGTATTTCCGTCAATTCCTGAATACATGACTCAACACTCTGATGTACCCCGGTGATCATTTCCAGCTGAGCTTCGCTGAAATCCGTAGTGATAGAAGGATGTGTGAGCGGCGAACCAAACACGCTTGGATGGCGAGTCTGAGCTAATGATCCTGACGGTGTGATCCGAAGCGCTTCCCGTTCGATGCCATGTTTGAATTGCGTGAGCGCGGGATTGCCTTGCAAGCCACGCATTCTGAGTTCAAGACTCGACAAAACGTTTAGTTGGGTGTATTAGTTGGGTTACGCCCCGAAAGGGGAGCGCAGTTACGACGGACCAGCCGCTGCGATTGCAGGGTCGACGTCGAATTTTTGAAAGTTACGTCTAAATTTCTCGATAAGATCGCGTGTGGCAATGTCATACGCCTCCTTGTCAGACCAGGCGTCACGAGGAGACAGAAGCTTAGTATCAACTCCAGGCACATGGCACGGTACTTCCAGATTCAGCTCAGCTAGTTGCACGACGTCGTTCATGTCGATCGAACCCGAACGTATCGCTCGAATGATCGCCCGCGTGGTCGGAATATCGAAGCGTTGTCCTACCCCGTAGCCACCCCCTGTCCAACCGGTATTCACGAGGAACACATGCGTGCCGTAGGATTCGATTCGTTCCATGAGCAGATTCGCGTAGTCCCCTGGCGGTCTAGGCAGAAACGCTTCACCAAAACAAGCGGAGAACGTTGCGGAATAGGCTTCAGTGGAGCCAACTTCTGTCGAACCAACTCTTGCCGTATAGCCAGATAAGTAGTGGTAAGCGGCGGCTTCTTTCGACAGGATTGCGACCGGCGGAAGCACTCCGCTAACGTCACAAGTCAGAAAGATAACGACATGCGGTTCACGACCTTGGTTCTCGAGAACGCGTTTTTCAATTCGATCCAACGGATAGCACGCACGAGTGTTTTCCGTCAGTCGCGTGTCCGTGTAATCGGGTTCACGGGTTTCTGAATCAAGAATTACGTTTTCCAGAATCGCGCCAAACGACAGCGCGTTCCAGATCATCGGCTCGTTTTCCTTCGATAGGTTCACACATTTCGCGTAGCAACCGCCTTCGAGATTGAAGACTTTACCCCCTCCCCAGCCGTGCTCGTCATCGCCAATCAAGAAATACTCGGGATCTGCAGATAACGTCGTCTTGCCGGTACCGGAAAGCCCGAAAAACAACGCAACATTGTCGTCCTCGGCCACACTCGCAGAACAGTGCATCGGCAGTACACCGTCCTCCGGTAGTAGAAAGTTCTGGACTGAGAACATCGCTTTCTTCATCTCACCGGCGTAGTACATTCCAGCCAGCAAAACACGGCGACCTTCAAAATCTATGATGACGGCACCGTCCGACTTGGTTCCGTCGCGTTCGGGCACACACTTGAACCCGGGCGCACTGAGCAGGCGCCAAGCCGTCTTATCCAATGGGTTATAGGAAGTCGGTTCGATGAACATCGAGCGTGCAAACATCCCGTGCCACGCCAGCTCGGTCGTCACATGGATCGGTTGGTAATTTGTTGCGTGAGCACCCACATGTAGTTCAGCGACGAAAGCGTCTTGTGACTCCATATACCGTTCAACGCGACTCCAAAGCGCATCGAATGTCGACGGTTCGATCGGTTGATTAATTGCTCCCCACGCGATTTTGTCTTGGGTTGTCGATTCCTGAACTATGAATCGATCTGCGGGTGAGCGACCCGTACGTTCACCCGTGACAACGACCAAAGCGCCATTGTTTGCAAGCTGCGCCTCGCGTCTTTCGATCGCGAGTTCCGCCAACGCTGTTGAACTCAGTTCAAATCGGTTGGCAGGTAGGTCAATAGCTCTGATGGTCCTAACCTGAGACGGGTGGATTTCGGCAGAATTCTACTTGTGGGTTTCGAGGTGAGGTTCTTCACAAGGACCCCTTGAGAGGGTGCATATCACGCAGGCTTTTGCTTCAATTCACGTAACGCTCGGCGCGCACTCTTTGTTGGTTTAAGCTTCGGAATCGCAAGCCCAGCACGTGCCATACGTCGATTTGCGGCCTCCTCTAACCGGCGATTCAAGGACTCTTCAGTTTCCTTATAGAGCGTCTGCGCGGCAGCACCGTTTCCCCGTCTCTCTGACAAGCCGGCAATGACAACCACTTCCTTGTCGTATCCGCGACTTATCTCAAGTTTGTCGCCGATCTGTATATCCCGCGCCGCCTTCGAGCGTTCACCATTGACATGAACTTTACCGCCAAGTACGGCTTCTTTTGCTTTGCTTCGTGTTTTAAAAAAGCGAGCGGCCCAAAGCCACTTATCGATTCTCATCGCGCTACCGGTTCCCTCTTCGTGCAGTCGGCACTCTCTGAGTCATCAAACGATTCACTCAAAAATCTTACGAATCGAAGAGTTGCGGTGAAGTCGGCATCGCGGGAGGCACTAGTGTGACGTTGGTAACCGACGTTTCGCTTATGCTTGCGCCGATTGAGTTAACGAGCAATCTCTTGAAACTGCCGTCGATCCTACACTCCCAAATCGTTGCTTCAAGTCGATTGTTCAGCATCGAATCACTTGACTTACGTTTTTCCAACGGTGAAAGGCGGACGTTTGAACGTCTGCCCAAACGCGGTCGTGAGGCGGTTATCGTCTGTGCGGTTACCGCAAAGGAAGAAGTGGTGCTTATTCGGGAATATATGGCCGGGCTTCATAAATACGAGCTTGGACTTCCAAAAGGACGTGTGGATCTTGGTGAGTCGTTCGTTTTCGCCGCGAATCGCGAGCTCAAGGAGGAAGCTGGATTTGGTGCTAGATCTATCGAACACCTAAGGGAGCTATCTCTGGCACCGGGACAAATGGGATTCTCCATTCATGCAATGCTGGCCACCGACCTATACATTGAATCGTTACCCGGGGACGAACCCGAACCCCTCGAGGTGGTTCTCTGGCCTCTCAATCGAATCGATGAGCTCATATTCAGCCATGAACTATCTGAGGCGCGTTCGATTGCTACGCTAAAGATCGCTGAGGTTGCATTGAAGGGTAACCACCCCAAAGAACCTACATTGATCGCTGCGGGTTAAATTCGGCCCAACTCGACGCGACGAACCATCTAGTTGTTCCGCTTTCCGCGAACACCTATTGAGCACCCAAATGATGTCAGAAAGCACATTGAAATCGGATTTAATCCAGATCATTCAAGAGGCTCGTGTTGCCATACTCGACGTCTACGACTCACCGTTCGACGTTGACCGGAAGACTGATGACACCCCGATCACGGAAGCTGATCGACGCGCACACGACGTAATCGTCAATAGGCTATCGAGACTCGACTCAAAGATTCCTATCGTGTCGGAAGAATCGAGCTTGGCGGCGTACGAGGAACGGAGGACGTGGGGTCAATATTGGCTCGTTGATCCACTCGACGGTACGAAGGAATTCGTAAAACGCAACGGGGAATTTACGGTTAATGTGGCGCTCATAGTCGGACACGAGTCGCAGGTTGGCGCGGTGGGACGTCCTACGTCGAATACCGCTTATTTCGGTGATGTCCGAGCTCAAACTGCCGTGAAAATCTCCGCCGAGGATGAAATCCAAATAAACACTCGCGCAATGCAGCCCAACAATGTGCGAAGCGTGCAGAGTCGACGACGCGCTGACCCGCGCGCTGAGCGATTTTTGTCCGATCTTGAATCTGAGGTCGGTGCAATCGCACGCGATTTTCGTGGCAGTAGTCTGAAATTCCTCGCGCTTGCCGCAGGAGAGGCTGACCTTTACATTCAACCCGGTGGTACCTCCGAATGGGACACCGCAGCTGCTCAAGCAGTGCTCCAGGCCGCGGGAGGCTGCGTGATGACCCTACATGGCGAATCTCTCAGATACAACACCCGGGATAGCGTTCTCAATGTGCCTTTTATCGCGATTGGTGATAGCTCGACAGCATGGCGAGACACGTTGCTGCGACACTTAGCGATATTCAGCGAATAATCGCCCAAGCTTAGCCACCGCTATACTTCCGCGTCCCGCAGCGCTGGCCGCTGCCATCTAAAAACCCCTAGGAATTGGTCCATGAGCAAAGAAGGCTTACGACCTCGCTATGCGCCTACACCAACCCCCGACACTGAACACTTTTGGGAAGGAACAAGGAATCACAAGCTCCTTCTCCAACGGTGTACTGACTGTGGCACGGTGTATTTCCCGCCGCGAGCGTTTTGTCCAGAAAACGGTTCGACAAACATTGAGATATTCGAAGCGAGTGGCAAAGCGACACTAATCAGCTACACCATCAACAATCGTCAGCACCCGTCATTCGAGAGTCCGTACGCGATCGCAATCGTCCAACTAGAGGAAGGACCCATGATGATGACCAATATCGTGGACTGCGAGCAAACACCGGAAGCACTCGTGCTTGACATGCCTCTGGAAGTCACGTTCGAGAAAGTTTCAGATGTCATTACCGTGCCTCTCTTTAAACCCGTTGGAGCGTCCTCATGACGGTAGCTGTTGTCGGTGCATCCGAAACCACTGAACTCGGGCGCATCCCGCATTTGAGCCAGACACAGCTCCATGCGGATGGCGCGTTTAACGCACTAGCTGACGCTGGCCTGTCTGTGAAAGACATCGACGGGATTGCGACAGCGGGTGCTTCACCAGTTGACCTGACTCACTACCTGGGTCTCGAACCTCGGTGGATAGACGGTACTTCCGTTGGAGGATGTTCGTTTCTAATCCATGTTCGTCATGCAGTCGCTGCTTTAGAAGCGGGATACTGTGAGACTGTCCTTATCACGCATGGTGAAAGCGGGCGTTCCGGCATCGGCCGCGGTGGTGGCGGGGGCGGCGCAGCTTCATTCGCTAGTCAGTTCGAAGTTCCGTACGGTCCAATGGGACCGACGACGCTATTCGGTATCGGTGTGTTGCGCTACATGAAGCAATATGGCATGACGCACGAGCAACTCGCATCGGTTGCGGTTGCCCAACGTGAGTGGGCGGGTATGAATCCTCGTGCGATGTATCAAGATCCAATCACCGTCGACGACGTCCTCGCATCCCGGGTTATCGCATACCCATTCCATCTCCTCGAGTGTTGCCTCGTAACTGATGGCGGAGGTGCACTAATTCTTACCAAGGCTGAGCGTGCCAAGGACTTTCCACAGCCACCGGTCTATATCTTGGGGAGTGGCGAGAGTGTGGAATCGCCGATGATCAGCCAGATGGCAGACCTTACTAGCTCTAGAAACTTCCGAATCGCCGGTCGAGATGCGATGAATTCAGCCGGGATTTCGCATGCTGATGTCGATCACTTGATGGTGTACGACGCGTTTGCGCATTTGCCAATTTTCGGTTTAGAAGACTTGGGATTTGTGGAGCGGGGCGAAGCAGGTCCGTTCATCGAGGAAGGTAACACCCGCCCAGGTGGTAGATTGCCACTGAATACCAACGGTGGAGGTCTGTCGTACACGCATACTGGCATGTATGGGATGTTCGCACTTCAAGAGAGCGTGCGTCAAGTACGTGGGGAAGCACCCGCACAAGTCGACGATGTCAATATCTCCGTCTGTCTGGGTGTTGGTGGAATGTTCGCCGCAGGTGCTTGCATCGTGTTTGGTAAGGAATTACCTTAAAGACACGCTACAACTTTTGAATCGAGGAAAAAAAATGAGTCGACGATTAATCGTTAACGCTCGATACGTGCTGGCTTTATGCGTCCTTCTCGGCGTGACAACCTACGGCGAAGATCTCATTCGTGAGGATATCGTGTACGTGGATCGCGATGGCATCGAGGTTTCTTACGACGTGGTACCTGCCGCAGAACCAAATGGTGCTGCGGTGCTGATCATGTCGAGCGGAGGTTGGTTTAGCGCTAAATATCCGGTAGATCAGCTTAAGCAAGGATTTGGGTTTCTGCTAGATGCAGGCTACACCCTCGTGACAATTCGCCACCGTAGTGCTCCCGACTTTAAGGTTCCGGATGCGGTCGATGACGTGCAACTAGCGGTACGGCACGTTCGCCATCACGCGGATGAATACGGTATCGACACAACTCGCATGGCAGCGATGGGTTTCAGTTCAGGTGGTCATCTAACTTTGATGATCGCACTCGATTCGGATGACGGGGTGACTTCAAATCCTGATGATTTGGTAGCGAGTACACCTAATCATGTCGCTGCAGCGATCGCCTATTTCCCGCCGGTCGACCTTGAGAATATCGTAGGACCGAGTGAACGTGTTCCGGCTCTCGATTTTGATCCTTCGTTAGCCACATCGGTTTCACCGATCAACTTTGCTGATCCAGAGGATCCACCTGTGCTCTTTCTGCACGGAACGGCGGACGAGCTTGTCCCACTGCAAAATAGCGTTCGAATGCATGAGGCGTTAACGAGCGTAGACGTTGAGAGTCAACTTAGCGTATTTGAAGGTGCGTCGCATAGCTTTCGAGATCCCGCGCACCAGGAGCGAGCGCGTACTGAGATTCTTGCGTTTCTTTCCTCGCACCTAGGCGAAAATTGAGCCGACCATCAACTTGAGGGTTTCCTGAAGACCACTTGTCAATTCTCCTGAACTGACGTTCTTGACGGACACTCCCCCATGGCAAATCCAGCCAGTCTTAACGCAGATCAACTAGCTTTCTGGGAAACGAACGGTTTTCTCGTACTCCCAAGCGTGTTTACGGCGGATGAAATCTCGTCCATGCGCTCAGAGGCGGACTTTATTCTTGAGTTGATCGTAAATTCATCGCTCTGCAACCAGCGCCAGAGTCGTCGGTTAGATATTCGTAAGCGTCAAAACGGCGGCATGGTCGTTCGCAAGATTCAACCAATCAACGATCTCTCGTTAAATCTCTCGAAAGTATCCGAGGACGAGCGTCTGCGTAGCCCAATGCGCGAACTTATGGCAGATGAGCCTATCCTCATGGAGGAAAAGCTCAACTACAAGCAACCGGTCCAAGCGATGGATGGGTTTCGCGTGCCTCTTGACGACGATAGATTTCCAGTACACAACGACTGGGCGTACTACCTCTATAACGGATATCCGGACGACATCATTTCTTCGGCTATCACAATCGACGACTGCCATGCCGGAAATGGCACTATTTGTGTTTTCCCAGGCACACATCATGAACATATCGACCATAAACGCGTGCGGAATGGACTTGAAGTACCTGCCGAAACGGTCGATCTAACGACCGGCGTGCATCTTGATGCACCAGCAGGTTCCGTGATGTACTTTCATGCGAAGCTGGTCCACACATCTGAGCCTAACCCGACATCGTATCCTCGTCGTGTGATGATCTATAGTCACTACCCCCAGAGGGCAAATATGGGTATCGACGTTCGTAATGGTCCTAATCGGCTTCGAGAATCCCCGTGGGAATGGGAATACCGTCGTCGTAGGGAAGCTGGCGAATATGTCGATGAATTTAAAGCGGAGGTAAACGCATGAGCTTGAAGATTGCCATTGTCGGGGCGGGGAGTATCGGTTTCACTCGTAAGCTCCTTCAAGACTTCCTTCTTGTTCCCGAATTCAGAGACACGGAATTCCGGTTCCAGGACATTAGTGAAGCAAATCTCAAATTGGTTGCACGCCTATGTCAGCGCGACATTGAAGCAAACTCGTTACCCGCTCGGATCGTCGCCACGGGAGATCGCGAAGTTGCACTACGTGACGCAGACTATGTGATCAATACTGCACGGGTCGGAGGTTTGCGTGCATTCAAAACCGATGTAGAAATCCCACTTCGTTACGGCATTGACCAGTGTGTTGGTGACACGATCTGTGCTGGCGGATTAATGTATGGGCAGCGCACAGTACCCATGATTGTTGAACTGTGCCATCAAATTGAAAACTACTCGAAAGCTGACGCGATCCTCCTGAATTACGCCAACCCCATGGCAATGAACACTTGGGCGGCGTTAGACGAATCTTGTGTACAGACCATTGGATTGTGTCACGGAGTCCAAGGGGGCCACCGATTGCTGGCCGGGCTAATTGAACACCACATCAACGAAGGTATAGACGAGAATGATGCGGACTTCCAGCCCGTATCAAAGGACGATGTCGATATCGTCGCCGTCGGAATCAATCACCAGACCTGGTACATGCACGTCGTCCACGACGGTGTTGATTGGGCGAATCAATTGTTGCCACTATTTGAGGCAGTTCCCGAAGTAGCTGAGAACGAAAAAGTTCGAATGGACATGATCCAACGTTTTGGTTACTTCAGTACAGAATCTAACGGACATCTGTCTGAATACGTGCCGTGGTATCGCAAACGTGCAGATGAAATACCTCAATGGATATCTATGAACCGCTGGATCCACGGAGAATCAGGCGGGTATCTACGTGTGTGTACCGAAAATCGAAACTGGTTTGAAAACGATTTTCCGAGATGGCTTAAGCAAGCTCCTTGGAATCTCGACGAAGCGACTAGGAGCGACGAACACGGATCGTGGATCGTAGAGGCGTTAGAGACTGGAAGGACGTATCGCGGACACTTCAACGTACGCAATCAACATACCGCAACCAATTTACCATCCGACTGCGTTGTCGAAGTACCTGGCTACGTCGATCGAAATGGGATGTCGATTCCACAGTATGGCGATCTTCCACTCGGTTGCGCGGCGATCTGCAACAACTCGATCCAAGTGCAACGGATGGCAAAAGATGCAGCGTTGACTGGCGATGTTGAGTTGCTGAAACAGGCCTGCTTGCTGGATCCTCTCGTTGGCGCTGTGTGTAACCCACCCGAAGTCTGGCACATGATCGACGCGATGTTGGTCGAGCAAGCCGAGTGGCTTCCTCAATATGCGAGCGCTATTCCGGAAGCCAAAAAGCGTTTAGCCAATTCCCCAGATCTAGCTAGTTCAACATCCAATGGCGCGATGCGTCGAGATGTTAGAACTGTCGAAGCGATGCGAGCTGCCGAAGCATAACTCGTCGATATAGCTCGTTAATGTCAATAAAACCATGAGATTCATCGTCTATGGCGCTGGCGGGATCGGCGGCTCTATCGGTGCTCGCCTCCATCTCAACGGCGAAAAGGTCTTATTGGTCGCGAGAGGCAAACACTTTGATGCGATTCACGCCACCGGCTTGCAGTTCCACACGCCAACAATCCATGAAACACTGCACATAGACGCCGTTTCTCATCCACGCGACATAAATGTCAGAACAGATGACGTCGTAATCCTCTCAATGAAGACCCAACACGTAGAAGGCGCGTTGCGTGATCTACAACAGCATGCACCTTCGACCGTGCCGATCTTCTGTTGCCAGAACGGGGTGGCAAGTGAACGTATGGCATTGCGTAGATTTTCAAGTGTCTACGGCATGGTCGTCTGGGTTCCGGCCGAACATCTTGAACCTGGAGTTGTCGTCAATTTCGCAGAAAATCGAGCCGGTAATCTCGATGCAGGCTGCTATCCCAGAGGTGTCGATGAAACGGTTGAACAGGTAACCGCAGCAATCCACGCAGCTGGCTTCGTATCCCGTCCCGACCCGAACATCATGGCTAAAAAGTACGCCAAGTTGATGGTCAATCTAACCAACGCGCTAGATGCGGCAGGCGCCGAGCGACCTGATGACGTCATCCAGAGTATGCAACAAGAAGCTCGCAATTGCTGCGATGCAGTAGGAATCGAATACGCCGACTTACACGCAACGAGGAACGCTCGAGGCGAAATTAGAGGAGGCCCGGTCTCGGGATTTGAACGACACGGCAGCTCTACGCTTCAGAGCCTTCTACGTGACACAGGTGATATAGAAGCCGATTACATGAACGGTGAAATCGTGCAACTTGGGCGCTTACACGGTATACCAACACCGGTCAACGCGGCTGTTCAGAACATCGGAGTCGACTTGATTCGCGGCACGATCAAACCGCGCTCGTTAACTGCTGACGCGATCCGGGATTTGGTTGCGATGGAACAGTCCGAAAACTAGCTTCGCCTGTATCGTGTTACGAGCCGAAGCGATACCTTAACTTCAATACGATGATGTCAACAATCGGATCCCGTAACGCTTCACGGAACAGTGTATCGAATTCAGCGTAACCTAAACTCGGAACATTACTGCCACGCGTGTAGACGACGAACAGATCGGACAACGGTGCGATTTCCCATCGATAACGCAACTGTGCGGTCAAGCGAGAAATCGTGAAACCATCCGAGTCGGCGTCGTCTTCGTTGCGCGGCTCAAGCTTCCCAATTTCAATTGGTACTTTCCAAAAATCCCGTTCTGTCGCGTTAACTCCGGTCCATTGCAGTGTCGCACGAAATTGTTGCCGTGCAGTCATGAAAAAATCCAAACTAACGATGTGCGAAAGTTGCTCGCTGAAGTATCGGGTAAAGTCACCGTCACCAACCGAAATCAACCAACCTTTGCTATCTCGGTAACGAAGATCGTAGTCGAGGCGTAATCGATTAATCGGGCTATATGTGACACCAACATCACCAATGTATGCCGGGTCACCAAGCTCGTCGTCACGAAATCCGGCTTGAACTGAGTACGAGAGTTTCTTTGCTGTGTCCGTTCCGAAGGTGAACATGACAAATTTAGTGGCTTCGGTCTCGAAACTTCCATTGTCGAAACTGCTGCGATCATCCACGGCACTCGGTCGATACGCAAACTGGACATCCAACGCAGATTGATTGGTGAAGTAAAACGCTAAATTAGTGCCTAGATACGCTCGAATCAAGTCCCCGTTTGAATTCGCCTGAGCGGACGAAAAAACACCGATCCCACGTGAGCGCAGGAAGTCTGGCAGACCTTTTGAAGTGTTGTGGAAGCGTGTATACCGAACACCGCGAACATCGTTACGGCGTAGGAACCCTAGATCCGAAATGTCTAGCTTGTCACCAAGGAAATCGAACGAGAACCGATGGAAAACGCCCTGCTTCGGAATGTACCGTACGTCAGCGAAGCCGCCGTAGCCCGTTTCTGATTCTTTGACCGAACTGAGCAGCTGGGTGTCAACGTTCCACTTGCCATTCTGCGTCAGAAAATGCGAATCAAAACCATGGACGACAGCTTCGGTACCAGGTGTGTTAGCGATCGTGCCGATGTAGCCGTGTGCCTGCCGCCCCGATCCGGTCTGTCGTTCCCATAGTGCTCGTGCTACACCGAATTCACGACCTGATTGCGTAATCAGGATGTCTTCTTCCGTTGCTTCTACCGTGCCCCGTAGTTCTACGTCGTCTTCGACCGCACCTAATAGACCGAACCTGAACGAATTAGCTTGACCCACGACTTTCACGGCGCCAAGCAAGTCGGTCGGTTTGCTCAGTTCAGGACCGGCAATCTCGATACCCTCAGGGACGTCAAGATCTTTTGCTGAACCGCCGATACGACGAGTATTGAGGACCGTCGTTGGTTCTACCGTGTATGTCAATGGCGCAACACGCGCGCCACCACCTCGCGAACCTCGCATCGGGGTAGATCTTGGAGAGGTCTCAAACACCTCTGACCCCTCAAGAAAGAACAGTCTTTTCTCAGGAAAGAACGTTTCATACGCGGTGAGATTGACGACCACATCGTCGGATTCGACTGAGCCAAAGTCGGGATTTATTGCACCTGTCAACTGCAAGTTTGGCGCCGGTCGCCATGAAAAGTTCATACCAACTTTTTGATCGGTTTCCTCATAGATTCCGTCCGCGCTCGTGGACGCATACGGAAAGACTTCCCACTGTTGCTTCGGATTGACGTCATTCATCACCATGGCTTGTAGGGCAGACATAAAACGAGCCTGCGTGAACGGTAATGCGGGCCAACCGTAGCGCTCATTTTGAAACGCCACCTTGCGATTTACAAAGAAACTCATCTTTCTTTCGCCACCGCCTGGGGGCATGGCTACGATCGACCAAGGAATAAACAGTTCTGCCGACCAACCAGTATCGGTAATTGCCGTAGCACCGTGCCAGGCTCCGTCCCACTCGCGGCTGAAATTTCGCTCCGGTAGAACTTTGCCATCTTCTTTCGACCCACCAAGGTTGATGGCAAACCAAAAACCGAACAGCCCTTTTCCAGACGTGTCGAGCGTGATGCCGAATCCATCTCGATTGAGGTCTTGATCACGTGCCGAGAGTCGCTGAATCAATGTGTCGGTCGGTTGCTCCATTTCAGCGGAGACGAACAGACCGCGCTCGGTGTAGAAGATCCGAACCAGCGTTCGGTACTCTGGGTCTACCAACGTATCTGGTTCGACAACAACCATGTTCTCAAATCCAGCGACTCGCGACCATGCGTCTTCGTCAAGCCGACCGTCAATCACTACATCGACTGCGTTGAGTTCAATGAGATCAATCTGAGGCGGAATGTCGATCACGGCGCTGCGCGCTGCCCACTCCGATGGGAGATTGTCCGTTGGTTCTGTCGAAATTGATCGTGGAGACGCTTTAGACGTTAGCCTCCTAGACGTTTTCTGACCTTCAGACCTTTCGAGAGAGCTTGAACCAGATGATCGCGACTTTTCCAGTTTACGCGTGAGCGAAAACAAGCTGGAACCGGTTGTGGGCGCTAAATTAGCTGCAGATAAAGGCGGACTCGGCAATGGGAGCGATCGTGATTCATATCGCTCTGTCTCTTTGAGTGCTACAAGTTCTCGCTGACCGAGAACGAGACCATCAAATGGATCATCCTCGGCAGATTGTCGAGGTTCTTCCGCGAGAACCACATGGCATATGAATGAAACAGCCGCTAAGACTGTTAGAAATAGACTGCTACGCTGCTGTCGCGAACACACAAAGAGAGGACTAAGCACAGGTGTCGAATTATCTACTTGATTGTGTGACCAATGCCATAATCCACTGACTCTTCCCTAGGAACCAATTTCGTGAAGGAAACTGTTGGTAAAGTCGCATTTGTAACGGGAGGCGCTAATGGCATCGGATTAGGGATGACCAAAGCGTTCCTACAAGCTGGTGTAAAGGTAGCCATCGCTGACGTTCGGGCAGATCGCCTTCGTCGCGTAGAACCGCAGCTCCGCGAACTTAGCGACCATGTGCTTACCATAAACTGCAATGTGGCCGACGGCGAGGCTCTTACACGAGCAGCTGACGAAGTCGAAGCGAAACTAGGTCCTGTTCAGATATGTTGCAACAATGCGGGAATCGGAATTGGCGGACCCTTCCACACAGTAAACGATGAGACCTGGCATCGAATCCTCGACGTCAATTTGTGGGGGGTCATACGAGGAGGACGTGAATTCGCTAACCGAATGATTGAGGACGATCGTGAGGGCCATATCGTCAATACTGCAAGCATTATGGGGTTGATCACGGGATCAGGTTCGGCCGCGTATTGCGCGACAAAACATGCGGTGGTAGGTATGTCTGAGTGTATGCGGTCGGATCTTGAACGTTATCGGATTGGTGTGTCGGTGCTGTGCCCATTTATCGTTGACACGTCGATCTTTTATCCTGACCTTGCAGACGATGATATTGAAGGAATTGCGGAACGTAAACGAAATATCCCGATTTTGAAATACGCTTTAGAACCACAATATGTCGGTGAACTGGTATTGCGTGCGATTCAAGAAAACGAAATGCACATCATTTGTGACGGCACAGAAACACCAAGGCTGGTTAAGGAGCGATTCGATCGTATGTCTGGGGCATTCGAACGTCAGTTTTCGGCTGTAAATACTTCCTAACACCGCAAATTGAATCTCCATGCCCACCGGCTGGTGGAATACGTCTATCAGCTTTTAGATGCGACGACTGCACGCAATCAATTCAAGTTCGCAGATTGCAGAACACCTTTTATCGCATGTTTTATGTTTCTCGCGTGCATGCAAACTGATATTGCCGTCTCCCAAGTAGGAGAGGAGTTGCCAACTGCCGGCGACAAACCACTTTCACTTGAACAGCTGCGTTGGTGTCGTAACGAAGTAATTCGGCTGCAAGGCGAAGCTACTGAGGTGAACCAGGAGCAATATTGGGAAATCTACGCGTTCAACGAAAACGTACGTCGATATCGGACTCTTTGCACGGATCGAGCCACGGTTCGAGAAGACTCAGACAGCGTTTCGATAGAGCTATCGTCGAAGGCGCGACAAGGAATTAGGAATGCAGGTGCTCGTCGATTTGCATTTAGTCGAATCAAACGTAGCGATAGGCGGATTTATGTGACGACGAAAGTAGCCAAAGTGTTTGATTCCGCTTCTCGAGATTCGTCAAAGTTCACCTTACTCAGACAATGGGATGAAGCCTTCAGACTGGACGGTCATGAATCAGATAGAGTCCAGATCGAATGGCTTGATTCTTCGCCGCTCACGCGGCGAACCGGATGGATTGACGAGAAAAACTTCGCACAAGGCAACGGAGAGCTAGTACGGAAAGACCTTTGTCGAGCAAATAGAGGAAATCCACTCGACCCGAATGAATTAGTTCGCGGTACCCCTTCGCGAGACCGGTTTATGTTGCTTCAAGTCCATAACGCAACGACCAAAGATGCCTACGTCAAGCTTTTGCAATCAAATGTGAACGTGATTGCGTCCTTCGTCGTATCAGCCGACTCTACTCGAACAATCAATGGTTTGCCGAGGGGAGACTACGAGGTCGCTTTTGTCACGGGAACAGAATTCAGCAGGGGTTGTGAATCGTTCATCAATCGTGGACATGCAGGCCGATTGATGGAGCGGATCATCTACGACGAATATAGCTTTGAGTGGGCGATTTCACTTCAGGCGCCCGATTCCACCGGGTTGACCTCGATACAGAATATGAGGGAGTATGCGGAATTTGAAGCGCTCTGAGGCAAAGATAAACAGCCCGGTTTAAATAACTCGCTTGCGAAGTAGATCAAGCGAAACACCTCAAATACAAGAATCGCGCGGACCAGAGAAATCTAAACACGCCGCTTATATAGAACTAGACGGTTTACTCGATTCGAACAAGAACTGGTGGCCAGGGGCAGAATTGAACTGCCGACACGAGGATTTTCAGTCCACTGCTCTACCGACTGAGCTACCTGGCCTCGGGTTCCAAAATCTTGTATTTACCTTGACTCGACTCAATCAGCGATGGCTCTGGAATCGTAATACTTACTTTCGCTGACCAATCGGGGATATCGATCGGCTTTCCACGAGCGTAGCCAAGGGTGATATGCGGTAGAAACAACCGTTGCTCCGGTCGTAAAGCTTCTAGCCGCCCGCACGAGTCGAGCAATGATACAAAAACACGTGCGTGCCGTCGGTTGGGAAAACCGCTAAACGAAACGCTTGTACACGTGATTGGAAATCTGCTTCGCCACGTACTCACTTGCGTCCAATGTTGTGCTAAATCTTCGTTTTTTACATCGTTTCCAAGAAACTGCAGCGTGAGGTGATACTTACTGGGATTTACCCAGCGCACGTCTCGCTCGTTGAGGTCAGGTCTTAATGCACTAAGTCTGCGTTGATCGTCTTTACTGAGAATCGAACCGATAAAACACCTCACGCATCACGTACCGATGTGCCTTACGGCAGCTCTCAGCGCTAACTCATACGAATACGAGCCAAACCCCGCTAATGTGCCGACAGCGATATCTGCCAAGTATGAGTTCCTTCTAAATTCCTCGCGTGCGTGGACGTTGGATAAGTGGAGTTCAATCAGAGGGATTTCGACGGCAAGAAAGGCGTCGCGCAACGCAACACTCGTATGCGTGAATGCACCGGGATTTATCAGAATAAAAGAAACCCCCTCGTCTTTTGCGGCGTGAATCCTGTCGATTAGCTCGCCTTCGACATTCGATTGAAACGAATCGAGCGAAACTGCCAACTCCTCCGCAACGTTTCCAAGGTGATCCACGATGTCATCAAGCGTTTCCGCGCCATAGATACCTGGTTCGCGAGTCCCGAGCAGGTTCAAATTCGGTCCATTTAATAACAAGATCTTCTTCACGTTGACTATCCCTCGTACTGGTAGTGCTGCATTTTGACATTAGGTTAATCTCAAAACGTAAGTTGGCGGATCATCGGAGTCTCGAGTGAGAACGCTCCTCCCACGCCCAGATGCCCCACTACCAGAGGCCATGTCAATTCGGTACTGATCCCTATCTG